>ERZ724523.491-NODE-491-length-23037-cov-15.092768_pt1 | contig 23037 bp, 21 predicted proteins | sample MGYA00376056_ERZ724523 | MGnify/ENA primary metagenome ERZ724523 (study PRJEB28724, sample SAMN07190888) | wastewater metagenome | isolation source: influent of sewage treatment plant in Hong Hong | place: USA: Christiansburg, Virginia | collected 2016-03-01 ... | reverse complement strand
AAAAATTGCCCGTTCCGACCCTGCCAGCACGCAGTGGCAAGGTAAAAAAGCCGGCAAGCGGGCGGCAATGGGTGCTGAGCAAGAGGATTCCAGGCTATTCCTTATATATGTAAAAAATCCTCACTTCAGCCCACACGGCTCCAGCCGGCCAGAATCAGGTTTTTCCTTTAGCCAGCAAGCAGATAGCCCGCACTGGGGTGATTTCATCCGACTGGCCGGCTGGGGTATACTTGTCGGCTTGATTTTATTTTGCGCTGCACAACAGGACACCCCATGATCGAAACTGAAATCCTCAACCAGATCGACGCCAAACTGACTGATCTCGCCGCCCGCAACGACGAGATCCGGAGGTATCTTTGACTACCCTGGCAAAAAAGAGCGCCTGGAAGAAGTCAGCCGCCTGACCGAAGACCCGGATATCTGGAATGACACCAAGCGTGCCCAGGATCTGGGCCGGGAGAAAAAAGCGCTGGAAGATGTGGTGGTGGTGATCGACACCCTGACCCAGACGCTGGACGACAGCCGCGAACTGTTCGAAATGGGCAAGAGCGAGGACGACGACGACACCATTCTGGCGGTGCAGGACGATCTGCTTGGCGCAGAGAAAACCCTGGAAACCCTGGAGTTCCGTCGGATGTTCTCCAACCCGATGGACCCGAACCACTGCTTTATCGATATTCAGGCCGGTGCTGGCGGCACCGAAGCGCAGGACTGGGCGTCGATGCTGCTGCGCATGTATCTGCGCTACTGCGAGCGCAAAGACTTCAAGGTAGAAGTGCTGGAAGAATCCGAAGGCGAAGTGGCCGGGATCAAGAGCGCCACCATCAAGGTGGATGGCGACTACGCCTATGGCTACCTGCGCACCGAAGTGGGTGTGCATCGTCTGGTGCGCAACAGCCCGTTTGACAGCAATAACCGCCGCCAGACCTCGTTTGCCAGTGTGTTTGTCTACCCGGAAGTGGATGACTCGATCGAAATCGACATCAACCCGGCGGATTTGCGCGTGGACACCTACCGCGCGTCCGGCGCCGGCGGTCAGCACATCAACAAAACCGACTCGGCAGTGCGCATTACCCACATGCCGACCAATATTGTGGTGCAGTGCCAGAACGACCGCTCGCAGCACAAGAACCGCGCCGAGGCGATGAGCATGCTGAAAGCACGCCTGTTTGAGCTGGAGCTGCGCAAGCGCAACCAGGAAAAGCAGGCGCTGGAAGACAGCAAAACCGATGTGGGCTGGGGTCACCAGATTCGCAGCTATGTGTTTGACCAATCCCGCGTCAAGGATTTGCGCACCAATGTGGAAGTAGGCAACGTTAAAGGCGTGATGGATGGCGACCTTGACGGTTTTATCCAGGCCAGCCTGAAACAAGGGGTGTAAGGCGCTCCCCCTGCAAGGCAACTTTGAACTTTGGCCAGCCAGGCCTGCCTGGCCGGCCCTTATTAGCTGATGACATCATGACCGAACCGACGCAAACCCCAGAACAGCATCACGACGAAAACCAGATCATGGCGGAACGCCGCCACAAACTGGCCGCCCTGCGCGAGCAAGGCCCGGCCTTCCCCAATGACTTCCGCCGCAGCCACATGGCCGCCGACCTGCACGCCAGCCACGATGCCACCGACAAGGAAACGCTGGAAGCCAGCGCCGTGCAAGTGGCGGTGGCTGGACGGATGATGCTGAAACGGGTGATGGGCAAGGCCAGCTTTGCCACCCTGCAAGACGCCAGTGGCCGCATCCAGCTGTATATCAACAACGACATTGCCGGTGCCGACACCCACGCCGCATTCAAACACTGGGACATGGGCGACATCCTCGGCGCAGTGGGCACCCTGTTCAAAACCAAGACGGGCGAGCTGACCCTCCAGGTAACCCAGCTGCGCCTGCTGACCAAGTCGCTGCGTCCGCTGCCGGACAAGTTTCATGGCATGACCGACCAGGAACAGAAATACCGCCAGCGCTATGTTGACCTGATTGTCGATGAACACTCACGCAATACCTTCATCAAGCGCTCCAAGATCGTGCAGACGGTGCGCGACTACATGGTGAAGGAAGACTACCTGGAAGTGGAAACGCCGATGATGCACACCATCCCCGGCGGGGCCACGGCGAAACCGTTTGTGACCCACCACAATGCGCTGGACATGCAGCTCTACCTGCGTATTGCACCAGAACTGTATCTGAAGCGCCTGGTGGTGGGTGGCCTGGAGCGGGTGTTTGAAATCAACCGCAACTTCCGTAACGAGGGCATGAGCACCCGGCACAATCCCGAGTTCACCATGATGGAGTTCTACGAAGCCTATTGTGGCTACGAACGCATGATGGACATGACCGAGGGCGTGATCCGCGCCTGCGCGCAAGCCGTGTGCGGCACCAGCGAAATCAGCTACCACGGTCAGCCGGTGGATCTGAGCAAGCCGTTTGACCGCTTTACCATCGTTGGCGCCATCCAGCACTACAACCCGGACTACACCGACGCGCAACTGGCCGACGCCGGCTGGCTGAAAAACGAAATCCAGCGCCTGGGCGGTAAACTGCCCCCGGCACCGGGTGTGGGCAGCCTGCAACTGGCCTTGTTTGAAGAATGTGCCGAAAGCCGACTGTGGAACCCGACCTTCATCATCGACTACCCGGTGGAAGTCTCGCCGCTGGCCCGCGCCTCGGACAGCAACCCGGCGATTACCGAACGGTTTGAGCTGTTTGTGGTGGGCCGTGAACTGGCCAACGGCTATTCCGAGCTGAACGACCCGGAAGACCAGGCTGACCGTTTCCACAAGCAGGTGGCGCAAAAAGATGCCGGCGATGACGAAGCCATGCACTTTGACGCCGACTACGTGCGCGCCATGGAATACGGCCTGCCGCCCACCGGCGGCTGCGGCATCGGCATCGACCGCCTGGTGATGCTGCTGACCGATGCGCCGAGCATCCGCGACGTGATTCTGTTCCCGCAGATGCGTCTGGAGTAAACACGCGCCACGGTGCATCCGCTTGCCTGATGCACCGCAGAGATTGATCGGCCCTTCATGCCCACGGCCTTCCTGATTCACTCGGGAAGGCCGTGGGCACATTCACTCCTGGCACGGCCCGGTGTCGCCACCGGGCGTGGCACAACCTCAGCGCGGGAGAATCCGCTCGGCATCGTTGGACAAGATAATCTCGACCCGGCGATTCAACTGCCGGTCTTCGCTATGCCGGTTACTGGCCACCGGATAACGCTCTCCCAAGCCACGGGCGGCAATCCGCTGACGACTGATGCCCATCTCCTGCAAAGCATGCCGCACCGCCATGGCCCGACGCTCGGACAGTGTCTGGTTATGCATTCTCGACCCGGTGCTGTCGGTAAAGCCTTCAATCAACACCGTGCGCTCCGGGTATTGCTGCAGGATAGTGGCCAGCTTCTGAACGGTATCCAGGCCATTCTGGTTCAGGCGGGCCCGGTCGGTGGCAAACAGCACATCACCCAGCGTAATCATCATGCCGCGCGGCGTTCTCTTGGCGGCCAGTTCAGCCAGTTGGGCTTCCAGCTGAGCGGTGCGCGCCTGGGCATCCTGGGTCTGCTGCTGCGCCACTTCGGTCGCCTGTCTGGCCTGGTTGGCTTCATTGGTGCGTTGGTTCAGCCGCATCTGGTCACGCGCCTTGCCGGCATTTTCCACATCATGCTCAGCCGCTTTCTGCTTGGCGGCTTCCTGCGCCAGGGCAATTTTCTGCTGGGCGATATACGCCAGCTGATCCACGTCCTGGGTGCTCTGATGGTCGCTGGCCGCCGTATTGGCCCGCGCCAGGGCCGTCGCGGCCTGCTGCAGTTCCAGCGGTGCATATTTGGCCACTTGCGGATTATTCTGCGCCGCCAGGTAATCGCTGCGGCTTTGTTCCAGCAAGCGGGTGGGCGGCGTGGTGCCGCATGCGCCCAGCAATCCGGCCAGCAAGAGCGCAATGGGGGCAATAGAGAGGGTTTTCATCATCAAATCCTTGGGCAGAGAGAGTAGGGCGGGCATTGCCAGGCAGTGGCAGACGGGCCACTACATCGGCTGACGAGCGCGAATCAGTTCTTCACGCAGAACGCGAATGTCGTCCTGCAGCGCATCGGCAGCCAGTTGTGCCTTGGCCGAATTCGACTTGCCCTGCGCCAGCCGGGCATCCGCCTGCGCCTGAGTGGCCAGATCAGACGCCAGCGCATAATCCTTGGCCGCCATTGCCTGATTGGCTCGCGCCAGCTTTTCCCGCGCCGAACGCATCTCCACCGGGGCAAACTCGCTGGCCCCTGCCCCTGCGGCGTTATCCACCGCTGCCTTGGACACCGCCACCTCTGCGGTGGCCGGCGTTTTCATGCTGCCACAGCCAGAAGCCCCCAACATCACTACGCCATACAGCAGCCATAGCCCTTGCTTGCGATCCATTGTCATCATGTTCTCCAGTCAACCATCCGCCGAATCCAATTCGGTGCGACCAGAGGATTTATAAGCGGGTTGGCGGCGCAAATCGGTACGCTGACGCACATACTTGACCAAACCGGCACGACAAAACCAGGCGAGCCCCGCGCATGTCCCCGCCAGACATGCGCCCAAACCCACAAAACGCTAGTAGCCAGTCACCATGATATGAATCGACTGACTGGCGATTAGACCGCGTTCGGCATGAGTTTCACCTCAGGTGTCGTTCCCGCGCAGGCGGGAATGACGCGGTGGGGCGCGGCGAGTGGTTCGTCGTGGCTCATGAACCCTTGTGTTTCAACGTGACTGGCTACTAGCGCCGCACCCAACGCAGGCGCAAGCGCCCCCACCAGAACGGCCATACCGGCTGACGTTCCAGCAGCCAGGAAAACAGCCAGGCCAGCCACAAGGCGGTCAGCGAGCCGGCAATAATCTCGCTGGCGCGCAAGCCAGCAAACTGCAAAGCCGACGCTGGCGGCTCGCCGACAGCACTGCCCAGCAGAATCGCCACGGTAATCGGTGTGACCCGCCAGTTGGCCGGAAAATGGGCAATCGAGGTGGCCAGCACCACCGACAAGGTCAGCGCAGCGGCCAGCGACAGCAACGTCGCCCCAACACTCCACACCGTCAGCAGTGCCACTGTGCAGCCAATCAGGGTGTTGCTCACCCGGTCGCGCACCAGCGTGCGGGTGGCCGACACGTCCGGGTCGCTCACCGCGGCAATCGTCACCACCGCCCAGACGGGATGATCAATGCCCAGCCAGGACAGCAGCGGCCAGACCAGCAGAGTGGCCAGGGCGATTTTCAGCGCAAACATCAGCGAGCGGGGTTTGATCCATTTCAGCCACATGGTCATGCCACTTTTCAGGTAATTGAGACGTTGGATCAGCATAACGGAGCAATATTGAGTCCAGATCACAGCGGGACGAAAGACTGACACAGAAGGGGAGCCACACTTGGCGCAGCACACAGGGCAATTCCCCGGTACCACACAGACGCGCCGCAGGCATGGCAGACCAAGGCCAGCGCGGGCATGTATCGACACGGTCTTATTGGCAAGCGGACCACCCGGCCCACTGACGACACTTATGCATCTGCATCAGCATCACCCGCGCCCAGCATCCGCAGCAAGATCTCCACATACGCCGCCGCGCGGGAATTGATGGCAAACCGCCCCGGGTCAATCAGCCACAGTTCGATCAGCCCCATCACCGCAGTGTCCAGCATCACCGCCAGGTCTTCGATCCGTGCCGGACTGCGCAGCTGGCCCTGCTCGCGCGCCGCCAGCAGGGTGGTGGTCAGCACGGCGTGGCTTTCACGCAGATGCTCCAGCCGGCGTTCCATCACCGGAGAATTTTCATCCGGGCATTCGTATTTGTTCCACAGAATATTGAACACCCGCCGGGTGCGCGGTAAACGCACCACTTCGCTGAACATCGCCAGGTAGTAACGGCGTAACGCCTGTAGCGCACCCTGAGGCAGATCAGCCAGCAATTGCTCCTCCAGGTGGTCAAAGGGCAAGCAGGTGCGCTCGCACATGGCGCGCAGCACATCATCCTTGTCGGTAAAGTGCCAATACACCGCGCCACGGGTAACGCCGGCAGCCTTGGCAATGTCGGCCAGCGAGGTGCGCGACACGCCCTGCTGGTCAAACAGCAGCTCGGCGGCGTCCAGCAGGTCGTGGCGGGTTTGTTCGGCTTCGGCTTTGGTGCGGCGCATGGCGGTATGCTCTATGGTTCAAATCGGGCCCAGCCCGCTGGCGTGCGTGATGTTGCACATTTCAGGGCGCGGATTGTCGCATGAATTCCTGCCCCATGACGCAAGTGTGTATTTACATACATTCTAGCATGTATGTAAAATACTGACAGACTTAGAGCCGCTCACAACACTCAGCGTAGCGCTGACAGGCTGTCGTCGCATTGGCAGCCCCACCCCGCCAGGCGGGTTTTGTTCGCCGCTCTTAGCCCAATCCCCCCGTTTTCTGACTGCTTACCTATCCACCTGGCGCCGGCATCCCCGGCCATTCCGACCTGACGGAGAGCCACCTTGACTACCTCAACCCCGCTTGCGCAGCCACTGCGCTCACGCCCACAGACCTGGTTGCTGCCCCTGTCAGCCGCGCTGGCGCTGACCGCCTGCCAGGACAAAGCCGACGGCCCGCCAGCCATGCCGCCGCCGGAAGTCACCATCGTCACCGTCAAACCCAATGATGTGCCGCTGACCCTGGAATATGTTGGCCAGACCGCCGGCTCGCGCGAAGTGGAAGTGCGCGCACGGGTCAGCGGCATCCTGCTCAAGCGCCTGTATGTGGAAGGCCGGCCTGTCAAGGCCGGCGATGTGCTCTACCAGATTGACCCGGAACAGGCCAAAGCCGCGCTGGATCAGGCGCGCGGTGCGTTGGAAGTAGAACAGGCCAAGCTGATACGCGCCCAGCAGGACCACGCACGCGTGCTGCCGCTGTTTGCCGAAAACGCCGTCAGCCAGAAAGACCGCGACGAAGCCGTCTCCAACTTTGAATCCGCCCAGGCCTCGGTGCTGGCGGCGCGCGCGCGGCTGCGGGAAGCGCAAATCAATCTGGACTACACCAAGGTCACTGCGCCGATTTCCGGGATGACTTCCAAGGAAGTCCGTTCCGAAGGCAGCCTGGTGTCGCCCAGCGGGGACAGCAGCCTGCTGACCAAAATCTCCCAGCTCAATCCGATGTACGTCAATTTCTCGATGTCGGACAACGAGCTGCTGCGCCTGCGCACCTGGCAGGCGCAGGGCCGCTATGTGCCGCCGGAAGGCGAACGCTATTCGGTGGAGCTCAAGCTGTCGGATGGCACCATGTTCAACAGTGCAGGCCGGCTGAACTTCACCGACAACCTGATTGACCCCACCTCCGGCACCATCCGCTCGCGCGCCGAATTTGCCAATCCGGACGGAGCGCTGTTGCCGGGGCAATTTGTCCGGGTGTATCTGAAGGGCGGCAAGCTGAAAGACACCTTGCTGGTGCCGCAGCGGGCGGTACTGAGCACCCAGCAGGGCAAGATCGTGTTTGTGGTCAACCCCGCTGGCAAGGCAGAACCACGCCCGGTGGAGCTGGGCGACGAAGTGAAAAACGAGGTGATGATTACCAAGGGCCTGCGCACCGGCGACCAGGTGATTGTTGACGGCAATATCAAAGCGCGCCCCGGTGCGCCGGTGAAGGTGGTCACGCCGGGCGCTTCGGCCCCGCCGGCGGCCAAGCCGGCCAGCGCGGCAGCTGGCGCATAAGGGAGCCTGACCCATGTTTTCTGCCTTTTTCATCCACCGGCCCATTTTTGCCAGTGTGATTTCCATCATCATCCTGCTGGCTGGCTTTGCCGCCATGCGCACGCTGTCGGTGGAGCAATACCCGCAGATTGTGCCGCCGCAGGTGCTGGTATCGGCCACCTATCCGGGGGCATCCGCCGAAGTGATTGCGCAAACCGTGGCCGCACCGCTGGAGCAGCAAATCAACGGCGTGGACAATATGCTCTACGTCAACTCGGCCAGCGCCTCCAATGGTCAGCTGTCGCTGACCGTCACCTTTGCCATTGGCACCAACGCCGACCAGGCCACCATCAACGTCAACAACCGGGTGCAATCGGCGCTGGCGCAGTTGCCGGAAGAAGTGCGCCGCCAGGGGGTGACGGTCCAGAAACAGTCGGCCAACTTCCTGCAGGTGATTGCGCTGGACTCGCCAGACAAACGCTATGACTCGGTGTACATCAGCAACTATGCGCTGGTGAACGTGCTGGACGAGATCAAGCGGATTTCCGGCGTGGGCAATGCGATGATTTTTGGGGCCAAGGACTACTCGATGCGCATCTGGCTCAAGCCTGACCGCATGGCCCAGCTCAAGCTGGCTCCCTCGCAGGTGGCCGCCGCCATCCGCGAGCAGAATGCCCAGTTTGCTGCCGGCAAGGTGGGGGCCGAGCCCGCCAACAGCCCGGTGGAGTTTACCTACACGGTCACCACCCAGGGCCGGCTGCAAAGCGCCGAGGAGTTTGAAAACATCATCGTGCGCGCCAACCCGGACGGCTCCAAGGTACGGGTGAAGGACATTGCCCGCGTGGAGTTAGGTGCCAAGGACTACAGCTTCTCCGCCACCCGCAATGGCCAGCCCACCATCCCGATCGGGATTTATCTGGCCCCGGGAGCCAACCAGCTGGAAACCGCCCAGGCGGTGCGCGACAAAATGGCCGAACTGAAGCAGCGCTTCCCAGCCGGGCTGACCTACAAAATCCCTTACGACACCACCCGATTTGTTCAGGTGTCGATTGACGAAGTGGTCAAAACCCTGGGCGAAGCCATGGTGCTGGTGTTCCTGGTGGTGTATCTGTTCCTGCAAAACTGGCGCGCCACGCTGATTCCGTCGCTGGCAGTGCCGGTGTCGATTGTCGGCACCTTTGCCGGCATGTATGTGCTGGGGTTTTCCATCAACACGCTGACCCTGTTCGGCATGGTGCTGGCCATCGGCATTGTGGTGGATGACGCCATTGTGGTGCTGGAAAACGTCGAACGCATCATGGAAGAAGACAAGCTCTCGCCAGTGGAGGCCACGCTGAAAGCCATGCAGGAAGTCACCGGCCCGGTGATTGCCATTGTGCTGGTGCTGTGCGCGGTGTTTATCCCGGTGGCGTTCATGGGCGGCCTGGCCGGGCAGATGTACAAGCAGTTTGCCATCACCATCGCCATGTCGGTGGTGATTTCCGGCATTGTCGCGCTGACGCTGACCCCGGCGCTGTGCGCGGTGCTGCTCAAGCCCGGCCATCAGGCGGCACACAAGTTCTTTGACGTGTTCAACAACTGGTTTGCCCGCATGACTGGCCGCTACACCCGTGGCGTGGCGTTCTTTGTCCGGCGCAGCACCATCGGCATGCTGGTATTTGCCGGCGTGATTGCGCTGACCATCGGCCTGTTCCGCGTGGTGCCGGGCGGGCTGGTGCCAGACGAAGACCAGGGCTATGTGATTGCCGTCACCCTGCTGCCAGACGGCGCATCACTGTCGCGCACGCTGAACGCCACCCAGCAGGTGGACAAGCTGGCCATGGCGCACCCGGCGGTGACCGACGTGCTGACCTTCACCGGCTTTGACCTGCTCACTGGTTCGTTCAAAACCAACTCTGGCGCGTCTTTCCTCACCCTGAAGGACTGGAAGGAACGCACCTCCGAGCGCGATCAGGCAGAATCGATTGTTGGCTATATGTTTGGCGCCGGCATGAGCGTGAAGGAAGCCATGGTGCTGGCGTTCAACCCGCCGCCGATTTCCGGCATGTCCAGCACCGGCGGTTTTGAAGTGTATGTGCAGAACCGGGGCAATGGCAGTTCCAAAGACCTGGCCGCCGCCACGCAAAAGCTGATTGAGGCCGCGCACAAGCGCCCGGAACTGGGGCATTTGTCCACCACCTTCAGCGCCGACGTGCCGCAGCTGTTCATCCAGCTGGACCGGGAAAAAGCCAAGACCTACGGCGTGTCGATCAGCGATGTGTTTGACACCATGCAAAGCACCTTTGGCGAGCTGTACGTCAACGACTTCAACAAACAGGGGCGTACCTTCCGCGTGCAGCTGCAATCGGAAGCCGACTTCCGCTCGCGTCCGGAAGACATCCGCAATGTCTACGTGCGTGCGCAAAGCGGCGAGATGATTCCGCTGACTGCGCTGGTGACGGTCAAACAGGTGACCGGCCCGGAAATTGTCGAGCGCTACAACATCTTCCCGGCAGCCAAGATTGTTGGCGGCCCGGCACCGGGCTACAGCTCGGGCCAGGCCATTGCCGCGATGGAGCAGCTGGCGCATGAAACGCTGTCGGACGACTATGGCCTGGCCTGGACCGGTGCAGCCTTCCAGGAAAAACAAACCGGCGGCACCTCGGCACTGGTGTTTGTGTTTGCCCTGGTGATGGTTTTCCTGATTCTGGCCGCGCAGTACGAGCGCTGGAACCTGCCGATTGCCGTGCTGCTGGCGGTGCCGTTTGCCGTGTTTGGTGCCATCAGCGCCAACTGGCTGCGCGGCATGGCCAATGATGTGTACTTCCAGATTGCGCTGGTGACGCTGATTGGCCTGGCGGCGAAAAACGCCATCCTGATTGTGGAATTCGCCATGCTCAAGCTGGAAGAAGGCCTGTCGCTGGCCGACGCGGCGATTGCCGCCGCCCGCCTGCGCTTTCGGCCCATCATCATGACCTCGCTGGCCTTTGTGCTGGGTTGCGTGCCGCTGGCCATCAGCACCGGTGCCGGTGCGGCCTCGCGCCACTCGATTGGCACCGGGGTGATCGGCGGCATGCTGGCGGCAACGTTTATTGCCACGTTTTTCATTCCGATGTTTTTCATGCTGATTATGCAGCTGCGCCGGCGTTCCGCCGCGCCAGCGGCAAGCAGCGCCCACGGGGAGGACGCCTGATGCGCCGCCTGATCTTGCTCGCCCTGTCCACCAGCCTGCTGTCGGCCTGCGCCATTGGCCCCGACTACCGGCGCGACACCCCGGCGCTGCCCGAGGCCTGGCATCACGATGCCCCGGCCAACACCAGCGCAGCGGTCAGCCCGGACTGGTGGACCCGCTTTAACGACCCGGCGCTGAATGCGCTGATTGCCGCCGCCGCCGACTACAACCAGGACCTGCGCCTGGCGGTGGCCAGGGTGGATGAAGCCCGCGCCCTGGCCGGCATCGCCCGTGCCGACCAACTGCCGCGCCTGGATGGCAGCGCCCAGGCCAGCCGCAGTCGCGGCAGCAGCGTTGGCCTGCAGCCCATTGCTGGCCGCCCGGTGCTGGAAAACAAACAAGCCGCCGCCACGCTAAGCTTTGAACTGGATATCTGGGGCAAGCTGCGCCGCGCCAGCGAAGCCGCCCAGGCCAGCCTGCTGGCCAGCCAGGCCAACCGCGATGCCGTGCAACTGGGGCTGTACGCCCAGGTGGCCACCAGTTATTTCAGCCTGCGCGGCCTGGATCAGCAGCTGGACATTGCCCGGCGCACGCTGAGCTCGCGCCAGCAGGCACTCACCTTGCGGGAAAAACGCTTCAGGGGCGGCATCACCTCGGAGCTGGACTTCCGTCAGGCTGAATCCGAAGCCGCCACCGCCGCCGCCGCTGTGCCGGAACTGGCCCAGCAAGTGCAGCAAGCGGAAACCGCCCTGGCGGTGCTGGTGGGCCGCAGCCCGCGCGATATCGTCAGCGGTCAGCTGCCGCGCGGCAAGGCCATTGGCGACATCAGCGTGCCGCCGCCGGTTCCTGCCGGCCTGCCGTCCAGCCTGCTCACCCGTCGCCCGGATGTGCAGGCGGCCGAGCAAAACCTGGTGGCCGCCAACGCCCGCATCGGCGTGGCGCGGGCGGCATTTTTGCCCAGCATTTCGCTCACCGGCCTGCTGGGCTCGGAAAGCGTGGCGCTGAATGGCCTGTTCAACGGCCCGGCAGCCACCTGGAGCTTTGCCAGCAACCTGGCCATGCCGCTGTTTGACTTTGGCAAAACCGCCGCTGGCGTCGATGCCGCCAACGCCCGTCAGCAGCAAGCACTGGCGCAATACCAGCTGGCCATCCAGACCGCGTTCAAGGAAGCCCAGGATAGCCTGGTGGCGCACCGCAAAACCCGCGAAACCGCCGACGCCCGCGCCAGCCAGGTAACCGCGCTGAAACGCTCGCTGCGCCTGGCGCAACTGCGCTACGACAATGGCTACGCCAACTATCTGGACGTGCTGGACGCCGAGCGCAGCCTGTTTCAGGCCGAGCTGGACGAGATTGACGCCCAGCGCAACCGCCTGAGTGCCGTGGTGAACGTGTACAAGGCGCTGGGTGGGGGGTGGGAAGCCAGCGTGCAATAGCGTTTTGTCTGATTTTGCCCTCTGGCATGGTTTTTTCTTGCTCAGCCCGGCCTTGTGTCGGGCTGTTTTTTGTCCGGTGCCGCGCAAACCAAACCGGGTGGGTGTCAGAAATGCCGACACACCGTGCCAATTGAATGATAATGGTTCGTAGTTCATTGTAAATAAACGATTTTTACCGAAATTTCGTTTGCACTGACGTCACGGACATCTAAAATAGCAGTCTGGGCAAGCCAGCCGAAGCAGCCAGCCAGTCCGCTGTCCAAACATTTTCTGGAGAACGCCATGAAAGGCGACACGAACATCGTTGATATTCTCAACGTCCTGCTGGCCGGCGAATTGACCGCCGTTGACCAATACCTGATTCATGGTGAAATGTACGCCGACATGGGCCTGCATGCGCTGGCCGAAAAAACCCTCCACGAATCCGACCACGAACGCCAGCACGCCCGTGCCCTGATTCAGCGCATCCTGTTCCTGGAAGGCGTGCCCAATCTGGAAAAACGCGAGCCGCTGCATGTGGGTCAGACCGTGCCGGACATGCTGCAGTCCGACCTCAATGTGGAATACAAGGTAGACGCCGCGCTCAAGCAGGCCATTGCCGCCTGTGAACTGGCCCAGGACTATGTCAGCCGCGACATTCTGCAAGTGCAGCTGGAAGACACCGAAGTCGACCACGCCTACTTCCTGGAAAAACAACTGCGCCTGATCACCCTGGTCGGCCTGCCCAACTACCTGCAGAGCCAGATGGGCTCGCGCAGCGCCCCTTAAGGAGAGCCCCCGATGAAAGGCGACAAGAAAGTCCTCGACATCCTCAACAAGGTGTTGCGCAACGAGCTGACCGCAATCAACCAGTATTTTCTGCACGCGCGGATGTTCCGCAACTGGGGCCTGGAAAAACTCAACGACTACCAGTACAAGCAATCCATCCGGGTGATGAAGGAAGCCGACGAACTGATCGAACGCATCCTGTTCCTGGAAGGCCTGCCCAACCTGCAGGACCTGGGCAAGCTGCTGATTGGCGAGCATGTGCTGGAATGCCTGCAGGGCGACCTCAAGCTGGAGCAGGATATCCACCGCCCGCTGCTGCTGGAAGCCATTGCACTGTGCGAAAGCGCGGAAGACTACGTCAGCCGCGAACTGCTGGAAGACCTGCTGGAACACTGCGAAGAAGCCATCGACTGGCTGGAAACCCAGCACAGCCTGATTGACAATGTGACCCTGCCGAACTACCTGCAATCGCATATGGACGACTGACGCACCGCCTGATGGCGCGCGTTGCCCACGCCCCGGCCCGCTCTGCGCGCCGGGGCGTGGCGTGTCAGGGCCTGGCTGTTTCGCCAGCCATCGGTATGACCCCCACTTTCTCTTGGCCTGCCGCTCACCTACAATGATTTGTCATGCGCATCTGGACGCATGCCCATCCCCCGACACTTCAGGAGAACCTCATGCCTGCATTTTTCCGTTCTGGCTGGCTCAGCCTTGCCGCCGCCGCACTCCCCGCCCTGGCCTTTGCCCAGTTCAGCCTGCCGCCGCTGCCCTACGCCGCCGACGCACTGGAGCCGGTAATCGACAAGGCCACCATGGAAATCCACCATGACCGCCACCACGCCGCCTATGTGAATAACCTCAACGCCCAGATCAAGACCTACCCGGAACTGGACAGCCTCAGCCTGGAAGCGCTGCAAGCCAGAATCAGCCAGTACAGCCCAGCAGTGCGCAACAATGGTGGCGGGCATTACAACCACAGCCTGTTCTGGAACGTGATGGCCGCGCCGGGGCAGGGCGGCCAGCCCAGCGCCGCGCTGATGCAGGCGATCAACAGCCAGTTTGGCTCGCTGGACGAACTGAAAAAGCGCTTTGACCAGGCTGCTGTCAGCCGGTTTGGCTCGGGCTGGGCCTGGCTGATGGTCACCCCGGACAAAAAACTGGCCATCAGTTCAACCGCCAACCAGGACAACCCGCTGATGGATCTGGCCGACACCCCGCGCGGCACGCCGATTTTAGCGCTGGATGTGTGGGAGCATGCCTATTACCTGAAATACCAGAACAAGCGTGCCGACTATGTCACCCAATGGTGGCAGGTGGTGAACTGGCAGGAAGTCAGCCGCCGTTATGCGGCAACGCTGAAGTAAGCGCAAACAGGGGCAGGCGCGACAGCTGATGCCGAAAAATCCACTCACCCGCTTGCTCTAGACCAATCGGTCTAGTAGTATGCTTGGCATGACTGCTCCTGCCGCCTCCCCCCCTTGCGATACCCGTGAACATATTCTGGCCACTGCCGAGCCGCTGGTGCTCGGACGTGGCTTTACTGCGCTGGGGCTGTCTGAGCTGCTCAGCACCGCTGGGGTGCCCAAGGGCTCGTTCTACCATTATTTCCGCTCGAAAGAGCACTTTGGCGAAGCGCTGCTGGAGCGCTACTTTGCCCAGTACGATGCCCGGCTGGCGCTGCAGTTTGCCCCGGAACACGGGCGGATGCGCGACCGGCTGCTCAGTTACTTTGCCGGCTGGATTGCCCAGGCCTGCCAGGCCGACCGGCACGGCAACTGCCTGGCGGTGAAGCTGGCCGGAGAAGTCTGTGATTTATCCGAGCCGATGCGCGAAGCGCTGGCACGCGGCATGGCGCAAGTGTGTGTGCGACTGAGCGAAGCGATTCGCCAGGCAGTGGCCGATGGCTCGCTGGCCCCGGTGGCCGACCCATCGGCGCTGGCTGATGCGCTGTACGCCAGCTGGCTGGGCGCTGCGCTGCGCACCAAGGTGATGCGCGACAGCACGCCGCTGTTGCGGGCGCTGGCCGACACCGAACACCGGCTGCCGCGTCCCTGAGAGCGGCTCACACCCCCCTCCTGGCGTGGTGGCACGACCTTGCCGTACTTCTCGCACGGTCTGCGGTCGCACGCCTAGCCAAATTTTGACAACGCACTAGACGACTGGTCTATTTGTAGCACACCGCCCCCGGCTCACCCACCGGAGCAAGGGCGGCAAGCAGGGGTGAATACACGCGGTTTAACCCAAGGAAAACATTCATGCGCGCAGATCAATTACTCACCCCGGTCCAGATTGGGGCCTTTACCCTGAACAACCGGATTGCCATGGCACCGCTGACCCGCTTGCGGGCGCAGGAGCCGGGCGACATCCCCAATACCGCACTGGCCGCTGAATACTATGCCCAGCGCGCCGACGCCGGCCTGCTGATTGCCGAAGCCACGCAGATTTCGCCCGTGGGCAAGGGCTACGCCGGCGCGCCGGGCATTTACTCCGAAGCCCAGGTCAAGGCCTGGCAACCGATTACCGCCGCTGTCCACGCCAAGGGCGGACGCATGGCGCTGCAGCTGTGGCATGTGGGCCGCATCTCGCACACCAGCCTGCAACCCGACCACGCCGCGCCGGTGGCACCGTCGGCCCTTGCCGCTGACACGCGCACCACCATCCGGGGAGCCGATGGCCAGCTGGAACGGGCCGATTGCTCGCTGCCGCGCGCGCTGGAACTGGCCGAAATCGAGGACCTGCTGGAAGATTACCGCCAGGCCACCGACCGTTCACGCCGCGCCGGCTTTGATCTGGTGGAAATTCACGCCGCCCACGGCTATCTGCTGCACCAGTTCCAGTCGCCGCTGGCCAATCAGCGCACCGACCGCTACGGCGGCAGCGTGGAAAACCGCGCCCGGCTGACGCTGGAAGTGGTGGACGCCGCCATTGCCGAATGGGACAGCGCCCATGTGGGCATCCGCATTTCGCCGCTGGGCATTTTCAACGGCCTGGACGACACCGGCCAGGAAGACATGGCCTGGTATCTGGTGGACGAGCTGGCCAAGCGCAATCTGGCCTATCTGCACCTGTCCGAGCCGGACTGGGCCGGTGCGCCGGCGCTGACTGACGACTTCCGCCGCACCCTGCGCGCGCGCTATCCGGGCAAAATCATCGCCGCCGGGGCCTACACCACGGAAAAAGCCGAAACCCTGCTCAAGGCCAGGCTGATTGACGCGGTGGCATTTGGCCGGCCCTTTATCGGCAACCCGGATCTGGTCAGCCGCCTGCGCGAAGACTGGCCCCTGGCCGAGTTCAACCCGGATACGGTGTATGCCAGCGGTGCGCTAGGGTATACCGACTATCCAGTGTACGCAGGCTGAGGCAAGCCCATACCCCGCAAACAACTCACCCCCTGGGCCGCCAGGCTGGCTCAGGGGGTGAGTGGAATGTCCAGGGGAACCGCTGAAAAAACAGCCCCGTAAGGTGTTACGGCAGACTCAATACCACCTTCACACTGCCATCCACCGCCGCCTTGTCGATATAGCCCACCGCTGCCGGGCTGGCCGCGACCAATTTCTTCACTTCACCATTGCCGCTCACCTCCTTGGGCGGGTTGCCCTTGCCGGTAAACAGCAGCTTGGACCAGGTGGCCTTGATCTGCGCGGTATTACGACCGGTGGCCTTGGTGTAAAAATCTTCTTTCAGCTCGGTCTGATCCACCAGCACTGCCGCTGCACCGCCAAGCTGTTGCGACTTGCCGACAAACAGATCCGCCACCTGATCCTTGCTCAGACTGCCCACCGGCGACTTGGCCGAGACAATCACCACGGTTTCGGCCTGGGCCAGGCTGGCGCACAGCGCCAGGGCAACACATGCGATTCGGGTCATCATAAGGGTTGGGCTCCGCATCAGAAAACAAAGTCCATGGCCAGCGTGGCCACGCTACGCGCCGACAGCGTGCTGGTGCTGCCAGACATCAGCAGGCCAGCGGTCGAGCCATGGTCGGGGCGCAGGCGGTCGTACTGGGCTTTCAGCGCCATATTCTTGGCCAGATCCCAGCGCAGCCCCAGCGACCAGCTCTTCTGGCTGGTATTGCCAGACGCCAGCAGGCCGTTGACGTACGCGCCCAGCATTGGGTTGCTCACCCCGCTGTACTGGGTGTCGCTGGTCACGCGCTGACGGGCAGCCATGGCATACGGGGTGAAATTGCCAAAACGCCAGCCGCCCAGCACATACCAGCCAGTGGTGTCGGCCAGAAAGCCGCCGGCCTTGCGGATGGTGTACTCGCTTTGCACCAGCAGCTTGCCGTTATCGTAGGCCACGCCCAGGCCGGTAAACGACGAGTGTTTGTCCTGATACACCAGCCGGTTGGCAGCCCCTGTTTCGCCCATCATGTGCAGCATGCTCACCAGGCTGTCCACCGGGCCGGCGTTCAGCGTCACCTTGGCGTCAATCCGCCCAAGGCGAACCGACCAGTCATCCCACTGGCCGACCAGATTCATCCCGTACACGTTGGCATCGCCCTCGGCGCGGGTGGCCTGCGGGTCAGAAAAACGGGCGTGGATATTCGAGCGCCCGACAAATGGCTGTACGGTCAGCTCCATCGGGCCGGCTTTGGTGCGCCACAGCGCGTCCACCCCGTTAAAGTGCGAAATCGGCAGCTGGGCATACACTTCCACCGGCGCGCGCACCGGGGTCATCGAGTAGCCCACATTCAGGTAGTCAGACAGCACAAAGCCAGGCAAGGCCAGCCGGCCAGCGCGCACGCTCAGGTTGGGGGTAAGGTCGTACTTGCCATACGCCCATTCCACCCGTGGGTTGAAGTTGTTGTTGACGTTTTTCTTGCTCAGCACATGCACGGTAGCCGACAGGGTATCAGTGGGGCGAGCGGTGATTTGCAGGCCCAGCTTGCTGTCGGTTTCGCCGCTGCCGGAATGGTCGGCACCGTTTGGTTCGGCGGTGCCCACCCGGTATTGGGCATCCTGCCCGGACACGCGGGTCCAGGCCAGCGTGCCATAGCCAGACACGCTGAACAGCGGCTCGTCAGCCTGGGCCAGGGCGGCGCTGGTACTCAGGCCCAGCACAAACAGGGAAAACAAGGGTTTCATGTTGCAACTCCAGATCAGTGATTCAGCAAAGCCATACGGTCGCACCGCCGCCGGCAGACGGGCTGGGTGGACTACAAACGAAAACGGGTGGTGAGGGTGTGCAGCGTGGCGGTGATGTCACGCACCTGGCGGGCAATGCTGCCCAGCTGCTGGTTGTGCTCGTCGCTGGCCTGGGCAGAATGCTCCAGATCGGCCAGCTGGCGGTTCAGGCTGTCGGCCTGGTCGTGCTGGCGGGCGGTTTCGCTGGCAATTGCCTCGCTGCGCCCGGCCATGGCACTGACATGCTCTGACACCTGGCCCAAGACGCTGCCCGAGTCGTCCAGGCTGCGGGTGCCGGTTTCGGTGTATTGCAGATTGGTGGTCATTTCACTGGCAGCGCGGTGGATGCGCTGGCGGATGCTGTCGGCCAGGGTGTTGACCTCCACCGCCGATTGCTGGGTGGCCAGCGACAGCTTGCGCACCTCATCGGCCACCACGGCAAACCCCCGGCCAGCCTCGCCAGCCCGTGCCGCTTCGATGGCGGCATTCAGTGCCAGCAGGTTGGTCTGGTCGGCAATGTCGCGGATGGTATCGACAATCTCGCCAATCTGGCGGGCGGTCTGTTCCAGCTCGGTAATGCTGCGGGCAGATTCCTGCACGCCGCTGGCCAGCTGGCGCACCGCGCCCACGGTGTCCTGCATGCGCAGATGACAGGATTCCACATTGTGCCGGGCGTGGTGGGCGGCCTGCGAAGTGGCCTGCGCATTGCTGGCCACACTGCCAATCGACGCCACCATGGCGCGCACGCCGTCCAGCGTCTGCCCCAGCGCATCGCGCTGGGCATCGTGGCGGCTGGTGGTGTCCTGGGTGCAGCTGTCCAGCGTGGCCACCACGTTTTCCAGCGCGTGGATATGCTCGACCATCTGCCGGGTGCTGGCGTGCAGATGGGCAATAAAGCCATTGAATGCCTGCACCAGCCGGCCAATTTCATCGTGGCTGGTTTCTGGCAGACGCACAGTCAGGTCGCCATTGCCCTGCGACAGCGCACGCAGATTGCCGCTCAGCCCTTCCACCTGGCCCGATACCTGGCGGGCGACATACCACGACCCGCCCACCCCCAGCAGCATGGTCAGGCCCAGCAGCCCGCCCAGCACCAGGCCAAACTGGCGGGTGGACTGCTCAATCTGGTCGATGCGCTGCGCCAGCGCCTGCTGGCTGAACTGGTGCAGCGCGGTCAGCGCCTGCTGGGTGCGTTCCAGCGCGGTTTTCATGCCCTGCGCCTGCTCGGCGGCGTGGGCGATGTCCAGCTTGCCGGCGGCCATTTGCTCGGCCATCCGGTAGGCCAGGGCAAAATACGCCTGCGCGGCCTGCTTGCCGCTGCTGGCCTGGGCGGCCAGTTCAGGCGCGGTGGCCAATTGGGTGAGGGTACGGGTTTGCTGTTCGTGCAGGGTATTGGCCAGCGTCAGCGAATCGGCATCGCCCGTGGCGGCAGCGCTGTTGAGCACATTGACAATCTGCTCTTGCCGGGCCAGCAGCGCCTGGGTGTGCTCCAGCCGGGCCAGGCCCTGTTGGCGGACAAAATCCAGATCGGCCTGTTGTTGCCGGGCGTTGACGCCATGCATCACGGTGAGAATCAGCAGACCGGCACACAATAACAAAGGAAGCAGCAGGAATTTTTGGCGCAGGGTCAGGCGGTTGAGCATGGGGTAACCATCAGCAGGGTAAGCGTGGAAGCGGCACCGGCTGAGGAAGGCTGCTCTGAGGAACTGCGCGCCACCCATGCCACGACCAGACACGGAACAGACGGCTATTTTATTATAAAAACCAATATTATGTAAATTTACAATCTATTACATCACTACATAGCACCTGTATTGCCCAGCGATTTGCTGGTGCGCGCCACCCGGCCTGACGGCGGCGGGCGCACCAGCCTGCATGCAACCCCCTACCGCTTGGCGACCCAGTCAGACATTACAACACCGCCGAACGGTCATCCCGGCCAAAACCGGGCAGCAAATCGTCCAGTTCAAGGTGACGGCTAAAGGCAATCACCTTGAACAGCTCGCCCATTTCTGCCGGGCTGACCAGCTTTTGCGCCGCCGCTGCCGCCTGAAAATACGCGGGCTCGCCTTGGGGCAGCGCCGCCAGCGCGTCGAGCAAGCCGGCGTCCAGCAGATAGCTGGCCTGGCTGGTGTAGCCTTCCAGCTGCCAGCCAGCCTCGGTGGCGGCCGCCCAGATGGCAGAAAAATCCACATGGGTGGTGATGTCCTGCAGGCCAGGCCAAAAAAACGGGTCGGCGTGGCTGTGGTGGCGGTAGTGGCACATCAGCGTGCCGCGATGGCGTTGCGGGTGGTAATACTCCGCCGCCGGAAAACCATAATCCACCAGCAGCAACACCCCCTGGCGCATGCAGCCGGCCAGGCTGCGCACAAACGCCTGGGCGGCGGGCTGCACCTCGGTCAGGTAGTCATCCGGCAGATCGTGCGCCCGCACGGCGGCGGCCAGGCTGGCATCGGCCAGCGGGCGGTCCTGCCAGGCAAAGCCGGTACCGTCTGCCACCACGCCGCGCTCCAGCCAGTGCGCCGCCTGCTGATACAGCAGATGGCAGGGCATGGCGTCGAGCACTTCATTGCCCAGCATGATGCCGCAAAAATCCTCCGGCAGCGCCGACAGCCACGCCACCCGCGCCAGCAAATGCGGCGCACCCGCCGCCAGCGTATCGCGCTGACGCTGGGCCAGGTCGGCAGACACTTCCAGAATGGCGTAGCGCGCCGGCAGGGCGTTCTGCGCCTCCAGCGCCAGCAGCAAATCCAGCGCCAGCTGACCAGAACCCGCACCGATTTCCAGCACCTCGCCGCCGGTGGCGCGCAACACGGTAGCCACCGTGCTGGCCAGGCTTTGCGCAAACAGCGGGGTCATCTCCGGCGCGGTGACAAAGTCGCCATGCGGGCCAAACTTGCGGCTGCCGGCGCTGTAATAGCCCAGCCCCGGCGCATACAGCGCGTGGTGCATAAACTCGGCAAACGACAGCCAGCCACCGCCGGCGGCAATCTGCTGGTGTAACAGGGCGCTCAGGCGCTGGCTTTGCGCTTGGGCGGCTTCATCGGGAACAGGCAAGGCGCTCATGGTCGGGTCGGGTATACTGTGGGCCGCTGATTGTCGGTGAATTTGCCGGTGTTGAGAAGCAGGACGCGCCAGCCCTGGCAGCCCGACCGGCCCCGACAATGCCCTCCACGGAGACCCTCATGCCTTATCCTGTTGCCCTGATTACCGGCGCGGCCCGACGGGTTGGTGCCGCCATTGCCCGCACCCTGCACCAGCAAGGCTTTCGGGTGTTGCTGCATTACCGGGGGTCGCAACAGGCCGCCCAGGCGCTGGCCGACAGCCTGAATCAGCTGCGCCCGGCGTCGGCGCGCTGCCTGCAAGCCAACCTGCTCGACACCGCCGCGCTGCCCGGCCTGATCGACCAGGCGCTCAGTTGCTGGGGCCGGCTGGATGCGCTGGTGAACAACGCTTCGAGTTTTTTCCCCACCCCGCTGGGCCAGATCGGCGAAGCCGACTGGGACGACCTGATCGGCTCCAACCTGAAAGCCCCGCTGTTTCTCACCCAGGCCGCCGCCCCGCATCTGGCCCAGCGTCAGGGCGCGGTGGTCGGGCTGATCGACATCCACGCCGAACGGCCCATGCCCGGCCACACCGTGTACAACCTGGCCAAGGCCGGCCACGCCCAGCTGATCCGCACCCTGGCGCTGGAACTGGCCCCCGCCGTGCGGGTTAACGGCGTGGCACCGGGGGCCAATGTCTGGCCAGAAGGTGAATCCGTGTTCGACGACGCCGCCCGCGCGCATATCCTGCGGCAAATTCCACTGCAACGGGTAGGCACGCCAGACGACCTGGCCCAGGCAGTGGCGTTCTTGCTGTCGCCTGCTGCCGGGTATATCACCGGACAGATTCTGGCGGTGGATGGCGGGCGGAGTATTGTGCAGTAAGACAGGACGTACCACAGCCATGGACATTACCCGGCCCGAGACGAAAAACCCTATATTTTTCATAGACTCACCATGGGTTTTTGCTCTACCATTTTACTTTACCATTTTGATCAATAAGGATACTGCTTGATGCGGGCCTCCATCGTCAGCCGTGAATCAGTCAGACGCGCCAACGAAGCCATGAAGCAGCACAAAACCGTGGCGGACTATCAACTTCCCCCCGTGGTCACCGCAACATTGCAGCGTTCACACTACTCAACAGCTGAGTTGAACCACCACTTTTCTCAAGTGGCACCGCTGCAGTTCAAACAAGCGTAAATCTTCGATATGGCCACGCCGCACCATCAAACTTTCAACAAGCTTGTCAATGAGCAAACCGGGTTTGTGGGACGAGTGGCCTATACGTTTTACAAAAATGACAAGATTTCCTGGATTCGCGGTTTTTATGAAAAGCACGGTCGCACGCCCAATGATGACGAGCTTGCCCAGTACTTTCACATAGGTATCAATCAGGCCAGGCTTGAAGCGTATCTGGCTGAGGCAGAGCGCACACTGAACGAGTTCATTGACCTCACCGCCAGTGAAGAAATACGTAGCGGCATTGACGCTTACCAGCAATCCGATGTGGTGCAACGGTGTGAAGGCATTGCCCGCAAAGTTGAAGATACGCATCAGCGCTGGCTGACAGACAGCCGGAAAACCACTTGGCAAACCGTCAAGGAGTCTTTGTTCTCCAGCATCTTGTCCTCGTTCATCATCACCGGTCTCTCGGTATTGCTGTACTTGGGTAGCGTGGCCGTATTTGACGACTTTCGTGGATTGATCCATCGCCTCACCGCGCCTGAGCCCGTGTCGGCTACGGCCAGGCCATAGCCAGAATCCTTCATTCCCCCCCCACCCCCCCCCCCCCCCCCCCCCCGCAGAAAACCCCCCCCCCACTCCCTCTTTGTAGAGCCCCCCCCCAC
>ERZ724523.488-NODE-488-length-23139-cov-4.859253_pt1 | contig 23139 bp, 21 predicted proteins | sample MGYA00376056_ERZ724523 | MGnify/ENA primary metagenome ERZ724523 (study PRJEB28724, sample SAMN07190888) | wastewater metagenome | isolation source: influent of sewage treatment plant in Hong Hong | place: USA: Christiansburg, Virginia | collected 2016-03-01 ... | reverse complement strand
CCGACACCGCCGAATTTTACCTAAACGTAATTAATTACGTATTGGTAAATTCACCACCCCGCAGTCACCACGAACGGCGGGCGGGCACGTCCAGCCCCAGCAAGCCACCGGTCAAGCGGCCCAAGGCGGCGGCCACTTGGCCCAGCGCCTGCCCCACATGCGCCAGCGCCAACCGCAATTCGGCGGCTGGTTCGGCGATGCGGGCGGGCCAACTCAGGCGGCGGGGCGCATCAGTCCAGTGCAGACGGGCTTCGGCGGCGCTGCCGGGCGCGGCATACGACTCCACCACCACGCACTGCCCGGCGCGCAGCGCCAAGCTGGCACCGGCTTGCACAAACACGTCGCCGCAGCGGTCAGGCTGCGCGGGGTGCGGGCCGTTTTCTGTGACCCAAATGCGGCCTTGGGTGATGTGCAACATGCCCGCCACCTGCGGACGCAGGGTGATGGCGTGACCGGCGGCCAGCACCCAGCCGCCAGCAGCGGCAGTACGGGAAACAGACAGAGCGGACAGGGCAAGGGCACGATCAGACATGAGACTCTCCAGTGAAATATCAGGGGTTCGGGAAGTCATCATCCGGCCAGCGGCATTGACAGTCCAATGAAATAGCGCCAATCTATTGATACGCAAAACGCATCAATGGCTTCGGCCTCTACCCTCGACTCATGCAGCATTCCCAAACCCATTTGCGCACCCGCCCGATTCAGGCCGGACACCTGCGCGCCTTTGAAGCCGTGGCCCGGCATTTGAACTTTCGCGCCGCTGGCGAAGAGCTGGCGCTGACGCAATCTGCCGTCAGCCGCCAAATTCAGGCGCTGGAAGAAGAAGTGGGCATGGCCTTGTTTCTGCGCCACACCCGTGCGGTGGAACTGACCAGCGCAGGCGCGCAATTGCTGCTGGCGGTGTCGCAGGCGCTGCCGCGCATTGATGCGGCGGTGCGCCAAATCCGCCAAAGCGCCGGACGCAAAAGTGTGTCGCTGACCACCTTTGCCTCGTTCGCGTCGATGTGGCTGATTCCCCGGCTCGAAGCCTTTCAGCGCGACCACCCCGACATCGACATTCGCATTGATGCGTCTGATGCCGCGTTGGACTTGGACGTGGCCGATGTGGACGTGGCGCTGCGCTACGGCACGGCAGCCCACATGCCGCGTGGCGCGATCCGCATGTTTGGCGAGCAGCTCACCCCGGTGGCCAGCCCGTGGCTGCTGAAGTCATCGGGCGCGGTGGGATTGCGGTTGCATCACCCGCAAGACTTGGCCCAGTTCACGCTGATTGAAGCGGGCGACGCGCACCGCAGCCATTTGGAATGGCTGGCCTGGCAGCGCTGGTTTGAAAAGCAGGCGTTGCCCAAGCTCAGTCCCAAACGCTGGCTGTACTTCAACTACGCCTACCAAATGGTGCAAGCGGCGCTGACCGGCCAAGGCGTGGTGCTGGCGCGTCTGCCGCTGGTGGCCGAAAGCATGGCCAACGGCGATTTGATCGAAGTGCTGCCCGGCGCACGCATGGAATCGCCGATGGCGTACTGGCTGATCGTCGGCCCCCGCAGCGCCGCACGCCCAGAAATCCGCGCCTTTTGCGACTGGCTGCAAGACCAAGCCCAAGCCACCCGCACCACCATCGGCGAAGTGCCTGATCCCGATTTGGCGGATGGGTTGGACTAGCTCAACCCCACGCGAGGCCGCCGCAACACGACTGGGTTGCTGTTGCCCCATCAACAGTTGTTCAGCATTTTGAGGTTAAGGCAGCACTGAGAATTTTTGATTTTTCTATTTAAGTCTTTGATTTAAAAAGAAATTTATCTTGGCATGGTTACTGCAAAGAGATGAGCGAAGCGCACGCACTGTGCAATCCAACCTCTCTTCACAAGGACTTCATGCCATGAGCCAAGAACAGATCAAATTTGCCTACTGGGTGCCCAACGTCAGCGGCGGCCTTGTGGTCAGCAAGATTGAACAGCGCACCAGCTGGAACATCGACTACAACCGCCAACTGGCAAAAACTGCCGAAAAAGCGGGCTTCGAGTACGCGCTGTCGCAAATCCGCTTTACGGCGGGTTACGGCGCGGAGTTCCAGCATGAATCGGTGGCCATCAGCCACGCCTTGCTGGCCGCCACAGACAAGCTGCGCGTGATCGCCGCCATCTTGCCCGGCCCGTGGAACCCGGTCGTGCTGGCCAAGCAGATTGCCACCATCGACCACCTGACCAATGGCCGCATCGCCGTCAACATCGTCTCGGGCTGGTTCCGGGGCGAATTCCAAGCCATTGGCGAACCGTGGCTGGAGCACGACGAGCGCTATCGCCGCTCCGAAGAGTTCATCAACGTGCTCAAGGGCATTTGGACCACGGACAACTTCAGCTACCAAGGCGACTTCTACCGCATCCACAACTACAGCCTCAAACCCAAGCCGCTGCAACAATCGCCGCACCCGGAAATTTTCCAAGGCGGCAGCTCGCGTGCAGCACGCGACATGGCTTCGCGTGTATCGGACTGGTACTTCACCAACGGCAACACCGTCGAAGGCATCAAGGCCCAAGTCGATGACATCCGTGCCAAGGCCGCAGCCAACGGTCACAGCGTCAAGGTGGGCGTGAACGCCTTCATCATCGCCCGCGACACCGAAGAAGAAGCCCGCGCCGTGCTGGGCGAAATCATCGAAAAAGCCGATCCCGAAGCCGTCAATGCCTTTGGTCACGAGGTCAAGCAAGCGGGCAAGGCCAGCCCGGAAGGCGAAGGCAACTGGGCCAAGTCCACGTTTGAAGACTTGGTGCAATACAACGACGGCTTCAAGACCAACCTGATCGGTACACCGCAGCAAATCGCCGAGCGCATCGTTGCACTCAAGGCCGTGGGCGTTGATTTGATCTTGAGCGGCTTTTTGCACTTCCAAGAAGAAGTCGCCTACTTCGGCGAGAAGGTGCTGCCGCTAGTGCGCGCTCTGGAAACCGAGAACGCGCCTGCGGAATTGGTCGAAGCCTGAGCCGGATCAGACCTGCCATGACTCAGCAGACCGCCCATTCGGCCACCGCAGCGCCTGCCACATTGCCTCAGTGGCTACAGCAGCAAGCGCATCAGCGGGCTGGAGGCGTGGCGCTGCGCCACAAGCACTTGGGGGTGTGGCAGCAGCGCTCTTGGCTCCAAGCGGCCCATGAAGTCCAGCAGGTTGCCTCGGCGTTGCAAGACCGTGGTTTTACCAAGGGTGCCACGCTGGCAGTTGTGAGCCGCCCTCGCCCCGAAGCCTTGCTGGTGGCGCTGGCTGCGCAATGGCTGGGCGGCGTGGCGGTGCTGCTCAATCCGCTGGACGCGGCGGCTGAGCAAATTGCGCTGCTGCGCAGGCTGCAACCCGAGGCTATTTTTGCCGAAGGGCTGCCCGAACTGGAGCGCCTGCGTGTCGGCCAGCTGACACCGGCGCTGGTGCTGTACGCCGATGGGCGTGGCGTGGCGGGCCAACAAAACCAGCATCCAACCGCTTCGACATGGGTGGATTACGCACAACTGGCAGCGCCCCGCCAAGGCGATGCGGTGTCGGCGCTACCACTCCAAGCGCGGGCTGAGCGCACGGCATTTGCGTTTTACCGCTATGGCACCAGCGGCGGCATTGAAGAGCAACGCATCACCCATGCCGAACTGCTGCAAGAAGGCCAGCGCTTGGTGCAAACCGAGCAGTTGGGCGCAGACGAAGAGGCGCTGGCTGCTCGCGCTTTTGCAGCTGGAGGCCAAGCCCGCTACTTGTTAGCACCTTGGCTGATCACCGGCTTTCGCCTGAACTTCCCTGAAAACCTAGGCACGCGCGACAACGACCGCCGCGAGCTGGGGCCGACTCTGGTGGCCGGAACACGGGAAACCTACGGGCGCTTGTATGAGTTGGTGCAGTCGCGCCTGCCGCTGCCGGGCAGCGCTCAGCGCCGCTTGGTGGACTGGGCATTGACAGCGCAGCCGGGACTCACACGCCGCTGGCTGGGCGAGTGGCTGGTGCGCCGCCCGCTGCGTGATGTGCTGGGCTTCAGCCGCACCCGTGCGCCACTGCTGGTGGGCGAGCCGCTACCCGAACCAACCCGAGCATTTTTTGCCGCTTTGGGCATTCAAGTGCGCGCTTGGCCTGATCCAGCGCAGTGGCTCAACCCGGCGGCCTTGCCTGTTGCGCCTCACCCGCCAGCACCCGCCACCACAGACTGGCATCACCCCGGCGCGCAGACCGCTTGAGCAGGAATCGCCTCATGACCTCCGTTTTCTCTTCAGTTGCAACGCCCACAACGCCCGCGCCTTTGCTGGCGCTTGATCACATCTCTCTTTCGTTCAAAGGCGTGAAGGCGGTCACGGACATCAGCTTTGCGGTGGCACGCGGAGAAATCTGCGCCCTGATTGGCCCCAACGGCGCGGGCAAAAGTTCATTGCTCAACGTGATCAACGGCGTTTATCAGCCGCAACAGGGGCACATCAGTTTTGAAGGCGAAACCCGCAGACGCATGCATCCACACGATGCCGCTGTGCGAGGCATTGCCCGCACTTTCCAGAATTTGGCGCTGTTCAAAGGCATGAGCGTGCTCGACAACGTGCTCACCGGGCGCAACCTCAAGCGCCGCAGCAGCTGGCTGGAGCAAGCCTTGCGCCTAGGCCGCGCCGCGCCCGAAGACGACCGCCAGCGCGAGGCCGCCGAACGGGTGATTGAGTTTTTGCACATCCAGCCGTGGCGCAACGCCTTGGTGGGCAAGCTGCCTTATGGCCTGCAAAAGCGTGTCGAACTGGCGCGCGCGCTGGCCGCCGAACCCAAGTTACTGCTGCTCGACGAACCCATGGCGGGCATGAACGCCGAAGAAAAGCAGGAGATGAGCCGCTTCATTGTGGACATCAACCGCGAATTCGGAACCACGGTGGTGTTGATCGAGCACGACATTGGCGTGGTGATGGGCCTGTCGCACCACGTCGTGGTACTCGACTACGGCCACAAGATCGGCGACGGATCACCCGCCGAAGTGCGCCGCGATCCTGCCGTGATCGCCGCTTACCTTGGCACACGCCACTGACTTGCACAGGATCTAGAACCATGGATTTTTTCTTTGAAGTGCTGCTCGGTGGCCTGCTGGCTGGGGTGATGTACTCGCTGGTGGCTATCGGCTTTGTGCTGATTTACAAGGCCTCAGGCGTGTTCAATTTCGCCCAAGGCGCGATGGTGCTGTTTGCGGCGCTGACCTTTGTCAGCCTGCTGGAGCGCGGTATGCCGTTTTGGCTGGCGTTTGCGGTCACGTTGGCAGCGATGGTGGTGATTGCGCTGCTGGTGGAGCGATGGGTGCTGCGCCCGCTGGTCAACCGCTCGCCCATCACGCTGTTCATGGCCACGCTGGGCTTGTCTTACATGGTGGAGGGCGCGGCCCAAGCACTGTGGGGCGCACAAGTTCACGGCCTGGAGCTGGGCATCAGCGACGAGCCGCTGGCGCTGGGTGGCGTGCTGTTGTCGCAGTTTGATTTGTTCGCCGCAGGCACGGCGGCGGTGCTGGTCACAGTGCTGTCGCTGCTGTTCAGCAAGACGCGCATTGGGCTGTCGCTGCGCGCTGTGGCCGATGACCCGCTGGCTGCGCTGGCGGTGGGCATTCGCCTGCAACCGATTTGGGCGGTGGTGTGGGCCGTAGCCGGTTTTGTCGGGCTGGTGGCCGGACTGCTGTGGGGGGCGCGGCTGGGCGTGCAGTTTTCGCTGTCGCTGGTGGTGCTCAAGGCGCTGCCGGTGCTGATCATCGGTGGCTTTTCGTCGATGGGCGGAGCGATTGTGGGCGGCTTGATCATCGGCGCATCTGAAAAGCTGGCGGAAATTTACCTTGGACCCCTCATCGGCGGCGGGCTGGAGAACTGGTTCCCCTACGTGCTGGCGCTGCTGTTTTTGCTGGTGCGTCCAGCAGGTCTCTTTGGCGAACGCGCCATTGAGCGGGTTTAAGGAGACACCCCCATGCTCTACACCGAAGCCGGTCAATTCAGCATTTCCTATGCGGGCGAGCGCCGCCTGTTTCGTCTGCGCCAAGACCGCCACGCGCTGGCGCTGCTGCTGGCCTTTGCCTTTGTTGTCGTGCCCTTCATCGGCAACGATTACTGGTTCAGCGCCATTTTGATTCCCTTTCTGGTGCTGTCGCTGGCCGGTCTGGGGCTGAACTTGCTGACGGGTTACGCGGGCCAGTTGTCGCTGGGCTCAGCGGCTTTCATGGCGGTGGGTGCTTTTGCAGCCTACAACTTCGGGCTGCGTTTGCCCGGCCTGCCGCTGTTGATCAGTCTCTTTCTGGGGGGCGTGACGGCGGCGCTGGTGGCGGTGGTGTTTGGCCTGCCCAGCCTGCGCATCAAGGGCTTTTACCTGATCGTTTCCACACTGGCGGCGCAATTTTTCGTGTCGTGGGTGCTGACCAAGTTTGGCTGGTTCTCCAACGACAACGCTTCCGGCGTCATCAGTGCGCCGCCGCTCACCATTGGCGGGGCAGATTTCAGCTCGCCAGTCGGTCGCTATGTGTTGACCTTGAGCGTTGTCGTGGCGCTGTTTTGGTTGGGCAAGAACTTGGTACGCAGCGAGCTGGGCCGCAACTGGATTGCGGTGCGTGACATGGACACCGCCGCTGCGGTCATCGGCATTCCGTTGCTCAAAACCAAGCTGCTGGCTTTTGCGCTGAGTGGGTTTTTTCTTGGCATCGCGGGTTCGCTTTGGGCGTTCACTTACCTGGGCACCGTCGAGCCGCACGGGTTTGACTTGAACCGTTCCTTCCAAGTGCTGTTCATCATCATTTTGGGTGGACTGGGCAGCATCTTGGGCAACTTCTTGGGCGCGGCTTTCATGGTGCTGTTTCCCCTGCTGCTGTCGAACTTGGCCAACGCGCTGCCCGTGGGTCTGATTGATCCAGCGCAGCTAGAGAACCTGCAAAAGTTCATTTTTGGCGCGCTGATCATCGCCTTCCTCATCAAAGAACCCGAAGGGCTGGCCCGCCTGTGGCAGCGCTTTCGTGAGCGGGCCCGCGTGTGGCCGTTGCGCTACTGATTTTTTTCTATGTCCCATTTCCAAAGTCCCACAAGGAGAAATCGCAAGATGTCCAAACTCACCCTGACCCGCAGCCTGATTTTGGCGCTCGGCATCACGACCGCCGCCTTTGCCGCCCAAGCCGAACCTGAACAGTACTTTCCGCTGCAAAGCTACCGCGTGGGCCCATATGCAGCTGGCGGTACCGGATTTTTCGGTGGCTTCATTGACTACATGCAGTACATCAATGCCAACGGTGGCGTGAACGGGGTCAAGCTCACTTGGAGCGAATGTGAAACCGAATACGTCGTCGAAAAAGGCGTGGAGTGCTACGAGCGCCTGAAAAAAGGCCTGAACGGCGCACCCGCTGCCGCCACCAATCCGCTGTCGGTGGGCATTGCTTACGCCACGCTGGATCGCTCCACGGCAGACAAGCTGCCGCTGATCACCATCAACCACGGTCGCACCGACTCCACCGATGGCAGCGTGTTTCCGTATGTGTTCCCGCTGCAATTGAACCCGTACTCCGAGGTGTCGGCCATCGTCAACTACATCGCAGCGCAGTCTGGCGGGCTGGACAAGCTCAAGGGCAAGAAGATCGTCACGCTCTACCACGGCTCGCCCTACGGCAAGGAAACCATCCCCGTTTTGGATCTGCTGGCCAAGAAATATGGCTTCACAGTTGCGCATGTGGAAGTTCCCCATCCGGGCAATGAGCAGCAGTCGCAGTGGCTGAACATCCGCCGCGACAAACCGGACTGGGTGATCTTGCGCGGCTGGGGTGTCATGAACCCCGTAGCGCTGAAAACGGCGCAAAAAGTGGACTTTCCCGCCAACCGCATCATCGGCAACATCTGGAGCAACTCCGAAGACGATGCTGCGCCCGCTGGCACCGCAGCCAAGGGCTTTATCTCCATCACCACGCACCCGTCGGGCACGCAATTTCCGGTGCTCCAAGGCATCAAGAAAACCGTGGTGGACGCAGGCAAAGGCAACTTGGCCGACCCCAAACGCTTCGGCTCGGTTTACTACAACCTCGGTGTGGTGAACGGGATTTTGAACGTCGAAGCAGTCCGCATCGCGCAAGAGAAATTCGGCAAGAAGCCATTGACCGGCGAACAAGTGCGCTGGGGCTTTGAACACCTCAAGCTGGACGACGCACGTCTCAAGAGCCTGGGCGCGCTGGGCTTGGTGCAGCCGCTCAAGCTGTCTTGCTCAGACCACGAAGGCGGCGGTGCCGTGCGCTTTCAGCAGTGGGATGGCCAAAAGTGGAGCGTCATCAGCGACTGGGTGCAGGCCGACCGTGCTTTGCTGCGTCCGATTATTGAAGAGTCCGCGCACAAGTACGCCAAGGAAAAAGGCATCACGCCCCGCGATTGCAGCAAAGAAGGCTGATTTCAACCGCTTGATTTGAGTCCCGATAGCAACAGAGATACATCACCATGAGCCATAACCCTCCCCTGTCTAACCTGTCCGTTGGCACCGATTACGAAACCCTGGCCAACCGCTTTCGTCCGATTTTTTCGCGCATCGCCGAAGGTGCGCTAGAGCGCGAGCGCTCGCGCAGCCTGCCCTATGAGCAGGTCAAGTGGCTGAAGGAAGCTGGTTTTGGCGCAGTGCGCGTGCCAGTTCAGTACGGCGGCGCAGGCGCTTCGATTCCGCAGCTCTTTCGCTTGCTGATTGAGTTGGCTCAGGCTGACTCCAACTTGCCGCAGGCGCTGCGTGGGCATTTCGCTTTTGTCGAAGATCGCCTGAACGCGCCTCCCAGCCCCGAGCGCAGCATTTGGTTTCAGCGTTTTGTCGCTGGCGACTTGGTGGGCAACGCTTGGACTGAAATCGGCAGCGTCAAAATCGGCGATGCCATCACCAAAGTCTCGCCCACCGAGCAAGGCGATTGGCTGCTGAACGGCACCAAGTTCTACAGCACCGGCAGCATCTTTGCCGACTGGATCGACGTGTATGCCAAGCGCACCGATACCGGTGGCGATGTGATTGCCGTGGTCAGCACCCATCAAGCAGGCGTGACGCTCAACGATGACTGGGACGGATTTGGCCAGCGCACCACCGGCAGCGGCACCTCGATTTTTGTGAACGCCCAGGTCGAGGCGGTCAACGTGATCGACTTTGCCACTCGCTTCAAGTACCAAACCGCGTTTTACCAACTGGTGTTGCTGGCTGTGTTGGCCGGGACGGCCAAGGCGGTTGAGCGCGACATTGCACACGAAGTGCGAGCGCGCACCCGTATCTTCAGCCACGGCAACGCCACCAGCGTGGCGCAAGACGTGCAAGTGCAGCAGGTGGTAGGCCGCATTTCGGCGCAAGCCTATGCCGCCGAGGCCGTCGCGATCCGCGCCGCTGAACCCTCGCAACGCGCCTATGAAGCCCGCTTTGGCGGCAATGACGAAGCCGAACGCCTGGCCAACATTGACGCGGAAATTGAATCTGCGCAAGGCCAAGTGGTGCTGGCTGATTTGGTGATTCGCGCCTCGTCAGACCTGTTCAACGCACTGGGCGCTTCAGCGGCTCGCGAGTCCAAGGCGCTGGATCGCCACTGGCGCAATGCCCGCACCGTGGCCACGCACAACCCACTGATCTACAAAGAAAAAGTGATCGGCGACTGGGTCATCAACGGCACTGAACCGCCTTACGTCTGGCAAATCGGCGCGGGCACACCCGGCAAATAAGCCAGGCAACGCCGCTGAAACCCGATCCACGCACCCGCCCATTTCTGTCCTTATTTGAAAGTCACACCATGTCAGCCACTTTGGAACGCCCGCGCGTCAACTCGCCCGCACCTTTTGCGCCCCGCCCTCGTCCGGCGCAACCGGCCCACATCATCCAAAGCGATGCGGAGGCGATTGAGATTGCCCACGGCCTGGCCGCCCGCTTTGCCCCTGAATCTGCACTGCGTGACCGCGAAGGCTTCTTGCCCATCGACGAGATTGATGCTTACTCGCAAAGCGGTTTGTGGGGCATCAATGTGCCCAAGGCTTACGGCGGCCCCGGCGTGTCGTATGCCACGCTGGCCAAAGTGGTGGCGATCATTTCCGCAGCCGATTCGAGCATTGCGCAAATCAGCCAAAACCATTTCGTCTTGGTTGCGCACATCGGGCTGGATGCCAGCGAAGCACAGAAACGTGAACTGTTCGACTTGGTGCTCAAGGGCTACCGTTTTGGCAATGCTTTTTCTGAATTGAACAGCCGCAACGTGGCTGCTTTTGAAACGACAGTGACCGCGCACGGCGATGAGGTCGAAGTCAACGGCCAAAAGTTCTACACCACTGGCGCGTTGCTCTCGCACATCGTGCCCATCGTGGCTGTGGGCGAAGGTGGCAAGGGCTACATCGTGTTCACCGATCGCGACACGGCAGGGCTGACCGTGATCAACGACTGGTCGGGCTTTGGTCAGCGCACCACGGCTTCGGGCTCCGTGAAAATTGAGCAAGTGCGTGTGCCCCAACGCCGCGTCGTCCCGATTGATGCCTTTGACCACCCGACTGCGGCTGGGCCGATTTCGCAAATCATCCAAGCCGCGATTGACGCAGGCATCGCACGCGGCGCGCAGGCTGATTCGATTGCATTCATCCGCACCAAGAGCCGTCCTTGGATTGACAGCGGCAAAGAAACTGCTGCCGAAGACCCGTTCACCATCGCCGCCATTGGTGATTTGCAAATCAAGCTGCACGCCGCCGAGGCGCTGCTGGAGCGCGCCGGTCATCTGATTGATGTGGCACTGAATGAACCGACTGACGCCACCGTCGCTGCTGCCACAACCGGCACGGCTGAAGCCAAGGTGTTAACGACCCAAATCGCCATCGAAGTAACCAACCGCCTGTTTGAGCTGGCGGGCACGCGCTCAGCGTTGAGCACGCACAACTTGGATCGCCACTGGCGTAACGCGCGCATTCACACGCTGCATGACCCGGTGCGCTGGAAGTTTTTCCACATCGGCAACTACTACCTCAACAACGTGAACCCACCGCGCCATCCCTGGAACTGAAACGCCATGTCCAACACGCCCATCCTTCAAGTTGACGACATTGAAGTCGTCTATGAGCAAGCCATTTTGGCGGTGCGCAAGGTGTCGCTCGCGGTGCAAGCGGGTCAGATCGTGGCGCTGTTGGGGGCCAACGGTGCGGGCAAAAGCACCACGTTAAAGGCGATCTCACACTTGATCCAAGCCGAGCGTGGTGCCATGACGCGGGGGCGCATCCTCTACCAAGGCCAAAACATTGCCGCACGCGAGCCCGATGCGCTGGTGGCTGGCGGGCTGGTGCAGGTGCTTGAAGGGCGGCATTGCTTCGCGCACCTGACGGTCGAAGATAACTTGCTGATTGGCGGCTTTGTGCGCAAGGTGTCGCGCCCAACCCTGAAGGCGGAGCTGGAGCGCATTTACAGCTACTTTCCGCGCTTGAAGGAGCGGCGCAAAAGTCTGACCGGCTACACCTCAGGCGGCGAGCAGCAAATGGTGGCGATTGGCCGCGCGTTGATGGCACAACCGCGTCTGGTGCTGCTGGATGAGCCGTCGATGGGACTGGCACCGCAGATTGTTGAAGAAATTTTTGACATCATCGCCCAGCTCAACAAGGCCGAGGGCATGAGTTTCTTGATTGCCGAGCAAAACTTGAAGATCGCCCTGCGCTACGCGCAATACGGTTACGTGCTCGAAAACGGTCAGGTGGTCAGCGAAGGCGCAGCGCAAGAACTGGCTGAGCGTGACGACATGCATGACTTCTATTTGGGTGGCCAAAGCTCAGTTCAGGGATGAGGCCGAAACCTGCGCCGACCCGCTGGCTTGCCCATCAGGGCGGCGCTTATTGACCACCAACTCGCCCGCCTTGATCAATTGGGCGCGGATGATGTTGCGGCTCAACCCCAGCAGTTGCGCGGTGTGAACTTGGTTGTAGTGGCAAAACCGATACGCTGTGCCGAGCAGCACTTCTTGCACTTTTTCATGCAGCGCGCCGCTTTCCTCTTCAAACAGCTTTTGAAAAGCGCGTTGCAGCAAAACATCAGCCGATTCATCTTGTGGGCGAACGCTGTCTTCTTGGCGCTCCAAGCGCAGCTTGGACAAATGCAAGTCTTCGGCACGAATCAGGTTGGCCCGGCAAATGAGCAAGGTGTGGTGGATGACGTTTTCCAGCTCACGAATGTTGCCCGGCCACGAGTAACTCACCAGTTTTTGCTGAGCCTCGGGGTGCAGCGTGATGTCGCTGTAGCCCAAGCGGTGGCTGTAAGCGGCAATGAAGTGGCGCACCAATGGCAGGATGTCACCGGGACGATCGCGCAACGGGCTCAGTTCGAGCGTCACCACATTGAGTCGGTAGTACAAGTCTTCGCGGAAGTTGCCTGCGTTGATGGCTTTTTCTAACTGCACGTTGGTCGCCGCCAGCACGCGCACATTGATCGGCGTGCTTTTGCGAGAGCCTAGGCGCACCACCTCGCGCTCTTGCAACACACGCAGTAATTTGACCTGAATGGGCATAGGCAAGTCGCCGATCTCATCGAGAAACAGCGTGCCGCCATTGGCCTCCTCAAACCAGCCGGGTTTGGAGCTGAGTGCGCCGGTGAATGCGCCTTTTTCATGACCAAAAAGCTCAGCCTCTACCAAGTTCTCAGAGAATGCCCCACAGTTGACCGCAACGAATGGGCCGCTGCGCCGCGCGCTGAGTTCATGCAAATGGCGCGCCACCAGCTCCTTGCCCGTGCCCGTTTCGCCGATGATGAGCACGCTGGCATCACTCGGAGCGACCTGCTGCAAGTGCGCCAACAGAGCCTGGGATTTCGGATCCTCAAACACTTGGGCTGTGGCTCGGATAGAGGTGGCAAGAGCGGGAGACGGGGGCAAGGTGAGCAATTGCATAGGTAGGCTATGAATAAAAAGACGGTGTTGGCAACGATGCATTCAGCGCCCAGTCGCCCAGCTCGTTGAGCTTGTAGTCCACGGGGTCGTGCAAAGTTTGGGTACGCAAGTTGCGCCAGTGACGATCCAGCCGCAAGGCAGCATGAGTGGCGCGCGCGCCAGTCACTTCAAACAAGCGACTGGTCAGATCAAGCCCAGAACGAGTGGCGGCCACCTTAGCGGTCGCAATCGCCACCGCCAAATGACCACGCTCCTCCGCCCCCAGCCGGTGCTCTTTGCGCCAAGCTTCGTCGAGCAAGGCGTTGGCGCGCTCAGTCAACAGACGCACGCTTTCCAAGCCGACCCAAAACTCACCGTAGTGACGCAGCGTGTAGGGGTCTTCGCTGGCTTGATCAGCGAGAGACTTGGGCCAAGCGCGCGATTCTTTGAGCGTGTAGTGGCGGGCCTCAGTAAACGCACCTTCAGCAATCCCGAGAAACATGTTGGCAAAAGTCAACTGCGCGATCAGGGGTCGCAGACACGCAAAGGGCGTGCTCAGCGGGCCGGGATCAAGCAACAACTCATTTTCTTCAACCCGCACCCGCTCAAAGGTGGCGCTGCCACTGTCGGTTTGGCGCTGGCCCATGTTGTCCCAGTCGCCATGCAGTGTGATGCCGGTGCGACTGCTGGGAATCGCCGCGATCAACAGCTTGCCGCTAGGAGACTCGTCCAGCGCCGAGGCGATCAGCATCTCCGAATCAGCCGAGCCGGAGCAAAAACTCTTGCGGCCAGAAAACTCTCGCCAGCCGTTGCGCTTTCTCGAGATCGTGCGCGTGTCCAACGGGTTGAGCGCATTGCCCCAGAACCAGTCGTTGCGGGCAGTTTGTTCAAACCACGGCTCCCACTGATCAGGACGCGAAAACAGACGCACCGTGGCCAGCATCAAATGCTGAAAGCCATAGACATGAGCGATGGAGCTATCGACGCGCGCGAACTCTCGCACGATCTGTAGCGTCTCACTCCAACTGGCACCCAAGCCGCCGTATTGACGGGGAATGCTCAGAGCCAGCAGGCCACTGTGGCGCAGTGCGTCGCGTTCGACCTTGGGTGTGCCGCCACGCAGGTCTCGCTCGGCGGCGGTTTCGTCAAACCGGGCTGCGAGCTGGCGAGCAATCTGAAGGGGCGCAATGGCTTTGAGTTGGTAATTGGCAGTCACACACTGTTTCCTGAAGGGATAGGAGATGGAAAAAGAGGCGTGTGCGGTGTATGCAGCCGGGCAATGGTGCAGTCACCGCGATGCCATCAGGCGGCTTGCAACTCCTCAGCCGTGTGCGCGGCCAGCAAGGGCAGCGCATGTTGGACAGCCAAACGAATACGCGCTTGAAGCAACTCGCTGCTGATTTCATAGCTGCTGAAATCAGCCTCAGAGGCATATACGCCCGTTGGCAGTGTCAGTGCTTGGAAAAAGCTAAACAGGGGGCGCAATTGGTGGTCAATCACCAGCGCATGGCGCTCGCTACCGCCCGTAGCAGCAAACAGCACGGGCTTGGCGACCAATGCATCTTGGCCAATCAGATCAAACAAGTGCTTGAATTGGCCGGGGTATGAGGCGCGATAAACCGGCGTAGCGGCAATCAGCAAGTCAGCCGATTCAATGGCGCGCAGCTCGCTTTCGACGGCGGGCGGGAGTTCTTTGCGCGAGAGTGCGCTACCCAGCGGTCGAGCAATGTCGCCCAATTCAATGATGTGGCTGTCGATGGCGCGATGCTTGGCCAATTCGGCCACGATGGCCTGTGTCAGCACCAGCGTGCGGGAGGGACGGAAGGTGCCGCCAGAAACAGCAACGACTTTCAAGGGAGCGCTCATGGGATGAATCCTGTGTCAAAAAGTTGATGGGGTTGCCGCAGCGGTTGGCGCTGGCAACTGATGCTGCTTCCGCAACAGTTATGCCAAGAAAAACAGGCATCAGCTACAGACCAGCGGCACACACCCCATTGATGCACCTGTACCCCACTGGAGTGGGTGAATTCTGGCTTTTTTGTACTTTAAATCATCTAATAAATGCATTCAAAATACTTTAAAGTTATTTAATAAGAAGCAGGTGCTTGGATCTGCCACCGAAAGTGGGGGTGCATCCACGCGCAACCGCAGCAGCAACTGTTGGCAGAGCAACATCAAACGTACCCAAATGTTCCAGCAACAACACTTGCGCGCTACGTGCTCCATCGGGCCGATCGATCAGGTGAAAAGCCCATTTTTCCAGCGCAATAGAGCCAAAAACTGCTTTTTACCGACTCGAAACACCTTGTTAGCGGGTCAATTTCCAAACTTTTAGGCTTGGTATGGAGTTTGCGGACAGCTCATGCATCTATCGTTGACATTGAGGCCCGCTCATGAGTTTTGAAGTTTTCTGGTTTCTACCCACATCCGGGGACACCCGCTACCTAGGCAAGTCCAACTCCGGTCGTCCGGCGACCAATGCCTACATGCGCCAAATTGCCGTGACCGCTGAAACGCTCGGCTACGACGGCCTATTGATTCCCACTGGCAGCAGTTGCCTCGATCCGTGGGTCACCGCCGCCAGCTTGGTGCCCGTGACACAGCGCATCAAGCTGCTGGTGGCGCTGCGCACCTCCGTCACCGGCCCCACTGCCAGCGCCCGCCAAGCGGCTTCATTGGATCAAGCCTTGAATGGGCGACTGCTGCTCAACGTCGTCCCCGGTGGCGATGCCGCCGAGTTGGCCGCCGAAGGCGTGTACCTCAACCACGACCAGCGCTATGAAGCTGCCGATGAATTTCTGACCGTTTGGCGTGATCTGCTGGCAGGCAAGAGCGTCGATTTCCAAGGACAGCACTTCAACATCAAGCAGGCGCGCAACTTCTTCCCGCCAGTGCAAACGCCGCATCCGCCGCTGTACTTTGGTGGCTCGTCGCCAGCGGCGCACGAGCTGGCCGCTAAGCATGTCGATGCCTACCTGACCTGGGGCGAGCCACCCGCCGCCGTCGCCGAGAAAATCGCCGATGTGCGCCAGCGCGCCGAAAAATATGGCCGCACCGTGCGCTTTGGCGTGCGCCTGCACGTCATCGTCCGGGAAACCAATGAAGAGGCTTGGGCCGCCGCCGAGCGCCTGATCAGCCGACTCGACGACGACACCATCGCCAAAGCCCAGAGCAACTACGCCAGCATGGACTCGGTGGGGCAGCAGCGCATGGCCGCATTGCACGGCGGGCGGCGTGACCGACTCGAAGTCAGCCCCAACCTGTGGGCCGGTGTCGGCTTGGTGCGCGGCGGTGCGGGCACGGCGCTGGTGGGCGATCCGCAAACCGTGGCGGCACGCTTGCAAGAGTACGCCGACTTGGGCGTGGACACTTTTGTGCTGTCGGGCTACCCACACTTGGAAGAATCTATCCGCTTCGCCGAACTGGTGTTCCCGCTGCTGCCGGGTAAAAAGCCAGTGACACTGATTGACCAAGTCCTCACAGGCGGAGCATTTGACGTGCGCGCCACTGCGGCCAAGGCCACTACAGCCGACAGCGAGGTGACAGCATGAACATCGTTGACTTGCGCTGCCGCCCCGCCTACCTGCACGACTTTTTCGGTGCTAACCCCGGATCACCGGGCTACGAAACCGCACGCTGGCTCAATCGCCGCGTGGGCACGCGTGGCAGCGACGAGCATTTCGCGCGCTCGCTCACGCCCGAGGGCTTCTTGGCCGAGGTTCGCGATGCGGGCCTGACCAAAGCGGTCGTGGTGGGGCGACACACCCCCAGCCAGCATCTGCCCAACGATGTGATTCACCACATCACTCATCCGCACGAAGAGTTGCTGGGCATCGCAGGCATCGACCCGGCCATTCAAGGTGTGGATGGCGCATTGGCCGAGATTGACCGGGCCATTGACCAACTGGGCCTGGCGGGCATCGGCTTAGAACCGGGCTTTGGTGTGCCCGCCCGACATCCCGACGATGCGCTGTACTTCCCGATCTACGAGCATTTGAACAGCCGTGGGCTGCCGCTGTTTTTGATGTCGGGGCCCACCACGCCAGACCCAGCGTTCAACGATCCTGGCCGACTGGCGAAAGTGGCTCAGGCTTTTCCGCAGCTGCGCATCGTCTGCTATCACGGCTACTACCCCAACACGCAGCAACTGGTGGGCGTGGCCTTTCGCTATGAAAACATCTCGGTCGTGCCGGACATGTACCAATTTCTCCCCGGCAGCGAGGTGTTTGTGCAAGCGGCCAACGGTTTCATGGCCGATCAATTGCTGTTCGGATCGTCTTACCCGTTTCGCCCGATCCGCCAATCGATTGACGATTTTCTGGCGCTGGGCTTCAGGGGCAAGGTGCTGGACAAACTGCTCTACGGCAACGCCGCACGCTTGTTTGGACTGAGCACCGGCCCCACTGAAGCGTAAGCGCTTACAAAATCGCCCCGGCCCGCTCGCCGCGCTCGTAGACCACATGGGCGCGGCCCACGATCAGCGGGTCGAGCTTACCGATGTGCGCCATGTCTTTGTTGGCGTAGGGCAGCTTGTGCAGCACGTAGCGCATGGCGTTCAGGCGTGCGCGTTTTTTGCAGTCGGACTTGATGACCGTCCAGGGCGCGTCGGCGGTGTCGGTCTCGAAGAACATGGCTTCTTTGGCGCGGGTGTAGTCGTCCCACTTGTCCAAGCTGGCCAAGTCCACGGGGCTGAGCTTCCACTGCTTGAGCGGGTGGGTTTCGCGCTCTTTGAAGCGGCGGCGCTGCTCTTTGCGGCTGACGCTGAACCAAAATTTGATCAGGTGAATGCCGCTGCGTACCAAGTGACGCTCAAAGTCCGGGGCTTGGCGCATGAAGTCTTGGTATTCGGCGTCGGAGCAAAAGCCCATGACGCGCTCCACGCCAGCGCGGTTGTACCAACTGCGGTCAAACAGCACGATCTCGCCCGCTGTGGGCAGGTGCTGCACGTAGCGCTGGAAGTACCACTGGCCGCGTTCGACTTCGCTGGGTTTTTCCAGGGCCACCACGCGCGCGCCGCGTGGGTTCAAGTGCTCCATCATGCGTTTGATGGTGCCGCCCTTGCCTGCCGCATCGCGGCCTTCAAACAAGATCACCACGCGCTGGCCGGTTTCTTTGGCCCAGGCTTGCAGCTTGAGCAGCTCCACTTGCAGGCGAAATTTTTCTTTTTCGTAGCTGGCGCGCCGCATCAAATTGCGGTACGGATAGCCGCCGTCGCGCCAATCGGTTGCCAGCTCGTCGTCGGGGTTGGGGCCAACGGGAGCGCGAGCAGTAGTCGCTGGACGCAAGGCTTTGCGCAGCACGTGCAAGTCGTCGGGCGATGCGCCGTCCAGCAGCGCACGCAGAGCCTGCGCACGCTCTGCCGGGGACTGAGTCAGTGCGCCGTTGGTCACGACATCCAACACAGCGGCCACTTTGCTGCCTTGGGCAGCTTCGCTGGCTTGGCTGGCTTCCCATTTTTCCCAGTTTTCGGCACGGTGCTTACGGCCCACGCGTGTGGGCTTGGTTTTGGCGGCTGTGGCTGATTTGACCGAGGGCACCGCAGCCGCCTTGACCGGCACACTGGGAACGGCAACGGGAACCAACAAGCCAGCGGCCTCAACGACGGGAGGGGTCGGGGTGTCAGACGTAGATTTGGTATTCATGGCGCAACTTCTCCTGATTCATGAGGGGTCTGCAAAATGCAAAGCAGAACCCGCCACTGTGCGCCTAAAACAGCGACGGCGACTTGACTCGGGTCAAATCGCCGTCATGCCGTTGTCACAAAGCTGACTCGCTGGTGGTCTGCGTCAGAGGGGCCAGACCACGCCGTTGTCGTTCAAGATGGCATCGAGCGGCATGTCGTGCAGCTCAGGTTCGAGTTCATCCAAGTAACCGTGGGTGTAGCCCAAGCCGATGGTGTGAGGTCTGGGCTGCAAGGTGGCCAGCGTGCGGTCATAAAAACCGCCGCCGTAGCCCAAACGGTAGCCGCCTGCGCCGTAGCCCACGCAGGGCACAAACAGCAGCGTGGGAACGATGACTTCGGTGTCTTTCGGCTTGGGAATGCCGTAAGCATCTTCCTCCATCGGGCAGCCGGGGTACCAGGCGTGGAAGGTGAGGGTTTTGTGCTCTTTGTTCACCACGGGCAAGCCGATGCGGCGCGGCTGGGGTTCATCGAGCAGCTCGCCGTCTTCCTTCCAGCGATGCAGCGCGGGCAACGGGTCGAACTCACCTTTGATCGGCCAGTAAGCGCCAATCACGATGTCGGGTCGCCCCACCAGCCAAATGCGCATCACGCGCTGCAAGGCTTCGGCTCGCTCCAATCGATCCGGCATATTCAAGCGTGCTTCGATCAAGGCTTTGCGTAAGGCCTTCTTTGCGTCTGACTTGTCCATAATGTCCCTATGCAGTTACTAAAGATTCTGACACCGATGGGTTCGCCCGCCCTGCGTTCAACGCTGTGCGGCGCGTTGTTGTGGCTGGCTGTTGCACCCAGTTTCGCGCAAACCTCACCCAGCAAGGCCGATGCCGTCTTGCTGGAAATGCAGCAAGCCTTCCGCAAGGGCGACAAAAAGCAGCTTACTGCGTTGTTGCCCCAAACCCGCAATCACCCGCTGGAAGCCTGGGCGGCTTACTGGGAGTTGAAGGCGCGGCTTGAAGATTCCAACCTCATGGAAGTGCAAGAATTTTTCTCGCGCTACCCCGGCACTTACCAAGAAGACCGCCTGCGCAATGACTGGCTGCTGCTGCTGGGCCAGCGCCGCGATTGGACGAACTTCGCCGCCGAGCACCCCAACTACCGCATGGGCGACGACCGCGAAGTGCGCTGCTACGCGATGGCGGTGGACTTGATGCGCAACAACCCCAACACGCCCGCCGACATCGCCGCCGATGTGCGCCGCAACTGGTACGCCCAGCGCGAAGCCGGTGACGGCTGCGCCTTCGCCGCCGACCGGCTGCACGAGGCGGGCAAGCTCAGCGACTTGGACGTGTGGCGCAAAGCCCGCTTGGCCGCCGAACAGGGCCAAGTGCGTGCCACCCGCATGGCGGTGATGATGGTCACGCCCGATGCCGAAAGCCAAATCACCGACATCAATGCGCAACCGGCCAAGTACCTGCAAAGCCGCATCGCCGCGCCCTCGCGCATCCGCAAAGAGCTGGTGGTGCTGGCGCTGGTGCGCATCGCCGCCGAAGACCCCGCGCAAGCCGCCCAACTGCTCGACAGCAAGTGGAGCCCGCACCTCAGCGCCGAAGAGCGCAACTGGGTCTGGGGCACCATCGGCAAGCAAACCGCCGCGAAGTTGGGCGACGGCGCGCTGGGCTACTTTGCCAACGTCACCCGCGATGCCGATCTGACTGACGACATGCTGGCCTGGAAAACCCGCGCCGCCTTGCGCGCCGGTCAATGGAAAACCGTGCTGACCAGCACCCGCGCCATGAGCGACAGCACCCGCACCGAACCCGCATGGACGTACTGGCGCGCCCGCGCCCTGCTGGCCAGCGTGTCGCCCAGCGAGCGCGTCTTGGTCGAGCTGATGCCCAACGCTGACCCCAACATGGCCGCGCGCCGCCGCCCCGAAGTGGTCGAAGCGCGCCAACTGCTGGAGTCGTTGACCGGCATGCATGGTTTTTACGAACATTTGGCACAAGAAGAATTGGGCCAGCGCGTGAGCGTGCCGCCGCTGCCCATGCCGCTGACCGTGCCTGAAAAATACGCCGCACGGCAAAACCCGGCGCTGGGTCGGGCGCTGTACGCCATCCAAATCGGGCTGCGCAGCGAAGGCGTGCGCGAGTGGAACTACGCCACCAACCTGCACGCCAAAGGCGGCATGACCGACCGCGAACTGCTGGCCGCCGCCGACTTGGCCTGCGAGCGCGAGGTGTGGGATCGCTGCATCAACACCAGCGACCGCACCAAAACCCAAGTGGACATTGCACAGCGCTTTCCGCTGCCGCACCGCCCCGCCGTGCTGCAACGCAGCCGCGAGATTGGCCTTGACCCGGCTTATGTTTACGGCCTGATCCGCCAAGAAAGCCGCTTTGTGACCGATGCCCGCTCGGGCGTGGGCGCATCGGGTCTGATGCAAGTCATGCCCGCCACCGCACGTTGGACGGCCAAAAAAATCGGCATGACCAACTTCAGCCCCGAGCAAATCACCGACCGCGACACCAACATCGCCATCGGCACGGGTTATCTGAAACTGGTGCTCGACGACTTTGAAGGCTCCATGCCGATGGCCGCTGCGGCTTACAACGCCGGCCCCAGCCGCCCCCGCAGCTGGCGCAACGGCCCGGTGGTGGAAGCCGCCATTTGGGCCGAGAACATTCCCTTCGCTGAAACCCGCGAGTACGTCAAAAAAGTGTTGGACAACACCACCATGTACGCCGCGCTGATCACCGGCCAGCCGCAATCGCTCAAAACCCGCTTGGGCACCGTGGGCCCGCGCAAAGGTGGCGCGCAAGCCGATGGCCGCGACCTGCCCTAACCCACCCAGACTCACGAAGACGCACGCCATGACCGACCTGAACGCCGCCTTCACCGCCGCCGCCACCGATGCCCTGCACCTGAGCGAGCGCCCGAACAACGCCACGCTGCTCCAGCTCTACGCGCTGTACAAGCAAGCCACCGAAGGTGATGCCAGCGGCAGCCGCCCCGGCTTTAGCGACTTGGTAGCGCGTGCCAAGTGGGATGCGTGGGCCAAGCTGCAAGGCACGGCAACTGACACCGCCCAGCAAAGCTACATCGACTTGGTCGCCAGTTTGGACTGAGCCTCCACAGCGGCTTGCAACCCCCGTCGGCGCTCGTCTTTTGGGCGCTGCGCCAGTTCCCGCACGGTGGCGTAGAAATGATCCCACGCGGGATCTTGGGCGTACAGCGCTTCAAACCCCGGCACCAATTCGTCGTACACGCCCAAGGCGGCAAAGCTGGCGTTGTTGGCGCGGGCCACCCACGCATCTGCGGCGCGTTGGGCGGCTTCGACAGCAGCATCTGACGCGGCGGGGTGCTGCTCTGCGGTGGCTACCCAGTCGCGCTTCAAGTCAGCGTACTGCTGGCGGAACTGCTGCATCAACGCGGCTTTGGCGGCAGCCAGATCAGCGGCGCTTTGCTGCGCGCTGGGACGGGCGTACACGGCGGCCAGCTCGCGCCGGATGGTTTGGGTCAGCGCCCGAAACGCTTGCCGCCGCTGTTCACGCTGCGCGTACTGCGCGCGCTGCTCGGGACTGGCGTGGCGCGCCAGCCATTGCGCCACGCCAAGGCGCTCCACCGCTGTGGCAAAGGACTCGTTGAACATCGAATCGTCAGCCACATAGACGACTTGGTGCGCCAACTCGTGAAACAGCAAGCGCGCCAGCTCGGCATCTGGCTGCCCAATGAAGGTGTTGAGCAACGGGTCGCCGCCCACCCAATTGCTCCAGCCCAGCGTGGAGTACGCGGGGACGCCGTAAACGCCGACTTCCAGCCCTTGCGCTTGCAGCGTGCGCGCCAGCGTCTGCGCCTCGGCGATGTCAAAGTAACCCCGGTAGCTCACGCAGCCAGCCAGGACAAAGCACCAGGTTTTGAGGGTCAGCGCATCAGGCGGCGCGGCGACCACGTTCCACACCACCGCTGGGCGGTGCAGATCGGCGTAGCGCTGGTAGCTGGCGTTGTCGGGCAAATGCAAGTCGGTGACAGCAAAGCGTCGCAGGTGTTGCGCCAGCACCAAACGCGCTTGCAATGCGGCGGGCGTGGCCGGGTCGGCCAGCCAATCAGGCACAGAACGCGCCGCAGCCATGACACGCACATGGCCGCCCACCGCCTGTTGGTAATAGGCCAAATCGGTGCAGGCACTCAAGGCCAGCGCGGCCACCAGCGCCATCCAGCGGACAGGTCGAATCCACCGAACTACTGAAGTTTGAGAAATAGCGTCCATGCAATCAAGGCACCCAGGCAAAGTGGTTGGGCGATCCTACAACCGCCACAGTGCAGACGCTGGCATCGAGATTCGCTAGACTGCCCTCATGAAGACCATTGCCGCCATCGAAACCCATGCAGCGGGCATCGCTGCTTTGCGCCGGGACGTGCACGCGCACCCCGAACTGTGCTTTGAAGAACACCGCACCGCCGACTTGGTGGCGCAAAAGCTGAGTCAATGGGGCATACCTGTGCATCGCGGGCTGGGGCGCACGGGCGTCGTTGGCATCGTCAAGCAAGGCACCAGCGAACGCGCCATTGGCCTGCGTGCCGACATGGACGCGCTGCCCATGCAGGAGTTCAACCACTTCGCCCACGCCAGCCGCCACCCCGGCAAGATGCACGCCTGCGGCCACGACGGCCACGTGGCCATGCTGCTGGCCGCCG
>ERZ724523.481-NODE-481-length-23314-cov-17.092480_pt1 | contig 23314 bp, 20 predicted proteins | sample MGYA00376056_ERZ724523 | MGnify/ENA primary metagenome ERZ724523 (study PRJEB28724, sample SAMN07190888) | wastewater metagenome | isolation source: influent of sewage treatment plant in Hong Hong | place: USA: Christiansburg, Virginia | collected 2016-03-01 ... | reverse complement strand
CCAAACTGCTGGACTACGCCCAAGACCAAGCGGGTTTGTACAGCAACCCGAACCCGTTCGCCCTGGTCACCCTGGCCCATTTACTCACCCAAGCCACCCGCCAGGACATGAATGCCCGCTTTGCCGCCAAGTGGAAATTGGTGCAGCTGCTGTATCAACGCGGCTGGGGCAAGCAGCAAGTGATTGATCTGTTCAGCGTACTGGACTGGATGATGCGCCTGCCCGAGCAGCTGAAACAGTCGCTGTGGCACAATATCGAAGTGCTTGAGGAGCAAAAGAAAATGCGTTACGTGACTTCTGTGGAACAGATCGGAATTGAAAAGGGCTTGCTGCAGGGGATGCAGCGGGGCTTGATGCAGGGCCGTCTGGAAGGCGAGCAAAGCGGCGAGGCGAAAGCACTGCGCCGTCTGCTGCAAAAACGCTTCGGCCCACTGTCGGAAGACATGCTCGCCCGTCTGCAAACTGCCAGTATCGACGAGCTGGAGCTGTGGCTGGATCGGGCGCTGGACGCGGATAGTTTAGCCGGGGTGTTTGCCCAATAGGAAGCGCGCACAACAAGCCAAAAAGCAGCGAAGCGGTCCTGGCTGGCTAGGCATGTGGCTGCGACAGTACAAGAAGTACGACAAGGCCACACGCCTAGCCTGGACCATTTTTGAGCGCTTCTACGCCACCGCCACCACGCCGACCACAGCCCAGCGGCAGAGATTAAACGCGCTTGTTTTAAAACAGAGGTGTTTGCCAAACAAGATCGTCTGACCGCTGATGAATTCTCCCCCGCGTGGCGTATTTCCCCCTCCCCATTCCCCGTGCCGCTGGCATAATGGGGGGGGCTTGCCCAGTCACCGGCAAGCGCCCTGCCTTCTTTGCACTGCCAGAAAGATCCGTATGAATCGATTGCAAGCCATCCGTCCGTTCGGCCAGCGCATCTGGCTGGATAATCTCTCCCGCGACCTGCTGCACAGTGGCGAGCTGTCCCGCTGGATCAACGAGGACGGCATTGCCGGGGTGACCTCCAACCCGGCGATTTTCCACAAGGCCATCCGCGACGACGCCCGCTACGCCACCGCGCTGCTGGCGCTGAAAGCACTGCCCGACCTCGATGCCGAGCAGCGTTACGAGCAGTTGGTGATCCCCGATATTCAGGCCGCCTGCGATTTGCTGCTGGACCAATACCGTGCCAGCGGCGGCGATGACGGCTATGTCAGCCTGGAAGTGTCGCCCGAGCTGGCTCACGATGAGGCTGGCACGCTGAACGCCGCCCGCCGTTTGTGGCAGGAGATTGACCGGCCCAACGCCATGATCAAGGTGCCGGCCACCGCCGCAGGCGTGGCCGCGCTTGCCACGCTGATTCACGAAGGCATCAACGTCAATATCACCCTGCTGTTTTCGCTGGCGCAGGTGGAGGCCACCTGGGCGGCCCATGAAGCCGGCCTGCGCGCCCGGCTGGCCGACGGTCTGCCGGTGGGGCAGGTGCGTTCGGTGGCCAGTTTCTTTCTGTCGCGCATTGATAGCCTGCTGGATGGGCAATTGCCCGAGGCGCTACGCGGCAAAACCGCCGTGGCGCTGGCGCGCGATGTGTACGCCCGCTGGCAGGCGCGGCTGGACAGCCCGGCATGGCAGGCGCTGAGCCAGGCTGGCGCGCAGCCGCAATGGCTGCTGTGGGCCAGTACCGGCACCAAAAACCCGGCCTACTCTGATGTGCTGTATGTGGAAAGCCTGATTGGCCCGCGCACGGTGAACACCGTACCGGACGCCACCCTGCTGGCGTTCCGCGACCATGGCCAGGCTGCCGATACGCTGAGCGATCCGGCAGACAGCCAGGCTGTGCTGGCCGGGGTGGCGGCGGCGGGCGTGGATGTGTCGGCAGTGGGGGAGCAGCTGCAGCGCGACGGGCTGAAGCTGTTTGATGAGGCGTTTGCTGCCTTGCTGGCGCTGACCGCCTGAGCCCTGCGCCTTGCTTAAACCATCCGCCCCGCCCGCCTTCTGGCGTGCGGGGCAGATGGTTTGTCAGCTCGATAGGGCAGTGGCTCAGTCGCGGCGGCGTGCGCTCATGGTGTCGCCAATCTGTTCCAGCTCGTCGGCGCTGAGCAGTTGATGCGCCAGCGGCAGCAACTGGTTTTCTTCGTGGTCGATGTGCGCGCGGTAGCGTTGCACAAAGGCCTGATTCAGATGCACATCCAGCGCCTGCGCTTGGCCGGCATTCACTGCCTGCAGCTGTTCGCGCAGACGGCTCCACATGCCTTCCAGGGTGATGTGTTCAATGGCAATTTCGGTCAGCAGCGGCTGGCTGTCCGGTGCGCGTTGCGCCAGCAACGGAAACAGGTCGCGCTCTTCGTCGGCGTGGTGCAGCGGGCCAGCCACGTCAAAGTAGCGCAGCACGCCTTCCAGCGTGGTCACCACGGTGGGGGTGATGCCGTGCGTGTCCAGGTAGCCCGGCAGCTTTTCCAGCTGGGCGCAGAAGCGCAGCACCTTTTGATGACAGGTGGTGAGCATGTCCAGCGGGGCGTCAAAGCTGGCGGCAGCCGGGCTGGCCAGCGGTTCGGATGGCAACATGAAAAACTCCAAGAGATCAAAACGGTTTGCCAAGCCGGTAAAGCCGACTGGGCAAACAGTTCTGTCGCGGATATTGTGCAACAAGCTGGCGATGCTGACGCAAAAGATTCATGCGGCAGACGCCTTGCCAGGTGAGAAACCGCCAGCGCATCACCACGGAGAACGCGTTTTATGTGGTGGTGAGGCCTCCTCGTGACACCGGGAATGGGGGGTGCCACCGGACGCAAGCCGTTGCGCTATCATGCGGGCTTCTTCCACACCGGCCCGCCCGCCATGTTCGCCCCCCTGACTCTGGATGCCGCCGGCTGGGTTCACCCGGCCCGACACGTGCCCTCGCCCAATCACGACGCCCAGCCGGAACCTCCCTGCCTGCTGGTGGTACACCATATCAGCCTGCCCCCCGGCCAGTTTGGCGGCGATGACATCGAGCGGCTGTTCACCAATACGCTGGACCCCAACGCCCATCCCGACTACCACTGGATTGCCGCACTGCGGGTGTCGGCGCATTTTCTGATTCGCCGGGACGGCGAGCTGGTGCAGTTTGTCAGCACCGCGCAGCGCGCCTGGCACGCCGGGGCGTCGTGCTGGCGTGGCCGTCCGGTGTGCAATGACTTTGCCCTGGGCGTGGAACTGGAAGGCACTGGCGAACTGGCCTATACCGACGCCCAGTACACCCGGCTGGGCCAGCTGGTCACCCGGCTGGCCAGCCAGCTGCCGCTGGTGGAAATGACCGGCCACGAGCAGATTGCCCCTGGCCGCAAAACCGACCCTGGCCCGTCGTTTGACTGGGCACGGGCGGCGGCGGTGTGTGGGCTGCCGGTGTGGCCGGGCGAGGCCTGAGCGCGCTTACAGCTCGACCTGCGTGCCCATTTCCACCACCCGGTTGGCCGGAATCTGGAAGAAGTCGGTGGCGCGCAGGGCGTTTTTGGACTGCAGCACAAACAGCTTTTCCCGCCAGCGCGCCATGCCAGGGCGGTCGGTGGAAATCAGCGTCTCGCGCGACAGGAAGAACGACGTGTCCATGGATTCGAATTCCAAGCCCTTTTCCGCGCACAAGTCGAGGATTTCCGGCACATTGGGCATTTCCTTGAAGCCATAGCGCGCCACCACCTGCCAGAAGCTGGCCGACAGCTGGGTCACCGTCACCCGGTTTTCTGGCTTGATGTATGGCTCGTCCACGTTTTGCACGGTCAGCAGCACAATGCGTTCGTGCAGCACCTTATTGTGCTTGAGGTTGTGCAGCAGCGCATGCGGCACCCCCAGCGTGGCACTGTTCAGAAACACTGCCGTGCCCTGTACCCGGGTGGGCGGATAGGTTTCCAGGTTGTCGATGAACGAATCCAGCGGCAGCGCCTGTTCCTGCAGGCGCTGCAACAGCAGCTCGCGGCCACGCCGCCAGGTGCTCATGATGATGAACATCATGCAGCCAATCACCAGTGGCAGCCAGCCACCCGAAAACAGCTTGAGCACGTTGGCAATAAAGAACGGCACATCAATAACCAGCAATACGGTCAGCAGCGACAGCGCGGCGGCCAGCGGCCAGCCCCACTGACGGCGGGCCACGGTGCAGGCCAGAATCGAGGTGATGATCATGGTGCCGGTCACGGCAATGCCGTAGGCAGCGGCCAGCGCGCTGGAGGTCTGGAACGCCAGTACCACCACAATCACCGACGCCAGCAGCATCCAGTTCACTGCCGGAATATAGATCTGGCCGATTTCATGATCCGAGGTGTGCTGAATGCTCAGCCGCGACAGCAGCCCTTGCTGCACCGCCTGGCGGGTGAGCGAGAACACCCCGGAAATCACCGCTTGCGAGGCAATCACCGTGGCCGCGGTGGCCAGAATCACCAGCGGCATGGTGGCCCAGTCCGGTGCCAGATGGAAGAACGGGTTTTCCACTGCTTCCGGGTTGCTCAGCAGGTGTGCGCCCTGGCCAAAGTAATTAAGCAGCAAGGCCGGCAGCACCAGGCTGAACCAGGCGTAGCGGATTGGCTTGCGGCCAAAGTGGCCCATGTCAGCATACAGCGCCTCGGCACCAGTCAGCGCCAGCACCACTGAGCCCAGCGCCAGCAGGCTGGCCCAGCCGTGATCCAGCAGGAAGTTCAGCCCGTACATCGGGTTGATGGCCTGCAACACCGCCGGCTGGCTGAGAATGCCATGCACCCCCAGCGCCCCCAGGGTGAGGAACCACAATCCCATGATCGGGCCAAAAAATGCCCCCACCTTGGCGGTGCCGCTTTTCTGGATCAGGAACAGCGCAATCAGCACGCCCAGCGCCAGCGGCAGGATATAGGCCTCCAGTTCAGGGGCCACCACTTCCAGGCCTTCTACCGCAGACAGCACGGAAATGGCCGGGGTAATCACCACTTCACCAAAAAACAGCCCGGCCCCCAGCAAGCCCAGCACCAGCACCAATACACTGGGCAGTCCTTTTAGCCGGCGTCCGGCCAGCGCGGCCAGGGTAAGAATGCCACCTTCACCTTTGTTGTCGGCACGCAGCACAAACGAGATGTACTTGAGGGTGACCACAAAGATGATTGACCAGAAAATCAGCGACAGAATGCCGTTTACATTGGCCACCGTGGGGGTCAGGTGGGTGTGGGCGCTGAAACATTCTTTCAGCGTATACAGCGGGCTGGTGCCGATGTCGCCGTAAACAATCCCTAAGGCAGCAAGGGTTAGCGCAGGCAGCGCCGGTTTGTGGCCGGAAGCAGAGGACATATGAGAAGCCGGAGAGGTGCCAAACCCGAATGGTAGTAACTTTACGGTGTTGCGCCAACTCTTACCGTCAACGTGGCGACAGGAATGCACCGGAATGGTTCTTCTGCGCCCTATTGCGTTGCACAATCGCGACAACTGCAAGGGACTGCCCTGCCTGTCGCCGCCGGCTGCAGGGCGGATGCACGCCCTGCGATTTGTGCAATAAACCCCGCCCTCGTTACAATGGCAGGCTGACATCCCTCCTCGCCCGCCAACTTCCAGGAACTCCACTCATGCGCGCCTCGCAATTTTTTCTGTCCACCCTCAAGGAAGCGCCCTCCGAAGCCGAACTGCCCAGCCACAAGCTGATGCTGCGTGCCGGCCTGATCAAGCGTCTGGCCAGCGGCCTGTACAGCTGGATGCCTTTGGGTTACCGGGTGCTGAAAAAAGTTGAACGCATCGTGCGCGAAGAAATGGACCGTGCGGGTGCCATCGAACTGCTGATGCCGGCAGTGCAGCCGGCTGAGCTGTGGCAGGAATCTGGCCGCTGGGAGTTTTACGGCAAGGAGCTGCTGCGCCTGAAAGACCGTCACGAACGCGAATTCTGTGTCGGCCCCACCCACGAAGAAGTCATCACCGACATCGTGCGCAAGGAAGTGCGCAGCTACAAGCAGCTGCCGCTGAATTTCTATCAGGTGCAAACCAAGTTCCGCGATGAAGTGCGCCCGCGCTTTGGCGTGATGCGCGCGCGCGAATTCATCATGAAGGATGCCTATTCCTTCCACACCGATTTCGACAGCCTGAAAACCACTTACCAGGGCATGTACGACGCCTACTGCCAGGTGTTCACCCGTCTGGGCCTGAGTTTCCGCCCGGTGGCGGCGGATACGGGCTCGATTGGCGGCACTGGCAGCCATGAATTCCAGGTGCTGGCCGACAGCGGCGAAGACGTGATTGCCTACTGCCCAACCTCGCCCTACGCCGCCAATATCGAGCTGGCCGAAGCCGTGGCCCCGGCCACGCCGCGCCCGGCAGCCAGCGCGACGCTGACGGCAGTGAGCACGCCCAAGGTGAAAACCATCGCCGAACTGGTGGAATTCCTCCAGGTGGACATCCGCCAGACCATCAAGGCGGTGGTGGTGGAAGGCGATGACACCCAGCCGGTGCTGCTGTTGCTGCGCGGCGACCATCAGCTTAACGAAATCAAGGCAGAAAAACTGGCCGGCATCAAATCGCCGCTGACCTTTGCCAGCCCAGCCGCCATCGAGGACGCCTTTGGTGCCAAGCCGGGTTCGCTCGGCCCGGTGGGCTTCCGTGGCCGGGTGGTGGCTGACCGCACCGTGGCGTTGATGGCCGACATGATTGCCGGGGCCAACCAGGATGACACCCACCACACAGGGGTGAACTGGGGCCGCGATTGCCCGGAGCCCGAAGTGGCCGACCTGCGCAATGTGGTAGACGGTGACCCGAGCCCGGATGGCCAGGGCGTGCTGGCGCTGTGCCGTGGCATTGAAGTGGGCCATGTGTTCCAGCTGCGCACCAAGTATTCCGAAGCAATGGGCGCCACCTACCTGGACCGCGACGGCAAGCAGCAAGTGATGGAAATGGGTTGCTACGGCATTGGCGTGTCGCGCATTGTGGGTGCTGCCATTGAGCAGAACTTTGACGAGCGCGGCATTATTTTCACCGACGCCATGGCCCCGTTCACCGTCAGCATCGTGCCGATGGGCTACCGCCGCAGCGAAGCGGTGCAGGCCGCTGCTGATGCGCTGTACGCCGAGCTGAAGGCTGCTGGCGTGGATGTGCTGCTCGACGACCGCGACGAACGCCCCGGCGTGCTGCTGGCCGATTGCGAGCTGATTGGCATTCCGCACCGCGTGGTGATTGGCGACCGTGGTCTGAAGGAAGGCATGGTGGAATACCAGGCCCGCCGCGATGCCGCCGCCACCAGCGTGGCGCTGACTGACATTGCCGCCTGGGTGCAGGCGCGTCTGAGCGCCTGAGATGCGCAGGCGCGGGCTGCTGGCGCTGCTGTGCCTGATGCTGGCCGGCCCTGGGTGGGCCGGTGCCCAGCGTGAGGAAGACCTGGCTGCCAATGTGGCCTCGACCCTGCGCCGCACGCTGGTAGACCCCAACCCGCCCCGGCTGGTGTTCGACCATCCACAGGAAGCCCAAGCCTGGCTGGATGCCATGTCCGCCCGGCTGGCCAGCAAGGTGCCAGATGAATTCATGCGCCGCCGCCTGCTTACCGCCGTGCATTATGAAGCCACCCGCGCCGGGCTCGACCCGCAGATGGTGCTGGGGCTGATTCAGGTGGAAAGCGGTTTCAACAAATACGCCATTTCGCCGGCTGGCGCGCGTGGGCTGATGCAGGTGATGCCGTTCTGGGTGCGCCAGATTGGCACGCCGGAACACAGCCTGTTCGACCTCACCACCAATCTGCGCTACGGCTGCACCATCCTGCGCCACTACCTCGACCGCGAACGCGGCGACCTGTTTCGCGCGCTGGGCCGCTACAACGGCAGCCTGGGCAAAGCCGACTACCCCGATCTGGTGCTGGGGGCCTGGCGGCGGCATTGGGCCTACCAGGACGACCCGCTGCGCCGCGCCCAACTGAGTGGCAGCCCCGCCCCACGCTGTGACAGCGCCCATCCCGCGCGCGCCAGCTGCTGAAGGCGCGCACCAAGCAAGGAGACTTTATCCATGAGCCAGCAAGACTTCGACCGTGGCCTGGCCACCCGTACCCAGGTGATGGGCCAGGCGTTTGTCGATCGCGCCTTGACCGAGCTGGACGGCTTTTCCCGCCCGCTGCAGGAGTACATTACCGAGCACGCCTGGGGCGCTACCTGGCAGCGCGGCGGCATCGACCTGAAAACCCGCAGTCTGGTGACCGTGGGCATGCTGGCCGCACTGGGACGCAGCGCCGAGCTGAAAGGCCATGTGCGCGGTGCCATCAACAATGGTGCCTCGCTGGTGGAGTTGCGCGAAGTGCTGTTGCACAGCGCGGTGTACGCCGGCGCGCCAGCGGCGGTGGAAGGCTTTCGCGCCGCGCGGGAAGTGCTGAACGAACTGGGCTTAAGCCTGCCGGATCAGGCCGACTGAACGAACCTGGCCGGATTCAGCGCGCCAGCCCGGCATGCCGGGCCAGCTCGCCAATCCGCCGCACGCACACATCCACATAGCGCGGCACGGCTGCCGCCTGCGGGGCCAGCCACACCGTGCGCATGCCCAGCGCCTTGGCCGTGGCCAGGTTGGCCAGGCTGTCTTCTACCAGAATGCAGCGCGATGCCGGGCGGCCCAGCTGCGCCAGCAGCCGCACATACCCCCGCCGTTCCGGCTTGGGGTGAAATCCCACCCGATCGACGCCAAACACCTGTTGCAGATGCGGCAGCAGGCGCAAATGCCGGCACACGGCCTGCACATAGTCGGTTGGTCCATTGGAAAACACCACCTTGCGCCCCGGCAAGCGGGCAATCAGCACGGGAAGGCCGGCATCATGATGCACATGCGCCAGCAATTCTGGCAGCGGGTGGGTATGGTGCAGAAAATGCCGGGGGTCCACCGCGTGATGGCGCACCAGGCCGGTCAGCGTGGCACCGTAGCGCTGCCAGTAATCTATCCGCAGCTGCTGCGCCTCGTCGGGCGTCAGCGCCAGATGCTGGACAATGTAGTCGGTCATCTGCTGGTTGATGCGTGGAAAAATGCCGATGCCGGCATGATGCAGGGTGTTGTCGAGGTCAAACAGCCACAGGCGGGCAGAACGGGGCATGACAGGGTTTCATGGAAGGCAGCCAGGGCGGGCAAGCTTAGCATGGCGGCGGCGCGCTGGGTGCGTCACCCCCAGCGGAGTGACACACCTTGAGGTAACTTGGCGGCGCTTACTGCTGGATGTAACTCACCAGTTGCTCAATGGTTTGCGCCTGCTCATCCAGCGTGGCGCGCACCACGTCGCGCATCGACACCACCCCCATCACCGCGCCGTGCTCCAGCACCGGCAAGTGGCGAATATTCTTGTCGCTCATCAGCGCCATGCACTGGTCCACCGTATGCTCCGGGCCCACGTAACACACCTTGTTGGTCATGATCTCGCCTACCAGGGTGCTGGCCGAGGTTTTACCCTGCAACACCACCCGGCGGGCGTAGTCGCGTTCGGAAAAAATCCCGCACAGGCTCTCGCCGTTCATCACCAGCACGGCACCGATATTGTGTTCGGCCATGATTTGCAAAGTCTGGAACACGGTAGCTTCCAGCGGGACGCTGACAAAACCGGCAGGTTGTTTCTGTTGCAGCAATTGGCGAACGGTCAACATGGTCAAATCCCCTTGAGATAGATGTTTCTGGTCGGTGCGCCGCGCACAAAAAAGAGCACGCGACAAGCGTGCTCTTGAGTTATAAGCGATATTTGCTTCGGATGCGCGAACAGATTTGGCATGCGATCCGGGACACAGCCGCAACGCCGCAGGCCGTCCGCTTTCGGCCAGCGGCGATTTTTGGCTTAATCCGCCCGGATCATGGTGCCCACCCCGGCGTCGGTGAGAATTTCCAGCAGCAGTGCATGCTTCACCCGGCCATCAATGATGTGTACCGACTGCACGCCATTTTTGGCGGCATCCAGCGCCGAGCTGATTTTTGGCAGCATGCCGCCGTGGATGGTGCCGTCGGCAAACAGGCCATCCACCTGGCTGGCGGTCAGGCCGGTGAGCAATTGGCCATCCTTGTCCAGCACGCCTTCGGTGTTGGTCATCAGAATCAGTTTTTCGGCACCCAGGGTTTCTGCCAGCTTGCCGGCCACCAGGTCGGCGTTGATGTTGTAAGCGGCACCATCGTGGCCAACACCAATCGGGGCAATCACCGGGATAAAGTCGCGGGTGTCCATCAGCGCAATCAGGCTGGGGTCGATCGATTCGATTTCGCCCACCTGGCCAATGTCGATGGATTCTTCGCCGTCGTCGGTTTTCAGAAACAGCTTATGGGCGCGGATAAAGCTGCCGTCCTTGCCGGTCAGGCCCACGGCCTTGCCGCCGTGCTGGTTGATCAGGCTGACAATTTCCTTGTTCACCAGGCCGCCCAGCACCATTTCCACCACGTCCATGGTTTCGCTGTCGGTGACGCGCATGCCCTGGATAAACTCGCCCTGCTTGCCAATCCGGGCCAGCAGCTGGTTGATTTGCGGGCCGCCGCCGTGGACCACCACCGGGTTCAGCCCTACCAGCTTGAGCAGTACCACATCCTTGGCAAAGCCTTCTTTCAGGGCGTCGTCGGTCATGGCGTTGCCGCCGTACTTGATCACAATGGTTTTGCCGCTGAACTTGCGGATATAGGGCAGGGCCTCGGAGAGGATGGCCGCCTTGTCCTGGGCCAGATGCGGAGTGAGCGTCATGGGTGGTTTCCTGTCGCAAAGGGAAGGGAAGAGCGTATTGTAAACGCAACGCTGGCCAGGGTTTATCTGAATTTACATTTACCTATACCTTGCCGGCAGACCGCCCTTACTATAAAGTAAGTCGGAATACTCTGAACGCATGGAACCCTCATGACGGCAATCCCCGCCACTCCTCCCGCCACGCGCTGGTCGCGCCGCAAAGATGTCCGCCCCGGCGAAATTCTGGAGGCTGCACTCAAGCTGTTTGTCGAAAAAGGCTTTCGCGCCACCAAGATGGAAGACATCGCCCGCGAGGCCGGGGTGACCAAGGGTACGCCGTATCTGTACTACGAAAACAAGGAAGAAATTTTCAAGGCGGTGATCCGCGAGGGCATGCTGACCAAGTTTGACGAGCTCGAAGGCTTGTCCGGCCAGGATGAAGCCAGCGCCGAGGTGCGCCTGCGTCAGGTGATTTACCGCTGGTGGGAATCCATTGGCAATACCCGGCTGGCCGGGCTGTCCAAGCTGATGATTGCCGAAGCAGCCAATTTTCCCGAGCTGGCCAGTTTTTACCACGCCGAGGTGATTGTGCGCTGTCGCAATATGGTGCGCCATGTGCTGGAAGACGGCGTGGCACGCCAGGAGTTTCGGATTTTGAACATGGATCATGCGGTGGAAATTGTCATTGCCCCGCTGCTGCTGGCCATGGTGTGGAAGCATTCGTTTCATAATTTTGAATCGGCCAAGTTTGACATGCCGGCTCACCTGGACAATGTGCTGGATGTGCTGCTCAACGGGCTGAAAGTGCGCTGATTCAGACTCTCTGGCTCAAGTATTTCACGTTTGTTGCGGTCTGAAAGGTTGCCTGCGGGCAGCTGCTCAGGCCGCTATGCTGTTCCAGATAAATGTTTTATAGTTTCACATAAACCCTGGCCGGCCAGGCCGCTCAGGGGCAATACCCACCCCACAACACGCACATCCCCCATTGAATACAAGGCGAAACATATCGCCCGTTTCTGTCGGATCACCTTCTGCGCCGGCGGGCCGCATCGGCAAGCGCCAGAAGAGGTGACAACATGAAGGAAGAAGCAATGAAGTTTCATCATCTTGGGCTGGCTGGTCTGGCCGTGGGCCTGGTGTTGACCGGCTGCAGCAAACCCGCGCCACAGGCCGAAGCCGTGCGGCCAGTGCGCAGCGTGGTGCTGGGCAGCGCCGCCGGGCTGGCCGGCAGTTTTCACGCGGGCGAAATTCGCGCCCGCCATGAGGCGCGCCTGGCGTTTCGGGTGGGGGGCAAAGTGGTGGCCCGGCTGGTGGATGTGGGGGCCGAGGTTAAGGCGGGTCAGGCGCTGGCCCGACTGGAAAGCAACGATGTCGAGCTGGATCTGGCCGCGCGCCGGGCCAAGCTGGCCGCCGCCGAAGCCGACTGGAAGCAGAACGAAGCCGATATCCGGCGCTACCGCGAACTGCTGGCGCAAAACTTCATCAGCCAGGCCGAGTTTGACCGGCGCACCAGCGCGCTGGCTGCGGCCAAGGGCGGGTATCAGTCGGCGCTGGCCACGGCCCAGCTGGGCGAAAACCAGCAGCGCTACACCACCCTGAACGCCGATCGCGCCGGGGTGGTGACCTTTCTCGACGCCGAGGTGGGCCAGGTGGTGAATGCTGGCCAGGTGGTGGCACGGGTGGCCGAGCCGGGCCAGCGCGAGGCGGTAATTGCCGTGGCCGAATCGCAGCTGGCGGCGCTGCGCGCGGCCAGCGGCTTTGCCGTGCAGCTGGGCCAGAGCAGCAAACACTATCGCGGCAGCTTGCGTGAACTGTCGCCAGACGCCGACCCGGTGACGCGCACCTACACCGCCCGGATTGCCCTGAATGACGCTGATGGCGCGGTGCAACTGGGCATGACCGCCAGAGTGTTTCCGCAAGGCAGCGGCCCGGCTGGGCTGAGCGTGCCGCTGAGCGCGGTGCTGGACGAAAACAACCGGCATTATCTGTGGGTCATCAGCGGCAAGGATGCCCAGGTCAAGCGTACCGAGGTGAAACTGGCGCAGGTCAGCAGCGACACCGCCTGGATTGCCAGCGGGGCACAAACCGGCCAGGAAGTGGTGACTGCCGGCGTGCATTTGCTGCGTGACGGCCAGCCGGTGCGCCGGCTGACTGCCGACCCGGCGCAAGCGGTGGGGACCCAGGCCAAATGAAACGGATCAATCTCTCGGAATGGGCCATCCGCCACGCTTCGCTGGTGCGCTACCTGATGGTGATCCTGCTGATTGGCGGGGTGTGGTCGTACGGCAAGCTGGGGCAGAAGGAAGATCCCGAATTCACCTTCAAGGCCATGCTGGTGCGCGTGGTGTGGCCAGGGGCCAGCACCGACGACATGCAGCTGCAAGTCACCGACCGGGTGGAAAAAAAGCTGATGGAACACCCGGATCTGGACTTTGTAAAAAGCTACACCAAGCCCGGCGAATCGGTGCTGATTGTGAACCTGAAGGAAAGCCTGCCGCCCAAGGACGTGCCCAACGCCTGGTATCAGGTGCGTAAAAAGCTGGGCGATATTCGCCAGCAATTGCCCGCTGATATCAAGGGGCCGTTTTTCAACGATGAGTTTGGCGACACCTTCGGCAATATCTACGCCTTTACCGGCGACGGCCTGGGCTACGAAGACCTGCGCCGCTATGTCGAATACGTCAAGCGCGAGGCGCTGCGCCTGCCTGACGTGGCCAAGGCTGACATCATTGGCGAGCAGGAAGAAAAAATCTACCTGACCCTGGACACCGCCCGGCTGGCCGGGCTGAGCATGGACGTGCAGCAGCTGTGGAAAGCCCTGGCCGAGCAAAATGCCGTGACGCCGGCTGGCGCAATCGACACCGCCACCGACCATGTGCCGGTGCGGGTCAGCGGGGCCTTGTCCACGGTGGAGTCGGTGCGCACGCTGTTGCTGAACGCCAATGGCCGCAGCTTCCGTCTGGGCGACGTGGCCAGCGTCAGCCGTGGCTACGCCACCCCGCCCAGCTTTGCCATGCGCTTCAACGGCAAGCCGGCGCTGGGCCTGGCCATCAGCATGAAAAAAGGCGGCGACGTGATCAAGCTGGGCGAAACGCTGAACGCGCTGATGGCTCAGGTCAGCACCGAACTGCCGGTGGGCGTCAAGATCGACCCGGTGTCCGACCAGCCCCGTGTGGTGAAAAGCTCGGTCAACGAATTCATGCAGTCGCTGCTCGAAGCGGTGGTGATTGTGCTGGGCGTCAGTTTTGTCAGCCTGGGCTGGCGCACCGGCATTGTGGTGGCGCTGTCGATTCCGCTGGTGCTGGCGATTACCTTTCTGGCCATGTATTTCTTCAATATGGAGCTGCAACGCATCTCGCTGGGGTCGCTGATTATCGCGCTGGGCCTGTTGGTGGACGATGCCATTATTGCGGTAGAAATGATGGCGCTGAAGCTGGAACAGGGCTGGAACCGGCTGAACGCCGCCACCTACGCCTACACCAGCACCGCCTTTCCGATGCTGACCGGCACGCTGATTACCGCCGCCACCTTTCTGCCGGTGGGGCTGGCCAAGTCCAATGCCGGTGAATACACCTTCAGCCTGTTTGCCGTGGTGGGGCTGGCGCTGGTGATTTCCTGGTTTGTTGCCGTGCTGTTCACCCCGTTCATCGGCCACAAGCTGCTGGCAGAACACCAGCCCGGTAGCGGGCACGGCGTTCACGGCGATGTGTACGACAAGCCGTTTTATGTCCGCTTTCGCCGGCTGCTGGAATGGTGCCTGGACCATCGCAAAACCGTGATTGCCGCCACCTTTGCCGCCTTTGTGCTATCGCTGGTGTGCTTCAAGCTGTTTGTGCAGCAGCAGTTTTTCCCGGCGTCCAGCCGGGTGGAGCTGCTGGTGGATTTCTGGCTGCCGCAAAGCGCCAGCTACGAAGCCACCGAGCGTGAAGTCAAGCGCATGGAGGCCCTGCTCAAGAACGATGAGCGGATTGTGTCGATCACCAGCTACGTTGGCGGTGGCTCGCCGCGCTTTTACCTGCCGCTGGACCAGCAGCAACAGCACCTGAACTATGCGCAGATGATGATCATGACCCGCGACGAAAAAGTGCGCGACGGCGTCAAGCACAAGGTGGCCGAGCTGTTTGATCACGGCTTCCCCACCGTGCGTGGCCGGGTGATCCGCCTGGAAAATGGCCCGCCAGTGGGCTACCCGGTGCAATTCCGCGTGCTGGGCCCCGACCCTGGCCAGCTGCGCCAGATTGCCCGGCAGATGGAAACCCTGCTGCGTGACTATCCGGGCACCCGTCAGGTGAACAACGACTGGGGCGAACAGCTGCGGGTGATGCGCGTGGTGGTCGATCAAGACAAGGCGCGTGCGCTGGGCGTGTCCAGCCAGTCGCTGGCCCGCCAGCTGCAAATGCTGCTGTCGGGTGCCACGGTCAGCGATTTCCGCGAAGCCGACCGCTCGCTGGAAGTGATTGCCCGCCTGGGGGCCGACGAGCGCAACAGCATCGAACGCCTGCCGTCGCTGATGATCCAGACCGCCTCTGGCCGCTTTGTGCCGGTGGCGCAGCTGGCGCGGGTGGAATACCAGCCGGAGGAAAGCATTGTCTGGCGGCGCAACCGCCTGCCGACGCTGACCGTGCGTGCCGACGTGGTGGATGGCGTGCAGGCCGCTGATGTCTCGATTGCACTGTGGCCAAAGATGCAGGCCCTGGAAAAAACCCTGCCTGGCGGCTACCACATCGAACTGGGCGGCTCGCTGGAATCCAGCCAGAAATCGCAAACCGCAATTGCTGCCGTGCAACCGCTGATGCTGGTGGTGGTGATTTCGCTGCTGATGTTCCAGCTGCACAGCTTCCAGCGTACCCTGCTGGTGCTGCTGACCGCGCCGCTGGGCATGATCGGGGTCACGCTGACGCTGATTGTCTTTGCCGCACCGTTTGGCTTTGTCGCCATGCTTGGGGTGATTGCCCTGGCCGGGATGATCATGCGCAATTCGGTGATTCTGGTGGACCAGATCGAGCACGACATCCGCGAGGGCATCGACCGCTGGGAAGCAGTGATTGGCTCCACCGTGCGCCGCTTCCGCCCAATCATGCTCACCGCCGCTGCCGCCATTCTGGCCATGATTCCGCTCACCCGCAGCACCTTCTGGGGGCCGATGGCGGTGGCCATCATGGGCGGGCTGCTGGTCGCCACCGTGCTGACACTGCTATTCTTGCCGGCGCTGTACGCGGCATGGTTCAAGGTTAAACGCCCGGCGTAAATCGCCGGGCCTGACGGACATACTCCGGAGAAAGACATTCTCATGTGGACATGGAAACAGACCCTGCTGGCCACCACCCTGGCCAGCCTGTCCGCCCCGCTGCTGGCGCTGGATCTGATCGACGTGTGGCAGGCCGCCCGCCAGCACGACGCCGCCTACGCCTCAGCCCGCGCCAGCTGGGAAGCTGGCCAGGAAAAAGCCGTGCAGGGCCGTGCGCCGCTGCTGCCGCAACTGAACGCCAGCGGCGACTACACCCGCAACAAGGCCGAACGCCCGGCAGCGGTTGGCCGCTACCGCAGCGCCAGCGCCGGCGTGCAATTGACGCAAACCCTGTTTGACTGGGGCCGCTTTGCCGGGCTGGAAAAAGGCCGGCAAGCCACACTGATTGCCGATGACCAGCTGAAAAACGCTGAACAGGAGCTGATCCTGCGCACCGCGCAGGCGTATTTTGACGTGCTGCTGGCCGAAGACACGCTGGAATTCACCCGCGCCGCCAAGGACGCCTACGCCAAACAGCTGGAACAGGCGAAAAAGTCGTTTGAAGTGGGCAGCGCCACCATCACCGACACCTACGAAGCCCAGGCCAGCTACGACTCCGCCGTGGCCAGCGAACTGGCCGCCATCAATGACCTGGAAGTCAAGCGCCACAAGCTTACCCTCCAGGCCGGCGTGGACACCTCGCGGCTTGACCCGCTAAAGGCCAAAGTGGCGCTGGACTTGCCCAGCCCGGCGGATATTCCCAGCTGGGTGCGCCAATCCGAAGACGGCAGTTATCCGCTGGCGATTCGGCGTAAACAGCTGATTGTGGCGCAAAAGGACGTGGACGCCAGCCTGAGCGGCCATCTGCCCAGCGTCAGCCTGGTAGCCGGCTACAACGACCGCACCACCACCCAGCTGGCCAGTGTGGATACCCGGGGTGGGTCAATTGGTGTGCAGATCACCCTGCCGATTTTTTCCGGCGGACTGACCCAGTCGAAAGTGCGCGAAGCCAAGGCGCTGGAAGAACAGGCGCGTCAGGATCTGGAAGACACCCGCCGCCAGGTCGAGCAAGCCACCCGTACCGCCTACCTGGGGGTGACCAGCGGTGCCGCGCAAGTCACCGCCCGCGAGCAAGTGCTGGCCTCCAGCAAAAGCCAGCTGGACGCCACCCGTCTGGGCCGCGAAGTGGGGGTGCGCACCAGCGTGGACCTGCTCAACGCCGAGCGCAAGGTGTATGAATCCCGCCGCGACCTGGCCCAGGCGCGCTACCAGTACCTGATGGCCCGCCTGCAACTGGCCGCCGCCGTCGGCCAGCTCAACCAGGAGGTGCTGACCGGGGTGAACCAGCTGCTGCAAGCGCGGACGACTCCGGTGCTGGCCAGCCAGCACAAGCCACCGAAAAAGTAAGCAAAATCCCCCGCGCGCGCGACGCGCGGGCCGTCGGCGCGCAGTGGGTGCAAGCGCCCACCGAGAGATGCCATGGGGGCAGGCCATCGTCTATGTCAGCGACCTCTTTTTTTAGCGCCATGTTTGACCGCCTCCCCACGCTTGCAGTTTTCCCACCCACTCGTTGAAGGCCGGGCATTTGGCTCGAATCGCATCCATGCCGGTGGCTTCAGCAATCAGTGGGCCGTGCTCGGGCTTTGAGTAGCTACCATCGGGAAAGATGTTCAAAATCCGCTTGGACGGTGCCGTCTCAGGGCTGTCGTTGATGTCCTCCGGGCTTGGAAACGCCTGCGCCACCGCCATCAGCGCCGCTTTTACCTCTTCGCTCCAGCCGTCTTCTACCCATTCAAAGTCGACGGGGTTGGTGAATAACAAACCTTCAAATTCATGCATTTGCACATAGGGCAGCACATAGCGTGGGTTATAGCCCGTAGTCATGGCCTGGGCGGCTGCCCCGATGTCAGCTTCGAGCTGGGCGCGGGTGCGGCTTGCGCGGTCTTGAAAACCGTAAAAATCCACCAGCGTGGAAACGCGGTCAGCCTCGCTGTAGTGCAGCGAAATCTTTTGGGCCAGCCGGTCTACGGTAACGCGCCCGCCCCGATGACGCCCCGACCTGGCGCTTAATACGGTGCCATAGGCGCTGACGCCGCTGGGTCGCAGGTAGGGCTCCAGGCAGCGATTGACGAACTCCGCCTCGGTAGCGCCTTCGCAGATAATGCACACTCGGATCATGCGCCCCTCCCTGCCTCTGCGACCCCTTCCCGCTGGACAGGCAGAGTATCCCCCAACCAAGCCACGCCGCCTGTGGCCTGCTGCAACCAGATGTCAGAAAGCTGGTATTCCTCATCCAGCCAGCGCTGATAGTGCTCACGCGGCAGGTTGCGCAGCACTGTCTCCCCATTATTGGCGCTGGCTACGATGATGTTTTCCAGCTCGAAGCAATCCACCAAATAAGGCGATTGCGTGGCGATAAAGATTTGCCGTTTTTTCGACAAACGCTTGAACATCTCCGCCACCAAAGTAATGGCATGCGGATGCAGGCCCAGCTCGGGCTCGTCGAAAAACATCACATTCGGCAGCCGCTCGGGCGGTAGGTTCAGCAAGGTCAACAGGCAGAACAGGCGCAGCGATCCATCTGACGTGAGATGCGAGCCAAACACCTTGTCGCTTTGCCGACCCTCCCAGCGCAACAGCACCTTGCCAGCCTCTTCTTCCAAGACAAAATCCTTGAACGCCGGCAAGACACGGCTAATCTGCTTGACGATCAGTTCATAGCGTTTGCCATCCGTATTGCGCAAATCCAGCAACACCGCCGCCAGATTGCCGCCATCCGAGCGCAGGCGGAACGACTCGGTGACATCCCAGCGCTTATGGATGTTCGCAAGAGGGGACGTATCATGAAACTGGTAAGTGACACACCGGCTGAAAAAACGACAGAGGGCCTGCGCGCCTGAATCGTCCATCTCCGGCAACAGGGATTCCAGAGATGCACCGCCGAAGTGAGATGTCACCGCACTCACCGGAAATGCATTCTGCTCACAATGCCAATGCTCACCCCGAATCAACACGGAATCCTTGGCGGGGAGATAATCCAGCTCAAACTCATACTTGAAGCCCATGTCATCCAGTTCGGCGCAGACTTCTGCCCGAATGATTGGGGTGACGCGCGCGCCCATAAAAAACTGGTCATCACCGCCACCATGGCGCAGCACAAACTCCTGCAAGCTCTTCGTCCTGAGCATCCAGCTCAACATCTCGAAAAAGCGAATCAAGGTGGATTTGCCTGCACCATTGGCCCCGATCAGCACCGTTAACGGCGGCAGCACCAGGTTTTGAATATTTTTCAGGCTGCGAAAACCTTCGATGGTGACCGAACAAATCCGGTTGGTTTTATTCGATAGCCTTGGGGCTGTCATTCAAATATCCTCCACTGAACGGGCGAACGAGGGTTGAGTGCGCGCGGCGGAATCTGCTGATGGTCCGTGTTCACATAGCGCTCAAGCGCACGAGGGGTGGCTCGGGCCTGGGCATGGACTTGGCTCATGTCGATGGCTCCGTTTTCAGGGTTTCAATCAGACCACGCATCACGTCTCTTGCCAAGAAGAGTGACCTGCTACAAATGGGGATATGATGATTCGGGATGCAGCAGACAGTCATCTCGACCACACATTGCCCATCTTGCCGATTATTTCAACACCCTGCATGCGTCCGCTCCCCCCGCCTGCCCGCCAAACCGCCGTCGGTAGCTCGCCGGGGTGCATTCCACTTCGCGGATAAACAGCCGGCGAAAGGCGCTCAGGTCGCTGTAGCCCACTCGCTGGGCAATCTCGCCCAGGCCCAGTGCGGTGGTCTCCAGTAGCCGGCGGGCGGCAAACAGGCGTAGTTTTTGCAGATAATGCAGCGGTGTATCGCCCAGCGCCAGACGAAAGCGTCGCATCAGTGTGCGTTCGCTGCAATTCACCGCGCTGGCCAAGGCGGCCAGGCGGAACGGTTGTTCCAGATGGGCGTGCAGCCAGCGCTGGCAATCGCTGACCATCGGGTCGTTGTGGCCGCTGTAGCTGGGCAGGCTGGTGTAAGGCGCTTGCGACACCCGGTGTGGGTCGAGCAACAGCACGCGGGCACAAGCCTGGGCGATATCGGGGCCGACCAGTCGTTCAATCAGGCGCAGCGCCAGGTCAAGGTAAGCCGTGGTGGCCCCACTGCACAGCAGTTGCGGGCTGTCGGTTACCAGTGCATGCGGGCTCAAGCATACCGCCGGGTAGCGGCGTTTGAACCAGCCGGCCAGCCACCAGCTGATGGTGGCGGGCTGCTGGTCGAGCACGCCGCTTTCTGCCAGCAATGCCACACCCGTGCAACACCCGGCCAGCACATGCCCGGCAGCGTGCCACTGACGCAGCCGGGCAATCAGCGCGGCTTGCTGCTGCAGAGTGTGTTCAAAGCTGGGGATGGTGCGGTAGATCAGACCGGGCACAATCAGCAGCTCGCCCGGCTGCACTTGGTCATAGCGTCCATCGGCGGCAAACACCAACCCGGATGAGGCGCGCACTGGCAAACCGTCGGCGCTGAGCAGCCGCCAGCGCAATACCGCCGACCCACTGGCCGCCGCCTGAAAATTGGCGATGGCAAAGGCGTCAATCAACCCGGCCACACCGCTGGCAAAAAACTGTTCGGGCAACAGCAGGGCGATTGCCTTCATGGCTTGTCCATATTTGCGCTAAAAATGGCAATCCTGCCATTTGGGGGCGCGGAGAGCAAGCCAGGAGAATGCTGGTTTTTCAGCCCTCGCGCATCTGCGCTGCCAGCGCCTGACTGTCGGCCAGCAGACGGCCCAGGGTGGTGGCTTCATCGGCAATGGGTTCGACATTCACGCCTTCCAGGCTCAGACGCAGCACTCGCAGCGGCTGGCTGGGCAGGGGGTGGCCGGCCAGGAGTTGGTCAACATGTTCGGCCAGCTCATCCGGCGCATGGCAATGGCGCGCGCCCAGCGTCAGTTGCAGCGCGGCCAGCTGGGCCGCTGCGCTGGCGTGGCTGGCGCAGCCGGCGTGGCGGGCCTGCAACTGGTGCGCCAGCCCGCGCTGCGGCGGCAGCAGGCTTTCCAGCACGCACTGCACCGCCCCACCCGCCATCTGGCATTGCGCCGCCAGATGCAGCGCACGCTGGCGGCAGGCCTGGTTGCGGCCAGGGGCCGCGTCGATAAAGTCGCGGTCAGCCAGCACCACCACCAGTGGCAGGGTGTGGTCGGGGTGCTGATGCAGCAAATGGTGCAGGGTGTCGGCCAGTTGCTGGGAATGGCTCAGATGGTGTTGCAGGCTCAGGTCGGACATGGTGGGCTCCTGGATTGAATAACTTTCGCGGGTTCGCGGTCAGGAGCCTGGGTGCGGGAAGTCTGGCGTGAAAAAACCAACCCCGAAAACACACACGCCGCCCAACCGGGGCGGCATGTGTGCGGAATTCGGTGCTGGCTTTCAGCAGAAAAACGCAAACAGGTGACGCCCGGAGTCGGTGCGCCACCAATAATACGAATGTGCGTTCAAAATGTGCTGTGCCATAGTGGGCTTATCTTCACCCGGCGGGTAGGGCGCTGTCAAGCCGTGCAGGGCCATCGCATGAACGGATATCAGCCCAAGTCCGCAAAGCAGTTGACGGCAAGTCTGATGAAATGAATACATCGGCCCGCCGCTACTGGCCTGCTTTTTCATGATTCCGTTCAAAAAGAGGGGGTGGGCAGTCTCTGGCTTGTGGGTAAACCATAGATATTAAAATGTAGAAGTCGCAAGCGGATCTGACTCTGCGGCACCGTCAGAACGGGGAGTAGTCAGATCCGGTCGCAACTTCTACAGGCAATGGGATGCGTTTGGAACGGTGTTTACAGTTCAGTCACGACCACTGGTTTTTCAGAAGTGGATGCTGGCATGATCTTCATGTTGCCGGCCTTGGCCATACTGATCAAGCCATCGGCGATCTTGACGCCATTTTTGACTTGCCCGCCAACCGAACTGACGGCCTCTTTCAGGTTGACCAGTTTGGGGGCCAACATCGGGTTGCTGCTCACGCCGCTGACCAGACTGGTGCTGCGCTGGGCCAGTTCCTTGTCTTTCATCAGGCCAAGCATGAAGTTGAAGGCGGAAGCAGAAAGGTTTTTGCGTTGTGCGGCACTCATCTTGTTGATGCTATTGATGGTTTCCTGATTGTTCAGCGTCTTTTGCAGGGCGGTTGCCGTGTCGGCATTGATCTGGTCAAGTTTGGCCTTTTTTTCAGAAACATCGGTAATTTCGTTAGCGGCCTTTATAGCGGCTTCGTGCTTGGCCTTTTCTTCTTGGCTGGCCAGCGCCAGATAAATAAACTGAGCCGACTGGTTGATGAGTTGGTCAGCCTGACGGGCGGTCTGGATAAATGCATCCACATCGTCACCGGAAACGCTGCTGCCAGTGCTGGTGCCGGTGACCGCTTTGGCCAGGTCACCCGTGCTGGCACCGGCCACTGCTTTGGTCAGGTCACCCAGGCCAAACGCGTGCGCTTGATGGCCAGCGGCCATAGACAGGGCCAGCAGGGTTGCTGCAATCTTTGCTTTTTTCATGATGTGCCTTGATTTGCTACTTGGTTTGAAAAAGGTTTTTTGCGGTCTGTTTGAGCAATTCGCCAGCGTCTTCATACAATTCTGCGTGTTGCAATTGCCCAAGCTGGGTGCTGTCGATATTGTGCTGGTACCCGCTGGTCTTGAAGGTATGTTCAAGAATCATCTGTTGACTGACCGTTTCGCCCTGCTTTTGCCGGAATGCGGTTTTGACTTTGTAATGGGTGTGGCAGGCGTCGCCTTCGCATAGGCTATCGACCCGGTCGATCCGGTACAGTGATTCCAGGCATTGATCAAATGCCGCTTCCGGTAGCTTGATGTTCGTCTTGAAGCCACTGGCGCTGCCAACCCGGCGTTCAACCAGGCCTTTGAGCGAACGGTTGACCATATTGAAGCCCGCTTGGGTGGCAACCGCGTAGGCCAGTTCGTCGTAACGGGGCACAAATTGGCTGCCGACCTGGTTTTTGGGGTTGGGGCAGTAGGCCAGTCGCATGGTGCCGCCAGCCGGGCTGTTGATCTGGTCGATCAGAATCTTGTCGCCCTTGCTCGGGGCGGGGGGCGAGCCGGCAATTTCCAGCTGAGTGCGCAAGGCAATGCGACGGCCTTCACGCGCCTCAACCCGCGCTTCCCAAGTGGGCACCAGGACGTCTTTGCTGATTTCCCGGTAAATGCGCACGGCCTGTCCGGGTTGCAGCACTTGGGCCGTATCGTCTGCCCAGAGTTGACCGTTTTCTGCATCGGTAATTTCCAGCGTGGCGTGCTTGAACTTGACCTCCTTGGAAAACTTGTCGGCCAGCTCAACCAGCACGTTTTTCAGCGCCACTTCGCGGCGGTCAGCCGCCGCGATGCCGATGCCGTTGGTGACAACGTCCTGAAGACCTTCGTCGGCATGGCGGGCGAACAGCACCTGGCCATTTTTTGCCAGCAGTTCGGCAAATGCCCACGATTTGTAGTG
>ERZ724523.479-NODE-479-length-23338-cov-4.218786_pt1 | contig 23338 bp, 17 predicted proteins | sample MGYA00376056_ERZ724523 | MGnify/ENA primary metagenome ERZ724523 (study PRJEB28724, sample SAMN07190888) | wastewater metagenome | isolation source: influent of sewage treatment plant in Hong Hong | place: USA: Christiansburg, Virginia | collected 2016-03-01 ... | reverse complement strand
AGCGGGTCTTCCTGCGCGAGCGATTCATGATGCGAGCGCGCCCGCATCGCTGGGTCGGCCAGCGGAAACTGTGTCCCTTTGCCGGTGGGCTCCCCATCTGAGTCCTGACGCGGCTGGTTACACAGCACGCACGCGAGCATCAGGTTCTGCCACTCATACGCCAGCCAGTAGTAGCCAGGCTTTTCCTCGGACGCATCCCGCTGCTGCCGAACAGCGTTCTTGGGGCGGTGGTGCTCGACTTCCAGCGGTGTCGCTCTGGAATCGCAGTAACAGCACTTGTCATGCTGCGCTCCTTCCAGAGACTTCCGAACCGACAGATCCCGATAGGTGTCATCGATCGGAAAGGACTCGGTACCGTTCCGATGCGGGGCCGACTGGTCGTAGAGATCGCAGAGTGCTTGGGCCTTTTCGAGACCCTTGGTGAGTAATATCTCAGGACACTTCTTCGGGCGCGTAAGCCGCAGCATGGCTACGACTTCCTGGGTCGCTTGGGTGCCACTTCCGCGTTAGGCACCACTTCCTCTGCGGCCCGGCGCAAGATGTCTAGGTAGCGCGCCTCGGCGGAACTCTCTGTGTGATCTTCCTTGCGTAGCCTGGCTTCGATCTTCGCCAGCTCCGCTTGTTCCTTCGCGGTGAGCTTGACCTTGCCAAGCAGCGCTTCTTTGCGGGCGTACAGCTTGTCAAACTCGGGAGGTCGCGCGCTCGGCAGACCGAACAAATCACTCGTCAGCATCTGATCCAGCCGCCAGAAGCGAATCTGGTTGGGCTGACGGGTAATCTCCACATGCGACGCGCCGTCGGGCCGCTGCAAGACCACGATGTTGGCTTCCGCTCCCGCCGCCTGCACGATGAGCGGGCTGTGCGCGGTCACGATGAACTGGACGTTCGGAAACTTCGCGGACAGCCCCTCGAAGAGCTGGCGCTGCCACTTGGGATGCAGATGCAGGTCAATCTCGTCGATCAGCACTACGGCGGGCTCATGAAGCGGCTGCTTGCTGTCTGGGTAGCGAGCAAACATCTGCACCGCCAGGTCGATCATCCACGCCATCAGCGTCCGATAGCCCAAGCTGAGCGCCCGAAGCTGGACCTCGCCATAAGGCGTCTTCACATGGACCGCAATCCGCTGGCGCGCCGAGCTGAGATCGATCGCCTTGAACGTGATCTCCTGGATGTCATCCTCAGGAAGCAGGTGTTTGAGCAGCCCTATCACCGTGTCGAGCCGCTGCTTTGCAACCTGAGCGTCGCCATTGCCGTGCCGCACCAGCAGATCCTGCTGAAGGAGCCACTCCTCCGCAGGCATCAGCGGCGAATTTTCCACCGTCAGGCTGCGCGTGCCATCTGCGTGATACTCCGACAGACTCCCCGACCCAATCGGCCGATTCGCCCCGTAGGCGAACAGCACCATCTTGTCGATGGGGGCGTTGGTAAAGCTGGCCTTTCCCAAGGCACCACGCATGTCCCCATATCGCTCATAATCGCAGGTTGCTGTCCGAAAGCCGCGACCAGTGTCGCGCAGCAGCGCTGCATATCCGTAAACAGCACGAAATGCAGCCGACTGAGAGCCAATCTTGATCTCCGATAACCCATCGGGACCACCAGAGATAAACGGCGGCACGCTTGAAAGCGAGTTGCCTTTGTCATCCTTAGGCTGACCATCCTCCCCAAGGCGCGGAACCATATCGACGAGCTTGCGCAGTAGCGAAGTCTTGCCGGTGCCGTTGTCGCCGAGGATGACCGTCCACGGTGCCGGGCGTCCGAACCCATCCGATAGATCCAGCGTCTGCTTCGGTCCAAAGGAACGGTAGTTTTCCAGCGTCAGCGACAGAAAATAGGTCGGCGGCGACGGCTCCGCTTTGGCGGCCTTGCTGCGAGTGCGCTTCACCATAGCGCTACGACTGCCACGACGAGGAAGCGGATGCAAGGTTTCTGCCCTACTCCACCGACTCCCCCGTAAGGAGCCAGGTGGGTAGGGGGCCTTTGCCTTTGATTTCGATGAGGCCGCGCTCGCGGAGCTGGAAGGACGGAGGGAGGCGGCTTTGCACCGCTTGCGACACCTGGATTTCGCCGGGCAGTCCGTGCGACTCCATCCGGGCGGCGGTGTTGACCGTGTCCCCCCACAGATCGTAGGCGAACTTTTTGCGGCCAATCACACCCGCCACCACCGGCCCGGTGTGCAGCCCAATCCGCATCTGGAAGCCATCGGCGCGACCCACGAGCAGCCGCTGAAAATCGAGCGCCAGCCGCGCCATCACCTCGACGTGATCCGGACGCGGGTTGGGCACTCCCGCCGCCACCATATAGGCATCGCCGATGGTCTTGATCTTTTCCAGGCCGTGCTTTTCGACCAGCGCATCCATCTGGGTAAACAGGGCATCGAGCGTCCGCACCAGCTCCTCTGGCGAGTGTTCTTCAGACCAGCGCGTAAAGCCGACCAAGTCCGCAAACAGCACCGTCGCTTCCGCCGTCCGGGTCGCGTGCGACTGCGAGGGATGGTCGCTCAGCCACGCGACGACCGCTGGCGGCAAGATGTTGTGGAGCAGCTCCTCCACCCGGTGGTGCGCAAGCTGGAGCGCGTTCTCTGCGCGATCGGCGGCCAGTCCGTAGTAGACCGCCATTCCCGTGACAAACAGACCCGTGCCGAGCCGATTCCCAAGCCCCAGCGTCTTCACCATGGCCCCCGGTAGCGGATAGCGCGGCGGCTGTCCGAAATAGCGCAGATACAGCGCCACGTACGTCCACGACGCCACCACCAGCGTCGCGATCGCAAAGGCCCGTTGCCGCCGGGTAAACAGCAGGAAGCTCAGCGTCAGACACAGCAGCCAGTCCTGAAACCCGGCATCCCAACCGAGCAGATGCACCGCGTAGACCTGATGCAGCAGCACCTCGCACTGCATCGGCAGCAGCGCTGGCAGGCGATACCCGCGACTGGCCAGCAATCGCGCCACCGCAAACGTCGCCACGCTACCCAGGTTGAACCAAGCCAGTTGCGGCGGACCCAAAAGCGCAAACTGGAGCAGCATCACCAAGTGGACGATGCCGCCCACGTTCGCAATCTTGAGCACCGTCAGGAGCGATCGCCGCTCTTGAGCCGACTGCACGATTCCGAGCGAAGCCTGCTCCGCAAGGTCCATGATCGCAGCCTACTGCAACCCGGGTGCGGCACCACACAATTCCGACACCGACCACCCAGGGCGGACTGGGCTACGGCGTCGGCAGCGAGTCCGTAAAGTACGTCGCCTTCCCCTGCGGCTTGCCGTCGATCTGTTCGTAAGCCAGGGCGTACTGGCAGCCGTTCCAGGTAAGCTGCGGCCACGTCGTATAGTGGGCGGTCAGCGTCTGCGCGGGCTGGATCATGCCGCCGGTTTTCGACACCCGGCAGCCATGGAGCGTGGATTGGGAGCCGCTGCCGGTGGTCTGCTCATGCCAGACGATGGCGTACTCCTGACCGCTCCAGGCAATGACGGGCTCGCCTTGGTAGATGCCGGTGGTGCCGAGCACGCGCTCGGATCTCGGCACGTAGACACCGTCGGCACCTACGACACCAAAGCGAGACTCCGACTTGCCGAACAGGTTGCTCATCCACACCACGCCGTAGCCGCTGCCATCGTAGGCCAGCGCCGCCCGCGCCGATTCCGGGCTCTCGGCCACGCCAATGGCAATCCGCCGGATCACCGCGCCCTCTGCGGAGACTTCGGTGAGCTCGGGACGCGTGCCACCGGGCGGCCCCTGAATCAGCGCATAGCGGCTGCCGGTCCATAGCAGCGCCGTCCCGCCGGTTCCGCCGAAGCTGCCAATCTTACTGCCACTGCTGACGGTGACCGGAGGGCTCGGGGCCAGCGGAGTCGACACCGCAACGCGGGAAAGCTGGACGCCGGACGTGGTGGTCGCGGTCCCGGTGACAAAGTGCCAGGCCACCGCCCACTCTCTCCGGTCGGGATTCCATGCGATATCGAGCGCGGTACCCGCCTCGCCGAGCTTCACATCACTGCCTGCGACAAGCTCTCCTGCGTCGGAGATGCGAGCAAAGCGCACCTCATACTTGCCGGGACTGCCCCGCAGATAGGCCATGCCGTACTCTGTTCCGGAATACGCCAGACGGGGTGCCAAGCCTCCCGGTGCCACGGTGCGCAGCGAGGTCGAATCGAGCTGACCCTGCGCATCGAGAAACGCAAAGTAGCCGTGAAAGTCGTTCGGCTTCAGGTGATCGTCGTAGAAGCTGACCGCATAACGACCGCCGCCCCAGGTCAAAAGCGGCATCACAAACTGACCGCGATCCTTGAGCAAAAGCGCACTGCCTCGCGCAAAGCAGCGCCCCGCCCCGCGCAGGTCGACCGTGCTGGAATCAGACCGACGGAGATCCTCGATGCCAGTCTGGTCGTCACCATCGAGAAGTTCCGCTGGCAGCTTGGTACAGCCCAGCACCGGAAGTACAACCGCCATGATCGTCAAAGGCAGCCCGTATTTCATCGTGCGGGTATAGCACAGACTTCGATCCGCAACGGTAGCGCCGCCACGGTCCCAGGGATTCTGACGTGGGGATGGGCGGACTCGCGGCGCGGCGTACGGAAGCAAAAACCGGCTTCCATCGTGAATGGATCGGACGGGCAGAGCGGAATGGGGGATCCATTGGGAATGGATGGGCGTACGCCGCTCGGAATTCGGGTTCCATTGGGAATGGAAGACGGGAAGTAGCTCGGGAATCGGCTTCCATTTCAAATGGAAAGACGAAACCGGTTCGATCTGCGGCTTCCATCGCGAATGGAACAAGCAGTCTGCTTGGGAATCCGGTTCCATCGCGAATGGAAGCGGGAACGCAGACCGGAAATGGGACTCCATTCCAAATGGAACCCGGAAATCGCAGTGCTCGGGCCTGCGGGCTCAGGACTCACTGCGGAGCCGCCTGCGGAGTCGGCTCGAACAGCTCGGTCAGTAGGAATTGCAGAGCCCGCTCATGGGCGGCCTTCCTCGGCTTGGTTCCGTAGATGTGATTCTGCTGCTCCAGAAACAGTAGCTCGGTGCGCGGCGCGGTCTTGGGAGTGGTAGCGGCAGAAGGACGGTTGCTGGTGGGAAGGGGGGGCGTGCACGGAGAGACGACATCTTGGGTCGGTCGGCCTGCGGAGTCGAGGGTGGTCACGGAAACGGTGCGACCGGTCGCCCGCAGCGCCTGGGCGAGAAAACAGGACTGGGCCACTGGGACAATGCTGTCGGCGGTACCATGGATGATGAGGATCGGCATCTTCAGCCGCTCCGCCTGAAACAGCGGGGAGCGGTCGCGATACGCCTGCGGCAGCTCGTCCGGAGAGCCCTTGATATAGGACGTAAGCTGCTCTCCCAAGATGCCGTTGTAAAAGAAGGTCTCGGCGGGCCGCTCTTGCAGGTAGCGCAGCAGCGGCTCGGCTGCCACCGGAGCGGACAGCGTGACGAGCGCCCGGAGCTGCGGATCCCGCTCACCGAGCACAAGGGCAATGCAGCCCCCATGGGAGGCACCGATCGCTCCCACCCGATGGGGGTCGATGCCCGGCTGCTGGCGAAGCCAGGCCACCGCAGCTAGCGCATCGTGGACCTCACCATGGCAGAACTCGATCTCTCCTTCACTGCGCTTGCCATCGAGCTTGCGCACCTCGCCACGATACGCGGGCAGCACCACGGTCACCCCTTGCGAGGCCAGCCGCCGCCCCAGCTCGGCCGCGCTCGACTCATCCCCGTCAAAGCCGGAATGCAGCACCACCACCGCTGGCCGCCGAATCGGTTGCGGCAGTGGCGGGCTCGGTGACAGCAGGGTGTAGTGCTGCAGCAGCTTGCCCACCTGAAGGTCGAGAGGCCGCTCGACCACCCCTTGTGGAAGGACGCTCCAGCGATAGCAGCCTGCGGCAAACCACAGGCCCATAAGCAGCAGTAGCCTCACCACACCGAGACAAGCCAGGCAACCCGGTACAACCCTCATGGCCGCGTTATACCCCGGACCGTCCGTTACGACAGCGCAGGGAATGCCAGCTTGCCGCTGCGGGTGAGGTACCACATCCCGAGCGCGAACAGAATCGTCAGTACGTTGAGCAGGAGTCCGAAGCGCGCCTTGGCCTTGAGCTTGGATGGCAAGAGTCGATAGACAAGCACGACCGACAGATAGCCACCAAGATGCGCAGGATGATCGACCGAGTCGCTCGATTTCATCCACAGCGCCAGCAGATCTCCGGCCATCGCCAGCCAGCCGACCAGGAACAGCGGCATCGGAATCAGCGCTTCAAAGGTAATCGACAGGGGGGACAAAAAGACTCCCAAGGCAATCAGTCCGGCGACTGCACCCGAGGCCCCCAGAGTCGGTACGTACTGACCGGACAGCCCTTGCGCAAGCAAAGAAGTCAGCGTCGCCGCCATCGCCGCCAGTCCGTACGCCAGTAGCAGGCGCAGCGGGCCGAGCAGCCTTTCGACGACGCGGCCAAACACAAACAGCGCCATCATGTTCGATAGCAGGTGCGGCAAGCTCGCGTGGGAAAACACATGCAGCACAATCGGCAAGACGCGCCCCTGCCACAGCACCTGCGGAGAGAACGCAAACGTCTCTAAGAAGCGCGCCATCGGCCAGCGCCGCAGATACACAAACTCGACCGCAAAGCACAGCACGTTGAGCCCGATGAGCGTTGCGGTCGCCCGCGCTGAAAGGACAAAGTGCGAGACTCTGTGAATCGGCTGGAGCGCATCCCGCAGCTTGGCTCTGCCCAGCAGCAGCATCACCAGAAACACCGGAGCGCGCACAAGGTCGTAGAGCAGTCCCCACACCAGCGCCAGCTCGCTATGGGCCGTCAGCTTGCGCGACCGTCGCGGCTTCCCTTTGCTCGCTGCGGAAGACCGAGGCGGAGCGTGGAGCGCTTCCGATTCGCGACTTGGGATCGAGTTTGGATGCTGCTTTGGGGCTCGCTTGCTCACGCGCTGGTCCGCTTTCGGGCCCTGACATGGTCCCGTCGCACGGACGACTTCAGCGCAGCCGCGCCACCGAGGCAAGTTTTCTACGATTCGCTCATGACCGCGCCCACGGGTCTGCGCGGCTTGTGGTTACTCGTCCGCAGCGCCGCCGCGAACCAGCACCCAGATCGTGTCGGTGGCTTCGTGGTAATACAGCGTGACCGCGACCTCTCGCGGACGCGGCTTGAAGTCAAAGCGATACTGAAATACCGCGTGGAGCTTGCGCCGCTTGACTCCTTCGTGGAAGCGCCCGGCGAACTCTTGCACGTTGGTGCAGGGTGCCACTTCGGTAAAGAAGTTCTTGCCGATCACCCCGGCGGCACTAAATCCGGACAGGCGCGACTCGGCGCGATTGAAGGCCAAGATTCGACCCGAACGGTCGAGACGAATCGCACCGAACGGGAGATCATCGAGGTCGTCGGGCTTCATTCCGGACAGCGAGTTGAGAACCTCCACACCCCGCTCGGATTGAAAGACCTGCTCTAGCTGAGCACGACGCTGCATCGAATCAGGCATAGCTTGCGAGTATAGCGCGTTTCACCCAGCACAAGCAGGCGAGCCGGTCTGGGTTCCCGTACGCCTGGAACTAGTTGGTCAGCTCCAGTTCGTAGCTGCGGGCGTCGGCTCCACCGCGTTCCTCTTGTCCGACCAGCCACAGCGTCGCCGAGGTCGCCTCCGCAGGCGCGGGTCGCTTGGTCTCGCTGTTCCAGAAGTTGTCGGGCTGGGTGTCGCCGGTGCGCTCGCGATCAAAGTCGCCATCGGTGGCAAACCAGCTATAGCGCAGCGTCTCGGTCCGCATCTTCTGTTCGGTGTCATCGGCACGAACGTAGGTCTGTGCCGATCCCGGTAACGAACCACCGATCAGGAACAGGTCCGCGCCCCGCTTCACTTTGTTTTTGGGACAGCTCATCGCCGTACACGGAATGAGCGCCGTCTTATTGCCATCTTTGTCCGGCCCCGCCAGCAGATCCCCAAGGGAGGGATTCACGTTGGGCGCGGGCAGCGTCATCCCCGGCAGCGCCACCCAGGTTCGCAGATAGGTCACGCCGACTTCGCGATCCCGGATGTCGTTCGGATCACCCCCGTCGACGCGAACCCGCAGGATAAGCGGCAGCAGCAGCGACACCGGCGCTTCGGGAAGCTTGACCGTACCGCCGCCGCCTGGACCTCCGGTGAGCAGGAGCTGGAGCACGCCACCGACCACGTCTTTGAGCGCTGCGGTGGGCATGGCAAAGGTCTGGCCGCTGCCAAGATAGCGCAGCGAGCTGCTCTTCATCGGATCGGGATCTCCCGGTAGCCACTTGCGGCAGCCCGGATCGAGCGTGCCCTGATTGAACAGAGACGCCGGCCCCACGCACAGGAACCACTCGTAGACCAGCGGCCTGGGGGCAGCGATTCGCCGACCCGGTCCCGTAGGTGCAGCCACAAACGCGTTGAGATCCAGGTGATCGCTGGTAAACACCAGGTCGAGCCCGCCCGGCCCTGGCTTTACCTCGGCCTGCGCATCGGCGACGCTGAATGGTTCGGTGCTGCCGATTCGCAGCGACAAAATCCGCAGCTCGCGCACCAGGGTGTCGGAGTCGATGTCGCTATCGCAGCCCACAAGCGAGGTACATAGCAGTACGAGCGCTGTGGTCAGGCTCTGCCATCGAGTCATCCATGTCATGTGCCGCCCTCTCAACCTAGAAATCAGCCCGAAGACCGATGTTGGGGAAAAACGGAATCCCGGTGATCAGCGAAGACTGATAGTTCTGTCGTCCGCCGTAGGTGATCTGCTCCGCATTTGAGCGGTTGTAGATGTTCTGAATGTCCAGATACAGCCCGAGCTTCCAGCGGTTAAACACCCAGGTCTTGTCAAAGCGCAGATCGAGCTGGTGAAAGTCCGGGAGCCGATCGGAATAGACGCCGCCCTGCACGCCGACCCAGTTCTGCTGCAAGGTGTCGCGGATCGCGCCAAGCGTCGGGGTGTACAGACCGCCCGTCACGTAGCGGAAGCGAACGCCGACCTCGATGCCCCACCACGGCAGCTTGTAGGACGCCACGGCGGTCAGGATGTGGGTCTGGTCGTAGCGGAACAGTCGCCACGGATCTTGCGGGGAGGTGCGCCGCTCCGACTGCGAGATGGTGTAGGCCAGCCAGCCAAAGAGCCCGTGCCACAGCTTCTGCCGCAGCAGAAAGTCGCCGCCAATGACGCGCCCGAGTCCCGAGTTGGTGTACTTGAGCACCGGGTCGGCCACGATGAGTGCGCGCAGGTCTTTGTAGAAAAACTGGCCTTGAATGAACAGCGTCGAGGTCGGCTCGCTCTCGAAGCCTGCGACGTAGGTGGTGCCTCGCTGCGGGTCGAGGTTGGGATTGCCAAAGGCGCGGTTTAGTTCCTGCGGCTGACCAAGCTGCGAATACGCGCCCACGCCGAACTTGAGCAGGAAGTATTTGGGGACAATCTGGCCGCTTATCACCAGGCGCGGCTCGGGCGAAAACACCGTGCGCGAAACATCGCCGTCGTAGGAACGAATGTAGGCCGACTCCAGGCGCAACTGCGGCGACACCGTCAAGCGACGGTCGAGTAGGTCAAAGCGGGCGATGGCATAGGGCGCGGTGCGGACGATGTGGAGCACCGACTGATCGCGCACCGAGTCAAGCTGGGTAATCGCCGAGCCGCCGGTCTGGCCGTTGGTCTCGCCGCTGCTGCCACCCCCGCCGGGAGGGATCGGCGGCACCACCACCTCGAACGAGCTGCGGCTGCCCTCGAAGTCGACACCCCCGACGACGTTGAGCCACGGCGCAAAGCGATGGCGCAGCTCCGCACGGAGGTTATAGCCGAGGGTGAGTCCCTCCAGCTTAAACTGCACGGTGCCAATGCCGCCGTCGCCGGTGTCAAAGCGCGTCACGTCGCCGCCAATCGATGGCATCACGACAAGCTGCGTCGCCGACGAAAAGCGATGGGTCCAGCGAATCCGCGCTCGCGAAAAATACTGGCGACTATCGAGCGAGATGTTGATCGCGGGATCGGGATCGCTGACGCGAGCTTCGAGGTTGTCCGTCGAGCCGAAGATAAACACGTCGATGTCATCGGCCTTCGTCGGGCGATAGCGCATCGACAGTTGGTAGTCCCAGTAAAACGGCGACACCTGAAACTGCGAGCGGTTAAAAATCGGCAGAAACACCGAGATCCAGCTCACTCGCACGCCACCGGCGAGGTAGAGGTTCTTGGTCACCGGCCCTTCCAGCGTCAGAGAGCCGTCGATCAAATCGAGCGTAACCGAGCCATGGATGCGATCGCTCTTCGGGGAGCGGGTGGTGACATCGATCATGCCGCCGAGGCCGCGTCCGAAGTCGGCACCGTAGGCACCGGGCTTGAACGACAGCTCCTCGACGAACTCGGAGTTTATGGTGCTGCGAAAGCCGGCGAAGTGGAAGATGCGGGGAAGCTGGACTCCGTCGGCGTAGACCCGAGTATCGGCGGGAGCAGAACCCCACACGACGAGCAGACCGCCACCAAACGGAGCGCGGGCGACACCGGGAAGGTTCTGAACGGCCTTGATGGCGTCGTTTTGGGTGCCGGGGATGCGCTTTAGCTCTTCGACGGACAGAACCTGCTCGCTGACCTCTTTCTTGAGCGGTTCGGCGCGGACCACGACCTCGAACTGGCTCTGCTTTTTCGGCGCGTAGTAGGTGATGGTGGTCTTTTTGCCCGCCGCTAGCGTCTCGATACTCTCGGTGCGCTGGATTTGCGGACCTCGCAGCAGCACCTGATACATGCCGGGGGCCAAGTCATCGAACGAGAAGTTACCTTCTGCGTCTGTGGTGACTTCGTACGGTTCGCCGGTGGCTTCGCCTTGGGGCTTGCCCTTCTTGTTTGGCTTGTCGCCGGGCTTTGGTGGCAGCTCTCGCCACGGTGTCGCCGTCACACGAGTGCCTGCGACGGGATCGCGTGAGCCCTTTTCGCGAACCACACCCGAAAACGGCACCGCATCCTTGGGTTTCGCACGGGTACCGTCGAGGGTATAACCGGCGGGCGGTGGTTCCTCCACGGACTCGGCGGTGGGCTCCACGACCGGGATCGGCTCATCGGCCCAAGCCACCCTGCAAACGAGGAGCAGGCAGATACACAGCGCCTCACGAATCGACATTCTCATTCGACGCGGACCGCGACCGCCGTGCTTCAGCATTTGTGTCATGCAGAGGAAGAAACTAGCAGAAAGTATGGCCCGACTCGCACCACTGTGTGGAAACCACCTAGCGGTCTCCTCGGTGTCGAAGATGCGCCGGTCGGCACAATTCCCACGAACACGGACGCTTACGAGCGCCGCTTGAAGCGACCGTGACACGTCCCTACTGTGAAATAAGGGGGCTTCGGATGCTGGAAACAAAAGTTGCTACCGCTCTGGCCGATGGGAATGCCGCTTCTGCTGCGGCGACGCTGATCGCCAAGGTGTCTGCTGACTTGGCGGGGACATCACCGACGCTGGTGATGGTCTTCGCGTCAACCAAACAGCCACTCAGCGAGCTGATGCCGACTATCAACGCGGCGTTCCCGCACAGCACGGTGTTGGGGGCGTCGACGGCCGGCGAGTTCATCGAGACCGGCGATGCCAAGGGTTCTGCCGCGATGTTTGCGCTGTGCGGCGACTTCCGCATCTTTTCGGGCATGTCGACCGGGCTCAAGTCGAGCGCCGAGCAGTCCGTCCAGCACGCGCTCGAGGGCATGCCGATGCAGCTTGTCGGCTATCCACACCGCACCGCGATCCTCTTGCTCGATCCGCTCGCTGGCAGTAGCGAGGAGGCGACGCTGATGACCGCCGGGTTTATGGGCTTTGACCTGCGTCTGGCCGGAGCGGCGGCAGGCGACGATCTGGCGCTCAAGTGTACCCACGTTTCTCTCGGAGATCAGGTCATCACCGATGGCCTGGTGATTGCGACGGTATTCTCGAAGCAGCCACTCGGCGTCGGCGTCTGTCATGGCCACGAGCCGCTGTCGACCCCGCTGACCGTCACACGTGCGGAAGGCAGTGTCGTCCACGAAATCGACGGCCGTCCGGCCTGGGAGGTCTGGGTCGAACGCACCCGCGATGCGACCAACAAGCTCGGCTTCGATCCCAACCAGATGCCGGCGAGCGACGTAGGTGGCTATCTGTTGCGTTTCGAGGCGGGGCTGTCGCAGGGCGAAGCATTCAAGATTCGTGCCCCGCTGTTTCGCGTCGGCGCTCACTCGATCGGCTTCGCGTGCGGCATCCCGGAGGGCAGCGTCATCCGCATTACCGAGAGCGAACCGACCCGGCAAATTGCCAGCGCCCGCGAGGCCGCTCGTCGTGCAGTCGCCCAAGTCGGTGGAGCACCACTCGCCGGGGCCGTGGTCTTCGACTGCATCTGTCGCAACCTGATCCTCAAGGATGAGTTCAAAACAGCGATCGAGGGCATTTATCAAGAACTGGGTCGGGTGCCGCTCGCAGGCTTTGAAACGTACGGAGAGATCGCTCTCGATGCCGGTGATCTTTCAGGGTTGATTGTTACGCAGCGTTTGGTCGACGAGAAGCAGCGGCGGCCAACGCGTTTCGGAAGGAGGCGGGAACTCTCTGGTTTCCGTGAACACCTCGGCAGAGGCTTTTGACGAATCCTACAGTTGCGTCAAGACCCGCCCGGCGTGCGTAACGATCTGCGAAAGGAGTGGTCCGGCTTCGTCCCGGTTGCCGCTGTGGGCCATATCCTGAAGTTTGATGCACTGTCGCGCCAGTGGCTCCGCCCCTATTCCCAGTACCGCACCAGCCAGGCGATGCGCCGTCTTGCGGAGTCCGTCGAGATCACCGGTTTGTAGTTGCTCTCGGGCCTTGGCGATGCCTCGCTCTGTCTCTGTCTTGAACAGAGCCAGGAGCTGCGCCACAGTGTCCGCTCCCATCAACTCGGTAAGCTCTTGGATTTTGGCGCGAATCGATTGCTGTTCCGTACGCGGTTCGGATTCCGTAGTCGGCTCTGGAACGGCCGGCTTTGCGCTCGACTCGTTCGAGGAAGAATCACCGAGCGCGAAGAACTGTGGGAGCCAGTTGAGGAGCATCAAGCGCAGGGCGTCGATGGTCATCGGCTTGGTCATAAAGTCGCTCATCCCAGCGGCTCGACTCTGTTCCTCATCTTCCTTGAAGGCGTTGGCGGTGAGCGCAATGATCGGAAGCTCTCCAGCCATCCGGCTGCGAATCAATCGAGTCGCGGTGAGTCCGTCCATCTCAGGCATCTGACAGTCCATCAGAATCAAGTCGTACGAAAACTGGTTCGCGGCTTGGGTTGCCTCCAGACCATTGCTGACGACATCCACGCGACAGCCGACGCGAGCCAGCATCTCCTGGGCGAGCCGCTGGTTCGCCAAATTGTCTTCTGCGACCAGTATTCGCGGGGCCATGACGCCCGACCGTCGGATCGCGATGCTGGAATGGCGCTTGGTTTGGCGCGGATTCGACTCGGTGATCCCCCTGAACAAATGACGCAGCACGCGTGCCACTCGACGCACCCGCAGCGGTTTCAGGAGCTGTCCGCAAGCGCCGTGGGCTGGTTGAGAGTCCATCTGCTTGCGGGAATTGGTCAGCATGACAAGCGGCATCGCCTGGTGACGGGAACTGCTTTGCAACAGATGGACGAAACGATCCAGCTCGGTCGCCGGAAAACCATCGGAGATCAGCAAGGCCGCTGGAACGCTCGCCCAGACTCTGGAAAGGAGTGCTTCGGCCTCTGCCAGGCTGTCACAGAGCGTTGGCCGAAGGGAGAGCTGGGTAAGCATCTGCTCTAGCTGCGCTTGAGTCGGCTTATGAGGTTCCACCACCAGAATGGAGGAGCCGACCGCGATGGCCGGAATCAGCTCGGGATCCAAAGGTGGGGTTGAACACTGAAAGAGTGGCAGGGTAAACGAAAACGTAGTGCCAACACCCACCGCGCTTTCCACTGCAATCGATCCACCCATCGCTTCGATCACTCGCTTACACAGAGCCAGTCCTAGGCCGGTACCACCATGGCGCCGGACCTTCGAGGCATCGACCTGGGAAAACGGCTCGAAGAGCAGATGAAGGGAGTCCGCAGCAATCCCAGGCCCGGTATCGGAGACTTCAATGCGCACCGCGGACTTGTCCCCCCACTCTACCAGTCGCGCACGAACGACGACTTCTCCAGAATCGGTGAACTTCACTGCATTGCCAACGATGTTAATGAGCACCTGCCGAAGCCTTCCGGGGTCGGTCTGGAAGTGGGTCGGACAACCACCGACCAACAGACAGGTCAGTCCAAGCTGCTTTTGGCGAGCCGTCTCGGCCAGCATCTCCACTACATCATCCATCGCCATCACAAGGTCGGTCTGGACGGTCTCTAGCTCCAGCTTGCCGGCTTCAATCTTGGACAAATCCAAGATGTTGTTGATTTGATGAAGCAGCGCATCCGCAGCGGTCCGTACGGCCTGGACTTGCTCTTGCTGCTCTCGGGGGAAAGGGGCTTCGAGCAGCAGCGAGGTATACCCAATGACCGCGTTTAAAGGAGTGCGCAGCTCGTGACTCATATTGGCCAGGAAGATCGACTTCATCTGTACCGAAGAGCGCGCCTCTGCCACCGCCCTTTGTAACTCTGCCGCCGCTTTTTGGAACTCCGCGTTGCTCTGTTCTAGCGCGGTGGTACGTGCCTGTACTTCCATGCTGAGATCGCGGTACATGCGCTGGAACAGGCGGATCACCAAGCCGTCAAAGAGGAGTGTCAGCAGTAGATTTCCATACTCCCACAACAGAATTCCGGGGTGGCCAAACGCCACGATCAGCCCGTCACTGATGCAGATCGCTAAGTAGATCGCGAACACAATTCCTGCGACCAGTCGCTCCTGGGGCTGCAAAATCTTGGAGCGTAGGATCGAGCGCAACAGGACGCCACCTAGCAAAAGGAATCCCAGACTTATCAGCCACAACCAAGGCTGTGGCTCCACCCGGAGGAAGCGCTGTCCAAGCAGATCCGTCCAGATGGTGACACGACTGCTCAGCAGCAGCTCGGGCCATAGCGTAAGCAGGGAACCAGCGACTGAAACAAGCGGCAAGCCGCGTGCCAGTCGGGGCGGCATCGGCTGATCGCACAGGCTGTAGCACACCTTGGCGCAGCATAGGAGCAGCCAAAAGCCAGCGAGAAGTGAGAACCTGGCGCAGAGAACGGCCACCTGCGGTCTGTCCGTAACGTATTGGAAACCTCGGAAAACATTCACGGCCTGGGCCGCCAGTGCCCATCCAGCAATCCACAGATGGATGCTCCGCTGCTGCACGTACCGTGCGTTCTGTTCGGCCCGACTTCGGCTCTGCGCAAAGTGAAGGACGGCCATGTAGACCGTGACCCCGGACACCAGAGCCAGCCCAAGCAGTGATGGTCCAATCCCCCCCATGTGTTGGATGCTATCAGAGAACCTACGGTAGATTGGAACAGACAACGGCAGATGAAATTTGTCTGTCGATAAGAGGCTTCTCTGGTACGATTTCCTAGTCGCTTCAATACTAGCCTTCGAGGGGGGTCACACTTGCTGGTACTAGTCGTTGATGATGAGCTACTCACTCGCATGACGCATATGGTGATGCTGTCTCACATGCCGGATGTGAACGCGATAGGAGCGGGAAGCGTGGCCGAAGCGAAGCTTGTGATTGCCCATCACACTCCGCAATTGGTGCTCCTAGACCTGGAACTTCCCGACGGAACCGGCCTGGATGTGATGAACTTTCTGACCCAGCGCGAACTCCAGGTTGGCTTGGTGATCATCTCTGCACATCTTGGAACCTTTCGCAGCAAGCTGCGGCCAAACGATCGGTTGCACCTGCTGAACAAACCACGCAACAAGAACGATTTGCAGCGGGTGGTCAAAGACGTGCAGCTCGGGACATCCCATCCCAGTCCGTTTTCTCTGACCGATTACATCCAGTTGGCGTGCATGGGACAGCACACTGCCGTGATCGAATGCCTGTCCAACGATGCGTGCGGCGAGGTGGTGATCGACAAAGGAGTCGTTTGGTCGGCACAAGATGAGCTGGGGCAAGGAGCGGAGGCCTTCCATCGCTTGCTGCTGGCAGAAGGAGCGCTCCTGCGGGTGGGGGCCGAGCGTGTGCCGAAGGGACCGCGTAGTCTTTTCGAGAGCTGGGAGGCTCTCATTTTTGAGTCGATGCGTCTCAAGGATGAAGCGGTAAGGGACCAGCGGCGAACCAAGCGGGGGTCCAATTCACCAACTACAACTCCTACACCAGCGGCTCCTACGTTGGCGGCTCCTACGTTGGCGGCTCCTCCATCTGCCGATCACCCCCCTGCAACGACTCCGGCTGCTACATCTACAAAGCCCCCCCTCACAGAGCCTACAGCCCAAGCGTCGACAAATCCCGACCCGGACGCTGACTTCGATACCTGTGTAGAGAGCGGGGTGCGCGCCGTGCTTGCCCGAGACTTTGCAGGTGCAATTGCCAAGTTTGAGCGCGCTCACGCACTGCGTCCCAAGGAATCGATGGTTATCCATCGTCTGGAGCGACTGCGACTCCTGCAAGCTCAGCGAGCCATGAATGGCGGTTCGGATCTTCCTGCGTGAAGCCAATCCCGCAGTCTTTGGTTGCTGCGCTCAACGCCCAGCGCCAATTCCCTCCGCTGTCTTCGCCGCTTGCAAAGACCGGCACAGTGCGTAGTCTTTTTTCTCGCCACTCAGCTCTCACCGCAGAGCTTGCGGAGCTCTGTGACCGCCGCCTCCGCATCGATGAGGAGCCAGCGCACCTTGTCTTGGTCGCTCATCTGCTGCGGGGAACTGCGCGCCCGCTTGAGCAGTTCCTGGAGCGGTTCGATTCGCTTCAACACCTCACTGCACGAAACAGTCGAGGAAGGCGCGCCCTCATCGGTCGGTAGCCAGGGCAGCAGGAGCTCCATCTCGCGCTGCTTATCGTGAAGCTGCACCCGTTCTGTGGCCAGCGTATGCTCCAGAGTCGCCACTTTCCCAAGCAGCTCTTCGCGCTCCCTGCGCAGTGCGGCAACTTCATCCGCTAGTACATCCTGCGGTTCGATGAGCAGCTCTGCGGAAAGCTCATCGGAACCTACCTCGATGCGTTCACTTGCAGAGATCGTAGGAAGCAGCATGGTTGGCCGCTCATGAAGAGCCACTTGGTTCGAGGAGTCGGCGAGCGCTCGGCCCAGAGCCCGCGCCCGTGCTTGCTCGACCTCGACTTCGATCTTCGGCAACATCTGGGTCTCCTTGGAGTGAATCGTAGTCGCAGCCAGGTGATGTGCGACCTCTGCCGAAAGATCCCTGTTGGTGGTTGCTGATGACCGCTTGCTTCGCATGGGCTGTCTCCTCTTCCGTGGCCTTAAGCAGAGTCCGCACCGTTGGGATCGCAGCGGACGGTGCCACTGTACGGACCGGCCTCGTCTTATGCAAATCGAGCTGCAACTCGGTCAAACAGCGCCACCTGCGCCATCACCGGTCGCTCCGATTTCGCTTTGCTGAGCAGTTGATGGACGAACGACACCAGACTCTCGGGAAGGTGCAGCTAGACTTCCCTCCAGTTCTCACTCTGAAACGGGCACCTATTCCGGAGCAGCGCGACGAGCCTGATCTAACAGGGTTTCATAACACGACCACCGTGGTCCTAGCCTTCCCCAAGTAACACCGAACCCGAGGAGGCACGTGCACACGTGACAAGCCAGATGACAGAACCTGGAGTTACCCGTGCTGATCTGGCCAAACTCCTTTCCCACGCCCTCGGCAACGAGAAGGCCAGCGATGCTGTCAACAAGGCCGCACTGATGCTAGGGATCCGTCGTGAGGTGCTGGACAAAGCGCAAGCGCTAAGCGTCCTAGAGCACATTGCGCAGACCCCCGGGCTCGTCGGCATCACCGCCCGCTTCGCCAAGAGTCGCCTGCACCTGCGCTAGCCGGAGCCTGGCCGTTTTCGGCACAGGCCCTCAGAACTCGTCGGCTATCCGAGAGAGCCGATCCAGATCCGATACGAAATGAACACCTGATCGCCGATCCGTGGACGGTAGTTGTTCCCAAAGAAGACCACCGACTTCGACGCTGGATCGTAGTCAAAGCCGTCGATGCGAGAGCGGGGCACATCGCGGCTCCCGATCGTGACCTTGATCGTCGAGGTGATCGGGGTACGGGACAGCTTGAACTGGCTCGAAGCACCTGCGATGGCATCGACGAGCTTGTTCATCGCCGCTTGGACGTCGACATCTTGCGCCTTGTTGATGTCCAGCCATGCACCACCGAGCTTTTCAACCAGACAGCGCGGCAGGTCGTTCGAGCTGTTGGCGCTGCACTCGCGGGTCGACAGATATGGGAGCAGTCCGAACGCCATGATCTGGTTCTGTTTGAAGTAGTCGGCAATGCCCTGGAGCACCGTCGCTGAATAGGTCGCTCCCCACGCGCTGTTGGTGTCAGGATTTTTGGCGGTCGCAAAGTAGCGGAGCCAATCGTTGTTGTACTCGTCAGTAACGAAGAACGAAACCTTGGTGACACCGTCTCGCCACTTCCAGTCGGGATTGCTCACCCCAGCGACAGCATTCTTCTTGAATAGGTCATTGATGCGCACGACGGCGGCGGCGGGCTCCTCGCTGACGTTCGAGCCGCTGGTGGGGCCAAACGGGCCGATCGGATCGTTGGTTTTGTTCAGATCCTGCGGGCAAAAGCCGTTCGTTCCCGAGGCGGGCGCGGTGACTTGACGACAGACCTGGTGCGGTCCGTCGGGATCGGTGCCCGAGATGAACTTGAAGCCGCTTCCCCAACCCGGATAGGACGTTAGGCTGAGCTGCGGGTCGGTGGGCGCGGTGGCGGTGAAGATACCGACGCGGAAGTCGACGCCAGCGGCCTGGAGGCGCTTGTAGAACTCCTGGGCGGTGCTGGCCAAGCGAACTTGGTTGTCGCCCATCGACACCGAGACGTCGACGGTCCAGACGATGTCAGCGGTCGAGTTGCGGGTCGTGTCGATGCCCTGACACAGGAAGCTGATCTGTTTTTGGCTGACCGCCACGCCTGAGGCATTGGTCAGGTCGTTGGCGCGAATCGCCGTCGCCTTGGTGCGGTCGTCGTACTGCGCGGTGGGCGAGACCGCGAGGATGACATCGTTGGTCAGCCCGCTGACTCGACGCACCACTGTTACGTCTAGGTAGAACGGACCCACTGCCGTTACGGTGCCACCGGCGGGGGCCGTGGCTCCACTGAGCGCGGTGACCAGATCATCGCGCACCGTCGAGGTGGTCACAGCGGCCTTGACGACCCGGAAGGTCGACTGCGTGGCCTCGTTCTGTTCGTGAGTCTGGAATTTGCGGCCAATGAAGACGCCGGTAACGGTGTAGCCCTTACCTGTGAGCGCCGTCGAGATCTTGGTCTCGAGGTCAATTCGGTCCGCGTCGATGTTAGCAAGCACGGTCGGTCGCGACACCACCAGACCGGCGACCGCAGCAGCCGGATCGTCGTAGGCTAGACCGCTGCCCGTGGCACCCTGGAATGACTTGGCAGTCCCGAACACCGGGTCCGATCCGACCTGAATGCTCGCCTGCGGCACCGTCGTCTGCGTGATCATGGCCAGTCCGTCAGGACGACAGATACGCGAGCCTGCGAACTTGTCCGATAGACCATCGCCGTCGGTATCAAACAGCCGAGGATCGGTTTCGCCGGTCAGAACGCCGATCGTTCCGTCGAGGTTCTTGTCCTCTTCCGCATCGGGCACACCATCGCCGTCGCTGTCTTTCTTCGTCGGATCGAGGCCACTGCACGTCTCACCAGCCAGGCACTGGTCGCTGCTGGTACACGACACCAGAGGACGCCGCTGGCTCAGGTAGTCGGCGGCAACACAGGTCCGAGGATAGGCCAGCTCGACGCCGTCCGAAAGTCCATCACCGTCGCTGTCTTGAGCGAGCGGATCGGCCCCTGCCGCGACCTCTGCACCATCGCTGGCCCCATCACCATCACTGTCAGGATTGTTTGAATCGGTGCCGCGCAGACACTCGATGTCATCGGTCAGTCCGTCGCCATCGGTGTCCACTCCCGAGCTACAAAGTCCGCTGCCGTTGATGCCGTTGCCGTCACACGTTGCCGTAGCCAGCACAAACAGAGAACCCCAAACCCAGCTTTGCAATGTCTTGCGCTTCATCCTGTCCCCCTATGGTTTGCTGAAGGGCCGCAGTCGCTAAGTTGTCGACGAGAGCCGCCCCATTCAGGATAACCCCGCAAGCCACAGTCGTAGCAGTCCCGCATTTTCCTTCACCGTCGCGCTGGGATACAGCGTTTTTCCTGGGCTGCTTTGCGGTAGCATGTAGCCATGTGGCTCGAGCGGCTGGCGGCACTTACGGACCGTTTGTGGTTGCCGCCACTGCGCTTTGTCGTTGGCTTCATCGAGGCGCTGGGACAGCACATCATGCTGCTGTTTTCGGTGCTGCGCTGGTCGCTCCGTCCGCCGTATCGAATTGCGGTGCTTCTCGAAGCGATGGTGTTTATTGGCTTTGAGTCGCTGCCGATCGTGCTGCTCATCTCACTGTTCGTCGGCGCGGTGTTTGCGCTGCAACTTTCCTCGGCGCTGCGGACGTTTCAGGCCCAGGCCTTTACCGGTGCCACCGTAGGTCTGGCGCTCGCCCGAGAGCTGGCCCCAGTGTTCACGTCGATCGTCGTCTCGGCCCGCGCTGGTGCAGGTATGGCCACCGAGCTGGGCTCGATGCGGATCACCGAACAAATCGACGCACTGGCAACGATGGCGGTAAACCCGGTGCAGTACCTGATCGTGCCGCGAGTCATCGCCGGAACGGTGATGGTGCCGATGCTGGCGATGCTGTTTAACTGCGTCGGAATGCTCGGTGCGTACGCTGTCGCCGTCGGGGTCCAGAACGTCGACCGAGGCGTCTTCATCGAAAAGGCTCAGTGGCTGCTCGATGCCAACGACATCACCCAAGGCATGGTCAAGTCGGTGGTGTTCGGCTGCGTGCTGACGCTCATCGCCTGCCAGCAGGGCTATCACGCTTCGGGCGGTGCCAAAGGCGTCGGCGTCGCTACGACCCGCTCCGTGGTCGGCAGCTTCGTGACGATCCTTGTCCTCGATTACTTTTTGACCGATATGTGGCTGACGTTGTTTACGAAGAAGGGCTAGCCGATGGCGGTACTCAAGTGGCAAAAGCCCGACGATGACGCCAGCTTGCCCAGCGAACGATTCCACATTCGCGTGCGCGGCGTCCAAAAGACCTTCGGACCCCATCACGTCCTGCGCGGCATCGACCTCGACGTGGAGCGCGGCAAAATCAACGTCATCATCGGCGGCTCGGGCCAGGGCAAGTCGGTGATCATGAAGCACCTCATGGGTCTTTTGAAACCCGACGAGGGAAATATCTACGTCGACGGTGAGGACTTGGTTCCGCTCGACGAGTTTCAGCTCAACCGCCTGCGCAAAAAGTTCGGGATGTTGTTCCAGTACGCGGCCCTCTTCGACTCGCTGACCGTGGAAGAAAACATCGTCTTTCCGCTGGTCGAGCACGGTGACCCCGACAGCATTGTCGAGGACAAAAACGGCAAGCCGGGCAAGCGGCGCTTCTTTTCGCGGGCTGAGCTGCATCAGATCGCCGTCACCCAGCTCGACAAGTTGGCGCTGCCGCAGGTGCTACTGAAGAAGTTTCCGTCGGAGCTGTCAGGCGGTCAGCGCAAGCGCGTCGGTCTGGCACGGGCCCTGGTGATGAAGCCGAAGATTCTGCTCTACGATGAACCGACGACGGGACTTGATCCAGTGTCGACCAAGAACGTCGACGACATGATCCGCGATGTATCCCGCGAGCACGGCGTCACCAGCGTGATCATCAGCCACGACATGGCCTCGACGTTTCGCATCGGCGATCGCATCTCGGCACTGTACGGTGGGGTGATGATCGAAAGTGGGCCACCGAATGAGTTTCGCAACAGTCGTCACAAGTGGCTGCGTGAGTTTATCGAGACCAGCGGCGCGGTACAGATGACGCCATGTGACGAAAAAGACCTGATCGTGGATGATGTAATTTGAACTTGGCAACGGTCTGGGCGGCGCGCTCGTTCACCGAGGCAGCACCGCAAGGAGTACACACATGAAGACCGCCAGCGCGGCCCTCAAAGTCGGCCTGACCACCCTCCTCATCGTGGTGCTGAGCGCCGTTGCCTATCGTTTCGTTGCCAAAGGTGTGCGCGGCCAAGAGGGCCCGGTGGTGTGGGCACTGTTCCGCGACGCGACCGGCCTGGTCGACAAGTCGCGGGTCCAGATCGCGGGACTTATCATCGGCGAGATCGCCGAGCGCCGTCTGCAAGGCACCTACGCTCGCGTCAGCATCCGGATGCGGCCCGACGTCGAGTTGTGGTCCAACGCCGTCATCTACAAAAAGTCGAGTTCGCTCCTCGGTGAATACTTCATCGAGATCGATCCCGGCACGCCGCAGTCGCCCGATCCGCTGTCGGGACAGATGGTGAAAAACAGCCTGCTCAAGAGCGGCGATCAGGTCATCAACGTCGTCGAGGCAGTAACCACCGGCGACATCCTGTATCAGGTCAACGAAACGCTGCCGATCGTCCGCGACATTCTCCGCGATGTGCAGCGGCTGACCCAAGGACCGGTGCAGGACATCGCCCGCGAGGTCAAAGACTCGGTGGCGCAGAACTCGGATGCGATCGCGACGCTGCTCAAGCATGTCGACGGCATTGCCCAAGACGTTCGCTCGATCACCTCCGGTCAATCGGCCAAGGATGTGCAAATCTCGCTCGCCAACGTCCGCGAGGTCACCGAAGGATTGCGCGATCTCGTCGGCAAAGGCTCGTCAGAGGTCGACTCGACTGGGGCCAAGCTGCGCCAGAACCTCGACAAGCTGTCTTCGGCGGTCGAGTCACTCAATCACGCGCTCGGCAACGTCGACCACATCACCGGCGACATCCGCAAGGGCAAGGGCACCGTCGGGCGGCTCCTGGTCGACGACGCCATCGTCAACAACGTCGAGCAGATCACCGCCGACGCCTCCGAGCTGGTGCGTGGCTTCAGCCAGCTTCAGACCATCGTTGGGCTGCGCAGCGAATACTACATTCGCTCGAACGACTTCAAAAACGCCATCGAGGTCCGTCTCCAAGCACGCCCCGACAAGTATTACCAAATCGAGCTGATCGACGACCCCCGGATGACCCGCACCTTCTCGCGCTCGGTCACCACCACCGACGATCCCTCGAAGCCCCTGACGACGACGACGGATCTGGTCCAGATCACCCGCGCCTTCAAGATTTCGTTCCAGTTTGCCAAGCGCTTCGTTCATTTCCTCCCGCGTCAGCGACAGATCGCGCATGCAATCCTCGACCGGCCAGTCGTGGAGCAAGGCGAAGAACAGGAAGAACAGCACCTGATCATTCCCGAGCGCGCGTTCCTGC
>ERZ724523.470-NODE-470-length-23511-cov-4.561221_pt1 | contig 23511 bp, 26 predicted proteins | sample MGYA00376056_ERZ724523 | MGnify/ENA primary metagenome ERZ724523 (study PRJEB28724, sample SAMN07190888) | wastewater metagenome | isolation source: influent of sewage treatment plant in Hong Hong | place: USA: Christiansburg, Virginia | collected 2016-03-01 ... | reverse complement strand
CCTGCTGATCGAGGGCAAGAACCTGGATAGACCTGACTTTTGCGAAAGCTATCGCCAGCGGTGCACGCACCTGGGGATTGCGGCGGAACGTCTGGACCTGGTCCCGCTGCACACCGACAACCAATACCTGACGTATCACCGCATCGACATTGCACTGGACCCGTTTCCTCTGACCGGAGGAACCACATCGTTTGACGTGTTGTGGATGGGCGTACCCATCGTGTCCATGGAGGGATCCAGCTTCAAAAGCCGCATGGGCACCGGCATACTGACGTATCTGGGACGCACGGAATGGCTGGCACAAAGTCCTGAGCAATACATCCAGATCGCGCATCAACTAGCCGCCGATGTGCAGCAGCTGAATGCGCTGCGCCTGGGTTTGCGCACCGAGTTGGAGCAGTCCGCCCTGATGCGCGAAGATATTTTCAACCACTATTTCAGCGAAGGCTTGCGAACCATGTGGCTGCAGTGGCTGGCGCAGGCAGAGCATCCCGGTGACAGAGACGCCCAGATGGAGGCCATGGAGGGCTGGCTCACGCAACTTCCTGCGGAATGGGCCACACCAGAGCCGCCGGGAGTGGGGCTGGAACCCGGCAAGCGGGTCAGTCTGCCCGACGCCCATCAGCGGCTGCAAACTCTGGTAGAAAAGGCCAAAGCCGCGCGACCGCAGGCGCACACCACCGATGGCCGCATTGAAAATCCCCAGTGGGCAGAGGTGACGACCCTGGCAGAGACCGTGCTCAGCGCCGTACCCCACGACGCCATGGCGTTAGCGTGTCTGGCCGAAGTGGAGCAGGCCCACGGGCACGCCGATTTCGCAGTGACCTACCTGCGCTACGCCGCGCTGTCCATGGGAGTTGCCTAGCCCTTTCGGCGCAGAAAGCCTTCTGGCGCCACGGTTACCATCAGCTTGTTGGGCCAGGAAGCATCTACCTCGAAATCAGCGTGCGTTTGCAGCCACTGGCGTAGCGCCGTCTTGGGGTTGTTGCCAACGTCCCAAGGCCGGTCGTCAAAGAAACCCGGCGGCATGTCTTCTACAAAGGTGTCAAACACCACGCAGTAGCTGCCCGGGGTGACCAGCGAGGCATAGGCATCCAGCTCGGCCAGCACATGGTCATGCGTGTGCATGGAGTCCAGCAACACCAGCACGCGCTGGTATCCGGCGGATGCCGCATGCACCGCCGCAACCGTCTCCGGGGCAATGGACGAGCCTTGCACCATCTGGATGCGGCTGGCCATGGGGTGGGCCTCGATGGCCGCTCGGTTGTGCGCGCGTATGTCGATATCAATGCCAATGACCTTGCGGCTGCTCTGGCGCGGGTCCAGGGTGATGCCCGCTTCGATGGCATCGCACATGTCCAGCATGGCCAGCAAACTGGCACTCAATATCAGCGAACCGCCGTGCGCAATGCCGGTCTCGATGATGAGGTCGGGGCGGACTTGCCACACCAGTTCTTGCATCGCCACCATGTCTTGCGGGTACTGAATGATGGGGCGGCCCATCCAGTCAAAGTTGTAGACGTACTTGCGCTGCATGGAGGCCTGCAGCCAGTCGCGCGACAACGCCCCGAATGAGGCATCGGCGCTGTAGTCCAGGACGCGCTGTGCGCGCTCGTACGAAAACATTTCGCTAGTGTTCATATTCCATCACCCTTTTCGTCATTTGATGAGCAACCCCTGACCCGTGGGCATTTCAAGAACGCGGTAACCGTACTTGGCAAGCCAAGGGTCTTCAGCCAGTTTCTGCGCCCGATAGCCGAGCCAACCATAGTCATCCAGAATCAATACTGCCCCAGGCACCATACGCTCAAACAGTACTTCAAGTGCGCCTATTTCCGCATCGGCGTTGTTCATATCCAGGTGCATGAAAGCAATTTTTTGCGGCGCCACATCAGCGAGAACATCGGGCACCTTGCCCTGCGTCACCGTCACATTCTCAAAGCTACCAAACCGGGCTTTTACGTCGGCAAATAGTTGCCTACTATGCTCCGGCATCGAATGGTGAGGTAAGGAAGGATCGTGATCAAACAAGTCGTAAAGGTAGTAGTGACGATCAGGATAATTGGCAAAGTCAACAGCATCGCAAACAACACGGACGGTAGTCCCCTTGTAACAGGCACACTCTACAAAGTCACCCTCGAGTCGTAACCCGTTTCTGACCCCCCAAAGGATGGTCGACATCCGCCACAGTACCGCATGCTCAATTTCGGTATTGGTGTGTTTGGCAAAAGCCTTCATAAATGGCTCATCGTCCAAGAAGCCAAGGTTGCGGTGATAGGTAAAAAGATTGTCACCAGCATAAATACCCTGCTGGCCATTGAGGCTGTTCACTGCCTGCTGGATACCTTGAATAAATGCCTCATGGTTAGCGGTCCCGAAAAAAGTCCCAGTCAAATGATTGCCCATATGGTTTTTCCCTATCGGTTAGTCGGTTCAAAGTAAATACTGCGGATTTCTATGCATGTGACTGCTACAGACTTGAAAAAACAGACCGAGCAGCAAACCCAAACTCGGCCCGGATGCGGCTGACATCCACAGGCGCAAAACGGGCCAACGGCGCTTTTGCAAGGACCTCCACCGTACAGCCCGTCATGGCAACCAGACGGTCCACCCATTGCCTATGGGTGACTTGTTGGCCACTGGCTACGTTGTACATGGATTGTTGCCCGTGCAAAGCGATGCGTGGCAACAGAAGCAGCACGTCGTCGATATGAATGTAGTCTTTGGCAGACGCCAAATCGGTGTGCACTGTAATGTGCCCCGTCTTGGCATCGCGAAGCAGCGAAGGCAAAAAATTGGATGAATCAACATCGTCGGCGCCCACCACATTGGACAGCCGGACCACCCGGACACCGCTGCGTCCGCTGGACAGGCACACCGCCTCCCCCATCAGCTTGGACAGGTTGTACAGGTCCGAGGGATCGTGAGGATTCACGCCAAGGGAGGCCTCTTCGGCACCCAGAAGCTGATCGCCGTAGACACGCGTGGAAGACAGGTACAAGAAGGACTCAAACTGCGCACTGCGCAACAGTGGTAACAGCGCGCAGACGTGGGCCTCCACCGTATCCAGCGCGCGGCTGCGAAAATCCGCAGTGACGCCGATGGCGTAGATGACATGACCCAGGGGCTGGGTCAGCCATGCGGATTCATCCCGCGCCGGTGCCAATACGTCGTGACCGCCGGCCCGCAGCGCATTGACCAAGCGGCTGCCAATGGCGCCACTGGCTCCCAGTACGGTAAAGCGGCTCACTGGCGTTGCCCGACCTGGCGCGGGGGCTCACCGGCCCACACGGAATAGGCGGGAATCTCGCCCCGCACCACCGTACCCGCAGCCACCACACAGCCCTGGCGCAGGACCGCCCCATCGAGCAGCACACAGTTGGCGCCTATCCACACGTCGTCTTCCACCACGATGCCGCCCTTGCTGGGCAGAAATCCTTGGTCGCGGATCAGGCGCGATGCGTCCTGGTAGGCATGGTTCACCGGTGCGAAGGTGCAGTTGGCGGCAATAGCAACGTGGTTGCCAATGTGGATGCCATTGCCCGTGTACAGCACGCAACCCGAGTTGATGGCTGTACGGGAGCCAATGACGAGGTCACCCGAACCACCTGCAGGCTTGACCTTCACGAAACTGTCGATAACCGAGTGGGCTCCCACCACGATGCGACTCCCACGGGTCGAGTCTTCAATGTCCGCCAAAGCGGATACGCGGGCCAGGGGATGTATCTCGATCACAGCACTTCCAGCCTAGGCACCGCAGTCACAAACTTCCCCCCCCACGCACGCACATACGCCAGTTGCTCCATCACTTCATCCTTCAGATTCCACGGCAAGATCAGCACAAAGTCGGGGCGGTCAGCCCGCAGGTGCGCTTCGCTGACCACCGGTATGTGGCTGCCCGGCAGGTATTTCTCCTGCTTGGCCGGATTCTTGTCCACTACATAGGGCAGCAGGTGCGGGCGCACCCCCGCAAAGTTGAACAGCGTGTTGCCTTTGGCAGCCGCGCCATAGGCAGCGACGCGTCGGCCAGCATTGACCTGGTCTATCAGAAATGATAGCAACTCACGCGCAATCCGCGAGGGCTGGAGCTGGAATTGGTCATAGAACTTTGCTGAAAGCATGCCCGCATCGCGTTCCACGCACAAGAGCGTCGCGACCGCGGCCTCAATCGGTCTGCTCCCGCTGTCCTGGCGCTGTGCGAACACGCGCAGACTGCCTCCGTGCGTAGGGAGTTCTTCCACATCAAACACGTCCAGCCCGTTAGCGGCAAAGACACGGCTGACCGCGGTCAGCGACAAGTAGGAGTAGTGCTCGTGGTAGGCGGTGTCAAACTGGCAACCCTGCACCATGCGCAGCAGGTGCGGAAACTCGAAGGTGGCTACGCCTTGGGGTTTGAGCAAACGGACAAACCCGGCCACGAAGTCGTTGATGTCGGGCACGTGGGCCAGCACATTGTTGGCGACCATCAAGTCAGCCTGCAGACCCGTGGCAGCCAGTTCGGTCGCAAGGGCCACACCAAAGAATCGTTCGATGATCTCAATGCCTTTGGTGCGTGCCGCGCGGGCGGTGCTGGCCGTCGGCTCCACACCGTAACAGGGGATGCCAGCCGCTTGAACATACTGCAGCAGATAGCCGTCGTTGGCTGCCACTTCAACCACGCGACTATGGGCATCCAGCTGAAAGCGCTCGCGCATGGCCTGCACATAGGTTTGCGCATGCGCCAGCCAGCTGGTGGAAAACGAACTGAAATAGGCGTAGTCCTGCGTGAAAAGCGCCTCACGGCCGGCGTAGTCTTCGGTTTGCACCAGCCAGCAGGTCTCGCACGCCATGACGCGCAGTGGAAACCAGGTTTGCGGTGCCAGCAGGTCCCGCGCGCTCAAATAAGCATTGGATGGCGGAGCACTGCCAAGGTCCAGAAATGGCAAACGCAATTCGGAGTTGCAGTGGCGGCACTTCACAGGTGCACTCCTTCAAAATCATCGGTCAGCCACGCATGCGACGCATCGCGGGGCGAGAGATCGGACACCGGCAAGGGCCAGGCGATGGCCAGACGGGGCTCCTGCGGATGAATGCCGGCTTCAGCCTGCGGTGCGAAGGCTGCGCTGTGGCAGTAGAGCAATTCGGCATCATCCGTCAGGGCCTGGAAGCCGTGGGCAAAGCCCTTCGGTATCAACAGGGCGCAGCCGTTGTCGGCGCTCAATGGCTGGGCATGCCATCGCAAAAAAGTGGCTGACCCCTGGCGCAGATCTATCGCTACGTCCCACACTTCGCCCCGGATACAGCTCACCAGCTTGGCCTCGGCGTGCGGCGCTCGCTGAAAATGCAAACCGCGCACGGTGCCACGGCGGGCGGTGCGCGTGTGGTTGATCTGGGCAATGGGTTGCGTCCACCCCGCCGCTGCCAGTTCATGCGCACAAAAGATGCGGCTCAAGTCCCCCCGGCTGTCGCTCAGCCGCTGGCGCTGTACCAGGTGCAAACCGGCCAGCGCAAGAGGTGTCAGGGTCAATCGGCTCATGCCAGGGCCTCATAGGCGGCGATGTCGGCTTCACACAGCGCGCGGGCATCGGCTCCTGCGTGTTGTGCCTGGTACCAGGCCATGGTGCGGTGCACGGCGTCGGTCAAGGTCCAGCGGGGGTGAACGCCCAGTTGCGTACGCGCCTTGGCGGTTTCCAGCGCCAGCCAACCCGCTTCATGCACAGCATTACTATCATTTTCATAGCTTACTGCGCATATTTCACGAGGGCTACGGGCCAATTCGACGACCGTCCTGACGGTGGCAGCCTCCTGTGTGGGTGGCCCCAGGTTATAGGCACCGGCCAACCCGGGCTGCTGCCACAGGGCTTCGGCCAGACGCAGATAACCCGCCAGCGGCTCCAGAACGTGTTGCCAGGGCCGAATGGCCTCCGGGCGGCGGATGCTCAGCGTTCGCCCGGCCTGCCAGGCGCGCACGCAATCGGGAATGAGCCTGTCCTCGGCCCAATCACCGCCACCAATCACATTGCCGGCTCGGGCGCTGGCAACGGCAACGCCCTGTTGGGACAAAAACGCATCGCGGTAGCTCGCAATCACCAATTCACTGGCGGCCTTGCTGGCGCTATAGGGGTCGTGGCCGCCCAGCGTGTCATCCTCACGGTAGGGGTACGGATGCTCCAGGTTGCGGTAGACCTTGTCCGTGGTGACCATGACGGCCACGCGGGTGTCCGAGAGTCCCCGCAGGGCATCCAACACATGCGCGGTCCCCATGGTGTTGGTGGCGAACGTCTGCAGGGGGTCGCGGTAGCCGGCCCGCACCAGCGCCTGGGCTGCCAGATGCAACACGATTTCCGGCTTGGCCTGGCGCACCAGCATTGCCAGCGCATGGGCATCGCGGATGTCGCACAGATGGCTTTGCATGGTGGGCGCGAGTCCAGCGAGTTCAAACAGGCTGGGGACGGTGGGCGCAGCCAGGGCCACGCCGGTGACGTTGGCCCCCAACCGCTGCAACCAAAGGGCCAGCCAGGCACCCTTGAACCCGGTGTGCCCGGTGAGCAAAACACGCTTGCCCTGCCAAAACTCGCGGCCAGGCATCACCACACCTTCCACGGGGCACGCCCCGACTGCCACAGATCTTCCAGCAGGGTCTTTTCACGCAGGGTGTCCATGGGCTGCCAGAAACCCTGGTGTTCAAACGCCATTAACTGGTTCTGGCTGGCCAGCGCCTCCAGGGGCGTGGATTCCCACGGGGTGTTGTCCCCCGCAATCAGCGACAGCGCCTTGGGCGAAAGCACGAAGAAGCCGCCGTTGATCAGGCCCCCCTCGCCCCGCGGTTTTTCCGTGAAGCCGCGAACTTGTTTGCCATCCATTTGCAAGGCGCCATAGCGTCCGGGCGGTTGCACAGCCGTCACCGTCGCCAACTTGCCGTGATCCTGGTGGAACCGAATTTGAGCGCTGATATCGACGTCGGCAACGCCGTCGCCATACGTGAAGCAGAACGCGGCATCGTCCTGAACATAAGGCGCTACGCGTTTGAGCCGCCCGCCGGTCAAGGTGTCTTCCCCGGTGTCCACCAAGGTGACACGCCAGGCCTCGGCATGGCGCTCATGCACCTCCATGGTGTTGGCGGCCATGTCAAACGTGACGTCCGACATGTGCAAAAAGTAGTTGGCAAAGTACTCTTTGATGATGTAGCCCTTGTAGCCACAGCAGATCACAAAGTCATTCACCCCATGGGCGGAATACCCCTTCATGATGTGCCACAGAATGGGTTTTCCGCCAATCTCGATCATGGGCTTGGGTTTGAGGTGGGTTTCCTCTGAGATACGGGTACCCAGTCCGCCGGCAAGAATGACCGCTTTCATCGAACACACGCTCCCGAATGGTGATTTGCGGTGAATATACGCCCAGAAACAGCCACCGAAGCGGCGCAATTGACAGGTATTGCCCGTGCAACTCCGGTCCAGCGGACGTTTTGTAAGGCAAATTCCTACAGCCAAGTGCGCAAAAAGCTGACACCAATTGCAGTCGCTTGCCGACTCCAGTTTCTGCGAAGTCCATCCAGAATTGACTCCATGGTGATTCACACGAATAACCGCTGATACCAGGAGTCAAAAATGACCAACGAACAGATGCTGACCGAGATCCGTGAAGCCAACATGACATACCTCATGCTGGCCCAAAATCTCATTCGCCAGGACAAGGCCGAAGCACTGTTTCGCCTTGGCATGTCGGAGGACTCTGCCGATCTGATTAGCGCCCTGTCGCCCGCTCAGATCATGAAGATCGCGTCCAGCAACATGCTGCTGTGCCGCTTCCGCGTGGACGACGACATCGTATGGAACCTGCTGACCAATCACTCGGTGAACAAGGTCGACAACGATGCAACAACCAAACTGCATGCAAGCATTCTGATGGCCGGGCGTTACGCCGAGGCAATGTAACCCCCCAATTCAGGAGCAAAGCCATGGCCACCAAAAGCGTATTGAATGATTCGAAGCAAGTCGACCGCGCAGTCGCGTTGATCAAACTGGGCGCCCGCTTGCAGGTGCTGGAGAGTGAGACCGATCTGTCCTACGAGCGATTGCTCAGACTCTACAAGGAGGTCGCCGGGCGCTCCCCCAGCAAGGGGCAACTCCCCTTTTCTACCGAATGGTTTCTGACTTGGCAGCCCAATATTCACGCCTCGTTGTTTCAGAACACCTATGAATACCTGACCAAAGTGAGCGCGGTGGACGACATTGACGCCATCATGAAGGCTTACCGCCTCTATTCTGAACAAATTGCAGCCTGCGGCGTCGAGCCGCTTCTTTCCGTGACCCGTGCCTGGCGCCTGGTGAAGTTCATTGACAACAATATGCTGTCCATGACCAAATGTTCCAAATGCGGAGGACACTTTGTCAGTGAAGCCTATGAAAACAGCCGCCACTTTGAGTGCGGTCTGTGCACCCCCCCTGCCCGCGCCGGCAAAGGGGCCGCAGCCGGGGGAATCCTGCTACATTGATTGCTATCAACTGTGTAGCAAAACCTTCAGAAAATTCGAGGGCCAAGACTCTTTTTTCTTAGTGTTTGGTCGTTGAATTGAAACGCGGCAACGGGTATTCGGTAAGGTGCCGGCCCGGAAATTCCCTCAACCGCTCAAGCGCAGCCTGACCACGCCGATATGATAACGACAGGCCATCAAAAGCCGGTCAATTCAACCCTTGAAGCATCGCGCTTCCCTGTCACAATGCGCCTATGTTCGTAATCGTCGGCTGGCTGGTCATTCTGGTGTGCGTCTTTGGCGTTTACATCTTTCACGGTGGCAACATCATGGTGATTTTGCACGCCTTGCCATTTGAACTGATCACCATTGGCGGAGCGACGATTGGCGCCTTCCTGGCAAATAACCAGATGAAAGTAGTCAAGGCCACCGTCAAGGGTCTTGCCGAGTGCTTCAAGGGCAGCAAATACACAAAAGCCCGGTACATGGAATTAATGGCCCTGATGTTTGACATTCTCCAAAAAGCCCGAAAAGAAGGGCTGATGGCGATTGAAAAGGACGTCGAGGAGCCACACGAGTCAGAGCTTTTCAAAAAGTATCCCACTGTGGGCAGCGATCACCACGTCGTGGAATTCATTACCGACTATTTGCGCATGATGGTCTCCGGAAACCTCAATGCGCATGAAATCGAGTCGTTGATGGACAACGAAATCGATACCCACCACCACGAGGCTCACGCTCCGGTTGCGGCCATTCAACGCGTGGCGGGCGGGCTGCCTGCATTTGGTATTGTGGCCGCAGTGCTTGGCGTCGTCAACACCATGGGGTCTGTCGGTCAACCCCCTGCTGTACTGGGCGGGATGATTGGCTCCGCCTTGGTCGGCACCTTTTTGGGTATTCTGCTTGCCTATGCGTTTGCAGAGCCATTGGCTGGCGTGCTAGAGCAAAAGGTCGATGAAGGCGGCAAGGAATTGCAGTGCATCAAGACCACCCTGCTGGCCAGCATGCAGGGATACAACCCTTCCACGGCCATCGAATTTGGTCGCAAGGTGCTTTACTCCACCGAACGCCCCACGTTTATCGAGCTGGAAAGCTATGTGAAGGGCAAAAAGTAAGACCATGGAAACCTAGGCATGGCAGGAGACGCGAAGAAACTCCAGCCCATCATCATCAAGCGGGTCAAAAAGGGTGGCCACGCCGTGCACGGGGGCGCCTGGAAGATCGCCTATGCCGACTTCGTGACCGCGATGATGGCGTTTTTCCTGCTGATGTGGCTCTTGGGGAGCACATCAGAGGGCGACAAGAAGGGGATTTCAGACTATTTCCAGTCGCCGATGAAGGTCGCCATGCAAGGTGGCAGTGGAGCAGGTGCCAGCGCCAGTGTGATCAACGGCGGCGGCAGCGACCTGACCCAAAGCTCGGGCCAGGCCAAACGCGGTGACGGTGTCGACAAACGCGCAAAGAAAACATCGAACGAGCTGAAAAAGTCCGAGGTCGCCAAACGTGACGCCAAGATGCTCGCCGCGCTCAGCGCAAAAATAGCAGCCGCCATTTCAGGCAACCCAAAAATGGCAGAGTTCAGTTCACAAATTCGGCTTGAAATTACACCGGATGGCTTGCAAATCCAAATCGTGGACGACCAAAAACGCCCCATGTTTGACAGCGGCAGCGCCGCCCTGAAACCCTATATGCGTGACATTCTGCGTGAAATCGGCACGGCGCTATTAGACGTTGAGAACAAGATCAGCCTGGACGGTCACACCGACCGCAGCGCCTACGGGAACGCAGGCAAGGGCTACAGCAACTGGGAACTGTCCGCCGATCGCGCCAATGCCTCGCGTCGGGAACTGGCCAATGCCGGCATGCCTGAAGACAAACTGGCCCGCGTAGTTGGCATGGCGTCCAGCCTGCTTCTGGACCCGGCAGACCCTTTAAGCCCCAGCAATCGGCGCATCAGCATTCTGGTTATGACGAAGGACGCCGAAGAACGACTCCTGGGTGGGCAACGGGTACCCGTCGAGTTGAACGGTGATACGGAAACCCCGCGGGCCACCACGGATGCTCAACCGGCGAATTGATTCCATGCAAAATTCGGTGATACTTAGCAATATGCAAAAATCACCCGGGAAAGGGTAATCCATGTCAAAAGAACTACGCTTTTTAGTCGTCGACGACTTCTCCACCATGCGACGAATTGTGCGCAACCTGCTCAAGGAGAGTGGTTTTGTTGACGCAGACGAGGCAGAAGATGGCGTAGTGGCCTTGCAAAAACTCCGCAGTTCCAATTTCGATTTCGTCGTAAGCGATATCAACATGCCCAATATGAATGGGTTTCAGTTGCTGGGCGAAATCAAGAAGGATGAGAAGCTGAAGCACCTCCCCGTACTGATGGTGACCGCCGAGGCCCGCAAGGAAGACATTGTTCTGGCAGCACAGCAGGGCGCAGCCGGCTACATTGTCAAGCCTTTCACCAAGGCCACTCTGGAAGACAAGGTCAACCACATCCTTACCAAGATGGGGTTGAAGTAGGACTTTGGTCGACGCTTTCCGTCTGACCATCTGCTGGTACGCTTGGACCTGTATCTCCAAGCAATAAGAGGGCGTATCAGCCCGCTTATCGACCTTTAGTTTTAAGGGTCACTTACGACAATGGTGGCAACTACAAAGCCCCACCATGGAACCAGGCAGTCAAGACCGCAACCTACCCGCATCTGAGCGCAAACTCAAGAAGGCACGGGATGATGGCCAGGTTAGTCGTTCAGAAGACCTGAAGCACCTTGCTGTGCTGGGCGCAGGCGCTACCAGTCTTCTGGCGCTAGCTCCCATTCTGTTTGACCGGTTGCAGCACAGCATGGGCCATCAGCTGTCATTTGACGCTGTTGCCGTCATGCAGACCGGCAGCATGACGCAGCGCCTGGCTGACGCAACCAGTATCGGTGTCGCGGGTTGCGCTGCGTTCGCGGCAATCATTACCACAGCCATTGTCATTTCATCCGTTGCTTCCGGGGGCTGGGTCAATAGCCTCAAGCCCGTCATGCCGGACTTTAGTCGCGTCAACCCGTTGAGCGGTTTTGGCAATCTGTTCACCAGGAAAAAAGTCTTGTCAGTGGCCAAAATGACTCTCGTGACGGGGGTGCTATTTGCCATTGCCGCGACATTCCTGGGCTCTGGCCTGCAGACCATATCTGCTCTTGTATTGCAGCCGTCCAGTTCGGCCATACGGCATCTGACCGAATGGATTACCAACGGCATGGGTCTATTGCTTCTGGTCGTTCTGATGGCTGCATTGGTCGACGTTCCTTTGCAGACATTTCTGCACAAGGACGAGATGAAAATGTCTCACCAGGAAGTGAAGCAGGAGGGCAAAGAGTCCGACGGCAACCCGCAGATCAAGGCCAAGATCCGCCAAAGACAACGGGAAATGGCGCAGAAGAACAGTGTGAACGCGGTTCCCAAGGCCGATTTCGTCGTGATGAATCCAACCCATTTTGCCGTCGCCATACGCTACGACGAAAAGAACATGCGGGCACCCCAAGTCATATCCAAGGGCACTGACCTGTTGGCCATGAAAATCCGTGACGTCGCCAAACACCATTCCATCCCGGTCCTGCAGTCACCCATGCTGGCACGAGCCCTTTACGCCAACACGGAACTCGATCAGGACATTCCGTCCAGTCTGTATACCGCAGTGGCACAGGTTTTGGCCTATGTCTACAAGCTGCGCGCAGCCATGCGTGGCGATGGCCCCATGCCTGGTGAACTCAGCCAGCCCTTTGTTCCGGCGGAGCTTGATCCTCTGGCCAAAACCGTCAGGACGGCCCACGCATGAACACGTCGCTCAAATCCTTGCAACAGTGGTTCGGCACCAATACCACCGTGATCCAGGGTGCGTCGGCGCCCATGCTGGTTGTCGCCATCCTCGCCATGATGGTATTGCCATTGCCGCCACTACTGCTGGACGCATTCTTCACCATCAACATTGCTGTCGCTCTGATGGTCATGATGGTGGCCGCGTACATGATCCGACCACTGGACTTTGCCGCGTTTCCGTCGGTCCTGCTGCTCACCACGCTCATGCGGTTGTCGCTCAACGTCGCATCCACCCGCGTGGTGCTGCTGGAGGGCCACACCGGTCCCGGAGCCGCAGGCGCTGTCATTGAGGCATTTGGACACTTCCTGATCGGCGGCAACTTTGCGGTCGGTCTGATCGTGTTCGCCATCTTGGTGGTGATCAACTTTGTCGTCGTGACCAAGGGTTCTGAACGCATTGCCGAGGTTTCGGCACGCTTCACGCTGGACGCCATGCCCGGCAAGCAGATGGCGGTCGATGCTGACTTGAATGCAGGACTCATCGATGAAAAGGAAGCCAAACGCCGCCGTGCAGAGGTCGGCGAAGAAGCAGAATTTTTCGGGTCCATGGATGGTGCATCCAAATTTGTACGGGGTGATGCCGTAGCCGGCATACTGATTCTGCTGATCAATATTTTCGGTGGCTTTGCTATCGGTATCTTGCAGCATGACTTGACCGCCTCGCAGGCCGCCAACACCTACATTCTGCTGGCGGTTGGTGATGCCCTGGTTGCCCAAATCCCTGGTCTGCTGATTTCGGTCGCAGCAGCGATGGTGGTGTCGCGTGTCGGCAAAGAACATGACATTGGCAAGCAGATCGTGGGCCAGATGTTTGTGTCGCCCAAGGTCCTGGGCATCACGGCAGTGATCATGTTCATTCTGGGGATCATCCCCAACATGCCCCACTTCGTATTTCTGACCATTGCTTCAGTTCTTGCCTATGGCGCATGGGTACTGGCCCACAAACCGCTTCCGGCCGATACGGAGGCGCAGGTCGCCCCCGTCAACACAGACGGTGAAGCATCCTGGGATGACCTGCAACCCGTTGACCAGTTGGGGCTGGAACTCGGTTACCGGCTGATTGCGCTGGTCGACAAGACTCGCCAGGGCGATCTACTCACCCGCATCAAGGGTGTGCGCCGTAAATTCGCCCAAGAGGTGGGATTCCTGCCCCCACCCGTCCATGTGCGCGACAACCTTGAGCTCAAGCCCAGTGGCTACCGCATCACCCTGCGCGGCGTCATCGTCGGAGAAGGCGAAGCGTTTCCGGGCATGCACCTGGCCATCAACCCGGGCGGCATCACCACGCCGCTGATTGGCACAGCTACCACCGACCCTGCCTTTGGATTGCCCGCACACTGGATCGATGAACAGCAAAAGGAAACAGCACAAATGGTCGGATATACCGTCGTTGATTCCGAGACCGTGATGGCCACCCATTTGTCACACTTGATGCAGGTTCAAGCATCCAAATTGCTCAGCCGTACCGAGACCCAACAACTGGTGGAACACGTGGCCAAACTGGCCCCCAAACTGATCGAAGAAGTGGTACCCAAGATGGTTTCCATTGCCGTTTTCCAGAAAGTGCTTCAGCTCCTGCTGGACGAGTCGGTCCACATTCGCGACATTCGCACCATCATCGAATCCATTGCAGAACATGCCGGCTCCACGCTGGACCCCGCCGAACTGGCGCGCCGGGTGCGGGTGGCCTTGTCCCCCGCCATGGTTCAGCAAATTTACGGACCTACCCGCGAGCTGAACGTGATTGCAATTGACCCTGGACTGGAACGCCTGCTGGTTCAAGCCTTGGGCAGCACCTCGGGTCCAGCCCTGGACCCCGGCGTTGCCGAGATGCTGACGCGCAGCGCTGCTGAAACCGCTATGAAACAGGAAGAGGTCGGCGTGCCGGCCTGTCTGCTGGTTCCAGACCAGATCCGGGCCGCCATCTCACGCCTGGTGCGCCGCGTTGCGCCCCGTCTTCAAGTACTGGCACACAGTGAAATTCCTGAAACACACACTATCCGCATTGGTCCCATTCTAAGAGGCGCAGCATCATGAACATTCAACGCTTTACAGCAGCTACATCCCGCGAAGCGCTGGCCAAGGCCCGCCTGACGTTTGGTGATGGCACGTTGATCCTTTCCAATCGTCCAACCGAGAACGGCGTCGAAGTGGTCGCCACTGCCGAGGACTCACTGGCCGCATTGGACCAGGCCCACGAGATCTCCGTCCAGAAAAGGACAACGAGTTCGCCCGCACGGACCACCCCGCCAATCCACCAGGACGTCGCCACCAAGGTTGAAGACGACGCCGCCCAGCTGGCCATGAGCACACTGTCGTTTCAGGACTATGTGCGTGAACGCATGATGCGCAAACGCCATGATTCCACCTTGACGACTATCCCGGCCGATCGTCCGCAACCCGAGCAGAGGTCGGAACGACCACGCACGACACCGCAGGAACACGCGCAAGTTAAGAAGGAAGTCATCGCACCAAAGGCGGCCGCCCCTCGCAAGCCGGCTGCACCATTGCTGCATTCAGAGGGCGTGTCGCAAGGCATCGTGGACGAACTGCACGCCATGAAGGAGCTGATGGAAGACCGTTTCAATGCGCTGGCCTGGCTGGGTCAGGCGCGCCAGAACCCCATACAGGCCAATCTGATGTTGAAGCTCATTCGCGCCGGCTATTCACCCAACCTGTCACGCGCTATCCTGGAACGCATGCCAGTGGAAATGAACGCCCCGGAATCAGTGCAATGGATCGTGGACGTATTGGAACGCAATCTGAAGACCGATGCCGAAGGCCCCCTGTTGCAAGAGGAAGGTGGCATCTTTGCCTTGATCGGTGCAACCGGCGTAGGCAAGACCACAACCGCCGCAAAATTGGCTGGCCTGTGTGCGCGCACGCACGGACCCGGTAGCGTTGGACTGATCACGCTGGACACCTACCGCGTAGGCGCCCATGAGCAACTGCGCGCCTACGGCAAGATTTTGGGGGTTGTGGCCCACCTGGCGCACGACCGGGTGGCACTGCAAGATCTGTTGGGCCTGCTGTCGAACCGGAAGATGGTGCTGATTGACACCACCGGTCTGGCACCGCGAGATCCGCGCAAAGGCGAGATCATGGACCTGCTCGACCTGCCCAATGTGAAGCGGCTGCTGGTGCTGAATGCCGGCAGCCATGGCGACACCCTGGACGAAGCGGTCACGGCATTCAAGTCCACCGGCCCGCAGCATGCCATCTTCTCCAAGACCGACGAAGCGGTCAAACTCGGCCCGGTGATTGACGCGGCCATTCGGAACCAACTGGTCCTGCGCGGTGTGACCACGGGTCAACGCGTTCCGGAAGACTGGGGAGCCGCAAATGCGGCGAAACTGGTTCGCCAGTCCATGCGTACGGTTGGCGTTTCGGCCTACGACCCCAAAGTGAGCGACCTCGGTTTCTATTTTGGTCATCCTGTCGGCGAATCGGCTGTCAAGGGGCGTCTGGATGCTTGACTACTTTGCCAACCAGGCATCCGGCCTGATTGGCCTGGCTGCACAACCAGGACCGAGAATGATGGCCGTGGTCAGCCACAGTGATGAGCAGGCAGAGTTGCCGCTGCTCTGGCAACTCTGCCAGGCGTTGGTAACCTTTGGCTGCGCAGTGACTGTACTGGATGCGACCACCCGGGAGTCCGAGTCCAATCCCGGCCTGCTGCAGCTTCTGGAACACTCCCGCTGGAGCGGCGACGAGGACTGTCAGCCCGGCGCATGGACCGTGCTTCCGGCCGCAGCGGGCATTCAAAGCCTGTGCGCATCACCCCTACAACAATCGCAGATTTTTGGTCAACTGAGCCGCCTGCTCCCTAAAGGAAGCATTTTGATACTTTACTGCAAAGCAGAATGGATGATTCCGATCATCGGCGACTCCGCAATCGAGCCTCTGCTGGCGGTTTCGCCGATGAGGAACTCCCTGCTCACAAGCTATCTGGCATTGAAACGCCTGTTGATAACTGGCAAACTTAAGCCTACCATCGTCAACATGATCCCCGATTCCTTGTCTGCTTCGTCTACCAATTCGCAGTCGATTAGCGCCAGTTTGAGTGAGTGCGTCAAGCGATTTCTGGGTCACGATATAAAAGTGGTCGATATCACCGAACAACACATTGAAGAGCCCAGACATGGTGACACGCATCACCTGGTTCTGCGTCTGCTGGAAAGTGCAATGGCACTCAATGCAGACGGCCCACCCGAAGTGAACTGCGTGCATTTGTCGGACTTCAGGCGGGTTGACCGTTTTGCTGGGAGCCATTGATGTACACGGTGAAAGGTCAGTTGGACCGCTCTGCGCTGATCAAACAATACCAGCCACTGGTTCGAAGACTGGCGCATTACATGATGGCCAAGCTGCCCGCCAGCGTGGAGGTCGATGACCTGATTCAGGTGGGTCTGATCGGACTGGCGGATGCGCTGTCCCGCTATGAAGCCTCCCAGGGAGTCCAATTTGAAACCTTTGCCACCCAACGCATCCGGGGGGCCATGCTGGATGAATTGCGCGGCAACGACTGGATGTCCAGAGGTTCGCGCAAGAGCCAGAAGGATATTGAGACCACCATGCGCCGCCTGGAGCACCGTTTGGGGCGCAGTCCGATCGAATCCGAAATCGCCCAGGAAATGGGCCTGACCCTGGCCGACTACCAATCATTGCTGAGCAAGGTGCGTGGTACCCAGCTGGTGTATCTGGAGGACATGGCCCGGACCAATGAAGACGATGACAACTTCCTGGATCGCCATGTTGCCGATTCGGGATCTGATCCCATGAATATGCTACGCGACCAGCGCCTGCGGCAGTCACTGGTAGCAGCCATCAAGGGCCTGCCCGAACGGGAGCAGTACATCATGAGCATGTACTACGAGCAGGACATGAATCTCAAAGAAATTGCCGCTGTGCTGGACGTGACCGAATCCCGGGTCTGCCAACTGCACAGCCAGTCCATTGCCCGCCTTCGGGCCAAAATGCGCTCACACTGAAGATTAGGCAGACAGTACGGAGAACGCACCCGACTGTCGCACCGGACCACCGTACGCACGCGCTCCGGGGTAAGTTGCCTTCTGCGAGGTCTCTGGAACCAACAGCGCCAGCGCGTGGTCAACATAGGCAGACTGCCGCAGGAAATTTTCACGCACTGTGGTCAAGCCATTCGACAGCGCCCGAATCCTGCGCGAAAAAACTGGTGCGCTCAATTGGGCACGCCCCACCGCATCAGCCATTTGAATCAGATCGACAGCCAGTTGTTGGATTCTCGTGCTGGCCATGTGCAGCTGGTCGGGGCTTCCGTCAACCAAGATTGCACCCAGTTCCTTCAGCTGACTTTCGAGCATATCCAGTTGATGATCAAAAGAAACGTGTGACATTTCAGGGCTCCTCTACATTCGTAAAAACGCAGACGCAGCCCCTGCCCACCATCAACTGGTTGAGCGGTTGAGCATTTCCTGCGCGTTGGACAGCAACTTGTCCGCAATGGCTTCCGGGTTGACTACGTAGGTTCCCTGCTCGATAGCCGCGCGAACGCTCGCAACTTTTTGGGTGTTGATGTCGGCTACCTCGGCACGGCCGGTTCTCTCTAGCCCGCGCGCCAAATTCGAAACCGTTACGGCCACACCGGCGGCTCGGGTGCTCTGGGATGCGTTCTTGGTCGCTGCCGCACTCGCGCTGGCACCTTGTGTAGTCTTCTGGGACGCAGCGGCACTGCCCGATTGGACTTGGATCGAGTTGTCTGGGGATGGACCGATTTTCATAGCGTTCTCCAAAATCACAATAGGTGTAACCTTGTGCGAATGATATCGACCACATCTTGACAGACTTAAGCGTTATTTGCATTGGTCTTTGACGGTATTTGCGCGTTACAGATCAATTTTGACTGTTCGCACATCCAGTACTTTCCCCGACGCAATCTTGCCATTTTCCAGGCGAACCCGTGCAACTTCGCCCACCACACCTGCTGACAGGGCCTGGGCGCCAGATGAAACCTGGAAACCGGCACCTTGGGCCACAACGCGAACTTGGGTACCCGCTTGGAAGACCTGCGCCGGCTTGACCATACCCTGGCGCACCGCCTGACCAGTCATCAATTGGCGGGTGGCGATTTGACCGACCCACAGAGAGCGATCTCTCAGCACCGGGCTGGATTCCTCTGCCCAGTTCACTTCTGCCTCGACTACATCATCTTCGGTTAGTACCGCGCCGGCTGGAATGCTTCCTTTGATGACCCAGGCATTGCCGTAGGCATTCACAACCACAGGCAGGGACACGTTCCAGCGACTGACGCCATCAACACAGCGCAGACCGACCCGCGTCCGCCCCCACAGTCTTGAGCCTGGCGGCAGATACGGCTCCACATTGCCACACGGCGCCAGTTTCAATCGACCGTCCAGACTCCCCACCTTCACTTCCAGGCGCAAGGGCGCCGCCGAAGTCGACTGAACCGCGTGGGTTGCATCACGCAACCAGTCCTGTGCCATTGCCTGAAAGTCCGGGCCATTGGCCGACTGCGCCTGAACGACTCCACTGCACAGAACACCGAACAGGCCACACGCCAGAGCCATGTGCCAGCGGGCAAACCCAAATAACTGACTAACAAGAAGGCGACACATGACCATTCTCCAAAAGCTTCCAAGTTGGCAGGCACGGCACTGATACCCCCACCAAGACCGTTAGGCCATCCAACTATAGGCAGTCTCCCATGTGGCAAAGCCCTCAATTGACCAACTTTCACCCAGATATTCAATCGCTAAAAGATTAAAGGTTTTCCCATAATTGCCGCACGTCGATCCATTTGGCCATGCCATTCGGCTCGAAAACCACCCGGAGGTATTCCATGCTTGCCAATATGACCAACGCGCTAGACTTTCATGCGAAAGCCTTGGTGCTGCGCGCCGAACGGCAACGGGTCATAGCCAGCAATATCGCCAATGCCGATACGCCCGGCTACACCGGTCGCGACATCAATTTCAAGGACGCCATGAACACGGCGCTGGATTCAAGTGCCCAAACCATGGCGCCCCGAGCCTCATCCAACGGGACCAGCAACACGCGGCACATCCCCTTGCAAGCCCAAACGGCGAGCATGGGCACATCTTCATTGGCCTACACCGCGCAGACACAACCTGCGCTGGATGGCAACAGCGTTGACATGGATCGCGAACGCGCCAACTTTGTCGACAACTCCGTCCGCTATGAAGCCACACTTCGCTTTATCAACGGACAGTCCAAAACACTCTTGAGCGCCATTCAGGGCCAATAACACGGAACCTAACACCGGCGGAGTCTCACCATGTCCATGTTTTCCATCTTCAACGTTTCCGGCAGCGCCATCAGTGCGCAGTCGCAACGCCTCAACGTGGTCGCCAGCAACCTCGCCAACGCAGATGCCGTGGCGGGACCGGATGGTCAGGGTTACAAAAGTCGCCAAGTGGTCTTCGAAACCGTGCCAATGGGTAGTGATGCCTCATCGGGTGTTCGCGTCAATGCCATCAAGGAGAGTAACGAGCCTTTGCGACGTGTGCACAACCCGGGCCACCCCCTTGCGGATGCGGACGGATATGTCACGCAGTCCAACGTGAACCCAGTGGAGGAAATGGTCAACATGATTTCAGCCTCACGCTCTTACCAAAACAACGTAGAGGTGATGAACACTGCCAAAACGCTGCTGCTCAAAACCTTGCAAATGGGTCAATAGACCCGAGGAGTCCCTTCATGACCACTGCCATCAGCGCCACAAACAACAATTCAAACTTCCTGGGCAACGCAACCAGCAAAGACACGGCTCTTAGCGACGCCAATGCTTCTCAGGACCGATTCTTGAAACTGCTTGTCGCGCAATTGAACAACCAGGACCCCATGAATCCTCTGGACAACGCGCAAACGACCAGCCAGATGGCACAGATCAACACGGTCTCTGGCATACAACAACTAAATGAAACCATGAAATCCATGGCGGCACAGTTCTCCGCCATGCAGGCCTTGCAGGGAACCGCAATGATTGGCCACGATGTGCTCGTCAAGAGCAATACCCTCTCCATCGACGGAGGCAAAGCCAAGGGGTCGGTTGAGTTGAGCGACAAAGCCGACAACGTGAAGGTGGAGGTCTTGTCACCAGGTGGTCAGGTCATCGAAACCCTCAACTTGGGTGCAATGACGGCCGGTCGCCATGCTTTTGAATGGGATGCGTCCAACTACAGCGGTACTGGCAGCCCAACTGTCAAGGTGACAGCCACCAGCGCAGGAAAAGCTGTTGCTACAACCGCTTTGGCGCGCGACACCGTGGTGTCCATTGGCAGCAACGGCATTGAGCTCAAAGGCCGCGACCCAGTTTTTTACGGCGACATCCAGGCAATCTTGTAATTTTCGCGTTCAGCAGCGATCTTTATCGACACAGCACACCCCAAGGAACCCATCATGAGCTTTCAAACAGGCCTCTCCGGCTTAAATGCCTCCAGCAGAAACCTGGACGTGATCGGCAACAACATTGCCAACGCCAACACAACTGGAATGAAGTCTTCACGCGCAGAATTCGCAGACGTCGTCGCATCTTCTCTGGGCAGTGCCGGCGGCACACAGGCGGGGATCGGCGTCGGCATTGCCAGCATTGCGCAACAATTTACGCAGGGCAACATCACAATCACCGGCAACAGTCTGGATGTGGCTATCAACGGTGGCGGTTTCTTTCAGGAAACCATGCCCGACGGCTCGCTGGCGTACACCCGCTCAGGAGACTTCAAGCTCAACGCAGACGGCTTCATCAAGACCAATTCCGGGGGCAAGGTTATGGGCTATCCCACGGACAAAAACGGCCTGCGCACCAGCAGCACCCTAGGCCCGCTGCAGCTGCCGACTGGCGCTCCCATTGCGGCCAGTGCCACGACAGCTGTCGCCGCAGAGTTCAATCTCGACGCGCGTGCTTTGGACGCAACACAAGCCGTGGCGGCGGGGGTACCGGTCTCACCCAGAGCCACCTACGGAACGTCCCTCAATGTCTATGACTCGCAGGGTGTCGCATCGCCTGTCAGCCTCTATTTTGTAAAAACTGTCGGGACAGCAAACACGTGGGACGTTTTTACGGATCTCGTCCCAGCCTCGACCCCAGTGGGTCAAATGACGTTCGACGCCACCGGAGTCCTTATTGCACCCACACCCACGATTGCGACAGCGGGTGTCAATTTTGGGAAATTCGGTATTACCCTTGCATCCCCAACTACCATCCCCTCGAACAACCCCAACGATGCAGACGGGTTCTTAGATGGACCGCTGGACTTGGTGCTGAATGGAGCAACTCAATTCGGAACCAATTTTGCTGTCTCAAACCTGACCCAGGATGGCTACACCTCCGGCGAATTGACCAAGATCAATATTGGAGAAAGCGGGGCGGTCACTGCCACCTATTCCAATGGACAGACCCAAACTGCTGGCCAGATCGCGTTGATGAATTTCCGCAATGTTCAGGGTTTGCAACCCGTGGGCGGAAACAACTGGATCGAGACCGCTGAATCGGGTCAGGCTGTCTTGGGTGTGCCCGGAGAGGGCAAGTTTGGCGCCCTGCGCTCCGGTGCGCTTGAAGACTCCAACGTGGACCTCACAGCCGAATTGGTCAATATGATGACGGCCCAGCGCAACTACCAGGCCAATGCGCAAACCATCAAAACCCAGGATCAGATCATGTCGACCCTGGTCAATTTGCGATAAGCCGCCATGGACCGCCTCATCTACACAGCCATGACGGGGGCCAACGCGGCCGCCAATCGGCAGGCGATCCTGTCCAACAATTTGGCAAACGCCTCCACCAACGGTTTTCGGGCGGAAATGTCAACCTACCGCGCGGTACCCCTGCAAGGGGAAGGCGCGAGCACCCGGGTGTTCGCCATCGAGGCGTCCTCCGGCTACCTCAACACCCCGGGTTCGGCCCAACGCACCGACCGCAATCTGGACGCCATGACTACCGGAAATGCCTGGTTTGCGATCCAAGGGCTGGACGGCACCGAGGCCTACACCCGCCATGGCCATTTTGAAATTTCGGCGGACGGAACCTTGGTGAATAGCCAGGGCCTACCCATTCTGTCCAGCGGCGGTGCCCCCATAACGGTGCCACCCAATGCAGAAGTCGCCATTGGCCACGATGGCAACATCAGCGCGAAGATCAGCGGCCAACCCGGCAACATCATTGGTCGCCTGAAATTGGGCACGCCAACTGCGGACGATCCCATTAAGCGGGGTGACGACGGCCTGTTTCGAACCACATCGGGCGACCCGATGCCTAACGACGAGACAGCACGCGTTCAGGTGGGAGCACTCGAAAGTTCCAACGTCAACTCCATTGAATCCATGGTCGGCATCATCCAGGCCGCTCGCCAGTTCGAGACGCAAATGCGTCTTCTTCAAACCGCTGAATCCAATGACCGCTCCGCGGGTCAACTACTGGGCCTGCAAGGGTAATGAATAGCTTTGCGTTTGCCATTTGAATAGGAAATACGATCATGATCAACTCACTGTGGATCTCCAAGACCGGGATGGAAGCCCAGCAGATGCAGCTGGACGTCATATCCAACAACCTGGCCAACGTTTCCACCAACGGATTCAAGAAATCGCACGCGGTCTTTGAGGACCTGATGTACCAGAACTTGCGCCAGGTCGGATCGAACACCTCTGAGCAATCAACACTGCCCAGTGGTCTGCAGGTGGGATTGGGCGTGCGGACCGTGGCTACCAGCCGCAACTTTGCCCAGGGCAACCTGCAACAAACCGGTAATAACCTGGATATAGCCGTACAAGGCAACGGGTTCTTTCAGCTTACCCTGCCGGATGGCACCCTCGGCTACACACGTGACGGAGCATTTCAAATCGACAACCAAGGACGACTGGTCACGGCGAGTGGACTTCCGGTTTCTGGTGGCATCACCGTTCCTAGCAATGCAACCGGTGTTTCCGTTGCAGCGGATGGTTCCGTTTCTGCATCCATACCCGGAACAACTGCACCGCAGTCCATTGGAACCATCACGCTGGCAAGCTTTGTCAATCCATCCGGGTTGGAACCCAAAGGTCAAAACATTTATACCGAAAGCGCCGCATCAGGGCAACCAAACGCCGGTGCCGCGGGGACCAACGGTTTGGGCTCTCTAATGCAAGGCTTTGTGGAAACCTCCAACGTGAACGTCGTGCAAGAGCTGGTGACC
>ERZ724523.465-NODE-465-length-23598-cov-4.175933_pt1 | contig 23598 bp, 20 predicted proteins | sample MGYA00376056_ERZ724523 | MGnify/ENA primary metagenome ERZ724523 (study PRJEB28724, sample SAMN07190888) | wastewater metagenome | isolation source: influent of sewage treatment plant in Hong Hong | place: USA: Christiansburg, Virginia | collected 2016-03-01 ... | reverse complement strand
TTCGGGCAGTGCGCTACTCCCACAGCCCACAGCCGATAGGATTCCCAATAGCAGGGAGATGCGGCACAGACCGGACAGGAATGCAGGGGTCATGAGGTTCTCCTAAGTGCCGATGTTTCCAATGAAGGTCAGGTTGAGCGTCATTCGAAACTGACCCCCAATCGCAGCAACGGGCGGTCCATCGGTCTGCGGCAGCAAAATGGGCGAAGCGGTATCGGCACGTCCGAGTCCTCCCAGTCGCACATCGCCCAGCCAGTAGCTGTAGGCAGAGCGTCGGAGTCGTACGCCAATGCCTCCTTCTGCGCCTAGCAGCCAGGCCGTCTCCGAGGTCGGTCCGGGGACGCTTCCCAGTACCTTGCGATTTGCAAAGACGGTGTTGACGGCAAGTACCAAGAATACGGTGTCGCCCCCTGAAATGAGATCAGCCTGAATTCCGACAGAGACCGGGACATCGATTCGTTGGTAATCTTTTCGCACGGCAACCATGACGCCCGCACCCAGCTCTGGACGGACGCGGCCGAGGTTGGGAATGACCTGCAGGTGTCCTCCCCCGTAGAAGGGAATGACTGCGCTGCTGGCGAGGAAACCCGCCGACCCGCGGACTCCGATTCCTAACTGACCACGAATGGTATCGTCCTCGTTCTTGTCCATGGTGATCCGTGGCACGGTACTCACCGGAGTCTGCGAGTCGATGGTGGGCGGTGGTGGCAGCGGTGGATCCATGCGTGCGGGAATGCCCGGTGGCAGTAGATCCGGCGAGCGGAGTTTTCCCGCGAAGAAGAACTCGCGTGAAAGCAGATGACCTGCGTTGTCGTAAGACTCAGCCAAGCCATCCAGAAGGCCACCCGTGAACGAGAGCACCTGGTACACGCTGCCATCCGGATGATAGGTGGTGAGCGTTCCGGTGTAGTCTCCATAGCGGCACAGCGAGCGCGTGATCAATTGGTCTCCGCACCGGATGCTCGATGGTTTTCCGGTGGGCCAGGTTTCGACCAGAGCGTTCGGCAGGTCCGGTGCCATGGGTGGTGGCAGCGCAGGAACCAGCGCGGGCGGCGTGTTTGGTACAAGTGGCAGGGCGCTTGGCTGCTGCGGTTCGCTCGGTGGGCTTTCTGGCGGAGCTTCTGCCGGTGACGACGACGAGCGCTCTTGAGCGAAGGAATCGACAGTCCACGCCATGGTTGCAACCTGTACGGCAGCAAGGCACGCGGATCGCCACTTGCGAACACTCATGGGCATGCAGTTTATCAGCAGCACCTCGCTTCGTGCAGGCAACCGCTCGAGGTGCGCGATATCTAAGAAGTTTGCGGAAGTTTCTGAGGCTGGCAATATAGTGAAACGGTCTATCGGACAGAGCGAAACGAAGGAGCCTTATGAAAACGACACGAATAGCTCTCATTGGACTTCTGGCCTGCGGCAGCTCGCTTCCTTTCCTAATCGGGGCGGATGGTGGTTGTGGGGCCTTCACTTCGACCACTCCGGCCCCGGACGTGACGGGCAAGTGGGCGATTTCCTACGGCAACACGATAGCCGTGAAGGTCACCATTGGTGGCTCGGTGTACTCGCAGAACTTGTCGGCGAGCGGCGGTAACTTTTCGATCACCCATCAGGGTAAGCCCTATTCCTTCAATCTCGACTGTGCTCGTCCCGAGGTGGTCTGCCCGAGCGAGGTCTGGCCATCCACGGTCGACATTGATCAGCGCGATGCCATGTACAAGCATCGCATGTGGGTCAAGATTCCGACCCAGCAGTGTAGCGGGATGACGATGGCACCTCAGGCCAACCAGTGTGGCTCTGGCACTCCCAATCCAGAGTGTAAGCCGGTTTGCACAGGTGCTGTCACCACGACGACCGCCGATGCCTTCGGGCTCATTTCGGAAACAGGCAACCACTTCGATCTGCTACTTGGTGGTGGCTTCGCAAGCAACGGCGTGAACTGCGCAATGCTTGGAATCTCTGGTGCTTCTGCCAACCTGCTATCAACTGGCAAAGGAATCGATTGGCAGGGCACCGAGATGACCAGCGGTACCGTGAAGACTGGCTTTGCGGGTGGCTGTCTGTGGGTTGGAGCGGTCGATCCACTTACCGGCAAACCAGAAGCGGTGGTGCTGGGCGCTTCAGTCGAAATCTCGACGCCGTTCACTGGTAAGCGTTTGTAAGATGAGTGACTCCCGACCGCTTGGGAATCAGTTGGAGGCAGCTAGGTGTTGAGCCGTCGTTGCAAGCGATGAAGCAAGATTTCGGTCTTGGCGTCTTCCACTTCGCCGCTGTCGCACAGTCTTAGCGCGTCCTCAATAGGGAGCCAACGTAGCTTCGCTCCGTGTTCCATGGGAGATCCGTCTCCCATCGGAGTTTCGGGTTCCTTGCGGACCTCTGCACAGACCAAAAAGAATGCCTCAGGAGCCATCCCTGGAGTTGGGAATACTCGCTCTCCAAGAGGCTCGATGTCAGCTTCTTCCAGGCGCACTCCTGCCTCTTCCCACGCCTCGGCAACCGCCCGGCGCTTGATTCCTTCGATTCCATGATCTTCGTCTTCTAAGATCCCTGCCACGACTTCGTATAGCAACAGGTACGGTGCTTTGTCAGCCACTGCAACTCGTGCCGGATCTCGACCAAAGCGCAGCGCCGGTCGCAGTCCCTGTCGTAGGAGTACCTCCACCGTTTGGGAATCCGCTGACCGTCTCCACAGTCCCACCACGACCGCATCGGTTCCATGGTGAGGGCGGTCAACCAGCTCACAAAAGTAAGGCGCAGACAGGCTTCCGTCTTCGTAGCGATTCCGCAGATGAACGCGTCGCAATCGCAGGAAGTGTCCGCGCCCCAGTTCCTCTTCCCCATCGAGTTGATAGTCTGTGACCAGCATGCGCATCCTTACCCGATGATCACAGGAGCACAGGTCGAGACTCCCGCACCGACGATGATGTAGGGCAGGTTGTCCAGCACCTTGACGACCATTCCATCATCGGGCGTAAACATCAAGACCTGGGAGTTGTTGCGACCTAGTGCCGGATCAAACACAGTGACAAACATGTAGTAGCGGCCTCCCCAGTGGGCAAACGCCCAGGCTCGCACCGTGCCCGGTAGCGGCATCAGCGGATACTTTTGGGCAGGCAGGCCCGAGCTTTTGTCCATTCGGGCCACAAAAGACTCCGTCATGCCGGGGAAGTACGCCCACAGCTCGCCTCGTCCGGTACCGGTCAGCTCGGGACCATACTCGGTGGTGGGCAGCGAACCAACGGCACTGAGCATCAGGGATTTTTTGTCGACCTGTGCCATCCGACCTTTGCCCGGATCCAGGTGCGAGCCACCGGTCACAAACAGAGTTTCTGCTTCAGTGCCTACGCCGTCGGTAACGAAGCCCATGCCAAACGTCTCAAAGCCGTCTTGGGCGGGTTTAAAGCCGCTCGCTTTGCAGCTTAGGTCTTTGGTGTTGACCCAGAAGATCTCACCGCTGTTGTACAGAACCCAAGCGCGGGCATCGCGATCGACCGACATCGAGAACGGAGTCGAGGTTCCACCATCGAAAGAGGGTCCAGCCGGACAGTCGATGTTTCCTAGCAGCTTCAGCTCGTTTTTGCCGTCTTTGGGATTGAAGCTAAGCAGACGGTACTGTTCATCGACGAGGTAGACCAGATCGGCGTTCTCTCCGCAGGTGTTGATGCAGGTGCCGCCCTTGCACATTCCGGGATCGCACTTCTGTACAAGATCACCAAATGAGCCATCGGGGCCGCAAACACGGACGTTGTCACCATCACACTGTTTGGGAAGGCGCGGCGAGCAGGCCACACAGCCCAGCTTGGTTTCGCACAGTTGGGTGGGGAGACAGATGTTGCGGGTGAGCCAGTTACCTCGCACACACTGCTTGCGGGTGCCATCTTGGCACTGCCACTGTCCATCGCTGCACTCGTTGCCGTGGGCAACGGCATAGGGGTCTTCAAGATCCACACTGCGGTTGGCCGTGCAGCCAATCGTGAGCACGAGTAGACAGGCAAGCAGCGACCGGACAGAACCGTGCATCTGGACCTCCTCGAAGAGATGGGATCAGCAGTGGAGGACGGACGATAAGCCTAGCAAGGCGCTGTCGTCAAAGGTTACGTGCGGCCGCGCAGTCGCCGCTGATCCCCGACCCGCAAGGTGAGTCGCTGGGCATCGAAGTACTCCGCGAGCGGAATGCTGTATTTGCGACTCTGAGCCACCAGATCCTTGAACTGACTCGGGCTGATCTCGCGATGTAGCGTAAGAAATGCCACCAATCGGTCGCTCAATTCGACAATCGCTTTGCGTGCAAAGAGCAGGTCTTTCAATCGGACCAAATCGCCTCTACGTACCAACTGCTCGACGATTTTCTTGAGATCCTCGATGCGGATGGGAGGCATAGCGGGGGTCTGTTGTGACAGCAAAGCGGGGAGGTCTTCGAGTCTGGGGGCCGCGAGTCCAACGCGCAAAAATACTGACAGCACGGCCACCACTTGGGGGGGATCGGTTACCACCGTGGGGACCGCCATGGGGAGACGCAGTCGTTCGCGTTCCGCAATGAGGGTTCCTTCTGCAACCAGCTTGCTGCATAGAGCATCGAACACTCTAGCGGTCAGGCCGCGTAGGGGCCCACCTAGCTGCGTACGGAGGAGTTCTTTGGCGAGTCCGGGGCTGTCCGGATGGCTCCGTTGTGCGGCAGAGACGGACTCGAGGATGGCCTGGCTCAATTGCTGAATCACGGCGTGACTGAGCCAGGCTCCCTCCTCGGTTTCGGGAATGTCCGCGAGTCGAATCGCTGCGGCGGTTTCAGTGATCGCGGTGACAGCACGCCGCAGCGCTGGCAAACCGAGTGGGAGCGAGCGCTGGAGTTCATACAGAGAACTACCTTTGATGGTTCGGCGCTCGATGTGCAGGCGGGTCAGCGTGGTAGCCGCTCGGTCTCGTTGTTTTGGATCGTGCAGCGTGACGACAGACTGCGACGTGGTCCGCAGAACCTCGACCAGCGCCGGACTTTTGCGTCGCTGCGGAGTGGCCAAATTCCGTAGAATCGTCCCACCTCCCAGTGTGGTCCCATGATTCTTTTGCGGTGCAAAACCTCGTAGTACGAAGCGATCCCCAGGCAGCACACACAGCGGTTCGGCGAGCGCGAGCTGCGCAAATCCAGTCTGTCCTGGTTCCAGTTGTTCGCGGTCGAGCAAGGTGATGTTGGCCAGTCGCTGTGCGGTTCCCAGGTGAACCAGCAGCCTACTTCGTCTGGGGAGTGCAGAGTGGGTGACCGGCAGATAGCGCAGCTCGACATCCATGACCGAGGACGCGGCCAATAGCTCTGGTATGGCCAGCGTCTCGCCCCGTGAGATGGCGGTGAGGGGTATGCTGAGGTTTACTGCGGTACGCTGTCCGGCCAACGCTGATGAAACGGACAGTCCATGGACATGCAGCCCCCGCACTTTGGCAGGCGGCAGGGTCTTGCGCTGGGGCACCGAAACCAGCTCATCACCGACGTGGAGCTGACCTGACCAGAGCGTTCCGGTCACCACGGTTCCGAATCCTTTGAGCGTGAATACTCGATCCACCGGGAGTCGGACCAACGCCTCCTCATCTCGACCGGGTAGATCACGCAAGGCGCGTTCGATCGCAGCCGGCAACTCTGTAAGTCCAGCGCCGGTCTTCACAGAACAAGGGACGATCTCGCTGTTCGCAAGGAACGTTCCTGCGAGTACTTCGTGCAGCTCCTGTTTCGCCAGATCAAGCAACTCTGCCGTGACCAAGTCACACTTGGTGAGTGCCACCACGCCGCTACGGATTCCCAGCAGCCCGCAGATATCCAGGTGCTCGCGGGTTTGCGGCATCACTCCTTCGTCGGCGGCCACGACCAGGATGACGGTATCAATTCCGACCGCACCTGCGACCATGGTACGGATGAATCGCTCATGTCCGGGGACATCAACCACCGATACGGTCGTACCGGCAGGAAGCTGCAGGTGCGCGAATCCCAGCTCGATGGTGATGCCGCGTTGTTTTTCTTCCTTGAGTCTGTCGGTGTCGATTCCGGTGAGCGCCTTGACGAGGCTCGTCTTGCCATGGTCGATGTGTCCGGCGGTTCCGATGACGCGGAAGGCACTCATGGGCGCGGAGCCTATCAGATACGTGCTGTCGAATCCCTTCGCCACACCAGGAGAGCCGCCGCCCCATCGATGGTCGGGTCATCGATATGGTTTGGCATCAGTCCGTGAACCTGAAAACCTTGACGTAGTTGCACGCTGACCGTGGGATCAAAGATCCGCCCAGCTTTGACTGCGGACAGGTACTCCTCGGCGGACATCGTGGCCCGATAAGACGCGAATCCTTTGAGCATGCCACCAACCAGCATTCCCCGAAGTCCGAGCTGCTCGACCAGTGCTTTTCTCGCATCATAGAGTAGTCTGCTCAGCCCCCGTCCTCGGTAGCTGGGATGGACTCCGATGTCGACACCGTATAGCCAGTCACCGCTGGGATCATGGCTGTGCAGCCAGTTCTGCCCGCTCGCTTCCATATACGTATGGTGATAGTGGGCAAAGTCGATGCGACGGCGGCAACTGGTTGAGCTGGCGACGACCTCTCCGTCAGGAGTTACCACTACGAGCTGTCCTTCCGCAAACACCTGGATGTGGTGGCGGTACTGCGCGGCTGTAATGAGCTCGTCTTCACCAACGGTCGGGAAGCACAGACGTTGAATCTTGGCCAGCTCCTCGACCATGGCCGAGCTGGACAGGCAGACGCGGAACTCGCTCATCGACAGGTTGTACTACGATTCGACAGGTCGCAGGCGCAACTCGGCACGGTCAAGTCCCAACGTGCACGTGATCGGACCCAACGTGAGGTGTTTGGAACCCAAGCCGGTGGGATTGGAAGGCAAGACGAACCTTCCAATAGGCCAGGCGAAGCGTTCGAGAACGAACCCAGACCCGTTGAGTGACTGTCACGAACAGTCAGTAACGCACAGAGGTTGGATCTGAATACCAGGGCGCAGTCTCTGGAATGCTGGACCAAGAGGTCGGGATACGTCCCGGCGGTGTCGGCCATCCAATCCGTAGTGTCCGATACGCAAGGGTCGTGTGTCTACGCTCTCAGACGTAGCGCTGACAACGCTCATGGATTGGGTTTGGATGCGACGGTGCTGGGTGACATCACCCAGCGAAGAGGCAGCGGCCAGTGTGAGGGAGTTTGTGAAGAGAGCTTGCGGTTAACGCCAGCCGCGAGCGTGGTGAACAGCCGCCGGAGCGTGGTGCGCTGCCGGGGGGGAGTAGACCGGGGCGCGATGCACGGGGGCCGAGTAGGCTGGAGCGCGGTACACCGGGGCCGGGGCCTGATGATAGACCGGAGCGCGGTAGGCTGGGGCCTGGTAGACCGGAGCACGATAGACCGGGGCCTGATGAACCGGCGCGCCGTACATCGGACGCTGATAGACCGGAGCGCGGTACACAGGTGCTTGATGGACAGGCGCACCGTACACCGGACGCTGATAGACCGGACCACCATAGACTGGGGGACGAACCACGACTGGACCCCGGTTGTACGGGGAGCCGTAGCCACCGTACGGACGCACCATCGGGCGGTGATAGCCAACGCCTAGATAGACGTGCTGGGGACGAATCGAGTAATATCGGCCGCCTAGATAGTTGCGACGATAGTAGTCGTTGTAGTAGCTGACGTAGCGAGGCCGCATCGCATAGTAATCAGAGGTCCAGGGGCCGTTGTACATGTAACCGCCCGCATTCAGCACGAAGTTGACCCCCATGGGGGCAAACCAGTGACGGTGTGGCCAGCTCATAAAGCAGTGGCCGCCACCGTGGAGATGTCCAATCGGGTGCTCGTTTACATACTGGTAGCTCGGCTGACCGTACCCAAAGTCAGCGACGTCACCCGTGAAGTATGCGTAGCCGTTCGACATCGTGAACAGGTTCTGATCAAACACCGGGTACTGGTGTGCGTGCGCGCCCTGTTGGTTGCAGAAGCCGCCGCCCTGGTCGTAGGCGATCGGGTGTGGGCCGTGGAAGCCAAACATCTGGGCCTGGCTATCGTACGGCTGCGCCTGGGGCTGATACATCTCAGCAGGCTGCGCTGGGGCCTGGTACATCTCTGCACCCTGGCCATCCTGCCAATCCTGATTCATGTTGGCCGACGGGTCGAGGGTCTGAGCGTTGGCAACTGAGCCGAGCGAGACCGAAAGGACCAGCGAAGTGATGGTGGAAAGTAGAGTCTTCATGACGTTCCTCCTGCCCGTAAGCCACAGCGAGTCTTGGACCAGCTTAACCGTCCTTGGGGCCAAGCCTCCGATCTGTTCCATTAACCGTCGACAACGTTGCTTTTTTTGCGCTCGGATGAATATCCAAGCTGTCCACTTTGGGCCACAACTGTGAACGGTGGGCTACGCTTGGTGGCCGCTGTGGACAAAATACTTGCCGATCCGCCGGAACCTCTGCTACCCACAGCCATATGATGGTCTGGCCAAAATGGGCACTTGCTGTCTTGGTCTGTGGACTGCTCTCGCTGAGCACCCACGGTGCCGAGGCCAAGAAGTCGAAAAGGAAGCCGGCACCGCCACCCGTCATCGAGCTGGAACACCTCACTACCCATCGCAAGCTAGCGCTTCAGCCGTCGCAGGGTGGTGGCTTCTCGAAGCGAAAGATGCAAGAGGTGTCGGCCTTTTTGCGTTGCCATCACACCGGACAGCGTCACTCGATGAACGAGCGGCTGGTCGGCATCCTGTATCAAGTGGCTCGGCACTATCACAATGCCAAGCTATTTATCGTCGCAGGATACCGAGCACCCAAGGTTGCCAAGAAGAAGGGCAATCCACGCAGCCCGCACAAGCGGGGGGTCGCTGCGGACTTCCAGGTCGCGGGGACTTCGATTGAATCGGTGCGTGACTACCTGCGCGGCACCTACCACAACATCGGGGTTGGGTACTATCCAAATTCCGGCTTCATCCATGTCGATGTCGGTCGACAAAAGGATGCCTTCTGGATTGACTACTCGGGACCGGGCGAAAAGGCGCGTTATACGCCGCCGTCACTCCGACGTGATCGCAAGCGTTCGGCTCACATCGCCGAAGCCGTCCGAGAAGACGACACTGTGACTGGCTCCGATACTGCTTCAGAGGGAGAAGAGGCTGGCGGGTAGCCGCTTTGTTTCGTCCCATTTGAAAAGACCTACCATTCCCATTGGTTGGCCTTTCTCGACGAGGCTGCGTTGACAGCAGCCATGCTTGCGTCGTACAAGAGCCCAACTCTCACCTCAAGGATTCCCCAATGTCATCATTAGATCGTTCACTGTCCTTGTCCCATGCTGTTCAGCGCGGTACGCGCACCTCGGCTGCGCTGCTTTTGGCGACCGTGCTCGTGGGGGCGGGCGGTTGTAACCGTACTTCTGGGACGTCGGCAGCGAAGGACGACCTGCACATGGTGCCCAAGGAGACGGATGCCGTCTTCATGGTCAACGTCAAGCAGGCCCGCAAGAGCCCATTGTGGGACAAATTCGTCGAGAAGTTCAACCAAGACCCGAAGTCGAAGGCGGACTACGACGAGGTTGTGAAAAAGTGTCAGATTGATCCGCTGAAGCAGCTCGATTCTTTGTTTATCGCGGTGCCATCGAACGTGACGGAGAGCAAGGAGTTTGCGCTGATCCTGCGTGGTGGCTTTGCGCCCGAGAAGTTCGTTGCCTGCATGCAGACTGTGGCCAAAGACAAGAATGAGCCGGTGACCGAGACCGACTACAACGGCCACAAGATCTACGGGGTCGGTAAGCAGTCATCCTTCATGACGGCAATTGGGAAGAAGGGCGTGGTACTGGCGGGCGGGGAGTGGGTCAAGCGCGCCATCGACCTAGATGCCGGGAAGGGCGATAACGCGACCAAGAACGTCGCGCTCATCGACATGATCAAGCGCACCAAGACCAGCGATTCGCTGTGGTGGGCAGGCCTAGTGCCGACCCAGATGTCGGAAAAGCTCGGATCGAATCCACAGCTTGGGCCGGTGCGGTCGCTGCGCAGCGTCTCAGGCTCGGTCGAGATCGTCAAAGGTCTTGAGATGCACGCCTACTTGGATCTGGGCTCGGATGGAGATGCGAGTCAGCTCAAGGACAAGGCGACCGAGCAGCTCGCTGGGCTGAGGAACCTGCCGATGCTCAAGATGATGGGAATGGTTGCGTTCCTAGATACGGTCAAAGTATCTGCGCAGAAGAGCTCGTTCGTGATCGATGTGAACATGAACCAGCAACAGGTCGATGACTTGATGAATCGTCTGTCGGGCCTGGCTCAGCAGATGCGCTAGCGGATGCTGCCGTCCGCCCCGCCGCTGTTCGGCACCTTCCCCCACTACCTTGCAGCGCGTTCCCATCTCCCCTGAACCTGGGAACCGCTTACTTCTTCGCCAGACTTTCTAGTTCCTGCCAGCGTGCGTACAGTCGATCCACTTCCGTGCGAGCGGTATCCAGCGCGCTAACCCACGTGGGAACCTCTGCCGCATGTTCCTTGTAGACGTTGGGATTGTTCAGCTTTTGCTGTAGCTCTTCCACGTGTGACTCTGCGGTGAGGATCTTCTCCTCCATCTTGGCGAGTTCATTCTGTTCCGCAAAGGTCAGCTTCCGAGCTGGTTTGGCTGCGGGCTTGCTGGCCTCGCTGCTGGTGGCTGGTGTCGCGGTGCGCGGGGCTGCGGCTTTCCTTGAATCAGTCTCTGTCACAGCGGGAGCGCTGGTGCGTGTCCGTTCGAGATAGTCGCTGTAGTTGCCTTCATGGAAGGTGACCTTGCCATCCCCCTCAAAGGCAATGATTCCGGTCGCGACATGATCCAGAAACCAGCGATCGTGTGAAACGACCAGCGCGCAGCCTGGGAACTCCGATAGGGCTTCTTCCAGCACGCCGAGCGTCATCAGATCCAAGTCGTTGGTCGGTTCGTCGAGCACCAAGAGGTTTCCGCCCCGTCGCAACAGCTTCGCAAGCTGGACCCGGTTGCGCTCTCCACCCGATAGGGTTCCGACCTTGGCATCGGCGAATCGATCATCAAACAGCAGCATGCGCAAAAAGGTCCGGACGTGCACCGGGCCGTCTTCTAGGAAGACGCTGTCACTGTCCCCCGATACTTCATCGAGCACGCTCTTGTCATTGTCGAGGTCAGCGCGTCCCTGATCCAAAAAGGCGATCCGGGTGTTGACTCCCCGCACGACCTCTCCAGCGTCGGGTGCAAGCTCTCCAATCAGCGTTCGCACCAGCGTTGTCTTGCCCGCGCCATTGCCACCAATGATGCCGATGCGATCGCCCGGCTTCATCAGCAGCGTCAGGTCCGAAAACAGCTTTTTGCCACCGATCGACTTGCTGATCCCGCGAAGCTCCAGGATGGTTTTGCCGAGTCGGCCACCAGTTGGTAAGCGAAGGATCAGCCTGCGATCGACGTTCGAGCGCTCTTCCTGCTTGGGCTTGGCGGACACGGCATCATTGAATCGATCGATGCGCGCTTTCTGTTTGGTGGTACGGGCTGCCGGACCGCGCCTGATCCAGTCCAGCTCACGGCGCACAAACATCGCTCGGTCGCGCTCGCGCTGGGCTTCGGTGTCGAGTCGCTCGGCCTGCTTTTCCAAAAAGCGCTGGTAGTTGCCTTCATAGGAATAGAGCTTGCCGCGATCGATCTCGAGAATCCTGGTGGCGACTCGGTCGAGGAAATAGCGGTCGTGGGTCACCAAGACCAATGCCCCTGGCTGACTGCGCAGCCTCGCTTCGAGCCACTCCACGGTACGGGCATCGAGGTGGTTGGTCGGCTCATCGAGCATCAGCAGCTCGGGTCGTGCCAGCAGGGCTGCCGCCAGCGCGACACGTCGCCGTTCACCGATCGAGAGGTTGCCGACGATGGCGTCCATCGGTGGCAGCTCCAGTGACGCAGCAATGCCACGAATTTCGTGCTCAACGTCCCAGCCACCGAGATCCTTGATGTGTTCGTGAAGCTCGGCCTGGCGCGCAATCGCGGCATCGCGCTTGGTGCCATCGCTTGTTTCGATCTCGTGACCGAGCGCTTCTAGCTCGGCAAGCACTTGCCCATGACGGCGCATCCCTGCCCGCAGCGCTTCAATCACCGAGGATGTGATGGGGAGACGTGGCTCCTGCGGGACGTACTCAACGTGCAGGCCACGCTGCCTCGTAATCAGTCCGACATCGGGCTCGGCATCACGGCTGTCAGCGGGCAGAGCGCCATCTGGGGCCTGTCCGCCTGGCTCTGCGTCGGGACCAACGAGCAGGCGCATCAGCGTCGATTTGCCGGAGCCGTTCAGTCCCACCAGTGCGATTCGATCCGCTCCTTGCACCGCAAACGAGACACCGGCGAGGACGCGCCGGGCACCGAAGCTCTTTTCAACCCCTTGAACCGTGAGGATGGTCATCCGGGCTTCTTTAATACCGTAGGCTTTTGCGGATATCGCGGACAGTGTCGTCGAGCGTCTCCGCAGGATCGCGAGAGGAAAAGCCCAGTTCGCGAACCGCAAGGCTGCTGTCGCAGTACCAGTAATGTTGAGACATTTCAAAGCTGATGCGTTCGACGGGACTAGTCTGGCCCCGGTGACGATACAGCTCGTCCACGGCGCGTACTGCGCCTTCCAGGACTCGATTCCAGCGCGAGGGCAGCTTGAGCCATGGGCCGTCGACTCGGGCAATTCGACCGAGCCGACCCAGGAATTCGGCAAAGGTCCAGTTCGGTCCACCGAGCAGATACCGCTGTCCCGAGCGACCCTTCTCCATGGCCGTCACACAGGCCGGTGCCACATCGCGAACGTCCACGAAGTTGATGCCACCCGACGGAATCGCCGGAATTTCGTTACAGAGCAGACGCCGAACATCCATCGTCGACGAACCACGACGATCACCGGGTCCAAGCAGAAGGCTCGGATTGACGACCACCAGCTCGACCCCAAGCTTTGGGGCAAGCTCCAGCGCGAGCTTCTCTTGGTAGATCTTGGAGAGGTAGTAGGGCCAATCGCCGCACAGCTCAACCGGATACGGCCAGCTTTCATCGGCAATCGGTTCCGCTTCGCGAGCAATCGCAATCGTTCCCGAGGTACTCGCGAGGAGCACTCGCCTCACACCGGCGCGCTTGCAAGCCTGCAGCAGCCGCCTCGTACCATCGACGTGTAGGTGCATCATCTGCTGGGTTCGGGATGGGTCTCGCGACACCATGCCAGCCAGGTGATAGACCTCTTTGACACCATCGAGTGCCAGATCCAGTGCCTCACTGGAGGCTTCGTCCTGCCCGGCCTTGGCTGCCTCGGGCGAGACGCGATTGGAGTCGCTTAGCAGATCCCCCTGATAGACCGAGACACCCAGCTCACGAAGCTCAGCGGTGGGCTCGCGAGTCAGCACCCGCACGGCTTGGCCGCGTCCCCGCAGCGCCCGCAGCAGGTGTTCTCCTAGGAAACCCGTGCCACCTGTAACCAGAACCGGCCCTCTTGTCGAGGGCTCCACCACTTGACCGTTTGCTTGCACGGCCGGTGACGATATCTGACTCGGCCGGGCAGTCAAGGGTGTCAGGACACAAAGCGCAGTGACTCGCCCGCCCGCAGCAAAACTGGCAGCAGCAGCGGTCTTTCAGCAACCGGCAAGCTCCCCGCCACCGCGAGTAGATGTTCACCGAGAGGCCGGGACCGCGCCGTGGGATGCCGCAGCCGCTGACCGAGCTGGCCCGCTGCATCTGCCAGCGTGGGGGGGAGTTCCGTTGCCACCAAGGGCCCATCGAGCAATGCTGGCTCGGCAATTCGGGCGAGCAGCGATCGTAGTTCGCTGTGGGCTTGATGTAATTCGGTGATGGCGCGCAGGCTGAGCGGCTTGTTCCAGACCGTTGCGGCGTGCACGCTCAGCACAAACGTCGCGAGTAGCTGCGCCGGCAGTCCGAGCACGAGTCGGCGGTAGTCATCGCTGCCTTTGCGAAACAGCGCGTTGAAGCGTAGCGAGGGGACAAGCAGACTCAAACCTCGACTGATCGCAGCAGCATGTGGCGACTCCTGGTGGCCAAGCAGCGGTCCGTACAGCGCATCCAAGAAGTGCTGAAGCTGAACCATTGCTTCCTCCGGCGCGCTGCCGCTGCGCAGACCCAGGTGTTGCGCGGTGGTCTGTTGCTGATGGCTGGCAAAGGCTGCAAAGCTCGGCGAGGACAGAAAGTGAGCTGAGTCATCCCGGAGCGTGGTTTCGAGCGACAGCCAGCGCAGTTCTCGCGCCCCACTGGGCAGTGGGACGGTGCTATCGGTGAGTGGATTTTTGCCAATGGCAGCGAGCTCGGACAGGAGCTCTTCGTGGCGGACCCCGTGACCACTGCCGTGCGCGTCTTGCAGCGGACAGACCACGCTGTTCACATCGACCACTTGGGCGCTCCCCACCCGAAACACGCGGTTAAATGGGAACAGGCGGCAGGTCGTGAACTTGGCGTCGCGACCATAGGTCTGTTCGTAGCTACACATGCCATCGCTGGCCAGGAACCAGCAGCCGTCGGTGACATCGGGCAATCGCACATAACCACCGGGCAGCGGGTGGAGCAGTGGCGCAATGTTTGGCACCCGTCCGAGCAGAGGTACAAGTTCTCGCTGTGCGCTGATCGCGATCCCTTTGCCGCGACAGCAGGCTTGGCCGCAGGACGCGCAGTCATAGCGGAAGGCTCCATCCAAAAACGCAAAGTAAGTCGCGGCCATAGCACCATCGTATCACGGTAGATATGGCACAGAACAGACTGGTTGTGCGTGACTCGCCGTTGTCCTATAGCGGGAGTGGCTCATCTATATTAGTCATGTGATATGATTAATATCTGGGTGACGGGATGAACCGGCTGGATTGGGCCTAGCCGGCGTCGAATACGTGCGCATTGTGCGATCTTGGTGCAAGATGTCGACATGGCGCTGCTGATTGCGCCGGGAGGTTGTTTCGATGATATCGCTGCTGGTGTCGTTTCTGCTCTACGCGGTCGCCTTTATGCTGACGGCGCGCATCGTACCGGGCATCGAGGTTCGCTCCTTCCGCAGCGCGGTTGGCTTTGCGGTGGTGTTTGCTATCCTCGACGGGCTTTTGTTTAAGCTGCTCGCGATTGTGACGTTACCGTTGGTCGTGGTCACGCTGGGGCTGTTCTTGCTGGTGATTCGCGCCTGGCTGTTCATGCTCACCGACAAGTTCATCGATGGTGTCAAGATAGACGGCTTCTTTTCGGCACTGATCGGCTCGCTGGTGACCGCTTGCCTCAACAGCGGCATCACCTGGATGGTTCACAAGATTTTCTAGCCCTACAAACCCGTCTCCTCCCGCCCGGACTCACGGTGATCAGCCGGGGCCCTGCACGCATGACGCGATGTTGAAGAACAGGTACTCGAGCAGTCGCTCTTGCGGGGAGAAGTTTGATTTGCAGCTACTTGGCCAGCGTGAGCCTTCGCTGACGACACCATCGGGTTCGGTGTTGTAGGTCGAGAAGTGGACCCGTCCGCAGGAGTTGTAGTCAAACGTGACGGTCTGCGGGCGATTGCCGTAGCTTGATGCCGGTCCGTCCACCCACACCTTGGTCTGCGTCTTGGGATCGTCGGATGCCTTCGATACCACCACAAAGCTGTAGTCGACGGCGACCTGCCCATTGCGGTTGATGACGCCCGGCATCTGCTCCAGCCACTTGACCATCTCTTTGTCGAGCACCCGATATTGTCCTCCGTAGTAGTTGCGTGAGTCGGCAGCCGTTGGCTTTTCAGGGGCAGCCAGACACATGGCAGGGCCGGGCAGGGACTGCGGCTCGAAGCACAGGTACGGAGCAAATTCCGGCACCTGCTCGATCACGTCGTAGGCCCAATCGGTCACATACAATCGCCCACCGGAGCGCACGAACTTTTCCAGGTTCTTTTTGACTTGTGGTGTCGCAAGCAGTCCCTGGTACTGATTGTCGGTGCAGTTTACGACGACGATGTTGTACGAAAGGAGCTTCGTTTCATCGGCGAGGAGCGCGCCCAGCTCGGCAATCGCGGGCGGATTACGGCTACCGACGGCGCGACCGTTGTACATGTCCAGTTCGTCGATGCCAATCCGCTTCAACACACACTCGATCTGGTCGTAGTCGCCGCTGACCACCGCAATTCGCGGGATGTAGTCTTGCGGAGACAGCTCCCGGTTCTTCTTCGGCAGTCGAACGATGCCGCTGCCGGTGCCAGGGTCGGCAGGTACGGTGTTTTCCACACAGGCGACGGATTCCATGGCCACCACGCGCTGAAATCGACCGAGCCGAGCGACGAGCGGAAACTTGCCCGCAGGAGTGCCTTTTAAACGGAAGCTGCCATCGAAGTTGGTGATGGCCTGAGTGACTGCCGGTGGCGTGTCATTGCACAGGTCGCAGCCAAGGCCAGGCGGAAACTCGGGGAGGTTATCGACGGGCACAAACACGGCAGCGCCCGGAATAGGGTCTTTGCCGTTGCCTGCATAGAGCTTGCCGACCACCTCGGTGGTGGTGCCGGGCGGGCACTTGGGCACGTCACAGAATCGACCTTTGCAGACTGGCGGGGGAATCGACATATCGCCGGGGCGGGGCCCATCGGTGGGGCTTTGGTTGTCCACCTCATCCACGGGGAGTCGATCGACGCTACAGCCGGTCTGAAGCGGCAGAATCGAGAGCAGTGAAACCAGCCACACAGTTGCGTAAAAACGGCACGTCATGCGAGCCTCCGAGAGCGATTTTCAGTCACAGGAATCGGGCGAATGTTCGGGACGCTAACTGCTCTACTTCGTCGGGTCAATCGTGGATGCGGGCCGGTGTTGCGCGGGCTCGGCCTGCTCGTGGCGGTGGTGCTTGGGTCGTGTCAACAGCCAGAGAGGACGGTACCAGCTCGTCAGAAGGGACCGTCCGCACAGGATGCCTATCGTCGACCTGCAGAGCTGATTGCGGCGCTCCGGATCGTGCCCGGGCAGACCATTGCGGAGATCGGCGCGGGCGGTGGCTACCTGACGCCGTATCTGGCCCACGCGGTAGGGTCGAAGGGCAAGGTGGTGTCGACCGATATCGATGGAGAGGCGCTCGGCGCGCTGCGGCAGCGGACCCGTGAGTTACCCCAGGTCGAGGCAAGGCTGGTTACTCGTGAGCAGTCAGGACTGGAACCGGGTCGCTACGACCTGGTCTTGCTGGCTGACGTTGTTCATCTATTGCCAGCCCCGAGCCACTATCTGCTGGCACTGTTCTCCGCGCTGACCAAAGGGGGGCGAGTCATCGTCAGTGGACGGATTGACCGGCGTGAGATCCTCGATCAAGCGGTCAAGGCGGCTGCGCTTACGTGCTCGGACGTCGCCATCGAGCTGCCCGGGCAGTTCGTAACCGAAGTTCGACCGGCGCGCTGAGCGTCGCTTGAGATTGCAGTGGGAGGCGTATTGCTGTCGTGAGCGGCCTTCCCTATAGTTCGCCGCCATGACCACGCCGCGTTATCCGTGCCAGACTGCTTCCGACAACCCTGCTCCGTCGGGGGGCGACGAATCGGCCCGCCGCCGAGTGCTCGTTCGCCGCGTGGATGAGGTCGAGTCGCTCAGCGATTTGTTCCTGCACTGCTTACCGGCGTTTGGCGGGGCCTACCTGCGTCGGATCTATACGCTTCTGGATGCCGCGATTGGGGCGGGCTGTCCGTTGACGGTTGCGATCGCGGGTCCGGTGACGGTGTCCGGACAGCAGCACACCTGGCTCAACCCCCTGCTCGAAACGGGCTGGATCGCGTACTTGAGCACGACCGATGCGGTCTGTTACCACGACGGCCACCGCAGCCTCGATGATCATCGCGACCCGGTCTATGAAGTGCCGATCTTTGGGGATGACGGTGTGCTGCGCGACGAGGGCACGATTCGCGTCACCGACATGGCGTTTGATGAACAGGTGCTGCTCGATCAGGATCGCTTCTTGACCGCCTGTCTGATCCGGCCCGAGTTTCAGAAGAAGATGACTGGGACGGAGCTGCGCTATCTACTCGGCGGGCTCTATGCGCAGCAAGAGCAGAAGAACCAGGTATCGCCGGGACTGCTGAGCACCTGCAATCGACTGGCGATTCCGATCCTGGTCGGGGCACCGGGCGACGGTAGCGTGTTTCTCAACGCGATGAAGCTGTGGGCAATGAAGCAGGCCGGGCTGATTTCTGAGTTCTCGTTCGATCTCGATGTCCAGGCCGAGGTCTTCGAGTCATGCGCGTACCACTACCACTGTCTGTTCCAGGTTGAGCCGGGTTCGCTGGCGACGCTGATTTTGGGCGGTGGCGTACCGAAGAACTACAACTTGCAGCCGGAGCCGGGGCTGTCGCAGGTGCTCGGGCTTTCGGAAGTGCGCGGCTATACGTTCGATGTGCAGATCGTGAGCGCTCCGATTACCGACGGTTCGCTGTCCTCGTGTCCGCCCGCCGAAGCGGTGACCTGGGGCAAGGTCGATAAGTATGTCTATCAGCGGACCACCGAGAGCATGCAGGCCGACTACTCGATGGTGATGCCGTTTGTCGTGAAGGCGCTGCTCGACAACCGGGCTCGCTATGCGCGCTGGGCCGAAAAGATGGGTGAGGAAGCGCTGTTCGAGAAACATCCCAAAGCACGTGGCTACCTGCGCGATCGAGCGGGTTACCGTTTGTTCGAAAAGCGAGGCGTGGCCAATGAACAGCTCTTCTCTGCGGTGCGGAAGAACGCGGACTGGTTGAAGGCGACGCTCCACTATCCGCTCGGTGCCAAGTAGCCGGTGCGGCTCACCATCCTGGCCATCGGCAAGCTGCGTGACCCGTGGGTGCTCGCGGGCTGTGCCGAATACGAAAAGCGCTTGCGTCCACGCCTGCCGGTCGAGGTGGTCGAGGTCAAAGACGAGGAGCAGCTTTGCAAAAAACTGCCGCCGCGCTTCAAGGTCTGGGTGCTCGATGAGCGGGGTGAGCAGCCGTCCTCGCGGGAGCTGTCGCAGCGGCTCCAGCAGGTGTTTTTGTCAGGGGCGGCTGGACTGGCGATGTGCATCGGTGGGGCGGACGGACACAGTGCAGCGCTACGTGGCCGAGCCGATTATCTATTGGGGCTGTCGAAGCTGACGCTGCCGCATCGGCTGGCCCGCCTGATTGTGATGGAGCAGATCTATCGGGCGCAGTCGATCCTCGACGGCAGTCCGTATCATCGCGAGTAACACGCATCGCTTTTGTTGGGGCTCGCCGCATGTACTACAGTCGCCGCGACAAAGGGGACTCACGGACATGGCGGTGCGGTTTTTACACTCGGCGGACTGGCAGATAGGCAAGGTCTTCGCAGATTTGGTGGCGCATGACTCGGATCGGGCGGCGCTGCTGAAGATCGAACGAGTGCGGGCAATCGAGCGAATGGCGCGTTTGGCGACGGAGCACAAGCTCGACTGCGTGGTGGTCGCGGGCGACGTGTTCGATAGTCATACCGTCGCTGATGACGTGTTGCGGCGGACGCTCAATGCGATGACTGGCTTTGCGGGACCGTGGCTGCTACTGCCAGGGAACCACGACGCGGCGCTTGGGGAGAGTGTGTGGACGCGCCTTCTGCGACTGCCGGTGCCAAAGAACGTCATTCCGATGCTCACGCCCGAGCCGGTGATCTGCGCGGACGGTCGCTTGGCGGTCTTGCCCGCACCGCTGTGTCGTCGCCACGAGTCGTTGGATATCACCGAGGCGCTCGATGACATGGTGACGGAAGCGGGCGCGGTCCGAGTGGGGGTGGCTCATGGGTCGGTGAAGAATCGACTGCCAGAGCGCAGCGAAGCGGTCAACGAAATCGCCGAGGATCGGGCCAAGCGGGCGCGGCTCGATTATCTGGCGCTTGGTGACTGGCACGGAACGCTGCAAATCGCCGACAAGACCTATTACGCGGGAACGCCCGAGCCCGATCGCTTCAAGGACAAAGACCGCAGCCCGAGCGGCAATGTGCTGCTCTGTCACATCGACGGTCCGGGGGCGGCACCACAGGTCGAGACGATTCCGATTGGGCACTTTCAGTGGGAAAAGCGGGCGCTGTCCCTCCAATCGGCGGAAGACCTGGCGATGCTCGATGCCTTGCTCGGCGGACTGTCGACAAGTCCGGAGCGGCTGGTGGTGGATCTGACGCTGAGCGGTTCGCTTCCGGTGTCGCTCGACGACCCGCTGCGGGGCCTACTCGCCGATTGGCAGGCGAAGCTGCACCTCCTGCGGGTTCACGACAGCGGGCTCTTACCTGAAGTAAACGATGCCGAGCTTGCGGGACTGCCAACGGAAGGACTGCTGCGCAGTGTGATTGCGGATTTGCGTGGCAAGCAGGCGGTAGGTGGGGAGCTGGGCGGGGAGGCGCGGCTCGCGCTCAAGCTGCTGCTATCGGAATATCGCCAAGCGGAGAGAGGGTAGGGCAATGCGGATTCGGCGGATTCAGATCAGCAACTTTCGCAAACTGCGTGGGCCACTTACGCTTTCTGGGCTCGGCGATGGCCTGACGGTGATTGCGGGTGACAATGAAGATGGCAAATCGACGCTGCTGCTCGCCCTGCGGGCGGCGCTGTTCGTAAAGCACAAAATCAGTGCTGGCGTATCAGAGGAACTGCTCCCGTTCGGAAGCAAGGTGCGACCCGAGCTGCGCGTGGACCTTGAGTTCGGTGGGCGACCGTATTCGATCTACAAAGCGTTCTATCAGAGCCCACGTGCAGAGCTGACGACGCCGACGGGAAAGTTGGAGGGAAGCGCTGCCGAAGAAGAGCTACAGCGACTGCTGCGTTTCGAGTCACCCCAGAAAGGCAACGCCGAGCCCAAGCACGAGCACCAAGGGCTGTGCGGCCTCTTGTGGTTGACGCAAGGGGAGTCGTTTTTGAACCAACTTCCGTCGTCGACGCTCCAGCGGGATTTGCAATCGGCGCTCGAAGCAGAGGTCGGCAGCGTGCTGACTGGTGAGGTGGGACGGAAGCTGCTCCACATCTTCCGCGAGCGATATGAAGAGAACTTTACCAAGACCGGTCAGCCTCGGGATGAGCTGAAGAAGGCGCGTGAGCGAGTAGAGACTCTGACCGGCAAGCTCGGGACGTTGACGGCGCAACTGCGTGACTACGAAGGAAAAGTCGACAAGCTCGGGGAGCTTCAAGCACGGCTGCACCGGTATCGGGAAGATGACACGCTGGGACAGGAGCAGGTAGAACTGGTGGCCAAGCAGGAGGCGCTGCTCGGCATTGAGCGACGAGAGCGTGTCCTGGAGTCCCTGCGACGAGACGGAGAGCTGCTCGCCGAAAAGCTCAAGGGCGAGGTGGCTCGAAGGAATCGGCGGCACGAGCAGCGGGAGCAGCTTCGGCGAGCGATAGAAGAGCTGGCGAAGCTAGAGGTCGAGCAGCAACATCGGGCGGTCGAGTGGTCGGCTCTGCAAGAGCAGATGGCGACGCTGGAAGCGCAGAGTCGGGCACTCCAAAAACTGCGTGAGGACAAACAACGCGAAGCGTCGGCGCTGCGCCAGGGCGTCGAGCGGTTTCGAATTGGCAAAGAGCTGGCCGAACGAGAGCAGCGACTGGCTGAGACGGTTGCGATCGAGGACCGGCGGGCCAGACTGGGTGAGGAACTGCTGCGGCTGTTGGTCGATGACGGCAAGCTCCAGCGGTTGCGAGAGCTTTCGCGCAAGGTGCGTGAGCGTGAGGTCGAGCTGCAAGCGGTGGCGACGCAGATCGAGGTCGAGCAGCTCGGAGCCGGGACACTATGGATCGATGGCCAGTCGGTCAGCGGACAGGGGGAGCCGCTGTGGCTGACGGAGCGGACGGTGATTGAGCTGCCCGGACAGCTTCGTTTGGTGGTGACACCAGGCCGCACTGGGGCGAGCAAGCTACGCAAGCAGCTCGATGAGCACAGAGAAGAGCTGATGCGCCAGCTTGCAGAGTTGGGGCTCCCAGATGTGATGTCGGCAGAGCGTGAGCACGCGGCGAGGAACGATCGACTCGGCGAGCTGCGCGATCTGGAGGAGCGTCAAAAGCGGCTCTGTCCCGAGGGACTCTCTGCCCTGCGCGAGGAGATCTTCCGGCTCGATCGCAAACAGAAGCTGCTCGGTGGGGACGGTGAATCGCTGCCCCTCGAAGAATGGGAGCGACGACTGCTGGAGTGTGAGACGGCTCTGTTGGGCCTGGAAAAAGAAGCCGGACAGTCGCTCGAGGCCTCCACCAGGAAACGACACTCGGTGACACAACTTGGGCAAGAACAGGCTCTGCTAGTTGGGAAGCTGACTCAGCAACAACGGGAGGTCGAGCGCAGTCGCGAGCGTCTGACCGAAGAGTCGGAGCAGCTTGCGGATAGTGAGCTCGACGCGGCGGTCCAAGCTCGGCAGCAAGCTGTGGCGGCGCTGCAGGCGCAGGTCGCGCAGCTCGATGCCGAGGTGAAGAGCGCAGACCCGGTCGGGGTTCGTGAGAGCGTCGAGCAGCTTCGAGACGCGGTGGCCGAGCGGTTGCGGCGGCTCCAGTCGACAGAGCGCGAAGTCCAGGATCTCGCGATAGAGCTGCGGACCCTTGGGCAACAAGCGCTCGATGAAGAGGTCGTGGAGACGAGGGCAGAGCTTTCGCGAGCTGAGGTCGAACTGGCCCATAAGCAGCGTCAAGCGGCAGCGATTCGGCTGCTGTATGACAGCTTGCAAGCCCATGACCGCAGTGCCCGAGAAGCGTATTTGGAGCCGCTGTCTCGTCTGATAGAGCCTTATTTGCAGGCGATCTTGCCGGGCTGTCGATTGCAGATTGACGAAGCGACGATGGCGATGGTGGGGCTGCGACGCGGCGAACACCTGGAGCCGTTTGCGTCGTTGAGCATCGGCACTCGCGAGCAACTGGCGGTGATCGTGCGATTGGCAGTGGCGGACTTGATGGCGCAGCGTGGTGAGTCGGTACCGCTGGTGTTAGATGACGCGTTGGTGTTTTGTGATGATGCGCGGTTTGACCGGATGCTCAAGCTGCTGCGGCGAGGGGCGAGTCGTCATCAGATCCTGGTGCTGACCTGTCATGAGCGAGAGTTTCTGCGCGCCGGTGCACCGGTGATTCGCTTAGCCGACTGTCGCGATGCTGCTTGACGGCGGGCCACAGACAGGCGAAGGACAAGGCCATGACTGCACAGATCAAACTCAAGCCAGGTGATTCGGCCCCGGACTTTTCGCTTGTCGGGAGTGATGGCAAGACCTACCGACTCGCGGACCTCACAGGCCGCCGGATCGTTTTGTACTTCTATCCCAGGGACAACACCCCAGGTTGCACCCAGGAAGCCTGCGACTTCCGTGACCAGCAGGGTCGATTCGGCGATAAGATCATTTTTGGAGTCAGCCCTGACTCGGTCGCTTCGCATCAGCGCTTTGCGGCCAAGTACAGCCTGCCGTTTGTGCTGCTGTTTGATCCCGGCTCCGAGGTCGCGAAGCGCTACGGGGCGTACGGTGAGAAAGTCATGTACGGCAAAACGAGCCTTGGCATCATCCGCTCGACGTTCGTGATCGATGAAGCGGGTCGACTTGCGGCCGTGTATGGCAAGGTCTCGATCAAAGGACATGTCGAGCGAGTCCTGTCCGACATCGGTGCGGCCTCTGCGGTAGGATCGCAGCATGCCTAGCTCGGTTGTTTCTCGTGAGAGTCGTCCCTATTCGGTGGTGTTGTTTGGTGCGTCGGGCTTTACCGG
>ERZ724523.458-NODE-458-length-23776-cov-14.272080_pt1 | contig 23776 bp, 23 predicted proteins | sample MGYA00376056_ERZ724523 | MGnify/ENA primary metagenome ERZ724523 (study PRJEB28724, sample SAMN07190888) | wastewater metagenome | isolation source: influent of sewage treatment plant in Hong Hong | place: USA: Christiansburg, Virginia | collected 2016-03-01 ... | reverse complement strand
GGGTTTTTGGGTGAAAGAGGGTGTGATGCGAGACAAGCAGGCGGGGAAAAGCCAATGAACCGTTGTTGCGACGCAACAATCTGCGTAGTGAAGCGACAGCAGAGGGGTTGATTGCCGCGTTTGCCTGACGCATCCAGGCCGTCTTCTGGCGGAAATAACGCCTCCTGGCAGGCAGCGGTGTCAAACCAGCAGGGATTCAGCATTCTGCTGCTGGCTGGCCTGGCGGCGCGCATCCTGCAGTTGCTTGACCACGCCGCCGCCGACCCGCTTGAGACACCCCCCGCTACGGCGGCCACCGATCCGACCCCATCCACTGCCACGCTGTCGTTCAGCCGGATGCATTTTGCCATTTAGCCGGATATTTCCAGCGTGCGTTCATCTGGTTATATTGTCTGACCGCTGGCCGTTTTTGCCCCAGACCAGCAAGCGGCGGGCGGACAGACTCACCATCACGAGGAAGACAACAATGAACGCAGAACAACTGAAAGCGCGTCAGGCACCGCTGAAAGCCGCCTACCAGCAAGACCCCAGCCTGGCCCAGCTGACCTTGTCCAGCGTGGGCCGGCTGGCCCCCACCGAACAGACCGTGCGCCTCGAAACCGGCCATGGCAAGGTGCTGGCCGGCCTGCATCCGGCGGCGGGCGGCAGTGGCGAGGATGCCTGTTCCGGCGAAATGCTGCTGGAAGCGCTGGTGGCCTGCGCCGGGGTGACCCTGCAGGCGGTAGCCACCGCCATGGGCATGGAACTGCGCGGCGGTCAGGTGTGTGCCGAAGGCGACCTGGATTTTCGCGGCACGCTGGGCGTCAGCAAAGATACCCCGGTGGGTTTTACCGCCATCCGCCTGCGCTTTACCCTGGACACCGACGCCAGCGATGAACAACTGGCCACCCTGCTGCGCCTGTCCGAACGCTACTGCGTGATTTTTCAATCCCTGAAACAGACGCCCCAGCTGCTGCTGGAGCGGCAGAGACCCACATGACCTCGTCCACCGCCCCCACGCCCGCCCTGCACCCCGCCACCCTTGCCGCCCATGGCGGCAGCAGCGTGGCTGATCCTTACCGCGACCTGGCACCGCCGCTGCACCTGTCCACCACCTTCGAGCGCGCCGCCGACGGCAGCTACCCCGGTGGCCGGGTGTATTCGCGCGACCAAAGCCCGGCTTACGATGGCGTCGAGCAGTTGCTGGCCGAGCTGGAAGGCGGTAGCCAGGCCCTGCTGTTTGCCTCCGGCATGGCCGCCGCCAGCGCCGTGCTGCAGGCGCTGCGCCCCGGTGACCGGGTGCTGGCTCCGCAGTCGCTATACTGGGCCTGGCGCAACTGGCTGCACGAGTTTTGCGCCCACTGGGGCATCACCCTGGTCGAGTACGCCAATACGGACCTGGCCGAGCTGGAACATCAGCTCAATGCCGCGCCCACCCAGCTGCTGTGGATTGAAACCCCGGCCAACCCGACCTGGGAAATCACCGATATTGCCGCCGCCGCCGCGCTGGCCAAGGCGGCTGGCGCACGCACCGTGGTGGACTCGACCGTGGCCACCCCGGTGTTCACCCGCCCGCTGGAACTGGGTGCCGACATCGTGCTGCACTCGGCCACCAAGGCGCTGAACGGCCATTCTGACGTGGTGGCTGGCGCGCTGATCTGCGCCCGGCAGGATGATTTCTGGCAACGCATCCACCGCGCCCGCAGTCTGGGCGGTGCCGTGCTTGGCCCGTTTGAAGCCTGGCTGCTGCAACGCGGCCTGCGCACCCTGTTTGTGCGCGTGCGCGCCGCCGCCGCCAACGCCGACCAGCTGGCGCGTTTTCTGGCCAGCCACCCGGCGGTGCGGGCAGTGCGCTACCCCGGCCTGGCCAATGACCCTGGCCATGCGGTGGCGCGCAAGCAAATGCACGGCGGCTTTGGCGCCATGCTGTCGCTGCAGCTCACCGGCGGTGCCGAACACGCCAAAGCCGTGGCCGGCCGCCTGCGCCTGTTCCGCCAGGCCACCTCGCTGGGTGCAGTGGAAAGCCTGGTGGAACATCGCGCCAGCGTGGAAGGCGTCGGCACCCGCGTGCCGGACGATCTGCTGCGGGTGTCGGTGGGCATCGAAGCCGTGGAAGATTTGCTGGCAGACTGGGCGCAGGCGCTGGCTGAATAAGCCTGGGTGCGTCACCGCCCCAGGATGGCCGCATCACGGCGGTCTTGTGCATCAGCAAAAACCCCCTGCCGGCCAAGCCGGACAGGGGGTTTTCAGCGCACAGCGCGGGTGACTCAGGCGCCGAACGGGTGGCGCAATACGATGGTTTCTTCGCGGTCCGGGCCGGTCGAGATGATGTCGATCGGCGCTTCGCAGAATTCGGAAATCCGCTGCAGATAGTTGCGGGCGTTTTCCGGCAGGTCTTCGTAGCGCTTCACCCCAAACGTGGTGTCGCTCCAGCCCGGCCAGGTTTCATAAATCGGCTCGCAACCGGCAACGTTTTCCGCGCCAAACGGCAGGATGTCGTAGGTCTGGCCGTCTTTTTTGTAGCCCACGCACAGACGGATTTCGTCCATGCCGTCCATCACATCCAGCTTGGTCACGCACAGGCCGGATACGCCGTTGATCTGGATCGAGCGCTTGAGCAGCGCGGCATCAAACCAGCCGCAGCGGCGCGGACGGCCAGTCACGGCACCAAACTCGTTGCCGCGCTTGGCCAGGCCAGCACCCACGTCGTCGAACAGCTCGGTCGGGAACGGGCCAGAGCCCACGCGGGTGGTGTAGGCCTTGACGATGCCCAACACGTAGTTGAGCATTTGCGGGGCCACGCCAGCCCCCGCCGACGCAGCGCCAGCCACACAGTTGGACGAGGTGACAAACGGGTAAGTACCGTGATCAACGTCGAGCAGGGTGCCTTGTGCGCCTTCAAACAGGATGGACTGGCCAGCCTTGTTCATCTCGTACAGCGTGCGCGACACGTCGGCCACCATCGGCTTGATCCGCTCGGCCAGCAGCATGGTCTGCTCCAGGGTGTCCTGGAAGTCCACGGTGTCGGTCTTGAAGTATTCCTTGAGCAGGAAGTTGTAGTACGCCAGGTTTTCGCCCAGCTTGGCGGCAAAGCGCTCCGGGAAGAACAGGTCCTGCACGCGGATGGCGCGGCGGGCGACTTTGTCTTCGTAGGTCGGGCCGATGCCACGGCCCGTGGTGCCAATCTTGTTCTCGCCCTTGGCCGCTTCACGCGCCTTGTCCAGCGCAATGTGGTAGGGCAGGATCAGCGGGCAAGCTTCGGAAATCTTCAGGCGGCTGGCCACGTCAATGCCGGCGGCTTGCAGTTCGTCAATTTCCTTCAGCAGCGCTTCCGGCGACAGCACCACGCCATTGCCGATAAAGCAGTTTTTGCCAGGATGCAGCATGCCGGACGGAATCAGGCGCAGCACGGTTTTCTTGCCGTTGACCACCAGGGTGTGGCCGGCGTTGTGGCCGCCCTGAAAACGCACCACGCCCTCGGCATGATCGGTCAGCCAGTCAACAATCTTGCCCTTGCCTTCGTCACCCCATTGGGTGCCGATCACGACTACGTTCTTGGACATGAAGAAACCTCTTTACACAATACAGTTCAATGGGAAACGAACGGCACGACTTGCCAGCCGTCCGTCCGCCAGACCAACTCGCGGTCGCAATTAAGCGCCGCTGCCGATTCGCCGAGATAATCCACCACCACCACTTCGCCAGCGGCGCGCAGCGCAGCCAGCTCGACAGCTGCTGCCTGCGCCTGACTGGCGGCCACGCGAATGCCCATCACCAGGCTGCGCTGCGGCAGAATGCGGATCAGGTCGCGCAAATCCAGGCTGAAGCCGGTGGCCGGGCGGGCGCGGCCAAATTTGTCACCAACGTTGTCATAGCGCCCACCGCGCGCCAGTGCGTCGGACCAGCCGGGCGCATAGGCAGCAAACATCAGCCCGGTGTGGTAAGCGGTGCCACGCAAATCCGCCAGATCAAAATTGACCGCCACCTCCTGGCCTGCCAGACCCACCGCCACCTGCGCCATATCGGCCAGCGCCTGGGTGATGGCTGGCAGCGCCGGCAGACACTCGGCTGCCCGGCTGAGGGCATCCGGGCCATACAGGCCGGGCAGGGCCAGCAGGGCGGCGCGGTACGGCTCGGCGGCACCGGCCAGCAAGGCTTCGGCGCTGGGGATATCCTTGGCTTGCAGGGCGTCGAACAGCTCGCCGGTCAACCGTGCCGGCAGAGCGGCGGCGCTGGCCAGCGCGCGGAAAATCCCGGCGTGGCCAATGTCCAGCGTCAGGCGGGACACGCCCACGCCTTCCAGCGAAGCCAGCATCAGCGCCACAATTTCCTGGTCAGCGCCAATGTCGGCGCAGCCGTACAGTTCGGCCCCCACCTGCAGCGGCTCGCGCGAGCGCATGGCGCTTTCGGGCACGGTATGCAGCACGCTGCCGGCGTAGCACAGCCGGGTGACGCCCTGGCGGCTGGACAAGAGATGGGCGTCGATCCGCGCCACTTGCGGGGTGATGTCGGCACGCACGCCCAGCTGACGACCACTCAGCTGATCGTCCAGCTTGAAGGTTTTCATCGCCAGGGCAGCGTCGCCGTCGTACACCAGCGAGTCGACGTATTCAATCAGGGGAGGACAGACCAGCTCGTATCCGTAAGTCCGGAACCGTTCGAGCATTGCCGCCTTGGCCGATTCCACCTGCCGCGCAGTGGCGGGCAGGATATCGGCAATGTTTTCAGGGAGCAGCCAGTTTCGCATGGGAGAGATTCACAGCAAAAAGCGGGGAAACGTCCCCGCTTAATGGTCAAACCGCTATTGTAATCCTAAATTGTCCTACTGGGTGGCCTTTGCGCCCGCGCCCGGGTTCTTCAGGTACTTGAAGAACGACGAACTCGGATCGAGCACCAGCACATCGCTCTTGCTGCGGAAGGTTTGCTTGTAGGCGTCCATGCTGCGGTAGAACGCATAGAACTCGGGGTTTTTACCATAAGCCTCGGCGTAGATGGCGGCAGCCTTGGCGTCGCCCTCACCCTTGATCGCCTGGGCTTTGCGATAGGCTTCTGCCAGGATGACTTCACGCTGGCGCTCGGCATCGGCGCGGATGCGTTCGGCCTCAGCCGCCCCTTCCGAGCGCAGCTGGCTGGCCACGGCACGGCGTTCCGACTGCATGCGGTCGTACACCGACTGGCTGATTTTCTCGGGGAAATCCACCCGCTTGAGGCGAACGTCGAGAATCTGCACGCCAATCTTGCGCGCATCCAGGTCAGCGCGCTTGCGCACCGACTCCATCACCTGATCACGCTGGCCGGAAATCACGTCAGCAACGGTTTTTTGGCCAAACTCGGCGCGCAGGCCATCGTTGATGGTCTGGCGCAGGCGCGACACGGCAGCCACATCATTGCCGCCCACCGATTTGTAAAACTGCTCGACATCAACCACGCGCCATTTGACAAAGCTGTCGACCAGCACGTTTTTCTTCTCGCGGGTGTTGAACAGCTCGGGCGAGTCCGGGTCGATGGTCTGGATGCGCTGGTCAAAGTAGCGCACATTCTGCAGCAGTGGAATCTTGAACTGGATGCCCGGCGATTTGATGATGCGCACCACTTCGCCAAACTGGAACACCAGGGCAAACTGACGCTGGTCCACGGTGAACAGCGACAGGCTGAGCACCAGCAGGACGGCCAGGATGCCGATAATACTCGGGATGATACGGTCCATGCTTAACGCTCCTCAAAGTCACGACTGCGCACCACTTCACGGCTATTGCGCGTGCTGGGCGGGGCGGCGGTAACCGACTCGGTCACTGGCGGGGGCGGCAGGCTGTTCACCGAAGGCGAGGCAGACGGCGCTGCGGTGGTGGGCACATTGGCCCCCGGCGACGCTTGCTGGATCAGTTTGTCCAGCGGCAGATACAGCAGATTGCTGCCGGATTTCTGGTCAACCAGCACCTTGCTGCTGTTGCTGAGGATCTGTTGCATCATGTCCTGATACAGGCGCTCACGCATCACGCCCGGTGCCTTGCTGTACTCAACCAGCACCTGCTTGAAGCGGGCGGCATCACCTTCGGCATTGGCCACCACGCGCTGCTTGTGACCTTCGGCTTCTTCCATCAGCCGTGATGCCAGACCACTGGCCTTGGGAATCACGTCATTGGCGTAGGCCAGGCCTTCGTTGCGCAGTTTTTCCCGGTCCTGCCCGGCCTTGACCGCATCGTCAAACGCGGCCAGCACCTGTTCTGGTGGCTGCACGTCGTTGATGTTGACCTTGCTGATACGCACCCCCAGATTATAACGATCCAGGTTTTGCTGAATCAGCGTGGCGGTGTCGGCAGCCACCTGGGCACGGCCTTCGTTAAGCACAAAGTCTACCTTGTTGCGGCCAACCACTTCGCGGATCGAGGTTTCCGTGGCCTGCTTGACCACGTCCTTGGCGTCCTTGTCGGCCGCAGCATTGCTGAACAGGAAGGCTTTCGGATCCTTGACGTCGTACTGCACCGACAATTGCACGTCAATGATGTTCTGATCCTGGGTCAGCATCAGCGATTCTTCCGGAATGCGGTTCTTGGCATTGCCACGATAGCCGACTTCCACACTGCGCACTTCGGTCAGGTTGACGATTTCCACTTTTTCAAACGGATACGGCGCATGCCATTGCAGGCCGGAATCCGAGGTGCGGTTGAAGCTGCCCATGCGCAGCACCACGCCCACTTCGCGGGCATCCACCACATACAAACCGGAAGCCAGCCAGACACCGGCCAGAATCAGCAGCAAAATGGATGCGCCCCCCCGGAACAGCGAACGCCCTTCGGGGCTGCCGCCTGCGCCATTGCCCGGACCACCGCCCAGCAAACGCGAGAGTTTCTGGTTCAGCGAACGGAAAATTTCATCCAGATCCGGTGGGCCGTCGTTGTCTTTTTTACCGCCGCGCCAGCCATTGTCATTCATTGCCATGTGTTTTCCGAAGTATCGTGAACGGATTCGGTTAAGAAGGTGGGGGCGGGTGCCAGTTCCACAAGTGCAGCACGCAAGGCGTCCAGCCCCTCGCCGGTGAGGGCAGATACCCGAACCGCATTGAGCTGTCCATTCTCATCCCGCTCAACCCCGGCGGGCAAGCCCTTGAGGTCGGTCTTGTTCAAAATCAGCAGCTGCGGAATACCGTCAGCATCGATTTCGGCCAAAACCTTATTCACATCTTCAATCTGTCGGTCACGCTGGTCGTTGGCACTGTCCACCACATGCAAAAGCAGGTCGGCGTGCACGGTTTCTTCCAGCGTGGCGCGAAATGCCGCCACCAACTGGTGAGGCAGGTCGCGAATAAAGCCCACGGTGTCTGACAGCACCACCGAGCAGTGTGCGTTGAGGTACAAGCGCCGGCTGGTAGTATCCAGGGTGGCAAACAGCTGGTCGGCAGCGTAGGCACCGGCCTTGGTCAGCGCATTGAACAGGGTGGACTTGCCGGCATTGGTATAGCCAACAATCGACACGCTCATCACCCCGGAACGCGAGCGGCTGCGCCGCTGCACCTGGCGCTGCTTCTGCACCGTGGCCAGTCGGTCGCGCAGCAGCTTGACCCGCTTGCCCAGCAGACGACGGTCGGTTTCCAGCTGGGTTTCGCCCGGACCGCGCAGACCGATACCGCCTTTTTGCCGCTCCAGGTGAGTCCAGCCGCGCACCAGCCGGGTGGACAGATAATCCAGCTGGGCCAGCTCTACCTGCAGCTTGCCTTCATGGCTTTGCGCACGCTGGGCAAAAATATCCAGAATCAGGCTGTTGCGGTCAACCACCCGGCATTCGAAGGCCCGTTCCAGATTGCGTTGCTGGGCCGGGGAAAGCTGATGGTTGAAAATCACCACGCTGGCTTCCACCGCCCGCACTTCGGCGGCGATTTCTTCCACCTTGCCCTTGCCGGCAAACAGCGCGGCATCCGGGCGGGCGCGACGGGCCTCGATCACTGACAATACCTGCACGCCAGCGCCCTTGACCAGCTCCACGCCTTCAGCGACGGATTCCGCAAAATCCGCCGCCCCAAAATCAAGACATACCACGACCGCACGGTCGCCAAACTCATGACGTTCAAACACGAAATAGCCGCATCCTGAAAAGAAAATCGACCGGGCCACGCCTGGGCGGCGCGTTGCCGGGCTGAACATTTTGCCCTTTATGACAAAACTTCAGGTCCGACAAGCCACCACGACGCAGCAACCGGTCGAAGGATTCAGCGCCACACGTCAATCAGGCACCAGCCTGGGTGCCGGCGCTCGCCGCCGGATTTTCGTAAGGCACCGAAACCGGGCGCGCAGGCACCACGGTGGAAATGGCGTGCTTGTACACCATCTGGGTAACGGTGTTCTTCAGCAGCACCACGTACTGGTCGAACGATTCGATCTGACCTTGCAGCTTGATGCCGTTGACCAGGTAGATCGATACCGGAATATGTTCTTTCCGCAGAATGTTCAGAAACGGGTCTTGTAGCATTTGCCCTTTGGCGCTCATGGAATGACTCCAGGTTAAGTTAAAGTTGTTATGTTGTCGAACACCGGATAGACACTCTGCCTAGTTGTAGCAGAAAACCGTTGCTCCCTGCTGCTTATTTCTTTTTCTTGAACTGCCGCCCCGGCTTGACCGCGTCGCGTCGCCCCGGATGCACGCTCACCTGCTTGCGTTCGGCATACGGATTGTCCGTCGATTTGTACTGAACCCGCAATGGGGTGCCTTCCAGTTTGAACAGCTTGCACAAGCTGTGTTCCAGATAGCGGGTATAGCTTTCCGGCATATTGGTCAGATTGCTGCCGTGAATCACCACCACCGGCGGGTTCACCCCACCCTGGTGGGCATAGCGCATCTTGGGCCGCGACATGCCATTGCGCGGCGGTGCCTGGCGCTCGGTAATCACTTCCAGCGCGCGGGTCAGGCGCGGGGTGGACAGCTTGGCCATGGCGGCCTGATAGGCCTGGTCGATCGAGCGGAACAAGTCCGCCACTCCTTTGCCTTGCAGGGCCGAGATAAAGTGGAACTTGGCAAAGGCCAAAAAGTTCAATTTACGGTCGATTTCCCGGCGAATGCTGTCTTTGGCATAGTCATCCAGACCATCCCATTTGTTCACCGCCACCACCAGCGCACGGCCCGCTTCCAGGGCAAAACCGGCCAGGGTGGCGTCCTGTTCGGAAATATCCAGCTGCGCATCCAGCACCAGCACCACCACATTGGCATCTTCAATCGCCTGCAAGGTCTTGATCACCGAGAATTTCTCGATCATCTCATCCACCTTGCCGCGCCGGCGCACCCCGGCGGTATCGATAATGGTGTACTGCTTGTCCTCGCGCTCAAAATCGATATAAATACTGTCGCGCGTGGTCCCGGCCTGGTCAAAGGCAATCACCCGCTCTTCACCCAGAATGGCGTTGACCAGGGTGGATTTCCCCACATTGGGGCGGCCAATCACGGCAAATTTCGGGTGATGGCGCTCAGCGTCTTCCTCGGCGTCGGGGAAATGCTCCAGCACCGATTCAATCAGCTCGCGCACGCCATCGCCATGTGCGCCAGAAATCGCCCACGGCTCGCCCAGCGCCAGCTCATGGAATTCGGCACCGGCCATGTCCTGGCGCATGCCTTCGGCCTTGTTGACCACCAGATACACCGGACGGCCCAGCTGGCGCAGCTGGTTGGCGATGATCTTGTCGTGCGGGGTGGCACCGGAGCGGGCGTCCACCAAAAAAATCACCGCGTCGGCTTCGTCCACCGCCTGCAGGGTTTGCCGGGCCATTTCGTGCATGATGCCATCGGTGACAATCGGCTCGAAACCGCCGGTGTCCACCACCAGATACGGCTTGCTTGCCCCACGGCCATGGCCATAGTGGCGGTCGCGGGTCAGGCCGGGAATATCCGCCACCAGCGCGTCACGGCTACGGGTCAGACGGTTGAACAGCGTCGACTTGCCGACATTGGGGCGTCCGACCAGCGCAATAGTTGGTTTCACTACGTTTTTTCCTTGCTGGCTGCGCGATATCGCTCAGGCAGAAACGCGAGACGACCCGGACGGGAAGATCACCCTCCCGGCGGGCCGTGGCCAAAAACCTGTGCGCCGGGTGAGATCCGGCGCGTCACAGGGGTCAAGCGCGCTACTCGCGTCCGCGTCGTGCAACGGACAGCCAATTTCAATTCAGTTTGCTTACAGGCCCAGCGCCAGCACACGGCCATTCTGGGTTTGCACCAGCACACGGTCGCCCAGGCTGACCGGCTGGGTCAGGGTCTTGCCGCTGGCCACCGACAGGCGGCCAACAAAATCACCGGATTCATTCGACAGCAGATGGGCAATGCCCTCGCCATCCATCACCAGCACAAAGCGGTCCAGCATGGCCGGCGCGCTAACCTGGCGGAACTTCAGCCCGTTCTGCGTCCAGGCCGAACGACCGGTGCCCCGGTCAAACGCCCATACCGTGCCGTCATCGCCAGTCACATACACATTCACCGCATCCACGGTCAGGCCCCGGCTGGAGCCAACATCACGCGACCACATCGGCGTGCCGGAGCGGCCATCAAAGCAGGTCAGCTTGCCCTGAAACGCCACCGCGCACACCTGGCCACGGTCGAACACCGGACGGCTGGCCACATCGGCCATGCGCTCCAGTTCCGACGCGCCACGCGGACTGGACACCGACGCTTCCCAGAGCAGATCGCCCGTGGCGCTGCCCACGGCGGCCAGCTTGCCGCCCGGCAGGCCCACCAGCGCGGCTTCGTTGCCCACCAGGGTGGTCGAGCCATAGTTGCGCACGGTCAGCGTAGGCTGCGGACGCTGGAAGGTCCACAACGACTTGCCGCTGTCCACGTCAAACGCTGACAGGCGGCCATCGTGGGTGCGCACCAGCACGCGCTGGCCATCGCTTTGCGGCGACTCCAGCGCTTGGCTGGTCAGGCGGATGCGCCAGCGCGGCTTGCCGTCTTCGTTCAGTGCCACCAGTTCGCCTTCGCTGGTGGCCACATACAGTACGCCATTTTTAGCGCCCACCCCGCTGGACAGCGGCAGGCGGGTATCCAGTCGGCTGACCTGGCGGCCAGTGTTCACGTCCACCGCCACCAGCTGGCCGTCACGACCGGCCGCCCAGACGATATCGCCCATCAGCGCCGGGCTGAATGCGTAATCCGCCGACGCGCCCAGCGAGGCATCCCAGCGCACTTTCGGCGTCACGCTGCTTTGAATCGCCTGCAAAGGCGTGGGCTTGGGCGCGTTGTCACTGCCGGAGAACCAGTCGGTCATCGTGGCGCAGCCGCCCAGCAAGGTGGCCGCCACAGCCAGGGTCGCCACACGGCGCATAGCGGGGATGTTCATCAGGATTCGCCTCCCAGCGCATCAAGCTTGATTTGGAGATAAGGCCGGTTGGCCGCGTCTGCCGGGGTTTTGGCCAGCGCGTCGCGGTAGGCGCTGCGCGCTGCCGCGCTGTCACCCTTGGCGCTGAGGGCATCGCCCTTGGCGTCGAGGAACAGGCCGGCAAACGCCGGGTCGTGCTCGGTATTGAGCAGCGCCAGCGCTTCATCGTATTGTTTGGCATCAATCGCCAGCGCGGCCAGACGCAAACGGGCCACCGCCTTCAGGCTGTCTTCGCTGGCGTGCTCCACCACCCAGCCCAGCTGGGCGCGGGCCGTTTTGGCGTCGCCGGTTTCATAGGCGGCACGCGCTGCCGCCAGCGCGGCACGACTGGCGTAGGCGGTGCGCGGGTAATCCTGCTTGATCGGCTCGGCAGCGGCCACCAGCTTGGCGGTGTCACCCTTGGCCGCCAGCGCTTCCATCTGGCTGTACAGCGCGGCGGCGGATTCGGCCTGGCGTTGCTGATACCAGCGCCAGCCCTGCACGCCGGTCACGCCGAGCAGGGCAGCCACAATCACCGCCGTGACCGTGGTGCCCCAACGCTGCCAAAACGCCTTCAGGGCGTCAATCTGTTCCTGTTCCTGGAGGTCAAACGCCATGCTGTCCTCTTTTTACCGATTGATCAGGGCGGTGACGGCAGCCAGCATGGCCGTCCGTTCCACCACCACTTGTTCGCCATCGCCACGCAGCGGTTTGACCACCACCTGGCCATTGGCCAGTTCATTGTCGCCCACCACCACGGCCACCCGCGCGCCGCTGGCGTCGGCTTTTTTGAACTGCGACTTGAAACTGGCTTCGCCGCAATGCTGAATCACCTTCAGCCCGGCCGCGCGCAACGCTTGCGCCAGGGTCAGCGCATAACACCCGGTGCCGGCCCCCTGGTTGACCAGGTAGACATCCGGCGCGGGGGCGGCGGGCAGCAAGCCCTTGTCCTGCAGCAGCAACATCAGCCGTTCGACGCCCATGGCCAAGCCCACTGCCGGTGCCGGCTTGCTGCCCAGCTGTTCGATCAGGCCATCGTAGCGGCCACCGCCGCACACCGTGCCCTGCGCGCCCAGTTCGGTGGTCACCCATTCGAACACCGACAGGTTGTAGTAGTCCAGCCCGCGCACCAGACGCGGGTTTTCCACATACGCGATGCCAACGGCCTGCAGCATGGCGCGCCAGTCATCGTAATGCCGGCGCGAAGCTTCACCCAGAAAGTCGATCAGACGCGGGGCATTGTCGCAGATTGCCTGCATCGACGGGGTTTTGCTGTCGAGCACGCGCAACGGGTTGGTGTACAGCCGGCGCTGGCCGTCTTCATCCAGCGCGTCCTTGTGCTGCTCCAGATAGGCAATCAGCGCCTGGCGGTGCTCGGCCCGCTCGGCGCTGGAGCCCAGCGTGTTGATTTGCAGCGACAGGTACGGTGCCAGGCCCAGGCGTTGCCACAGGTCGGCGGTCATCAGGATCAGCTCGGCATCCACGTCCGGGCCATTGAAGCCCAGCGCTTCCACGCCAATCTGGTGAAACTGGCGATAGCGGCCTTTTTGCGGGCGCTCGTGGCGAAACATTGGCCCGGTGTACCACAGCCGCTGGGTGGTGTTGTACAGCAGATTATGCTCGGCCACCGCGCGCAGGCAGGACGCGGTGCCTTCCGGACGCAGGGTGAGGCTATCGCCGTTGAGGCTGTCGGTAAAGGTGTACATTTCCTTTTCGACAATATCCGTCGCCTCACCAATCGAACGGACAAACAGCCGGGTGTCCTCGACAATCGGCATGCGGATATTGCGGTAACCGTAGTCAGCCAGCCAGGTGCGCACGGTGTGTTCGAGGAATTCCCACTGATGCGATTCATCCGGCAGGATGTCGTTCATGCCGCGAATTGCCTGGATTTTTTCTGCCATAAGTAATGTATTCGGTATCGTTTTATTTTTGGAAAAATGCTCGGGCCGGGCGCAAGGTCAGCCGCTACACCGGCAGGATAGCCACGGTTTTGCGCCGCTTGCTGCCGCCTTCGCCATAGCGGCTGGCCACATAATCGGCCACAATGGCCTGGAAGGCTTCGGCAATGTCGTCGCCCTTGAGGGTAACGGTTTTTTCGCCGTCCACATACACCGGACACACCGGCACCTCGCCAGTGCCCGGCAGGCTGATGCCCACGTCAGCCAGCTTGGATTCGCCCGGCCCGTTGACCACACAGCCCATCACCGCCACATTCAGCGTTTCCACGCCAGGATACTGTGCGCGCCAGGCGGGCATCTGCTCGCGCAGCCACGACTGAATGCGCGCGGCCAGCTCCTGGAAGAAGGTGCTGGTGGTGCGGCCACAGCCCGGACAGGCGGTCACCAGCGGGGTGAAGGCGCGCAGCCCCATGGTTTGCAGCAGCTCCTGGGCGACGATCACTTCCTTGTCGCGCGGCGCGCCCGGCTCGGGGGTCAGCGAAATGCGGATGGTGTCGCCAATGCCCTCTTGCAACAGCACAGCCAGCGCCGCGCTGGAGGCGACAATGCCTTTCGAGCCCATGCCGGCTTCGGTCAGGCCCAGGTGCAGCGGAAAATCACAGCGACGCGCCAGATCGCGGTAGACGGCAATCAGGTCCTGCACATGGCTGACCTTGCACGACAACACAATCTTGTCGGCGGCCAGGCCCAGCGCCATGGCTTTTTCCGCGCTGTCCAGCGCCGACACAATCAGCGCCTCGCGCATCACCGCGTCCGGCGGCAAGGGCTGGGCGCGGCGGTTATTGTCGTCCATCAGCCGCACCGCCAGGGTTTGGTCCAGGCTGCCCCAGTTCACGCCGATGCGCACCGGCTTGTCGTGCTCGATGGCCTGCTGGATCATAAAGGCGAATTTCTCGTCACCCTTGGCCCCCTTGCCAACATTGCCGGGGTTGATGCGGTACTTGGCCAGCGCGCGCGCGCAGTCCGGGTAGTCGCGCAGCAGGCGCTCGCCATTAAAGTGAAAGTCGCCCACCAGCGGCACACTGCAACCCAGGTCGTCCAGGCGCTGGCGGATCTCGGCCACGGCGGCGGCGGCTTCGGCACTGTTGACGGTGATGCGCACCACCTCCGAGCCGGCCAGGGCCAGCTCGAACACCTGCTGCGCGGTGGCGGCGGCGTCGGCGGTGTCGGTGTTGGTCATCGACTGGATCATCACCGGGGCGTCGCCGCCCACCGGCACATGACCCATCCAGACTTGCCGCGAAACGCGGCGCACAATCGGGGTTACGCTCATGGTATGTTCAAACCGCCCTGGTTATTGCAATTCCACCCGGGCGGTGCTGCCCTTGGTCTTGTCGGCCAGCGCCACGCCCTGGCCCTTGTACTGAAGCTCCACCTGCGAGGCGTTGCCAATAATCAGCTTGTACGGCGGCGTGCCGCTCACCCGTTTTTCGCCCGTGATCTGGCCGTACACCAGTTTTTTGCCCTTGGCGTCGATCACGGAGATCCAGGCAGCTTCCTTGGCGCGCAGTACCACTTCACCCGCACCGCTATCGCTGACCGCTGCCTGGGTGGCCGGGATGGCCAGTTCAGCCGGTTTGGCTTCTGGCGTTGGCGCAGGCGTCACAGGGGCAGGCGTGCTGACCGGCGCAGGCGTCACTGCGGCTTGCGGGGCTGGCGTCTCGACCACCGGCGCACTGACCGCCGCCTGGCTGGCCGGCGGCGGCAGCGTGGCTGGTGAGGGGTTGGCCGACACGCTGCCGCCCTGGGTGACCACGCGGTAGCCGATCATCAGCAACAGCACCAGCACCGCCACGGCAATGGCCCCCTTGATCAGCAGGGGATTCAGCGGCTGGCGCGGGCGCGGCGGCGGCGCGGGCTCAACCGGCCTGGCCGGTTCGCGGCTGGGCGCTTCTACCGGTGCCGGGCGCGGATTGATTGCCGGCATCGGCACATAAGCCTCCAGCGCGGCATTCAGCAGTGCGGCATCCAGCCCCAGCAGCTTGGCGTAATTGCGCACAAACCCCCGGGCAAACGCCGGGCCGGGGAGCTTGTCGTATTCGTCGTTTTCTATCGCTTCCAGTTGCTTGCGGGACAATTTCAGCTGATCGGCCACTTCCTGCAAGGACAGGCCGCGCTTGACCCGTTCGTTGGACAGCAGGATGCCGGGAGAAGCTGTAGGTGTAGCCGATTCAGCGCCGTGCGTAGGGATATCGCTCATTCAGTACAATCCGCTTGCAAAAAGAGTTTCAGAAAAGGTCATTCACCTTGGCAGACCCCACGGGCCGGCCAGGGTTCAATCCGGTTCCAGCGGGGTCAGCCAGCGCAGGGTGCGGCGGGTCTTGTCTTCAACCTTGCCGGCCAGCTGGCCACAGGCTGCGTCGATATCGTCACCACGGGTCTTGCGCACCGTCACCACATACCCGGCTTCCTGCAGGATTTCGCGGAACACGCGAATCGACCCGGAAGTCGAGCGCGCATACCCGGAATCGGGAAACGGGTTGAATGGAATCAGGTTGAATTTGCACGGCACATACTTGACCAGGGCCACCAGTTGCCGTGCATGTTCCGGCGTGTCGTTCACGCCGTCAAGCATCACATATTCGAACGTCACGAAATCACGCGGTGCGCGCTGCAAATAGCGTTCGCAGGCGGCCAGCAGCTCACGTAACGGGTATTTTTTATTGATCGGAACAATCACGTCGCGCAGGGCGTCGTTGGGCGCGTGCAGGCTGACCGCCAGCGCCACCGGACAGTCCTCGCGCAGACGGTCCATCGCCGGCACCAGGCCGGAGGTGGACAAGGTGACCCGGCGACGGCTGAGGCCGTAGCCGTGGTCGTCGAGCATGATCTGCATCGCCGCCACCACGCTATCGTAGTTGGCCAGCGGCTCACCCATGCCCATCATCACCACATTGGACACCACCCGCTCGTTTTTTGGGGTGATGCCCATCGATTTGTTCGCCCACCACAGCTGGCCGATGATCTCGGCGGTGGACAGATTGCGGTTAAAGCCCTGACGGCCAGTAGAACAGAATGTGCATTCCAGCGCGCAGCCCACCTGGCTGGACACGCACAGCGTGCCCCGGTCGTCTTCCGGAATAAACACGGTTTCCACGCCATTGCCCGTGCCCACGTCCAGCAGCCACTTGCGGGTGCCATCCGTGGAGGCCTGCTCGGTCATCAGTTGCGGCACGCGCACTTCGGCGCAGGTTTCCAGCTTGGCGCGCAGGGTTTTTGCCAGATCGGTCATTGCGGCAAAGTCGGCGCTGCCCATCTGGTGCATCCAGCGCATCACCTGCTTGGCACGAAAGGGTTTTTCGCCCATTTCAGCAAAGTGGTCGGTCAGTTGCGGCAGGGTAAAGTCGAGCAGATTGGTTTTCATGGGGGCGGGGCTCGGCCCGGGCCGGGCGGGCAGATCAGGGCTGCACGCCGGCCCGGACAACGGGATCAACGGGCGTAAACTTCCGAAGCCGGGAAGAAATAGGCGATTTCAATCGCGGCATTTTCCTGGCTGTCCGAACCGTGCACGGCGTTGGCGTCGATGGATTCGGCAAAGTCGGCGCGGATGGTGCCGGCGTCGGCCTTTTTCGGGTCGGTGGCGCCCATCAGGTCGCGGTTTTTCAACACAGCGCCTTCGCCTTCCAGCACTTGGATCATCACCGGGCCGGACACCATGAAGCTGACCAGATCGTTGAAGAACGGGCGTTCCTTGTGCACAGCGTAAAAGCCTTCGGCTTCAGCGCGGGACAGGTGCTTCATCTTGGCGGCAACCACTTTCAGGCCAGCAGCTTCAAACCGGCTGTAGATTTGGCCGATCACATTTTTGGCGACTGCATCGGGCTTGACGATAGACAGTGTACGTTCGATTGCCATAAAAACTTCTCCAGGTGAAAAGACAAATGGTTACACTAGTAACCTGTTCCATTTTATGAACCTGCTCACGGTCCTGCTGAGCGTCGGCCTTGGGAGTGTGGCGCATTACGCCCCCCGCAGCCAGACCAATACAACAGAATCCCTGGCAGATTCTACGTGACGAGACCCAAGAACGCTGCCTGGGTCTTTTCACGAAGAACCTTGCATTCTAACAGCTTTTCCGCCTTTTGCCGCTTTTGGCCGCGATGACGACATGAACGACACGACTAAACCGGATAGCAATCCCTCCAAACCTGGCGTTGCCGCTGCTGGCAGCAAAGGAAAACCCACCGCTGCGCCGGCCAAACCGGCCACGCCAGGCAGTGCCAAACCCGCCGCTGCGCCGCCACCAGCGGGCAAGCCTGCCGCATCAGGCAACCGCAAGCGGCTGATTATCGCCGGCGTTGGCATCGCCGCCGCGCTGGCCGCCGTGCCAGCGTTTAATCACTTCAATAAACCCGCTGCCACCAGCACGGCTGCGCCAGCTGACATTGGCCCGACCGTGGCCTCTGGCAAAATCAAGGACGCGCCACCGCCCGCCCCACCGGAAGCCACCGCACCCAGCCCGGTGGCCCCTGACGCCATCAGTCCGGAAGAAGCCGACAAGATCAGCAGCCCACCGCCGCCGGCTCCGCCGCCCGCGCCGGCTGTGGCCCCCGCGCCAACCCAGGCACCGGCGGCCAAACCCGCCAGCCCGGCCCCCGCAGCCAGTGCGCCAGCGCCAGCCAAAACCGACAAGCCTGCCGTGGCACCCGCCCCGGCCAAACCGGCAGAAGCCAGCAAACCTGCCCCTGCCGCCCCGGCTCCGGTAGAAAAACCGGCTCCGGCCAAAACAGAAAAACCGGCGGCCCCGCCGCCGCCTGCCGCACCGAGCAAGCCGGAGAAACCCGCACCTGCCGAAAAACCGGCACCGGCCACTGCCGCCAAGGCCGACAGCAAGCCGGCCCCGGCACCTGCCGCCGAAGCCGAACGGCCCAAGGCATTCAAGCCAGAGGTTGCTTTGCCGGATGGCAGTTCTGCCGGCTACCGGGTGCAGTTGGGGGTGTTCAGCAATACCGGCAACGCCGAAAAAATGGTGGCCAAGCTGAAGGAAGCGGGCGTGGAAGCCCACACCGAAACCCGCGTGCATCTGGGCCCGTTCAAGAGCCGCGCCGAAGCCGACGAAGCCACGGCCAAGCTCAAGGGCCTGGGTTTCTCGCCTTTGCTGGTGCCGTTGAGCAAGTAAGTTCAGCAGCGGAGCGGGCATATGCTGGCCATGGCAGTGCGTCGCCCTCTTGGGGGTGACGCACGCAAGCGGGCGTCTGCCTTCTGCCTTGGTGTGTCAGCGGTGCGATGCGTCAAAAAAACCGCCTGGAGGTCACCCTCCAGGCGGTTTTTCATGTCGGCGGTTCAGCCAGCGCTCAAGCTTGCGTGGCCAGCAATGCAGCTGCCTCGCGCGCCATCTGGCCTTCTTCGTCGGTGGCAATCACCCAGGCCGACAAGCGGCTGTCAGCGCGGGTGATGCAACTGGCGTTGCGCTGGTTGGCGTCAGCGTCCAGCTCAAAACCCAGCCAGGCCAGGCGGGCGAGGATTTTTTCCCGCACCGGCGCGCTGCGCTGGCCGGTGCCGGCGGTGAACACCAGCGCGTCCAGCCCGCCAGCCTGCACCGCCAGCGCGCCAATTTCACGGGCAGCACGGTAGCAGTACAGCTCCACCGCCAGCGCGGCAGAAGGCTCGCTGGAAGCCAGCAGCTCGCGCATGTCGGCAGAAATGCCCGACACGCCCAACAGGCCGCTGGCCTTGTACAGCTCACGGCGCACGGCGGCGATGTCCATGCCGGCGTTTTCCATCCACCACAGCACCACTTCCGGGTCGAGATTGCCAGGGCGGGTGCCCATCATCAGCCCTTCGACCGCACTCATGCCGGTGCTGTTGGCCACACTTTGCCGACGGTGCAGAATACACGCCGACGAACCGCTGCCCAGGTGCAATACCGCCACCCGGCCTTCGGCGCGCTCGTCGCCCAGCACCTCCGGCAATTTGTGCGCAATGGCCGCGTAAGACAGGCCGTGGAAACTGTAGCGGCGCACGCCAGCGTCGTGCCAGCGCTGGGCAATGCCAAAACGGGTGCCCAGCGGGTCTTGCGTGGTGTGGAAGGCCGTGTCAAAGCAGGCAATCTGCACCACGTCCGGATCGACGCTGCTGACGGCGGCAATCGCTGCCAGGCCCACCGGCTGATGCAGCGGTGCCAGCGGAATCAGCGTTTCCAGCTTGGCCACCACCTCGGGGGTCAGGCGCACCGCCTGCTGAAAAAACGGCCCGCCATGCACAATCCGGTGCGCCACGGCAGCCAGGCTGTAGCCATGCTCGCGGGCAAAGGCAAACACCGCCGCCAGGGCATCAGTATGTGCCGCTGGTTGCAAGGTGCATTCCAGCACGCTGTCGCCATCGGCCACTCGATGGATTTGCAGCCGGGCCGAATCGCGCCCGATGCCATCGACCATGCCACGATAACGCGGCACCGGGCCGTGTTCGCCCAAGGCAAAAAACTCGAACTTGAGCGTGGCCGAGCCAGGGTTGAGGATCAGCAACACACGCATTATTCGCCGGCTCCTGCGCCAATCACCAGACGGTGACCCACCACGTTGGCCACTGCCGCCGAGGCCAGACGGCCCTGAGCATCTTCGGCGCGGCTGGTCAGCACGATCGGCACACGCGCACCCATCACAATGCCGGCAGACGCCGCCGCCGCCAGATACGACAGCTGCTTGGCCAGCATATTGCCGGATTCGAGGTCTGGCACCACCAGGATGTCCGGATCCCCCGCCACGGCAGAGATGATGTGCTTGGTGTGCGCGGCTTCGGCGGAGATGGCGTTGTCGAAGGCCAGCGGGCCATCAAGGATGGCACCGGTGATCTGGCCACGGTCGGCCATCTTGCACAGCGCAGCGGCGTCGAGGGTGGACTGGATATTCGGCGTGACGGTTTCCACTGCCGAGAGCAGCGCCACCTTCGGGCAGGCAATCCCCAGCGCGTGGGTCAGGTCGATGGCATTCTGGGTGATGTCCACCTTGGCCATCAGATCCGGCTGGATATTGATGGCCGCATCGGTGATAAACAGATAGCGCGGGTAGCTGTCCACTTTCATGATGAACACATGCGACAGACGACGTCCGGTGCGCAGGCCGCCGTTTTTCTTCAGCACTTCACTCATGAACTCGTCGGTGTGCAGGCTGCCCTTCATCAGGGCGTGCGCCTCGCCGTTTTTCACCAGTTCCACCGCCACTTCGGCGGCGGCATGGCTGTGCGGCACGTCGATGACGCGAAAACGCGACAGGTCAACGTTGAATTCGGCAGCCACCTTTTCCAGCTTGGCCAGCGGCGCAATCAGGATGGGCGAAATAATGCCATGGTCGGCGGCTTCCACCGCCCCCATCAGCGATTCCTGGCTGCACGGGTGGGCCACCGCCATCGACAGCGGGCCAAACTGCTCGGCTTCTTCCAGAATATCGGCAAAAGCGTGTTCATCACGGGTCATGGGCGTGTCCTCAGGCCATGTTGTGGAAGCCGCCATCCACGTAGATGGTGTCTCCCGTCAGGGCGCGCGCGCCGCCGGATACCAGGAAGGCGGTGGTCATGCCCACGTCTTCGATGTCCACCAGGCGGTGTTCCGGGGTGCGGGCAATGGCTTCTTCGATCAGCTTGTCGAAGTGGGCAATGCCGGAGGCGGCGCGGGTTTTCAGCGGGCCCGGCGACACGGCGTGCACGCGGATTTTCTTGCTGCCCAGCTCGGCGGCCAGATAGCGCACGGTGGATTCCAGCGCGGCCTTGACCGGGCCCATCACATTGTAGTTTTCCACCACTTTGTCAGCGCCGTAGTAAGTCATGGTCACCAGCGCGCCGCCGTCTTTCATCAGCGGTTCGGCCAGGCGGGCCATTTCAATCAGCGAGTAGCATGACACGCGCATGGCCTGCAGGAAGCCATCCTTGGAGCAATCGGTCACGCGGCCATGCAGGTCGTCCATCGGGCAGAAGGCGATGGAGTGGATGACGAAGTCCAGCTTGCCCCATTTTTCTTCGATGGCCTTGAAAGCCGCTTCCAGCTCGCCCGGTGCTTCCACGTTCATTTGCAGGATCAGCGGGCTGTCGAGTTCTTCAGCCAGCGGACGGACAAAGCGGTCGGCTTTTTCGTTCAGGTAGGTAACGGCAAACTCGGCACCCAGGTCGCGCAGCACGCGGGCACAACCGTAGGCAATTGAATTGTCGTTGGCGATCCCTACGATCAGGCCTTTTTTGCCTTGCAGCATGGTTTTGAGATTTTCCATGGTCGAGCTCCGTGTGTGTTAAGTCATTCACCCGGTGGGGTGAAGAGGGGTGGTCGTTAAATCTGTGCCCACGCCTGGATTCAGGGGGCACAGGGGGGTCACTGCTGGCGCAGGCAGAAGCTGAAGACGCCGCCGATTCCGCCATGTTGCCGTGCAACATAACCTGAATGCAAGTGAGGTTATCGCCCTGCGTTATCCCATATTGTCATGACAGTGCCGTGAAAGCAGGCAGGACAAGCCCTGGCTGGCCGCAAACGGGTGGCACAAGCAGCCAAGCGTCATGCAAAAGAAACCGAAATGTAATATAAACCGGCCAGTCTGCCCATGCCTGCAGCGCGATTTCTGGCCGGTACGGCGGTAGCCTGACCCTGCCCGGCGTGTGGTCTATTCCGCAGTGCCCGCCACCCCACGCCCTCTTTCTCACGCCGTGATCGGTGCAAGCCCGCCCCCCTGACCCGCAACAACACAGGGAAGCGCGGGTCAGTCAGCGCGTGCGCCAGCCCTGCCCCAGGCACACACCCTGTTTTGGTTTGGCGCAACGGTGAGATATACTTTCATGTTGCGTTGGACTGGCGATGCCGCCGTCCGACCCCCGGACTGCCTGAAAAGTTCGGCATTTCCCGTCGTTGACACCTGTATTGCGGAGGCTTCATTCCATGCCGATCTATGAATACCGTTGTGAAGATTGTGGCCAGGTCAAGGAACATTTGCAAAAGCTCTCGGACGCCCCGATTGCCGCTTGCCCGGCGTGTGCCAGCACGTCGTACACCAAGCTGCTGTCCGCCGGCGGGTTCCAGCTCAAGGGCTCGGGCTGGTATGCCACTGACTTCAAGAACGCCCCCAAACCGGCGCAACCGCCCTGCGCGGCCAGTGGCTGCGGCGGTTGCGCATGAACCAGGGCAAACTGACGCTCAAGGCCTGTCTGCTCACCGGCGTGCTGATCTGGCTGCCTTTTGCCGTCACCCTGTGGGTGCTGGACATGGTGATTTCCACCATGGACAGCATGATCAACTGGCTGCCCAATGCGCTGCAGCCCACCCACTGGTTTGGCATGCACATCCCCGGCAGCGGGCTGGTTCTGGCGCTGCTGATTGTGCTGATGACCGGTTTTCTGGCAGCCAACATGCTGGGCCAGAAAGTGGTGGGCCTGTGGGAAGCCCTGCTCGGGCGCATTCCGGTGGTGAAAACCATCTACAGCAGCGTCAAGCAAGTCAGCGACACCTTGCTGTCGGGCAGCGGCCAGGCGTTTTCCAAGGCGCTGCTGGTGCAATTTCCGCACCAGGGCGTGTGGACCATTGCCTTTCTGACCGGCAAGCCCGGTGCCGGGGTGGCCGAGCATCTGGACAGCGACGATTTTGTCAGCGTGTACGTGCCCACCACGCCCAACCCCACCTCTGGCTATTTCATGCTGGTGCCGCGCTCGGCCACCCGTGAGCTGGACATGAGCGTGGACGACGCGCTGAAGTACATTATTTCGATGGGTGTGGTGGCTCCGGCCAGCAAACCCGTCCCACCTTCTACCTCTTGTTGAAAGCAGAGCATGCGAACCGACTACTGCGGACTGATTGACAAAAAATTCCTCGGCCAGACGGTCACCGTCAAAGGCTGGGCGCACCGTCGCCGTGACCATGGCGGCGTGATCTTTATCGACCTGCGCGACCGTGAAGGTCTGGTGCAGGTGGTGATTGATCCGGACACCCCGGAAGCCTTCCAGACCGCTGATGCCTCGCGTAACGAATACGTGCTGGCCATTACCGGCATTGTGCGCGAGCGCCCGGCTGGCACCGCCAACGCCAACCTGATTTCCGGCGAAATCGAAATTCTGGCCAAGGACATCGAAGTCCTCAACACCGCCGCCACCCCGCCGTTCCAGATCGACGAAGACAATCTGTCGGAAAACGTGCGCCTGACCAACCGGGTGATCGACCTGCGCCGTCCGGCCATGCAAAAAAACCTGCGCCTGCGCTACCGCGTGGCCATGGGCGTGCGCAACCACCTGGACAAGCAGGGCTTTATCGACATCGAAACGCCGATGCTGACCCGCTCCACCCCGGAAGGCGCGCGTGACTACCTGGTGCCTTCGCGCGTGCATCCGGGCGAATTTTTCGCCCTGCCGCAATCGCCGCAGCTGTTCAAGCAGCTGCTGATGGTGGCCGGTTTTGACCGCTACTACCAGATCACCAAGTGCTTCCGCGACGAAGACCTGCGCGCCGACCGCCAGCCGGAATTCACCCAGATTGATATCGAGACTTCGTTTCTGAACGAGGACGAAATCATGGACATCACCGAAACCATGGCGCAGGAAA
>ERZ724523.452-NODE-452-length-23893-cov-11.105336_pt1 | contig 23893 bp, 19 predicted proteins | sample MGYA00376056_ERZ724523 | MGnify/ENA primary metagenome ERZ724523 (study PRJEB28724, sample SAMN07190888) | wastewater metagenome | isolation source: influent of sewage treatment plant in Hong Hong | place: USA: Christiansburg, Virginia | collected 2016-03-01 ... | reverse complement strand
GCGCCGACACCGTGCTGAAACTGTTCAAACGCTGCGATGCGCTGCGCCGTCCGGCACGCTTTGCCCAACTGCTGGCCGCTTGCCGCGCCGACGCCCGTGGTCGCGCCGGTTTTGCTAGCAGCCCCTATCCGCAAGCCGACTACCTGGCCGCCGTGCTTACAGCCGCACAAAGCGTGGATGCCGGCGCCATCGCCCGCCAATGCAGCAATCCGGCGGACATTGCCAAGGCGGTGGACACAGCGCGGGAAGCGGCGGTGGCGGGGGAGAAAGCCTATTTGTCCAATCAGTGAATTTTAGAGAATCTCAGTGTAAACAAGTATTTTTAAAATTTGAAATAAATAATTTTATAGCAAAATTAACTCTATAAGCTTATTGTGCGGAAATTTATTAAAGGAAGATTAAACCATAATGCGAAATTCCCCGGCTGTGCCGGGGAGACAGTAGGAGTTTGAGACCGCCCGCTTACGGGCATCCATCCAAAGTAAGCCGCCAAACACACTCGATAAAGAGATCTTCACAATGGACGAATTTGAGGCTGCCTTACAAACCCCCATAAATAAAAAGCGTAAGAGTTTATTCAATCAAAACGCAACGAAAACCCAATATGGCACTCTGTAAACCTGGAACAAGATGGGCACGCGAGGCACAGCGGCTATAGTAAGAGCGGTGATTGCTATTTAAAGTTAAAGGTGGATTACGAGCTATTCGGAAGGCGTGGTCGGCCAAACAATCTCGCTGCCCATTACACGCCCCCTCTTGATTATCCCCTTCAGCATATTTAAAATGTGCTGAAGCCATACTCTTTCCCCATTGACTACTTGTCCACTCCACAAGATAACTACTTATGTCACACAGCCCAAAGGCAGGAGAGGGAGGAAAAAGGCCAACTGCAGTGGTAATTTTTTTTCGTGACAACATAGTGTCAATTTCAGAACCATAACTGTCAGCACCCCCATCTCCCTGAGTTCGATCCACTGCTGCACCCAAATTATATGGCTCTTCCTGAGTGCCACGGGCAGCATATTCCCATTCAGCCTCATTTGGTAGCCGCACCCGACCGCATAGGCCGTTTACAGCATAGCGTTCACTCAACCAGCAAGAATAGGCTACGGCCTCATACCATGATACTTCAGTCACAGGATGATTAGCCAAACTCCAAGCCCGATTCTGCCAAAAAGCAGGCTGACGGCGCTGATTATTTCGGGACAAAAAATACTTATGAAAAGCCTTAAGAACGGGGCTGTCTTCATACAAAGATAGATCGGCAAATTCGCCACGCCACCAGGCCAAGGAAGCCTGACTGCTTTGCCAGTAACGCTCTTCCTCGTAGCCTCCGGCCTGCACAAAGCAAGCAAACTGTGCATTGGTTACCGGATAGCGTGCTATTGCGAATGGCTGCTTGATAGACACTTTATGCGCTGGTTTTTCATTATCATTAGCCTCAGGATCATCATCCATGCTGCCCATAATAAACTCTCCTACCGGAATCCTTACCCAGTCGATGTCTGGCAAACTATCCTTCACGCCAACTCCAGGCCGCGGATCCCCCTGCTCACTGAGCAAGCGGCCGGCTTCGATACGCAGCTCGACCGGCAATGCATATTCTTGTTGCACAATCCGCAACAGATGTGCCTGCACATCGCTCTTCAACTCCAGATATGGCCCTTGATCATAGCCCTTCAACGCAGCCATCTGTTCGACCAAGGCTCGTGTCGCCAAAGCCAGAAAGGGCCATGCACTCAATTCATAGGGCACATTATATTTGGGGCAAGTTGGGACATAGCGCTTCATCAATTGTACAGCAGTGGCCTTGCTACCTCCCTGAATCTGCGCACCAATCAACAGAAAATACACTTCCTGCCACCAGTCCATGTCCTCTTCTAGCAGATGGTTAATTTCGTCTTGCCAATCTGCAATATCAGTCAGCGCCCGAGCGGCCAGATAGGCCTGGAAAGAGCGGTGGTAGAACTCGAAATCCCCACCTTCGCCAGCCTTTAGTAGACCACTGCGGTAGCGGACAAAATCTAGTAGATTGGTCGCATTGCAGTCATCAGGTAATTGCTCAGAAAATAAGGCGAGTATCTGTTGCCGGCTAATCAGCAGGGTCTTTTCGCGGTGTGCCACCAGGGCTAGATTTGCCAGCAATGTCTTGCGTTGATTACCTTCTAAGTTGAGCAAAGCGTGCCGTTCGAAGTTTTCCAGAGGGTGCTCACTATTTTCCTGTCGAGCCCGCCACGTCCAGTGATCTAGCATCAAATCAATTGCCGCCTCGTAAAGTTTAGCCCGTGATTCTGGCAAACGAATATTGGCAAGATGCAGCCCGATCAATAGTGTCAAGATCATCGGGCTACGTGCTGGTTCCTGTAAATAATCTCGCCCGGCAATTTCGTGGTATAGCGCTTCGGCATCTTGGGTTACGGATTTTTCATTGCGCTGGTCATAAGTAGCAGTTAGGCGATACCAGTGCCGAATGAAAGCCTCCATCTGCATATTGTTCATGCCCTGTAAATACAATACACCAAATCCTGGCAATGCTTGTGCATGTTCGGCCTCGAATACATAAGGACGACTGCTAATCAACAATCGGGCTTCCGAGCCGAGATGAACCTGCAAATCCTCAATTGCCTCCAGCAACTTCTTACGTAACCCCTCGCTCTCCGGGACTTCATCCAAACCATCAAGCAGAATCACTCCTTCGCGCAATAGTGGCTCTCGCAAAGCAGCCCAGCAGGTTGCACCATCTTGCTCACCTAGTAACTCGATAAGTAGGCGTTGCATGGCGTGCAGCAGCAGATCCTGCGGCGCAAAACATGGCTCAGCGCATTGTAGCGCTACCGCACGCAGGCGCAAGCGAAGAACGTGGCGTCGTTTTAGTACGTCAGGAAGATCTTCTGTGGATTCCAACGGATGACCAAGATGGCTTTGGGCAATTCGCCAGGTCAAAGCCTCAACAAACATGCTCTTACCAAAGCCGGCATCACCCAAAATCACTACTTTTCGGTAAGCATCTTCAACGCACCACGTCAACAAATTCCGTCGCTCATCCTCAATTTGTTTTGTGATTTCTAAATTTCTCTTGATTTTTTCGCTTTCTAACTCCAGCCTAAGTGCGCCTCGATAAGCGGCTAGAATATTTCCCCCAACACGATGGCTCTGTTGAACATCCTTCCTTAGCTTTGCTATGCGAATATGCTTGTCCTGCGCAGCTTGCACACTTTTGCCATAAGGTATGGCGTCCATATTTTGGTAGATAAGTGGTAGCTTAATGCCTCGACCTCTCTCTTGTAGTTGCAACAAGGACAGGTCAATTCGTTCACAAGATATGGCTAAGCAGGAATAATACTGCTTAAGCAAGCCTATATCATGATCTTTTTTTGGCTTGGTTAGCCACTTGACCACAGCAACGGCACTACTAATTAAGAAAGAAAGGATACTCACTATCGCACTAATAATTTGTAGTGTAGTGCGAATGCTCTCCCTTTTAGAAGGCTCCATATTCATGAGTGTGATAAAAATATTTACTAATTCATCAGAAAATATGAAGAGTAACGCCGCCACACAGCAGAGTACCACGCAGATCCAAAATAATGACTTCCTCACCACAGCCCCTTAATTTAATTAGCTTGTACGCACAATGCACTGAAATATAAAGTAGCTACGCCCATGATATAAAATTATATAGACATATTTTGTTAAATTCAACATCAGCACCTAACTTATTGTCCAGGAAGCGTAGCTGTCAAGTCTCATAAACAAAAAGCGCCACTTCGGCGCTTTTTGTTTGGCTTCACCGCCGCAGCTCAAACCCACGGCGGCTGCTCAGTCAGCGTGGCAAATTCAAGCCGCCTTCACCTTCAACCGCCAGGCATGCAGCAGCGGCTCGGTGTAGCCACTCGGCTGTTCCTTGCCCTTGAACACCAGTTCCAGCGCGGCTTGGTAAGCTGCGCCGTCCGGGTTGGCCACCAGGCTCTGGTAAGCCGGGTCGCCCGCGTTTTGCTGGTCCACCTTGGCGGCCATGCGGGCGAAGGTGGCGCGCACCTGGTCTTCGGTCACCACGCCGTGCAGCAGCCAGTTGCAGATATGCTGGCTGGAGATACGCAGGGTGGCGCGGTCTTCCATCAGGCCGATGTCGTTGATGTCGGGCACCTTGGAGCAGCCCACGCCTTGGTCCACCCAGCGCACCACGTAGCCCAGAATACCTTGGGCGTTGTTGTCGATTTCCTGCTGGCGTTCTTCGGCACTCCATTGGGCCTCGGCCACCACCGGGACGGTGAGCAGGTTGTTCATCAGCTGTTCGGTGATGTCCGTATTGGCGGCGTCGCCACTGGCTTCGATGGCCTTTTGCACCTCAGCCACGTTCACTTGATGGTAATGCAGCGCGTGCAGGGCGGCGGCGGTGGGGCTTGGGGTCCAGGCGGTGTTGGCACCGGCCTTGGGGTGGCCAATTTTCTGCTTGAGCATTTCGGCCATCAGGTCGGGCATGGCCCACATGCCCTTGCCAATCTGGGCGCGACCGCGCAGGCCGCAGTCCAGGCCAATCAGCACATTGCGGCGCTCGTAGGCGGCAATCCAGGCGCTGTTCTTGATGTCGCCCTTGCGCAGCATCGGGCCGGCGTACATGGCGGTGTGCATTTCGTCGCCGGTACGATCCAAAAAGCCGGTGTTGATAAAGGCGACGCGGCTCTTGGCGGCGGCGATGCAGGCTTTCAGGTTCACCGAGGTGCGGCGCTCTTCGTCCATGATGCCCAGCTTGACGGTGCTGTCCGGCAGGCCCAGCAGCTGCTCGACGCGGGCAAACAGTTCGCAGGCAAACGCCACTTCGGCGGGGCCGTGCATTTTGGGCTTGACGATGTACACCGAACCCTTGCGCGAGTTGGTGATGCCGTTCTGGCCGTGGCGTTGCAGGTCGTGCAGGGCGATGGTGGTGGTCACCACGGCGTCCATGATGCCTTCGGGAATTTCGCGGCCCTCTGCGCCCCACAGGATGGCCGGGTTGGTCATCAGGTGGCCAACGTTGCGCACAAACATCAGGCTGCGGCCATGCAGTTTTACTTCGCCCTGGCCGTTGGCGGCGGTGTACACGCGGTCGGCGTTCAGCGTGCGGGTGAAGGTGGCGCTGCCCTTGGTCACTTCTTCGGTCAACGTGCCCAGCTGGATGCCCAGCCAGTTGCGGTAGCCCAGCACTTTGTCTTCGGCATCAACGGCGGCGACCGAGTCTTCCAGATCCAGAATGGTGGACAGCGCGGCTTCAACAATCACATCGCTCACGCCAGCGGCGTCGCTCTGGCCAATGGCGGTGCTGCGGTCAATGCGGATATCCAGATGCAGGCCGTTGTGTACCAGCAAAACGGCGCTGGGCGCGGCGGCGTCGCCCTGGTAGCCCACCAGCTGGGCCGGGTTGGCCAGGCCGGTGCTGCCGCCATTGGCCAGTTTGACTGCCAGCTGGCCGTTCACGATGGTGTAGCCAGCGGCGTCCTGGTGGCTGGCATTGGCCAGCGGCGCGGCCTGGTCGAGCACATTGCGGGCAAATTCAATCACCTTGGCACCGCGCACCGGGTTGTAGCCACGGCCTTTTTCAGCGCCGTTGTCTTCCGGGATGGCATCAGTGCCATACAGCGCGTCGTACAGGCTGCCCCAGCGGGCGTTGGCGGCGTTCAGTGCATAGCGGGCGTTCAGGATCGGCACCACCAGCTGCGGGCCGGCCTGGATGGCCAGTTCGTCGTCTACATTGGCGGTGGTGGCTTGCACCTGGGCCGGCTCCGGCACGATATAGCCAATGTTTTCCAGGAAGGCGCGGTAGGCGGCCATGTCGGCAATCGGGCCGGGGTGGGCCTGGTGCCAGGCGTCCATTTCCAGCTGGATGCGGTCACGCTCGGCCAGCAGGGCGGCGTTTTTCGGGGCGAGGTCGTTGACGATGGCGTCAAAGCCGGCCCAGAACGTGGCCGAATCAATGCCGGTGCCCGGCAGCACGTTATCCTGAATAAAATCGTACAGTTCGGTGGCCACTTGCAGGCGGTGAAGAGTGGTGCGTGCGGTCATGAAACAACCTTTCAGATTCAAAATGACAATTCGGTTCGGATGATCAGAAAAAAACGTCCAGTGCAGCGTGGCCACGTCAGGCGATGAACAGGCTGGGCGGGTTTTTCCCCGGTGTTTGCGCGACTTGGCGCGGCAAGCGAGGCGGCGCAGCGGTGAAGCGCCACCCTCGGTCAACCTGTCGTGCGGGCTGGACGGCTGTTGCAAGCTTTGCGCCATGGCCCTGGCGCTGGCAGGCTTGTGGCCTGCAGGGGGCGTGGCGGCAAGGTAAGATAGGCGCGTATTTTTGCATGATCCTGGCTGGTATTCCAAATATCAAATGGTTGAAATAGCTTTGATCCAGAGTAAAAACCCCGGTAGTCTGCGCGCCATGCACACCTGTACCCTTGTTTGCCGCCAGTGGGCGGGCCGGCGGGAGCTGGCATGAACGAATTTTCCTTGATTGAGCGCTACTTTAACCGCCCGGCCCGTGACGACGGCGTGGTGCTGGCCGTGGGTGACGATGCGGCGATTGTGCGCCCCAGCGCCGGCTGCGAGCTGCTGGTGTCGGTTGATATGCTGGTGTCTGGCCGGCATTTTTTTCCCGAGGTGGACCCGCGCGCGCTGGGGCATAAAGCCCTGGCGGTCAATCTGTCTGATATGGCCGCGATGGGCGGACGGGCGCGCTGGGCCACGCTGGCGGTGGCCTGGCCGCAGCTGGACAGCCCCTGGATTGCCGCCTTTGCCGAGGGGCTGTTTGCTCTGGCGGCGCAGCATCAGGTCGATCTGATTGGCGGTGACACCACCCGTGGCCCGCTCACCCTGTCGGTGCAGATCATGGGCGAGGTTCCTGCCGGGCAGGCGCTGCGCCGGGATGGCGCACAGCCCGGCGATGAAATCTGGGTCAGCGGTCAGCTGGGGCTGGCCGCCGCCGCCTTGCAGCACCGGCTGGGTACGCTCAGCCTGCCTGAACCGGTGCTGGCGTTGTGCCAGCAGCAGCTGGACTGGCCGCAGCCGCGTCTGGCCTTGGGGCAGGCCTTGCGCGGGCTGGCCAGTGCGGCGCTGGATGTGTCGGATGGGCTGCTGGCCGATCTTGGCCATATCCTGCAACGCTCCGGGGTGGCCGGTGAGGTATGGGCCGGGCAGTTGCCCAGCCATCCCTGGCTACGTGCCCAGGGTCTGGCTACCCTGCCCTGTCTGGCGGCGGGTGGCGACGATTACGAGCTGTGCTTTACCGCCCCGCCCCGCCACCATGCGGCAATTGCCGCCCTGGCCGCGCCGCTGGGCCTGTCGTTGAGCTGTATTGGCCGGATTGTTCCCGGCCAGGGCTGTCGCCTGCTGGATACGCAGGGACAGCCGATCATTCTGGAGCGTGAAGGTTATGACCACTTTGCCTGACTGGCGCTTTATGCTGCGCCATCCGGCGCACGTGATTGCCTTGGGTCTGGGCAGCGGCCTGGCCCCGAAAGCGCCCGGTACCTTTGGCACACTGGCGGCATTGCCGCTGTATGCGCTGTTTCTGGATCTCGGCCTGACCCCGCTGTGGGTGGCGGTATTGCTGCTGCCGGCGTTTGTGCTGGGCTGCTGGGCATGTCAGCGCACGGGCGACGCACTGGGCGTGCCAGACCACGGTGCCATGGTGTGGGACGAAATGGTGGCCATGTGGGGCGTGCTGGCGGCGCTGCCAGCCACGCCGCTGGCCTGGCTGCTGGGGTTTGGGCTGTTCCGGCTGTTTGATATTGTCAAACCCTGGCCGATTCGCTGGCTGGATGCACGGGTGAAGGGCGGGTTTGGCGTCATGCTGGACGATGTGCTGGCGGCGCTGATGGCCTGGCTGACGTATCTGGCGCTGGTGAATCTGGCGGGCTTGCCGGGGTAAGCGCTGGCCTACCCCGGGTTGGCACTTAATTTACTCGGTGATCGGCGCAATCAGGATTTCCACCCGGCGGTTCAGCTGACGCCCGGCTTCGGTGGCATTGCTGGCGCGCGGCTCGTAGCGGCCACGGCCATACACGCTCATCCGTTCGCTATAGACACCACGTCCGCCAAGATAGCCGGACACGGCCCGGGCGCGGTTTTCCGACAGTGGCTGGTTGATGGCGTCGTTGCCCTGGTTATCGGTGTGCCCGCTGATGGCCAGCGTGGTTTTCGGGTACTTCACCAGGGTATTGCCAATTTTGTTCAGCGTTGGATAAAAACCGGGCTTGATCTGGTAGCTGTTGGTGTCAAATGCGGTGGTCGAGGTCATGGTGACCTTGATCGACTTGTCGCTGTACTGCTGGATCACGATATTGCCAGCCTGCACTTCCGAGGCCAGGTTGATGTCCAGCTCACGCTTTTGCTGGTCCATGTAATTGCCAATCGCCGCGCCGGCCAGCGCGCCGCCCACTGCGCCAATCAGTGCGCCGCGACCGCGATGGTTGTGGCTGATGGCCGCGCCCGCTGCTGCGCCGCCCAGGGTGCCGATAATGGCCCCTTTCTGGGTGTTGCTCATGCTGTCCCAGCCGCTATTGTTGGCGCAACCGCTGACAGCGAGGGTCATGGCCAGTCCGGCCAGCAGGGATTTTTTCATGGTGGTGTCTCCGTGGGGGGTGAATGCCGCGTGCTTGAGCGGTTTCTGTCAGTGTAGTGGCTGGCCGGGCAACGGTGCAGCCAATCTTGCCCGGGGTTTAATCCAGCGCAATCAATTCAGGCAAACAGGCGAGCCAGCGCTTCACCAGGGTTGGCTTCACGCATGAAAGCCTCGCCCACCAGAAAGGTATGCACCTGGGCGGCGCGCATGCGGGCCACGTCGGCGGCGCTGGCGATGCCGCTTTCGGTGACGGCAATCCGCTGGGGGCCAATGGCCGGCAGCAGGTCCAGCGTGGTGTCCAGGTTCACTTCAAAGGTGCGCAGATTGCGGTTGTTCACCCCAATCAGCGGCGTGCGCAGGGTAAGCGCCTGTTCCAGCTCGGCAGCATTGTGTACTTCTACCAGCACGGCCATGCCCAGTTCATTGGCCTGCTGTTCAAATGCTTGCATCTGCCCTGCGTCGAGCACGGCGGCAATCAGCAGGATGCAGTCTGCGCCCATCGCCCTGGCATCGACAATCTGGTACGGGTCGATGATAAAGTCCTTGCGCAGCACCGGCAGCGGGCAGGCGGCGCGGGCAGCCTGCAGGTAGGCGGGCGAGCCCTGAAAATAGTCGCGGTCGGTCAGCACCGACAGGCAGGCGGCACCGTGGGCGGCGTAGCTGGCGGCAATCGCCGCCGGGTCGAAGTCGGCGCGGATCACGCCCTTGCTTGGGCTGGCTTTTTTCACTTCGGCAATCACTGCCGGCAGGCCGGCGGCCAGCTTGGCGCGAAGGGCACCGACAAAATCGCGGGTGGGGCCGGCGTCGCGGGCGGCAGCGGTGAGTTCCGCCAGCGGGCGGCTGAGCTGGTCAGCCGCCACTTCGCGCCGTTTGGTGGCAACAATGGTGTTCAGAATGTCGGACATGGGCAGAGCATCCAGTTAATGCAGGGCATGGGTGGCAAAAAAATCCAGCAGGCGATGCGGCAGCCAGTCGAGATGGCCGGGAAACGCGCCGGAGACAAAACCAACATGGCCGCCGCTGGCCGGGTATTCCAGGGTGACGGCGGCGCTGGCCTGTTCGGGGCCGGGCAGCGCCTGGGCGGGTAAGAACGGGTCGTTGCCAGCGTTCAGCACCAGGGTGGGGCGGGCAATCCGGCTCAGCCAGGGCTTGGCCGAGGCGCGCGCCCAGTAGTCGTCCACCCCGGCAAAACCGTGCAGTGGGGCGGTGACGTGGTCGTCAAACGCCCGGAAACTGCGGCAGCGGCGAATCTGGGCGGAATCAAGCAGGCCGGGGTGGCGTTGGGCGGTGGCCAGGCTGGCCGGTTTGAGCGTGCGCAGAAACATCCGGGTGTAAATCTGCCGGGACAGGCCCTGATCCAGCCGGGCACCGGCAGCGGCCAGGTCAAGCGGCGCAGACACCGCCGCTGCGGCATTGAGCTGGGCACTGTCGCCCGCCTCGCCCAGGTGCTTGAGCAGCATATTGCCGCCCAGCGACACCCCCACCCCGTACAGTGGCCGGCCAGCTTGGGCCAGTCGGGCCAGTATCCAGGCCACTTCGGCAGAATCCCCGGCGTGGTAGGCGCGCGGCAAGGTGTTTGCCAGCCCGCCGCAACCCCGAAAATGCGCCACCACGCCCTGCCAGCCGCGTTGTGCCACCGCGTGCATCAGCGCCCGGGCGTAATGGCTGTGGCTGCTGCCTTCCAGCCCGTGCAACAACAGCACCAGCGGCACGTGCGGCGATGGGCCGTCCAGCCAGTCCACGGCAATCTGGCCGTGATCCGGGGTGGGCCAGATTTCCCGCCGGTAGGCCGGCAGCGGCAAGCGCAGGCACAGCGCCGGGTAGATCGTCTGACTGTGCCCGTCGGGCAGCCAGCGCGGGGCCTGGTAGGCCGAGGCGTGCAACACGGCGGCCATGGTGGCTCAGGCGGACCGAACGGCAGATTTCGGGCGGAAAGCCTTGACCCGCGCCGGGTCGGTGTCGATCCACGGTGCGCCAATCAGGTCCAGACAGTAAGGCACGGCGGCAAAAATCCCCGGCACTTTCACCTGGCCCTCGGCGTCGCGCAGGCCTTCCAGCGTTTCGGCAATCGCCTTGGGCTGGCCGGGCAGGTTGAGAATCAGCGCCTGCTTGCGAATTACCCCCACCTGACGCGACAGGATGGCGGTGGGCACAAAGGCCAGGCTGATCTGGCGCATCTGCTCGCCAAAGCCGGGCATCACCCGGTCGGCCACCGCCAGGGTGGCGTCGGGGGTCACGTCGCGCGGGGCCGGACCGGTGCCGCCGGTGGTCAGCACCAGATGGCAGCCCTGGTGGTCAACCAGATCGACCAGCGTGGTTTCGATTTCGTCGAATTCATCGGCAATCAGCCGGGCTTCAAATTCCACCGGGGTGGTAATGGCCTGTTTCAGCCAGTCGCGCAGCGCCGGCAGGCCCTTGTCTTCGTACACGCCCTGGCTGGCGCGGTCACTGACCGACACCAGACCAATTTTCACCGGCTGGCTCATGCGGCGTCCTCGTCGTCATCCTCCGGGCGCGCCGGTTTTACCGGGCCGCCAGGCTCGGGAATAATGTCCTTGAGCAGCTTGAACACCATGCGAAACGCCTTGGGCGGCTTGTTGTCGGCCTGTTCGCGGCGGGCATTGCGGATCTGGGTGCGCAGGGTTTGCACGTCAATGCCGGGGTATTCGGCCAGCAGGGCGTCCAGCGCCTTGTCTTCGGCCAGCAGGCGTTCGCGCCAGCGCTCCAGCCGGTGCATCCAGCCGGTATGCTGGTCGGATTCGCCGCGCAGCACCGCCAGGCGGGCTTCAATCGGGGCCGGATCGACATTGCGCATCAGCTTGCCGATGTACTGCAGCTGGCGGCGCAGCGCGCCGTGGGCGTTCAGCCGCTTGTGCTCCAGCACGGCTTCGCGCAGCGCGTCGGGAATCGGCATGGTTTTCAGGGTGTCGTTGGACAGGCCGATCAGGGCTTTGCCCAAATCCTGCAGGGCGTCCATTTCGCGCTTTTTTTGCGACTTGCTGACCAGCGTTTCGTCCGGCTGGCGGGGTTGGATCGATGTTGTCATGGTGCTTGGGGAAAAGACTAAGACTGGTATGATACAGGAACCCTGCCCACTCTTGCGGACTGCCCGGTAAATCCGGCACGCTTGCGGGCATTTGCCAACCCATTGCGACTGTGATCATGACCGAATCCGCCAGCTCCCTGAACTATAGTCAAGCCCAGCTTGCCGACCTTGCCACGCAAGTGCTGGATCTGGCCCGCCGCCATGGCGCCACTGCCGCCGAGGCCGAAGTGTCTGAAGGCGTTGGCCAGGCCGTCAGCGTGCGGCTGGGTGAAGTGGAAACCATCGAATACACCGGCGACAAGGGCGTGGGGGTGACGGTCTACCTGGGCCAGAGCAAAGGCCACGCCAGCAGCTCGGATTTTTCATCCGCCGCGCTGGAAGACACCGTCAAGGCGGCGCTGAACATTGCCCGCTTCACCGCCGCCGACCCGTTTGCCGGCCTGGCTGACCCGGCCCGGCTGGCCACCGAATTTCCCGACCTGTCGCTGTGTCACCGCTGGGATTTGTCGGTAGAAGACGCCATTGCCCTGGCCTGCGCCACCGAAGCCGCCGGCCAGGCGGTGGACAACCGGGTGAACAACTCGGAAGGTGCCAGCGTCAACACCCAGGTCAGCCAGTTTGTCTACGCCAATAGCCACGGCTTTTGCCATGGCCATCAGGGCAGCCGCCACAGCCTGTCGGCCACGCTGATTGCCGAACAGAACGGCGACATGCAGCGCGACTACTGGTATAGCAGCGCCCGCCATCCCGAAGACCTGCTCGACGCCGCCACCGTGGGCCGGATTGCCGGCGAGCGCGCTGTGCGCCGGCTGGGCGCACGCCGGGTGAAAACCGGCCAGTATCCGGTGCTGTTTGAAGCGCCGCTGGCCGCCGGGCTGATTGGCCATTTTGTGTCTGCCGTCAGCGGCGGCGCGCTGTACCGCAAAATGAGCTTTCTGGTGGATTCGCTGGGCACCCAGGCATTTGCCCCGCTGGTCAGCATCGACGAAGACCCGTTCATCCCGCGCGGCATTGCCTCTGGCGCATTTGACAACGAAGGCGTGGCCACCTGCGCACGCAGCGTGGTGGCGCAAGGGGTGGTCAATGGCTACTTCTTGTCGTCCTACTCGGCGCGCAAGCTGGGCATGACCACCACCGGCCATGCCGGCGGCTGCCACAATCTGCACGTCCACGCCACCGGCCCCGACTTTGCCGGCCTGCTGCAACAGCTGGGCACCGGCCTGGTGGTCACCGAGCTGCTGGGCCACGGGGTGAACACCGTCACCGGCGATTACTCACGCGGCGCAGCAGGGTTCTGGGTGGAAAACGGCGTGCTGGCCTATCCCGTGGAAGAAATCACCATTGCCGGCAACCTCAAGGACATGTTCCGCGACATCGCCGCCATTGGCAGCGACCAACTGGTGCGCGGTGCCACCCGTTGCGGTTCCATCCTGCTGTCGCGCATGACGGTTGCCGGCGAATGAGCCCCACCCATCAGGCAGCCAGGCCGGCCTACTGGGCCGACGCCTGTGCCGCACTGAGCGAAGCCGACCCGGTGCTGGCCGCGCTGATTGGCCGCTACCCTGACGCACACCTGCACTCACGCGGGGAGCCGTTTGTTACCCTGGTGCGGGCGATTGTCGGCCAGCAAATTTCCACCCGCGCCGCCGATGCCGTATGGGGTCGGCTGCAGGCCGCCGTGCCGGCGCTCAGTCCGCAGGCGCTGCTGGCCGTGCCGGAGGTGGCGCTACGCAACGCCGGGCTATCCGGGCGCAAGGTGGAATACACCCGCGACCTGGCCCGCCACTTTGCCGATGGCCTGCTTGACCCTGACAGCTTTGCCCGGATGGACGATCAGGCGCTGATTGACGCGCTGGTGGCGGTGCGTGGCATTGGCCGCTGGAGTGCCGAGATGTTTCTGATTTTCAACCAGCTGCGCGCCGATGTCTGGCCGGTGGACGATATCGGCCTGCAGCGGGCGGTGGGCCGGCACTATCTGCACGGCATCAGCCCCACGCCCAAGGCGCTGCGCCAGTTTGGCCAGCGCTTTGCGCCATGGCGCACCGTTGCCACCTGGTATCTGTGGCGCAGCCTGGACCCGGAGACCGTGCTGTATTGATGGGGGCAGGCTGGCAGAATGCGCCAGGCCTCGGGGAACCTGCTGGCGTTTGGCCACTCGGATGAAGCTTGCGCCGATCCGGGGCCACTAAGCCGGTGAATTGCGTAGAATCCCCTAAAACTGCCGCAGCGCCACACTGCCTTGCAGATTTTTATTCAGCTTAATCCTGTGGTTGCCAAGGAATTTTTTATCGTGATGCATTACCGCTTGCCTTCGCAACGCCGTGTTTATCTGTTTCTGGCGCTGGCCTGCGCCGCCGCGATGGCATTTGCCCTCTACGCCCAGCATGGCCTGGGGCTGGAGCCTTGTCCGCTGTGCATTTTTCAGCGGGTGGCGGTCATCGTCCTGGGCCTGATTGCCTTGCTGGCCGCCTGGCATGACCCCCATTACCGCAAGTCGCAGGCGGTCTGGGCCAGTCTCAGCCTGCTGGCGGCGCTGGCTGGTGCTGGCGTGGCCGGCTGGCAGGTCAAGCTGCAGCTGTTCACCCCGGCGGACAAGATTCCCGCCTGCGGGCCTGGGCTGGACTACATGCTGGAAACCATGCCGCTGGCCGACATGCTGGCCAAAGTATTTCGCGGCAGCGGCGAATGCGCCGAAATCAACTGGCGCTTGCTGGGGCTGCCCATGCCGGTATGGACGCTGCTCGGGTTTCTGGCGTTTGCCGGTCTGGCGCTGTGGTTGCTACGGCGGCGCTGAGCGCGCACAGGCAAAACCCTCACGCTAACTCGAACAACTCACGCTCAGGGTGTGTGCCCAGTCTGGCGGCAGGCCGGCGTAATCGGCATATTCTGGCCGTTCGGTAAACGGATCGCTCAGACAGGCACGCAGGCGGTTGATCTCCTGATAATTGCCCGCCTGCGCGGCCTGAATGGCCAGTTCGGCCAGGTGATTGCGCAGCACATAACAGGGGTTGACCTGGCGCATGGCAGCGCTGCGTTGGGCGTCGGACTGGCCATCCTGCTGCAGCCGGACGGCGTAGCGCTGCCGCCAGGTGTCAAAGCTGGCCCGGTCGAAAAACAGGTCGCGGCAGTGTTCCGGATCGTCGCCGTGGGCGGTGACGGCGCACAGCCGGCGCCAGGTCAGCGTGTGGTCGGCCCCCTGGGCGGCCATCAGGTCGAGCAGGTCGGTGAGCAGGGTCCAGTCCTCGTCCTGCCAGTGCTGCAAGCCCAGCTTGGCTTGCATGCGGCTGGCCAGGGCGGCTTCCAGCGCGGGTTGAAAGGTTTCCAGCGCCTGCAACAGGCGTTCTTCGCGAATCAGCGGCCACAGCGCAGCAGCCAGCCGTTGCAGGTTCCAGTACACGATGTGTGGCTGACGGCGGAAAGCGTAGCGGCCCTGGTGGTCGGAGTGGTTGCAGATATGCTCTGGGTCAAAGCCATCCAGAAAGCCAAACGGGCCGTAATCCAGGGTCAGGCCCAGAATCGACATATTGTCGGTGTTCAGCACGCCATGGCAGAACCCTACCGCCTGCCAGTCGGCCACCAGCCGGGCGCTGGCGGCAATCACCTGCTCAAACCAGGCGGCGTAGGGCTGTTCGGCTTGCTGACACTCGGGAAAATGCGCGGCAATCACATGGTCGGCCAGCTGGCGCAGCGCGTCGGGCCGGTTGCCGTGGCAAAAATGCTCAAACATGCCAAAGCGGACAAAGCTGGGGGCCACCCGGCAGACCACGGCAGCGCTTTCCAGGCTTTCGCGCCGCACCAGGGTGGACGAGGCCACCAGCGTCAGCGCCCGGCTGGTGGGAATGCCCAGGCCGGCCATCGCTTCCGAACAGAGAAATTCCCGAATCGACGAACGCAATACTGCACGGCCATCACCCATACGTGAAAACGGCGTCGAGCCCGCGCCTTTGAGCTGGATTTCATGGCGCTGGCCATCCTGGCCGTCGCGTTCACCCAGCAGCAGGGCGCGGCCATCGCCCAATTGTCCGGCCCAGACGCCAAACTGGTGGCCAGAGTAGGCGGTGGCCAGCGGCGGCAATCTGGCGGGCGGGCGGCTGCCGGCCAGTACGGCCAGGGTGTCGTCGTCAAAGTCGTGGGCAGGGTCTAGCCCAAGCAGGCGGGCGCAATCTGGGCTGATGGCGGCCCAGTGCGGTTCGTTCAAGGCTTGTGGGGCCACCACCCGGTAAAAAATCGGGGGCAATGCGGCGTAGCGGGGGCTGTGCAGCCCGGTTTCGATGGCAGACATGGCAAGTGCGTCGTGGGGGGAGACACCCCACTATAGCAAGCTTGCCAGGCTGACCATAGACACATGGCAGACAGGGTTTTATCCAGCGGGCCGAGCGGCGGCGCGGCACCGGTGGCAGGATGGAGCCGGTGGACGGCAAGCCCTATGGCTCAGTGGTGGCGCGCGCCCAGATGCTGGCGGGCGTGCTTGACGGCACGCAGTGAGGCAGCGGACAGATTGGTGCAGGCAAACTGGTTGACCTGGCGGGTGGCTTTGGACATGGATTCGTAGGCACAGCCGCCAACCGCCACGGCGGATTCCAGCGCATCGCGGCTGGGGCGGGTCATCGGGGCCTGGTTGAGTTGCTTGACCAGATCGCGGTTCAGGCTGGACACCAGCCGCTCTGACAGCATCATCAGGTCGTTGCCGGCCTGCACCTGGGCAATCAACAGCGATTGAGTGGCCTGTAGCGGGCCATCCAGCGGGCCGTCGTTGGCCGGGTTGGGCGTCGGCGGAGTTTGCAGTGGGCGACAGGCTTCCACCCATTGTCGGTAGACATCAAGCTGGGCATCGACCAGACGGCGCTGATTCTGGGCCAGAACATCGGCCAGCGCGGTCATTGCGTGGGTCAAGTGGGTGAATAGCATGGCGACCCTCCATCCGGGTAGTGGCTGCGCAAACAGCCGGTAAGAAAACGGTGTTTCAGTGGCCGGGCACCGTGATCCGGATGCGCGGGATGTGCCAGCACGACCGGCCTGGGGCAGGTCAAGAACCACACAGGCGCTGACTGAGTGGAGTTTACCCCGTTTTGCGTCAGGGTCAATAAACCATAAGCATAAAGCCTGGGTATTTTTACGTAGTCATGACCGACAGGCTTGTCAGCACAGGATTTTGTGCCGATTTGGCACATGGGCCGGGGCCACAGACAAGCGTTGTATGCGCGCGACACCTGTCCGCCCCGGACCCATTCAGCCGTGGTGGTGGCTCAGTGGTGCCACATGGCGTCGAGTTCGGTCAGCAAGGCTTCGATGATCGGGTCGCCAGCGCGGTCGGCACTGTAGATGAAATGCAGCTCGGTGGTTTTGCTGTAATCGCCCACCAGCACCACATCACCGGCTTGCTGCATCACCAGCGCTTCATCCTCACGCATGATGGCCAGCCCCACCCCCGCCCGCACCAGGCTGGTGATGCAGGGGATGTGATCGACTTCGGCCACTTTTTTCGGGGAAATGTTCATTTCCCGCCACAGCTCGCTGGTCAGTTTGTGCAGGCTGGACAGCGGCGAAATGCCAATCCACGGCAATTTGCCCAGCTCCTTGTTGCTCATGCCGCTCAGTCGCTCGCGCCAGGCGGGTGGGGCCACCACGCGAAAGCGCATGTCGGTGAGGTACACGGTATTGACGTTCACATAGGGGTTTTTACCAATGTAAAACCCGGCGTCGAGTTCTTTTTTGCGTACCCGGTTGAGCACGCTACCGGTGACGCCATGCTGCAGCTGGATGTCCAGCAGTGGGTATTTTTCAATCAGCGCGGCCACCCACGGGCCGATGTTGATCATTTCTGGTGTGGTGATGGCACCAATGATGGCGCGTCCGGCCAACTGGCCTTTCAGGCTGCGCGAACGGTAGAGCAGTTCGCGGCTGGCTTCCAGAATGGCCTGGGCCTGGGGCAGCAGTTCCTGGCCGATGCGTGACAGGTTCACCCCGCCGGCGGTGCGTTCAAACAGCGGCATGCCGACTTCTTCTTCCAGCGCCTTGATCTGCGCGGTGACGGCGGGCTGGCTCAGGTGCAGCAGCTCCGCCGCCTGGGTCAGGTGGCCTTGTTGCGCCACCGTGACAAAGGTGCGCAATTGATAAATTTCCATGACGATCTCTCTCCCCAGCAGGCAGTGATGTAGTGGGTTGTCTGTGCTGGTCAGCCGGGGTGGGCCAGGCCCGAATCGTCAGCCAGCGCACCCGGATCGCCCTGCCTGGACAGCCTCCGGATGCTGTATTCCCCTGATGCGTCGCCGTGATGGTCGCGCGCAGAGTTGTCGTTTTACCTGCAATTTTACGCCAATTTTGCCTGGCTTTGCTGACGCATCTTGGCGTCATTTTGTGAGTATAAGCCACTGATGTAAAACATATATTGCTACGCAGCATTCAAATGGCTGATTTTTTTCATCAGAAATTGCGATTAGCACGTTTACGCTAACGTTAAGTAGATTCGTCGCAAGCAAGCCTTTCCGGGGTTTGTGTCACAAAGGAGGAAACACATGAACGAAGACGTTCTGAAACGGGTGCAGCAGAACCCGAAGTTCGCCGAACTCGTCCACAAGAAGACGACATTCGGATGGACCCTGTCGATCGTGATGCTGGTGATCTACTACGGGTTCATCCTGATTCTGGCATTTGCACCGAAGTCGCTGGGTGCAACGATCGGTGGCGGCGTCACCACCCTTGGCATGCCGGTGGGCGTGCTGATCATTCTCTCGGCGTTTGTGCTGACGGGCATTTACGTGCGCCGCGCCAACACCGAGTTTGACCAACTCAACCAAGAAATCGTTGAGGAGTCCAAGTAAATGAATCGTTGGCTCAAATACGCAGGTTACGCAGCACTGGCGCTGGCGCCGGTGGCTGCATTCGCGGCCGGTGACGCGCTGCAGGGCGAAGTGAAAAAAGCCCCGCTGAACGTCGCGGCCATCGTGATGTTCTTCGCCTTTGTGGCATTTACCCTGGGGATCACCTACTGGGCAGCGCGTCGCACCCGGTCGGCCTCGGACTTCTACACCGCCGGTGGTGGTATCACCGGTTTCCAGAACGGTCTGGCCATTGCCGGTGACTACATGTCGGCAGCCTCGTTTCTGGGTATTTCCGCCATGGTGTTCGAAAAAGGCTACGATGGCCTGATCTACTCCATCGGCTTCCTGGTCGGCTGGCCGGTGATCCTGTTCCTGGTGGCAGAGCGTCTGCGTAACCTGGGCAAGTTTACTTTCGCCGACGTGGCCTCCTATCGTCTGAATCAAACCCAGGTTCGCATCCTGGCGGCGACCGGCACCCTGGTGGTGGTGGCGCTGTACCTGATTGCCCAGATGGTGGGCGCAGGCAAGCTGATTCAGCTGCTGTTCGGCATGGACTACGCCACCGCTGTGGTGCTGGTGGGCGTGCTGATGGTGCTGTACGTGATGTTCGGCGGCATGCTGGCCACCACCTGGGTGCAGATCATCAAGGCGTGCATCCTGCTGTCCGGTGCCTCGTTCATGGCCTTCATGGTGCTGGCTTCGGTGGGTTTCAGCCCGGAAGCCATGTTCTCCAAGGCCATTGAAGTACACGACAAGCACGCTGCCATCATGGAGCCGGGCCAACTGGTATCCAACCCGATCGACGCCGTGTCGCTGGGTCTGGCACTGATGTTTGGTACCGCTGGCCTGCCGCACATCCTGATGCGCTTCTTTACCGTGTCCAACGCCAAGGAAGCCCGCAAGTCGGTGTTCTTTGCTACTGGCTTCATCGGCTACTTCTACATCCTGACCTTCATCATCGGTTTTGGCGCCATCTTCCTGGTGGGCACCAACCCGGAATTCAAGGATGCAGCTGGCAAGCTGATCGGTGGTAACAACATGGCTGCCGTACACCTGGCCAAGGCCGTGGGCGGCAACCTGTTCCTGGGCTTCATCTCGGCTGTGGCGTTTGCCACCATCCTGGCCGTGGTGGCGGGTCTGGCCCTGTCCGGTGCTTCGGCTGTGTCGCATGACCTGTACGCCTCGGTGATCAAGAAGGGCAAGGCTGACGAAGCCGCTGAAATGCGCGTGTCCAAGATCACCACCCTGGTGCTGGGCGTGATTGCCATCGTCCTGGGTATCATCTTTGAAAAGCAGAACATCGCCTTCATGGTGGGCCTGGCCTTCTCCATCGCCGCTTCGGCCAACTTCCCGGTGCTGTTCCTGTCGATGTTCTGGAAGGGTCTGACCACCCGTGGCGCAGTGGTGGGTGGCTTTATCGGCCTGTTCTCTGCCGTGCTGCTGATTGTTCTTGGCCCGGCAGTGTGGGTTGATGTGCTGAAGAACGCCAAGGGTAGCGAGCTGTTCCCGTACAAAAACCCGGCGCTGTTCTCGATGACCCTGGCTTTCGTGACCACCTGGCTGGTGTCCGTGATGGACAACTCCAAGCAAGCTCAGGAAGAACGCAAGCTGTTTGATGCCCAGTTCGTCCGTGCCATGACCGGTATCGGTTCGGCTGGTGCCTCCAAGCATTAATTTGATCTGAAAGACAAGCTGGCCACGCCGTGGGTGTGGCCAGCCACCCCCCCTGCACTACAAAGGAGCTACTGAATGTCCACCATCGAATCCGTCCTGAAAGAAACGCGCAGCTTTCCGCCGTCCGACGCTTTCCGTCAGAAGGCCACCATCTCGGGCATGGAAGCCTATAACGCACTGTGCGATCAGGCCAATCAGGATTACCCCGGCTACTGGGGCGGCCTGGCCCGTGACCTGCTGACCTGGCACAAGCCGTTCACCCAGGTATTTGATGACAGCAATGCGCCGTTTTTCAAATGGTTTGCCGATGGTGAGCTGAACGTCTCCTACAACTGTATCGACCGTCATCTGGCGCAAAACGCCGACAAAGTCGCGCTGATTTTTGAAGCCGATGGGGGTGAAGTCAACAACGTCACCTACGCAGATCTGCATCGTCAGGTGTGCCTGTTCGCCAACGGCCTCAAAAGCCTGGGCGTCACCAAGGGTGATCGCGTCATTATTTATATGCCGATGGTGGTGGAAGCCATTGTCGCCATGCAAGCCTGCGCCCGTATCGGTGCCATCCACTCGGTGGTGTTTGGCGGCTTCTCCGCTGGCGCAGTGAAAGACCGTATCGAAGACGCCGGTGCCAAGCTGGTGGTGACGGCCAACGAAGGCATGCGCGGCGGCAAGACGGTTCCGCTCAAGGCCACCGTTGACGAAGCACTGACCATGGACGGCACCAGCTCGGTGCAAAACGTGATTGTGTACCAACGCACCCCGACCGATGTGGCCTGGACTGCGGGCCGCGACGTTTGGCTGCACGATCTGGTCAAAGACCAGTCGGAAACCTGCGAACCGGAATGGATGAACGCGGAAGATCCGCTGTTTATTCTCTACACCTCCGGCTCCACCGGCAAACCCAAGGGCATCCAGCACAGCACCGCTGGCTACCTGCTGGGCGCGATGAATTCCTTCCGCACCGTGTTTGACTTCAAGCAGGACGACGTCTACTGGTGCACGGCTGATGTGGGCTGGATCACGGGTCACTCCTACATCTGCTACGGCCCGCTGGCCAATGGCGCTACCCAGATCGTGTTTGAAGGTGTGCCGACCTACCCGAACGCTTCGCGTTTCTGGCGCATGATTCAAGACCACAAGGTCTCGATTTTCTACACCGCACCGACCGCTATCCGCTCGCTGATCAAGCTGGGTGCCGATCTGCCGAACCAGTTTGACCTGACCAGCCTGCGCCTGTTGGGCACGGTGGGCGAGCCGATCAATCCGGAAGCCTGGATGTGGTACTACGAAGTGGTGGGCGGCAGCCGCTGCCCGATCGTGGACACCTGGTGGCAAACCGAAACCGGCTCGGCGATGATCGCCCCGCTGCCGGGCGCTGTGCCGACCAAGCCGGGTTCTTGCACCCTGCCGCTGCCGGGCATCATCGCGGATATCGTTGACGAATCCGGCGCTCAGGTTGAGCCGGGCCGTGGCGGTTTCCTGGTGATCAAGAAGCCGTTCCCGTCGCTGGTGCGCACCATCTGGGGTGACCCGGACCGTTTCAAGAAAACCTACTTCCCGGACGAATTCAACGGCCAGTACTACCTGGCAGGCGACTCGGCCAACCGTGACGAAAACGGCTACTTCTGGATCATGGGCCGTATCGACGACGTGCTGAACGTGTCGGGTCACCGTCTGGGCACCATGGAAATCGAATCTGCCCTGGTGGCCAACCCGCTGGTGGCTGAAGCCGCCGTGGTGGGCAAGCCGCACGATGTGAAGGGTGAAGCCGTGGTGGCCTTTGTGGTGCTGAAGGGTGCCCGTCCGGAAGGCGAAGAAGCCAAGAAGATTGCGGCTGAACTGAAGGCCTGGGTGGCCCATGAAATCGGCAAGATTGCCCAGCCGGATGACATCCGCTTTGGCGAGAACCTGCCGAAGACCCGCTCGGGCAAGATCATGCGCCGCCTGCTGCGCTCCATCGCCAAGGGTGAAGAAATCACCCAGGACGTGTCCACGCTGGAAAACCCGCAAATCCTGACCCAGCTCAGCGCACCGCTGTAATACGCGCCCCGGCGCAGTCCGGCTGATGCCTGCCCGGCCAGCCGGACCCCAGTTTTCCCTGCGATTGCCGCACCTTATCCCGTGTTTCGGGATAATGGTGCGGTTTTTTTTGGCTTGTCGGTGCTTGGCAAATCACTGGGCGGTGTTATCGCACCGCTGAGCAGAGCGCCTGATCCTCGTGGTGTTTTTGCTGCCATTGTTGCCGTGGCTGTTTTTCGTGCGCGCCAGACGGCTGAGGGCCCATTTCATCCAACTTGTCACCCTGCTTACCCAGCTGCAAAGCTACTTACCACCTGTCACTTGCTATCTATGATCAAGCTGCTGTTTTATCAGCAGTTTTGTTCTGAGTAAGCTTGGCACGCATCTTGTTGTCTTCTTGGCATGCACTGAAGCTTTTCCCGCCACGTACATAAGGACAATAAGACGAGATGGAGACTTTTTACAACGTGATGCGGCGTCAGGGGGTCACCCGTCGCAGCTTCCTCAAATTTTGCAGCCTGACGGCCACCTCGCTCGGGCTGGGGTCGGCATTTGTGCCGAAAATTGCTCACGCACTGGAAACCAAGCCTCGCGTGCCAGTGATCTGGCTGCACGGGCTGGAGTGCACCTGTTGCACCGAATCGTTCATCCGCTCGGCGCACCCGCTGGCCAAGGATGCGATTCTGTCGATGATCTCGCTGGATTACGACGACACCATCATGGCGGCGGCCGGTCACCAGGCGGAAGCCATCCTGGAAGAAATCCAGCAAAAGTACAAAGGCAACTACATTCTGGCGGTGGAAGGCAACCCGCCGCTGAATGAAGACGGCATGTTCTGCTTTCCCGGTGGTGAGCCGTTTGTAGAAAAGCTCAAGCGCCTGTCCAAAGACGCCAAGGCGCTGATTGCCTGGGGTTCGTGCGCCTCGTGGGGCTGCGTGCAGGCGGCCAAGCCCAACCCCACCCGCGCCACGCCGGTACACCAGGTGATTCTGGACAAGCCGGTGATCAAGGTGCCGGGTTGCCCGCCGATTCCGGAAGTCATGGCGGCGGTGATCACCTATATGGTGACGTTTGACCGCATGCCCGAGCTGGACCGCCAGGGCCGGCCCAAGATGTTCTACGGCCAGCGCATTCACGACAAATGCTATCGCCGCCCGCATTTCGACGCCGGCCAGTTTGTCGAGCAGTGGGACGACGAAGGCGCACGCAAGGGTTACTGTCTGTACAAGGTGGGCTGCAAGGGCCCAACCACTTATAACGCCTGTTCCACCATCCGCTGGAACGACGGCGTGTCCTGGCCGGTGCAGTCTGGCCACGGTTGTCTGGGCTGCTCGGAAGATGGCTTCTGGGACAAGGGGTCGTTCTACGACCGGGTGACCGGGATTCCGCAATTCGGCATTGAGGCCAACGCCGACACCATCGGCCTGACCGCCGCTGGCGGCGTGGGGGCGGCGATTGCCGCGCACGCGGCAGTGAGCGCGCTCAAGAGCACGGCGCTGAAAAAACAGGACCTGAAACCGATCGAGACCACCCAGCCGGAGGATAAATAATGAGCAGTTACACGACACAAGGGTTCTCGCTGGACAATAGCGGCCGCCGCGTGGTGGTGGACCCGGTCACCCGCATCGAAGGCCATATGCGTTGCGAGGTCAACCTCAACAGCCAGAACATCATCACCAATGCCGTCTCCACCGGCACCATGTGGCGCGGCCTGGAAGTGATTCTCAAGGGCCGCGACCCGCGTGA
>ERZ724523.427-NODE-427-length-24554-cov-4.872893_pt1 | contig 24554 bp, 18 predicted proteins | sample MGYA00376056_ERZ724523 | MGnify/ENA primary metagenome ERZ724523 (study PRJEB28724, sample SAMN07190888) | wastewater metagenome | isolation source: influent of sewage treatment plant in Hong Hong | place: USA: Christiansburg, Virginia | collected 2016-03-01 ... | reverse complement strand
GACAAAGTCTCAGAGCTGCGAAAATCTAAGCCTTGAGGTAGGTTCTTATGAACTCTCTGCCGGTTGGTTCAACCGAATTCAACAAGAAAACGTAAAAGGATCAGACGGATCAACACTCAATATATCTCAAAAATTCAATCGCATTAGTTTTACGCTTCCCATCGGGCCGGCTAACAATTCGATCTCTATCTCTCGCATTACACCGCACCATAGACATCGTGCAGGAGTTGGTGTCCTAACTTCGGTCCTATTCTTTGCTGCCCTAACCGGTGCCGGTTTTCTAAGCACCGATATTTACAACCCATGCCTATCAAGCCCAGAATCGTTACCGACTTATCGATGTATAGGGACAAGTGGATCTCAACTAACGAAACAAGTGATGACTGGGGTAGGGATCAGCGGAATGTTAGTGGGACTGTCCATAGGAATCCCGCTTGTCGTGGTTAAGTAGAAACAAGGAAGATTATCATGTATAGAACGATGATCTCGCTAATTGTTGCTCTTCCCTTGATTAGCTGCTCAGAAACCAACCAGTCACTGGATTGCGATGCAGATCCAGATCACGTAGTTTGCGACACTGAAAATGGTTCTATATGCGACCCGGTATACCATCGATGCATGTGTGCAGATAGCCAGAATGGCTCATGCCCATGTATTTCACACAGTCAATGTCAAAGTCTTGTGTGTGCATTCTCAAATGAGAGTATATCCTCAAATCCACATTCAAGAGCCCTGGGCACATGTGTGCCTCGCAATCAGATCGTCTATTTGAATATAGACCCAAGTTATCAAAAAGACCCATCTTGCGCCAACAGTACCTCTGGTTCGCAGGGCTGTCCATACACAGATTTCCAATCAGCATTAGCGTCGGTCTCGGCGGGAAAGCCATACATTCAGTTTTCTGGCACCTTAGCAACCAAGCTGTCCATTATCTCTGGCAATTATTCCTATTTATCCTCCGGATCGGGAGTCACTTTGAACATTATCGGATCACATGACCAGTATATCTCAGATTTTTGGGAAGGCACCGGTAGACCGGCAGACTCCGTACTTGCTCAAGGAATCGAGATAGTCCAGTCCTCATCAAAGGATATGTTTAATACGGTTTTTGACGGCATCCAAGTATATAATTCTGTAACACTTACGAGCGCAGATGACAAGTTCAGCGTCCCTTCTGTATTATTTACACGAAGCATAATAAGCGACCCGGTGAAACCACCAGCTACTGGCCCACAAAAGCGGCTCTTTGATGACAACTTCAATCTTGTGATCGATAAGTCAATCATATCAACATCTGCGGAAACAGTGTTCTTACGGAAAGCCTCACAATCATCTATTAAAACAACAATTACAAACACTGTCTTCAGGAAGCCCACAAACTCTACCAGCGTCACAGGGAATTTGTTTGGTGACTACTATGAGAAAGACAGTCTAGATTTTCTCTACAATTCAGTTTTGATCCCGTCAATAAAAACCGGCCGCTGTACGAATCAATTCGCAGGCAACCTGTTCTGGGATAAATTTGTCTTTCCGGACTCTTGTCTAAAACCAGCTAATTTAGATTATTTGAATGGAGTCCCTGTTAAGCCACAGGCAACTGACTTGCAAGAGCTAATTGAAGTTCACGGTTGCCATCGCCCATATCTGATTTCAGAGGGGAATTCCTTGCAGATCAACAGACCGATACCCAAAGAGCTGATAGCCATTAGCAGAAATATCCAATGGGACTACTGCGGAAGGCAGCGTGATACGCTTAGCGATGCAATGGGAGCACTAGTAATCCCTTAGGAAGCGGATCGAGGAATCGTACATGGCAAAAGGTATCTCTCTCCACATAGGAGTGAATCTCTCCCAAGCAACAGGAGGGATTTACCTATGGCCACCATTGAGAACTTGTGTAAACAGTGCTCAGAAAATGGCGGAAATCGCCGAATCCAGGCACTTTAAGGCGGAGTTTTTGCCAAATGAGAAGGCGACTCGGCTTGCGATCATACAATCTATAAAGCGAGCGGCTAGCACTCTTATTGGCGGCGATATCTTTTTTGTGTCATTTTCAGGGCATGGAACTCAGGTTAAGGACGAAAATGGCGATGAATCACCAACCCTCGGCGGTGACGGCCTGGATGAAACATGGTGCTGCTTTGATGGCAAAATCATCGATGATGAATTAGCCACTTTGTGGGCAGAATTCCGTCCTGGCGTACGAATCTTGGCAATATCTGATTCTTGTCATAGTGGCACAGTAACCCGAAGTGCTCGCAGGCCTGGGCGCGTACCAATTGGGGCCAAGGGCCTATTGATCGGAGCGTGCCGCGATGCAGAGACGGTCATGGCCGATGATGGATCCGGGTTTAGTCCATTTACACACGCTCTCGTTGAGACGTGGCAAAAGATCGTTGCCACCCATAGCAAAGCCGACTACCGCGAGTTCTATTCGCGTATTCATCGGATGCTGCAGGGCAGACAAACTCCTTCTTGGTATCGGTTCGGAACCATCGATGACGATTTCTATCTAGAACCGCCTTTCTCGATTGAGCACACGATCGCGCTTCGGAGAACACGAGGTGCCCCGTCGAACAAGATTGGGCACCAAGACTAGCAGCCAATCCTGAGCGCCCCCCTACTCCACCCGATACACGAAGTCGCCTTTTTCGCTTACGGAGATGTGGACGGAGCCGACTTTTTGGCCGGTGGCCATGCGGGCGAGGAGGTCGCGGGATAGCTCGGGGAGGATGGTGCGGGTGAGGATGTGGTCGACGTTGCGGGCACCGGTGTGGACTTCGGTGCAGCGGCTGGCGATGGCGGTGACGAGGGTCTCGTCGTAGGTCAGCTCGGCGCGGTGGTTTTCCTTGAGTCGACCTTTGATGCGGCCAAGCTGCATGCGGATGATCGAGCGCATCACCTCGTCGCGGATCGGGTAGTAGGGCACGACCACAGTGCGACCAAGGAAGGCATCCTGGAAGACCTTGCTCAGCTCGGGACGGAGCGCTTGGCCGAGCTTGTCGGGCTCGGGGCTGGTCTCAGGGTCGGCGGTGAGCTTGTGAATCAGGTCGCTGCCGATGTTGCTGGTCATCAGGATCAGGGTGTTGCGGAAGTCGACCTCGATGCCGGTGGCGTCGCTGAGCATGCCGCGATCGAAGACCTGATAGAAGATTTCCATCACGTCGGGGTGGGCCTTTTCGACCTCGTCGAGGAGCACGATGGTGTAGGGCTTGCGACGGACCGCCTCGGTGAGAATGCCGCCCTCGTCGGAGCCGACGTAGCCGTGTGGCGAGCCGGTTAGGCCCGAGACGCGATACTGCTCCTGATACTCCGACATGTTGAGGGTGACCATGTTGCGCTCGCCGCCGTAGAGCGCCTCGGCGAGGGCCAGCGCCGTCTCGGTCTTGCCGACGCCGCTCGGACCGACGAGCAGGAACACCCCGATGGGACGGCGACGGTCCTCGAGTCCAGCACGGCTGGTGCGGATGCGCTGACAGATGGCTTCCAGAGCGTGATCTTGGCCGACGACCCGCTGCCGCAGCACCTCGGGCAGCCGCAGCACCGCTTCGATGTCGTCTTTGACCATCCGCCCCAGTGGAATCCCGGTCCAGCCCGAGATCACCGTGGCAATGGTCGGCGCGTCGACAAAAGCATGCACCAGCGGTTCCTTGCCTTGAATCGTCGACAGCTCGGCACGACGGGTCTTGAGCTGCTCGATGAGGGCTGCTTTCTCTTCCTTTGGTAGCTCGCCCGCCAGCCGCGACATCAGCCCGCTCAGCTCGGCAACGAGCGCCTTTTCCTTGTCCCAGCGCTGCGTCAGCGCATCGAGCGTCGCAGACTCCGTTTCACGCAGCTTGCCCAGCCGGTCGAGTCGCTCGCCGAAGTCACTGCCGACGCTGACCTCGCGCACCAGCGCTTCCTGTTCGGCATCGAGCGCGGCAATCCGGCTGCGGCTGAAGTCAATCGGCGGTGGCGTCGAGCCTTGACTGAGCGCCACCCGAGCGGCGGCAGTGGCCAGGACCGACACCGCTTTGTCCGGTAGGTGCCGGTCGGCGACATAGCGATGGGACAGCCGCACCGACGACTCGACCGCTTCATCGAGAATCCGCACCTTGTGATGCTTTTCGAACGCCCCGACCAGGCCGCGCAGCATGATGATGGCCTGATCCACCGACGGCTCCCCGCACTTGACGAGCTGAAACCGGCGGGCCAGTGCCGCGTCCTTTTCAAAGTACTTTTTGTACTCGTTCCAGGTGGTGGCCGCGATGGTGCGCAGCTCCCCCCGAGCCAGCGCCGGCTTGAGCAAGTTGGCGGCATCGCCCTGCCCCGCCGCCCCACCGGCCCCGATCAGCGTATGCGCCTCGTCGATAAACAGGATAATCGGCTTGAGAGAGGCCTTGACCTCGTCGATGACTGCCTTTAGACGCGACTCGAACTCGCCGCGCATGCCCGCGCCAGCTTGCAGCAGTCCCAGATCCAGGATGCGCAACGTCACGTCTTTGAGCGGCGGCGGCACATCGCCCTTGACCACGCGCAGCGCCAGTCCCTCGACGATGGCGGTCTTCCCGACACCCGCTTCCCCAACGACAATGGGGATGTTCTGGCGACGCCGGGTCAGGATGTCGATGACCTGCTGCACTTCCGTAAAGCGCTCGAGCACGGGATCGATATCGCCCTTGCGCGCCCGCCCGGTCAGGCCGACGGTGAACTGCTCCAGCTTGGTTCCTCCGGGGCCTTTGCCCGCCGCCGCAGCCTCGGCAGCGCCACCCGCGACCCCGGCCGGACCGCGCTCGTCCTCGGCACTGCCTTTGGTCAGCGTCGCAAACTTGCTCACCAGCTCGTCGAGCGGCAGGTCGGCCAAGGCGGGCACGCTGTCTCGGACCACCTGGCCCAGCTCATCTTCGCGCAGCAGCGCCAGCAGCATGTGACCCGAGCGCACCCGCACCGCCCCGAACTCGATGCTGCCAATCAGCCACGACTCGCGCAGCAGCAGCGGAATCCGCCGAGACAGGGTCGGGGCCCGATTGTTGCCGGTCGGATAGCGACCGAGCGCCCGTTCCAGCTCGCTGGCGACCCGCCCCGGCTCGATGTTGTAGTGTCGGAAGATGCGCAAAAGGTCGCTGTCCTGACCCTCGCACAGCTTCAGTAGGTAGTGCTCAACGTCGACGGAGTGATGGGTTCGCGACACACACAGGCCGAGCGCCGACTCCAGCGCATTACGGCAGTGGTCGTTGAGCTTGTCGGTTAACGCTCGTAGGTTTAACTGGCTCATGCTCAAAACCCCTTCTCGGTGGCAAGGCCGGTGAGAGTACCGGCAAAGATGGTGTCGGAAAGTCCGCTGACTCGCTCCTCATCGAGAAGCCAGGCGGTATGTCCAAGCTGTGGCGCGAAGCTCCCTTCGGCCCCCAGCACGCAGCCCGAGATGTCGCCCGGTGCCAGTAGTAGCTGAATGTCAAAGTCGAGATCGGGTCCAGCAATCAGGCGCACAAGCTGCACAAGCTGTCGAAACGAGCGACCCTCACTCCCACCTGGTGAAGCGGGCAGCAGGGACTCGTACTGATCGGGAGACAGCGGCCCAATCGTGACCCGAAACTTGGCATCGGGCACAAACGCTTCGTCTCCCAGAATCGCGCTCTCTCCGAGTCCGCACGAGGTCTCGCCAAGCTGAGTCCACAGCTCTGGCGGAATCGGATAGGAGGCCCCCACAAACTGCTGCACCCGCACCGGCAGATCAAGCCACTCGATCAACACCTCGGTCAGGGTCTGGACCGAGCGGGGCAGATGACCCAGCACTCCGGCATAAAACAGGAGTCCATCATCTGGAAACTCCTGTCGCCCGAGCAGTCCCGGCGTGCCCATCCCAATCAGGCTGTACAGATAGCGCGTCAGGTCGTCGGGCTGCGGATTGGTCGCATCGGGAGGCCGCAGCATCCGTCGTTCAACCTGAACCGCAAAGCGTGGCTTTTTCCACGCCCGATGCAGCAGGCTCACCAGTCGGTGATGGAACAGATCAAGAAAGTCGCGCAGCGTCGGGTCGGGTCGCCGCTCTCCGTGACTCCGTACGCGGTCGATGATGCGTGCGGTGTAGTGACGTGGCAGCACGCCCATCGGCCCGGTCAGACCCATAAACGACACCGTCATCTCGGCAGGATGTCGCAGCGACGGCTCAATGCTGTCTTTGGGAGGAACAATGACGTGTTCCCCGGCGGCAGAATCGTACGCAGGCGGCACGATCTCGCTTTGCGGAAAGGTCAGCGACGCATGGGCGCGAAAATGAACGACCTCGTCGGTGGGATCTTCAAAATAACCAACTGGACGCCGCTCGGGAAGGAGCCGTTCGAGCAGTCGCACCGCTTGGTGAAAGCGAAAGCGATAGCCCTGCTCATACAGCAGATCAAGGATCGCCAGATCGGACAGAGTCGGCCAGGTGCGCAGGTCTGGCTCGTCGCTGCCTTCGGCGACTACAGGAGGAGTTGATCGCCCGCTCGCGGAGGCCATCGCGTAAGCTCCTCTCCTTGGGTATCGACCGCCACAAGCTGCGTAAACGAGTTGATCGAGGCGTAGCGACCGAAGAAACGCTCCAGCACGCTCGCCAACAGCAGCAGGCTCGCCCCACGAAAGTTCTGTGGGTTCAGCGAAACACGCACTTGCAGACCGCGCACCGGACTCGATAGCCCCTGCGGACAGGCGGCAATCCGCACGGTTTTTACGTCGGTGATGCCTTGGATCTGCTGAATCAACCAGTCGCCACTCTGCGCCGTCGTGTGCGAGGCATGCAAGAGCAGAATCTCGCGCAGCGCGGCCACCGCATCCCCCGATCGACCATCCGCACTGTCATCGCCAATCGACAGATAGTTGAGCGACAGATGCGACACCAGACGCCACGCGGTCTCCCGCAACAGTCCCGGCTGATGGGTCGGGCTCGGTGGCTCCAAAGCCAGCACCGCTGACACCGCCGAGGCATCCCCGGTATCGAGCGTAAAGTCCGGATGTGCTTCGGTCTTGCTCGGTAGGTTTCCGTTGGTACACAGCGTCGAGACCAGCACCCTGGTCGCGGCGGGCTGGTCTTTGCGGAGCGCCAGATCCACAAACGACAGAAAGACCTCGCTGCGCTGGCGATCCTTCACCGTGGTGGCACGGCGGTGGGTCACGTAGTGGCCGCTCACGTGATTCGGCGGCCCCGCATGACGCAGCGAATACAGCGGCGTAAAGGTATCGGTACCGTCGCTGCTCTTGACTCCCAAGACACTGTGGACTTCGTAGGCTTCGGGATCGTTGGCGTTCGGCTCAACCAGGTATTCGGTGCGCTGATGATCAATCACCAGCTCTTCCGCAGTACGAGGAAACAGGTTCACTGCGGGCGTACAGCCGAGGCGAAAGCTGTCTGCGGCGTAGCGACGATTGGGACCGGGATGGCGCTTCAGCAAAAACAGCACCTCGATCGCCGCACCCAAGCCCGCTTCCGCCAGATCGCGTAGATCGAGATCAAAAAACAGGAACCGCTTCGGACACGCGAAGTATTCCTGAAGCAAGCGATAGCCATCGAGCGAGCGCGGACCACCTGGCAACAGCGCTTCGTCACGCGCAAAGCCCGCTTGCTGCATCGTCAGCGGAAACACGACCGAGCCACCGTCTTTGCCCCGCACCACCACCGAGCTGGTCTGTCCCACCAGCAGATCGTACAGCTCGAACTGATCGGCACCGTGCAGATAGAAGCGCAGCTTCGCTTGCTCGCCGATCTCGGGACGATCGAACAGCTCGCGTAGCAGCGCTGCAAAGGAGCCGGTCCGACAGCGCAGCTCCAACCGCAGCACCGCCGCAACATCTTGCGAAAGACCCAGGCGACCCGGCTGCTCAAGGCGCGGCTCTCCCACTTGAATCGGCCACAACGTCACCGGCTGCGCGGTCCGAAATCGACAGGTCGATCCATCCACGGGCCGCGTTTCAAGCAGGCTCCCACGCGGAATCAGGACCGGCCGATCGAGCTTGGGGTCAGGAGCAAACTGGACGATCGCCATCGACGGAATCGGTGCCAAAAGCTGCGGAGCGACCACCCCCAGCAGAGCCGCCGTCAGCTCCGGAAAGTCATCATCCAGGTGGCGATGAACGCCCGCAGTAACAAACGCAAACGCTTGGATCAGCCGCTCGACATGCGGGTCGGGGCACTCCTCTGTGCTGGGGTCCGTGCCCAACATCAGCCGCCGCGCTGCCCGGGGATGTTTTAGGGCAAAGTCCGCAGCCTGCTTGCGCACATAGCGCAGCTCGTTTTCATAGTAACGAAACAGATCGTCAGCCACGGCCAGACCCTTTCTCAAGCGACAAGCCCGGCGCAATGCGAATCGTCTGGGGATAACGAGACAGGGTCGCGTCGAGAAGCACGCTCTCGGGAAGGGGATCCACCCGCAGCTCGGCAAAGATCCGAAACGCATAGGGAACCAAGCTGGCGTCGAGGCTCTTTTCCGCCTCATCCACCACCTCTTCCACCCGTACGCGCACCAGTCGGGGCTCAAAGCGGCGGATCGCCTGCTCGATCTCCCGTTTCACCTGGAGCCGGTCCTCCTTGGACTTCCCAAGGAGTCCCGCCCGGGTCATGCCGTACAGCAGCAGGGAGTCATGCAGCTCCACACAGTCTTCCGGTAGCGCCAGCGGCTCGGCACGCGCCGTGTTCACGAGATCGTTGAGATCACGCACCACGCTGCGCTCCAGTTCGGCAACGCTGACCGACCAGTCCTCACTGCTCGCATCACCCTCGTAGTGGTCATCGAGAAGTCGATCGAGCAGCGACGGACGGTTCAGGCCTGACATGACTCCCTTTGGCGGCTAGCTGTAGTCTTGGTTGGTGTCGCGGTCCCACCCCTTGATGATCGCCGCCTCGGTCTTGCTGGCTGCGTCCGGGGTGAACTCCCACTTGATCTTGCCGAAGCTCAGCGACACATCCTCGATCGGACGATTCGAGCCCGACTCCAGGCGCGAGTCGAACTTCGCGACGTACACGTCTTCGATCGTGATCGTCATGTACTTGTTGCGGGTGTTGGCACCGGCAGCGCCAGCAGCCATCAAGTGCAGCTCGGCCTTCTTGATGTAGTTTCCGGAAGCGCACAGATGCGCCAGGAACGGACTCGACTTGTCCTGCTGCTTGGTGATCTTGATGTCTTCCCACTCAGCCCGGCCCTGCGCACGCCGCCCGGTACTTCCCGAGGTCGGGTTGTTGATCGGCTGGCTCAGGTTGTGGGTGTAGGAAATGATCTCGATCCAGTCCTTGTGGTCCTTATCGACGCTCTGACCCTTCACACCATCGATTTGGATATATGCATCAGACATGTTCGTGCTCCTTCGCGTGTGTGAACTTCTGGTTGAGGTCGCAGACCGTGCCTGCGACCGCTACTTCAGAGTCGCCCCCTACCCCTTGGCTTTGGGTAGCTCGGCGACCATCGAAACCCCCGCAGTCAGGCCACGGAACGGGATATGCGGGGCAAGATAGATCTTCGCAGAGTAGTAGCCCGGCTTGCCCTTGATCTCGCGGACCTCCACTGATGCAGAGCGCAGCGGCTTCGAGGCCTTGATCGACTGCTTGGCATCCGGATTGTCGACCGCATAGCTCATCACCCACGAGTGCAGGTATTCCTGAAGCTGCTGCGCGGTCACAAACGAGCCTTGCTTGTCGCGACAAATCGCCTTGATGTAGTGGGTAAAGCGCGAGGCCGCCAGGATGCAGCGGAGATCCGCCGAGATCGCCTCATTGGCGTTGGCCGAGTCGTCGATGAACTCCTTGGGCTTCTTGCAGCTTGGCGCATCCACGAACACCGCAAAGTCGGTGTTCTCGTACATCACGAGCGGCACCATCCCGAGCTTGATCAGCTCTCCGGCGCGCCGCTCTTGCACGATCACTTCCGCCGGACACTTGACCTTCTTCGCCCCAGAGTCCGTCTCGAAGGTGTGCAGCGGCAGACCCTTGACCTGACCGCCACCCTCCAGACCGCAGATCGCCATGTGCCAGCCGTACTCCGCAAACGCCGCCGTAATCCGTGCCGCCAGCGCATACGCCGCGCTGCCCCACAGGTACTTGCTGTGATCGCGACCATCGACATCTTCTTGGAACCGGAACGCCTCGATCGGGTTCTTTTCCGGATCATAGGGAAGACGCATCAGGACGTGCGGCAGCGCCAGGCTGACGTAGCGCGCATCATCGGACTTTCGGAACTCCGCCCACTTGATGTAGTCGGGGTTTAGGTTGACGTCGAAAATCTTGGCGAGATCCCGCTCTTCAGGTAGCGCCGAAAAGCTCTTCATCCCAAACAGCTTGGGACTCGCTGCCGAGATAAACGGAGCATGGGCCGCCGCCGCCACTTCCGAAATCTTGGTCAGCAGCTCGACATCCTGCGGTCGCCAGTCAAACTCGTAGTCTCCGACCAGCGCACCGTACGGAACCGCGTTGTAGGTATCGTACGGACTGTAGATTTTCTTGAAGATCTGGCTCTGGTCGAACTCGATCGCGGTGGTGAGATCCTTGTACAGCTCCTGCTTGGTGACGTTGAGCACCCGCAGCTTGAGCATCTCGCCGGTCTCCGACTCCATCACCAGATAGCGCAGGCCACGCCATGACGCCTCCAGCTTCTGGTAGTCGGGATGGTGCAGCACCGCATTGACCTGCGCGCTGAGCAGTCGATCGAGGTACGCAATGCGGTCTTTGAGCGCCGCCACCACGTCCTTGGACACCGAGACTTGTTTGCTCAGAACCTGCGCCACCAACGTATCGATGTTGGCCTTGAGCTGCGGCTGCACCGAGTCGTCGTACTGCGCCAGCACCTCATCAAGGAGGCCCTTTTGTTTGTCGTTATATGCGACTTCTGCGTTGGCAGCAGGAGCCGACTGGGTTGCATCAGCCATTGCCAGTCTTCTTTCCGCCGTCCGCGCTGGCGCTCGCAATCGCCTGGTCCGCTTCCTTCAGAAGCTGCTCCAGACGGTTGGTCACTTCATCTTTGCCATCGATGCGGGCGACCAGCGCCGCGAGCTGCTGGCGCAGGTTCAGAAGCTCGTTCAGCGCTGGCACCTGCTTGGCCACTCCATCGGGAGAGAAGTGATCCATGGACGGAAAGTCCAGCTCGACCTTGAGCTGCGTGCCATCGTTCTTGAGCTTGTTTTCAACCAGCAGATCGAGGTGTGGACTCACGTCCTTTTGCAGCTTGCCAAAGTTGTCGCGGTCCACATCCAGAAATTCCCGCTTGCCGAGCGCTGGCAGCGGATGCTTCGGCTGTCCCGACAAATCGGCCATCACTCCCATCAGGAATGGCAGCGAGCGCTTGGCGATGGCATCGCCGACCTCGACCTTGTATTCGATGTGCATGATCTCGGGGCGCACTCGCCCAGTCTTTTCCTGGATGCTCATCAACGACTCCTCATGGGCCTACGCTACTCCTTAGCGGCAGGCTTGGTCATGTCCAGCGTCTTGTAAATCGATTCGAGCTGATCGTTCTTGTCGACCATCTCGGTAAGCCACTGTTGTAGCGAGCCCCGTGCCCAGCGCTGGGCCCGTCGCAACAGATGCGGCACCGGACTCAGGGGTTCACTGGCATCAAAGTAGGCCGCCACCTGTTCCAGCATTCGCAGCGCCTCCGCCCGATTGCGCGGACCTGTGCTCGGTCCCGCAGTACCCGCCGCACTGTTCCCATCCGGTACACTCCCAGCATCTTCTGCTGAGCCCGACTCACCGAGTCCGCCGCGCAGCAACTCCAGAATCCGGCGGATGCGACCAAAGGTCGGCGGATCCTCGGCATAGCGCGGCTTCAGCTCCGTGACGGTCTGGGTCACTGCCAAAAGAGCCTCTGTAAGTCCGCTCGCTACCTGCCGCACCTGCTCGCGATCCGTGGCGCTCGGGAGCGGCGTCTCCCGCAGATCCTGCTCAAGCTGCTGATCCAGCCACTCCAACCGACTGCGTCGCATGTCGGCATCACTTGGAAACAGCGACTCTGCGAACTGACTGTGCAGCCCGCGTAGCAGCTCCAGCCCATCGCGCAGACCGTCGATTCCTCCCGTCTTCACCAGCGCCCGAACCAGCCACACCGCAACCTCGAGATCCTTGCTTTCTGATTCGAGGATGTGCCAGGCGCGCTGCTTCACATCGGCCCAGTTCGCGGGGGCACCTTCCTGCCCAGCTTTGTCCTGATAGCGGCGATCGTCCTTTATCACCCCTTGGAGCTGCGCATAGGAGTTGATCTTGGTGCTTTCCCGCAGATCCATGCCCGTCGGAGACTTTCCGGCAATCGGCTGGACCAGCGCAAGGAGCTGCGCACGTCGATCAGGCTGCGGGGCCATCTTGCTTGCCTCCGTCGAGCTGCACAAGGTCCAGCGCCAGCAGCGACACCTGCGCAGCACCCACCAGCAGCACCCGCTGTCCCAAACACAGCACCGGCTCGGCCAGCTCGGTCCGGGTGGTGGTCATCCGAGCAAGCTGCACGTCCGAGCGTGGATCATGTTCGGAGCCCGGATAACGCACCGGCACAAACACCGGCCGAACCCCCTGGCCCCAATCGACCATCGCTGGCGCGAACATCAAATCCCGCAGCTTGGTCGGCGGATAGACCCGCAGGCTGTGCAACTTCGCCAGCGGCAACCACACGTACTCATCACCCAGGTGTGCTTCGAGCACCGCCGCAAAGCGATCATCGGCATCGCGAAGATCCGAAAACGGAACCCCACCACGGACTCCGCTGACTGCGGGTCGGCTGCTCTCCGCTTGATCGAGCATCGCGGCCGCTTCCTGCGGCTTTCCATCCGCCAAAAGTCGAATGGCTTCCAGATAAGGTCCGAGCGCTGCATCCCCAAGTGGCAGAGTCGGCGGCGCGCCCCCTGCCAGGAACTCTCGCCGCTTGGCCTCGGCTGCGAGCAGCTTGCGGTACAGAACCACGCCCTCCGCAACCTCCACGCTCTCATCTGCCATCACCGCCAGCGTGTGATCTGCGCGCTGCCATTCCCCGATCACGCATAGCAACTCGAACAGCGAGGTCCGCAACCGATAGTCCTGCGGGTTGTCCTTCACCTCAAGTTGTAGCGCGGCCTTCGCTTCGGCCAAGCGACCGGATCGAATCAGTTCTTGGCTACTCAACGGTGTTTCGCTTTCTTTCGAGGCTGGATGATCGGACGGCTCATTCGCGCCGTCAAGTGCTCGAAGGGATATTACGCGTCCCACTGACTCCAATTTGATCACGATAGACAAACTCCGCCAGGTCTCCGATTTGAATCCGGTCCTGATCTTGAATCGCAATCGCACCGAGTAGCTTCATGCCGTTGACGAACACATGGTGCGTCCGTTGCGAGGAAGAGACCACATAGCGCCCTGGGCCGGTACGGTCAAAGCGCAGCTCACACAGTGGCTCGCTCGGTCCATCGCCAAGTGTGCAGGTCTGCGGCCCCGAAAGGCCGATGCCAAGCATCAATCGATTCCCAAGCGGAACCGTCTGGCCGCGCAGGATGCCGCTCAGTCCCACGAGCCCTGGACCGAGCATTGGGGGAGCTGCAAGCGGGGGACGTTTCCGGCGCTGACGACTCCACCACGCGGTCAACCCCGCAGCCACCGCAAGCCCCACCAATCCCAGCCCAAGCAGCCACCACAGCGAGCGCCGCAGTGAAGGTGCCAGCACCTGACAGGTGTTCGAGTAGCCTTCCCCACAGCGCAGCCGCAGGCTCCTGGGACCGCCTTCCTGGTCCCTCCATAGCTTGCGATCAAAGGTCACCACCTCGGCAGAGGTCAGCTCACGCGCCAGCGCCGCAAACTGGGGTTCCAGATCGGAGAGCGTCCGCGCCCAGCGCGCCGTACCGCCGCCATGCCGAGCCAGTTCACCCAGATTGCGCAGCGGTCCCCGCACATCTCGCGGCGAAAACGCGACCGGAAAGATCGGCATCTGCTGCTCGGCCAGGTCGATTCCCACCTCTTGAAACAGGCGTCGATCCATCACCGGGTTGTAGCCATCGGCAAGCACCACCAGCACCCGTCGCGCCCCGGAATCGGGAAGCGCCGTCAGCGCCGACTGCCCCTGCCGCACGGCCCGCACGAGCTGGAGTTCTCCCTCGCTCACCGCACTGTAACGGTCGACGAGGCCTTGCAGATACGACAGGGGCCGAAAGCCAATCGGTGGTTCGACTCGATTCCCAAACTGCCACAGCTCCCCCTGGCTCTCGGGAGGGAGGGCTCGCAGAAAGCCCCGCAGCGCCGCTCGAATCGCATCGGTCGCCGGTGCGTAGGCAGAGGAACCTTCGACCAGCAGCACAAAGTAGAGCTTCTTTTCCCCCTGCGAAAGCGGCCGCCGATGGATCGGGCGAGCCAACTGACCGGGCAGAAACTCCAGCTCCACCCGTGGATCGGAAAGGAGCTGTCCTTGCAGATCGACCTGCGTAACCAGCGCTCGAATCCCTTCGCTGCTGACGCTTGGCTGTTCGATCCGACACAGGGGTCTGCTCGCCCCTGCCGCAAGGTGAGTCCCTCCCACTAGACCAGCGAACAACGCCCCGGACAGCCATCCCAGCCCGGATCCAGGCAGGCGGTTTCCCACGCGTTTCGCTGCTCGCCATCTCATCGCCTGGCATCATACCCGCGCCACGGACTGTGTCAGCGGGGGATCCCACGACTTCAGCTCGCAAAGTCCCCGCGTAAGCCGCTCCGGATCACTCTCGACCGCCTAGAGTTCCCGCGTAAGCCGCTGCGGATCACTTTCGACCGCCTAGAGTTCCCGCGTAAGCCGCTGCTGATCACTTTCGACCGCCTAGAGTTCCCGCGTAAGCCGCTGCTGATCACTCTCGGCAAGCGCGAATTTTCAAAAAATCTTCAACAACCACGCAACCTTGCGCGATCGGGGCCGAAAAGTGTGCTGACCCAACCTACAAGGAGACCCAATGGCCCCACAGATCCTGACCATCCACCAGTCCCTAGAAGTTGCTCATGATGAACTGTTCTTTACCCAGGCGGCCACCGCTGCGGACCCGAACGCCGCCAAGTTCAGCGCCAGCTTTGAGTCGCTGATCTCGAAAGAGTGGCAGCCGGTGGTGGACAAAGAGCGCGTGCTGCGCCGAAACACCCTGTCCGCGCTGGCGTTGTGCTCGGGAGTCGATCGCCGCCTCGATGGCTGGACCGACCGCTTCCACAACGCGCTCCTCATCTCCACCAACAACCAACGCACGGTGACGGACTATGTCCGCTACTTTGGTGAGGCTTCGCCGAGCCTGGTGAAGCGACCCGTACTCGGTGCTCAGCTCAAGAAGCTGTCCGGCTGGGTCGCGTCCATCAAGGGTGCCAGTGTGCCGCAGTTGGTGACGCTGGGAACGGAGCTTGAGGGACTCTTGACCGAAGGACGCAAGGCCGAGCAAGCGCTGCTCGATGCCCGCGCCAAAATGAAAGACTTCCGTGAGCTGGGCGAGCGCAAGACCCTGTTCGACAAGATCAACTCACTGCGCCAAGCCACGTTCGGGAGTCTGGCCACCCTGGTCCATGAGCATCCAGAAAAGCGCCTACCTGCCGATTGGGCGAACAGCTTCTTTCGCCACAACCGCTCCGAGCGCATGACCCCGGAGATAGAAAAAGCCACGCTCATCGAAGAACTCGCTTCCCTGCGGACAGAGACGACCGACAAAGAACGACGGCTGGCCGAGTTACTGTCCGATGAGCAGCTCGCGGCCGATCACGCGGCCCAGCGCAACGCCACCGCTGCCAAACTCCAAGAGCTTGAGTCCCGCGCCCGGGCCACCGATACCGAAGCCCAAGCCCTCCGTGCCGAGCTCACCACCAAGCCAAAAATCGCCACCGTCCGCACCGTCCGAAGCGTCCGCATCCGACGCTAGGCAAAAGGAGCGCGCACGACCCACTTCGCGAGGTGGGCGTGGTATACGGAGGAGGTAGAATCCACCATGCCCTCCGGCCCCAGCCAACCCCGGTCGTCCGGTCAGATCATCGTCTGCGGGCAGACCGTTGGGGTGGACTGGGACCGCGTCTATAACTTCCGGGACCATCCCGACTTTGACGCCAGTCAGCTTCACTGTTTCCTCGATGCGGAGCAAAAGCCGACCCGTGAGGTGCTGCCGTTCCGTCCTGCCGCAGGCGTGGGTCGTTCGAGTCGTCGCTTCGCGCCGCGCAGCCAGATGCATGGCGGCAGTGATCTCGGACGACTCCAGCAGATCATTCGTCAGTTTGTGATTCATCACGATGGTCTGTTCGGTGCCCATCAGTGCTTCCATGTCCTGCACGATGAGCGCGGCCTGTCCGCTCACTTCATCATCGACAATGACGGGACGATCTACCAGACGCTCGATCTGATGCACGGCGCGTATCATGCCAGCGGCGTCAATGCCTGCTCGATTGGCGTCGAGATCTGCAACCGGGGCGTGATCTTCCCGCAAGAGGAACACCTGTACCGAGGGACTCCCGAACGCGGTCGGCAGCGAGTCCGAATTCACGGCGCAGAGTACCTGATGTGGCAGTTTACCGAGCCGCAGTATCAAGCCATGATTGCACTGGGCCAGACGCTGTTGCGGGTGTTCCCAAACCTTCCGCAGGTCTATCCCCAGGACAGCGGGGGCGGTCTGATTCCCACCACCTTGAGCCAGGTCCGCGAATACTCCGGCTACTTGGGCCACTTCCACGTCACCCGCAACAAGTGGGATCCGGGCTGCTTCGACTTCGCCCGTGTGGTGCAGTCGATCGGCGGCAAGCCAACCTGGTTTGTGATGCCGGGTGCCGGGGGTCCGACTGCGATGGAAAGCGATCCACTGGCCGTACAAGCCCAGGCGCAACTGCTGCTAGAAAACAACCGGCATGAGGCAATGGGCGGCTACTTTCCCGTCGGTCCCTGCGGCGACGCACAGGTCTGGCATGGCGGCATTCACCTTAGCCAATCGGAAGGCACGACGCTGTACTGTCCGTTTCCGGGACGACTTGCGGCGGCTCGCTATGGGGCCAGCTCGGCCACGGGCTCGAATGACTTCATCTTGACCGAGCATCGCTTGACGCTGCGCGGCCAGAGCGTGCAGTTTTTCCTGCTGCTGGTTCATCTCGATTTTGCGCAGGCACCGCCTTGGCTGATTCGTTTTCGTCGTCGCCAGAAACAGCCGCCGCGCACCGCCGAGGTGTTCTTTCCGGAAGCCTCGCTGGCCGCTGGCGAGCTGCTGGGGCAGGTCGGTCTGGCCGGTCCACCCGGCGCTCACGAAGGCCAGATCCACGTCGAGATCATGTCCCTCACCGAGCTGGGCGGTGCGGTGGCACCGGGCGTGTTTCGGGCCATCTCTCCGCACGATCCGGGGCCGTTTTGTAGCGAGCGCGAGCTACTGGGACCGCTTGGCCGCAGCAAACCGACCCCGAGTGGAACACCAAAGTCTTCGGTGCTGCGCGACTACTTCCAGCGCTCTCCGGACAGTCAGACGCTGCAAGAGGTTGCGGTACGATTTCAGTCGGAGTGGATCCGCAGCGCGGCCCGCGAAGAGAGACTGCTGCGCAGCCCGGATTTTGTGGCGTTACCGGCACACCTAGCGATCTTGCGTGATCAAATCCGGCCGACGCAGTGGTGGACCCCGGAGGTCGCTCGGCGAGTGGGTCTGCCAGAGGATGGCATGGTGTGGCACTACCACCCAGTGACGTTCCTACGCTGGGTGCACAGCCTGATCCAATCCGACCTGGCTGCGCGGCCACGGCTCACCGCAGAGACGGCAGAGGGACCGTCGCAGCCGATTACCGATGGGCTGGTCGGTGACAGCGGCTTTGTGGATGATGAAGACCGGCTCAGCCAAGAGGACAACAGCAACATTGGTCTCCAGCAGATCCTCGACGGTTGGCCCGAGCTGCCAGCACCACCCAGGAGCAGGCCGTCCAAATAGCCTCCGCTGCTCGCAAAAGAGTCTCCGGCGAGATGCCATTTGTGATGGTTGCGGATCTCGACTCCACGGCCCAGTTGTAAATGGACTCCGGCGGCACTATGCTCGGGCCACTGCGGAATAGGCATGCCGATTTCACGACTCACCTGCGAGACTCTGCTCCTGGCGCTGGCACTCGGTGGTTGTAGTTTTTCGCTCGACCTGCGCGGAGGCACGCTGGTCAATCCCGAAGACCCACTGAGTCCCGAAGTCGTCCGCAACTCACGCGAGCTGGCCATCCGGATCTATCAGCTCAAGGCGCACGAAAACGTCAAGCAGGTCTTGGCGACGCCGTGGGAGTCCTTTACCGCGACCGAGATTCCTGAAGCGCTGAAGCCGTTCTTGGTGGTGCCGGCAGACACCGCGCCGCAGCTCCGACCCCAAGAGGACTTCTTCATTCGCCGCCAGCAGCGCCAGCGCTTCCGCTTTCCGCTCCAAAAAGGAACGCGAGCGCTCCTGGTGGTGGCGCGTGGGCGGCAATCGGGTGAGTCCTCACTCCAGCTCGTGGACGTTGGGGTCTTCAGTCGGGAAGTGGCGTTGTGCTTTCACAAGTACGACGTGTTTGTGAATCAGCGCACCTGGCCTTGCGCCAAGGACGGATGGGGTGACGAAGATTGACCATGCAGCCATCAAGCCGGGTGATGTGGAAAAATGGGACGTTCCTGACGCCCCAACACTTTCAACAGGCCGACCGATATGTAGACTCGCAGCTACGTCTTTTGCAGCGTGCCGAAGGACCGCTGAGCTGGGGAGTTCTCGACGTACGGATTGATCCCATCGCGCTGACCCAGGGGCGGCTCAAGCTCGATGGCTGTCAGGCGTTTTTTCCGCCACCGGACGGCTGCACGATCGACATTCCGGGGACCGACGTCGGGCCGGCAGAGCGCTCGCTGGTCATTCCCGATGGCGTCGCAGCGGTGGAGGTCTTCCTGACCGTGCCCACGCAGAACGCCGCCGACCGCAGCCAAGAGCGGGAAGTGGCGCTCGCTGATGCCTACAACAACACCAGCGTCCGCAAGATCAAGGTCGCGCAGAAGAGCTTGGGGCTTTCGCTGAGCGGCGAGCCACAGAAGAACCTGTCCGTCCTCAAGATTGCCGAGATCGAGCGCGATGAGCGCACCGGCAAGCCAACGCTGCGCCAGTCGTTTGCGCCCCCTTGTCTGGTCGTAAGTGCCGCCCCGGCGCTCCAGCAACTGGTGCGTGATCTGATTGGGCGCATGGCCAGCCTGGCCCGGACACTGCCAGAAGCCCGTCGGCTGCGTCAAAAAGACGAGTTCGTGATGTTCCTGCACGCCGTCACCCAGCACGTGGCTCCGCTCAGTCATCTGATCCAGGAAGCGGCCCCGCTGACCCATCCGGCGTATCTGTTTGAGGCGCTCTTGCGACTCGGTGCCGCACTATCGGCGTTTTTTGATGAGCCGGTCCCGTTTCCGCGCTACGACCACGCTGACCCCACACCGGGCTTTGCGACGCTGTGCAAGCAGATTGACACGATGCTCGGCTTTACCAAGCAGCCCGAGGATCAAGTCACGGTGCTGCGGCCCAAGATCGAGGGCGGTGACAACCGGATTTGGCTCGGCAAGCTACCGCCCGGCAAGCCCGCTGCAAACACCCCGGTGTTTCTGGCCCTGCGCGGGGACATTCCAGCCACCACCGCCGCCAAGCTGATCGACGAACTGGTCAAGCAGGGCAAGATTGCGCCTTCGGCGCGGATCACCGATTTTGTCGCTGGGTTTGCGACCGCCGTTCCGTTCCGCTACGCCACCGACCTATCACCCCGTCAGCAGGCCCAGCCCGGCATCTACTACCGGTTGCAGACCGATGACCCGCTGTGGGACGAAATCTGCAAAGGAGGCGAGATCGCGGTCTACATTCCGCGCTCGCTGCGAGGCGAGAAGCTGCCGACGCTGGAAATCATCTATGTCGGCTCTGGAGTGCCCCGATGAGCATTCCCCAGGAAGTCGCCCGCGACCTGCGAATGCACTACTTGCAGCTCCTACTGTGGGGGATCCAAATTCAGCAAGGACGGCTGGAGCCCAAGCACGCCCACCTGGTGCGGAGCTTCGCGCTCGACCACATCCGCCGCTGTCAGTCGCTGCTCGCTGGTGCCGGGGTGCTGCCGCATCGCAACCGCCGAGAGTGGGAAGCGTTTCAGGACGCGGAACGAACGCTGGTCGGATTCTTCGACTGGGCCGGTCGTGGCCAGATGCCGGAGCAGTGGGAGCCGCTGCAAACCGAGCTATACGGCAACGAAAAGGTCGGCGAGCTGGTGATGGCGCAGATGGAAGCGCTGGCCCAGAGCCAAATCGGCAGTGACTACCCCACCGAAGCACTAGAGGTGCAAGCACGCTGTCTGGAGCTGGGATACTGCGGACTGTCGGCCACCCGTCGCATGAGCCAGCTTCAAATCGATGATCTCAAGAGCAAGCTCACGGCGGCGCTGCGCAGGCCGCTTCCGGAGCTGTCCCCAGCGCTGCCGCAACTGCTGCATGGCTCACAATGGCGGCCACGAATCGGTCCGCTGGGAATCGTGGGCACTGCGGCGGTCCTGCTCGCCGTCCTGGGTGGCGGTCTGCGTCTGATGATTTATCTCCGAACCGGCACGCTGGCTGCGCAGATTGAGCAGAAGCTGCCGACCTACGGTTGCCGCTGAGCCCAACTCCTGGAGGCCCGCGTGCTCAAGAAGCTTCTCTCTCTACTGCGCAACCAGGTGGTCCTGCTGCTGCTGGTCCTGCTCGTGCTGCTGCTCGTGGTGTATCTGGCCTGGCCGCTGTTTGGTGTCGCCAAGGTCTACCGCAAGACCGCCCTGCTGCTCACCGGTGCCAGCGGCCTGCTGCTGATCCTGGTCATCGCAATCCCGCAAGCCATCGATGCCATCCGACGCAGTCGCGCCTCGGTCGGAAGCATTGGCCAGGAACTCGACCGCGCCCTGCTCGCGCTCGCTGAAGAGTGTCCCGGTCGCGGGAGCTTGTTCAAGGTCGAGCGTGCCCTGCGGCTGCCGTGGGTGCTGGTGCTGGGCAGCCCCAACTCGGGCAAGTCGACCGCGCTTGCGCATGCCAACTTCGCCAGACCCTTTTCGGACCCGCAGGCGCGGACACCGCTGTGTACCTTCTGGCTCGGTCAAGGCGTGGTCTATGTCCATCCGCGAGCCCGGCTGCGCAGCGATGACACCCAGTGGAAGGGATTCCTTGGCTGGTTGGCGCATCAGCGACGGGTCGAGTCGGTGCTGGTCCAGATCAGTGCGACCGAGCTGCAAGGACGGCAGAGCCATGAAATCGAGGCCTTGGCCGGTCAGATCCAGCGACGGCTGTGGGAAGTGGCTCAGCAGGTCCGGCCCGAGCTGCCTCTTCAGTTGATGGTCGCGCAGTGTGATCGGCTCGACGGGTTTGTACGCTTTTTTGCGGACCTGTCGGATGCCGAGCGCGTCGCGGCCTGGGGCCTGCCGATGGCCGAGGTGCGTGACTCGGAGGTTCTGGGACCGTTGCTGCTGCACGGCGTGGCTGGGCTGGTGAGCGCACTGCTCAGTCGGGTCGGGGTGCCATTCCGTCGCGCTGGCACGGGGGAAGATCAAGCCGCAGTGCTCGCCTTCCCGCAAGAAGTGGCTCGGCTCGGTGAGTCGATGACACGCTTTGTCGATGCGCTGTATCCACGCGGGATGGGCGGCGGCTTCCCGCGCCTGCAAGAGATCTTTTGGGTCAGTGCCCGTCAAGAAGGACTGACCATCCCCGGTGCGCGCAACGAGCTGACGACCGAAGGACAGCAGATTCGACTGGCCCCGGCATCGGCGGCCCCTCAGGTCAACATCGGTGCATTTTTCCTTCGTCAGCCACTGCTGCGCCTGCAACAGCGCGCCCTGTCGGCAAGTCGTCCACGCATCCGCTGGCACCTGTTGGCGCTGTCGGGAACGGCGGTGCTGTGCCTAGGAATCAGCATGCTGCTCGGTCGCGGGTTTCATCATCACCTCGATTGGCTGGGAAAGACCGCTACCGCCGTATCGGCGCTGGAAGCGCTACCACCGATCAGTCGCGGCAGCGATGTGCAGCTCCTGTTGGCCGAGCTGACCAAGCAAGATGAGCTCCGACAACTGGTCTGTCGTGAGGCGAGCAGCGAAGATCAACCGCGCTGCCTCTCCGAGGAACCCACCCGACTGGCGCACGAGCGAGCGGTCAGCTACCTGACCTGCCGGATGGGGGCGCAGCTCGTCAAACCGCTGGCAACCTATGACTCCTCGCCGCAGCGACCGAACGAGCTGTACACCCGACTGCGGGAGCTGACGACGTGGCGGAAACGCCAGCGGGGCTCGGTGCTACTGCGGGGATTTAATGCTCTCAAAGCGACCACGCTCCTGCAAAAGCACAAGCCGGCGACGGATCGCTGTCCGCAACTGACAAAGGAAGACGAGCGCTGGCTATCGAGCTATCTGGCGGAGCAGTGGGGCCACGACCGCGAGTTCGGCGAGCCCATGCTGCGCAACTTGGGGCTGTTCGTCCGGCTCCATCAGCAGGCCGAACAGCCCGTGTTGGAGTTCGATCAGCGACGGGTCGATGAAGCTCGTGACAACCTCCGGCGCGTCTTTGGCGGTCCGGCTGGTGAAGGCGATGCCGAGACGTTGTTCTACCTGAGTGCCTCGGAGCTGAACCTGTTCTCTGGCGACGCCGTCCTGAGTGGACCGATCCTCAAAGACGCGCAGAAAATCCCCAAGGTGTTTACCGCAGCGGGTTGCGCCAGCTTCTTCCGCCCCAATCAGCAGTGGGACCGCTGGCTCGGCTGCGTACGCGGCGATGCAGCCAGTGCCCCCGGAACCACGCCCAGCAACCGCAGCAGCCTCTCTAGCTACTATCTAGCGGCTCATCAGCAGGCGTGGATGGAATGGCTCAACGGCTTGCAGCAGAGCAAGCGGATCCAGCCCGAAGACGTGGTGGGTGCCGGTGATGCCATTTTGTCACTCGGCAAAGAGCTCAAGCGGATCATGCTGCTCATTGGGCGTGGTCCAGCACGCAAAGTGGACCCCAAGGACAAGGAGCCCGATGGCTGCCAAGACGCCCGTCGCTCCTTTGGCTTGTTCGCGTTTGCAGCCGGTGAAGAAGTCGCGCTCGATCAAGACGGCGGACCGGTGCAGCAGAGCTTCAACCAATACCAAGACGCGCTCGGCAAGGTCGGCACGGTGGTCAAAGTGCTCGCCGATTGGCGCCCGGATCCCATGGTCAACTCGATCAAGCCCGCAGAGGACGCGCTCCAGTCGCTGACCGAGCTTGGCCGACGGCGCGAGGAGTTTGTGACAGCGCTACAGACCGCATGGTCCCGGCAGTATCAAGCCACCGATGCGGAGTCTGGGGATGCGGTCACTCAACCCCTGCAAGTCACCGGGCTGCGCAGCGTGCTGTCGGGCTTTGAGGACGAGCTACGCGAAGTGATTTTTGCCAAGCTACGGTCATATCTCCAGGGTCGCTGGGATGGACTGTATGCGGACTGGAAGAGCCTGCTCGCCAAGTCTCCTGACGATGCCGCCAATCCAGAACTGGTGGCAGGACTCAAGACCTTCGTGGCCGAAAAGCTGTCGCCGTTTGTCTCGGGCAGCTTGGCCCCGCTGTACGGCGCGGATCTGATGGCCTGCAAGCTCAAGCCGACCCTGCTAGAGCGCAAGCGCCAGATTTTGTGCCCAGATGGCTGCAAGAAGCTGGCAGAAGCCCGGGTTCTGGCGAGCAAGCCAATGCCGACGACAGCCGCTCCGCCCCCACCACCGACCCCGACGACCTTCCTGGACCCGATGGTGGACATTCCGGAGTGCGCGGGGCAGCCGCAAGAGGTGTGGATCTCCGGCAAGGAACTCGGTCAGCGCTTCCGCTGCGAAGCCTCGACCGGAAGCTGCAAGCCTGCGGGCGCAGTCACAGGTCCAGCGAGCATCATCACCAAGCGGCTGCCGTCCGGTGAGACCAACACCCTGGCGAGCGGAGTGGAGCTGATTCCGCTGCTGATGGCTCACAAGGCCGAGCCGGTGGTTCGCCGTGGCCCACGCCTGCAAGTGGTGCTCCGCGATCGCGGCAACTGTCAGGTTCGGATCTACGTCGATGAAGCGATGTTGACGCCCCGCAAACCGGTGACCCCGCGTGGCCCCGTCCATCCGCTGGCGACCCATCACCTACCCGATCGGCTGGTCTGTCCCTAGCGAGTCGACCATGGAACTTTTCTTTCGCAGCAGTAGCGGTACCCAGAGCCTCTCCGAGGCCGGTGGTGTGCTCGGTCGCGCCGAGGATGCCGCGATTCGCCTGGCTGACGACTCGGTATCGAGCCATCACGCCGAGTTCACCTGGGACGGACAGACCTGGTGGATTCGACCGCTAGCCCAGCACAATCCCATCTATCGGGACGGCAAACGACTCCCAATGGCCAAGGTTCCGCTCGGACACGGCGGCACGCTGCTGCTCGGCAAGCTCACGGTGTCGTTTTGGACCGCCGGACATGAGCCAAAGGGAGACTCCGCCGCTCCGGCCGAATGGCAGCGACTGCGCCTGCGGGATGTGCCGTCCGACCTGCTCACGACCAAACCGCCGCTGGTCGAGGTGGATCTCAACAAGTCGCCGACGTTCATCATGGACCGGCAACCGATGCCGGCGACGCTGGTTTCCGCTCCCCAGCCGTACCCCGTGGACGCTCCGCACGCGCAGCAGCCGCAGTCGGTGCGG
>ERZ724523.426-NODE-426-length-24627-cov-7.283900_pt1 | contig 24627 bp, 19 predicted proteins | sample MGYA00376056_ERZ724523 | MGnify/ENA primary metagenome ERZ724523 (study PRJEB28724, sample SAMN07190888) | wastewater metagenome | isolation source: influent of sewage treatment plant in Hong Hong | place: USA: Christiansburg, Virginia | collected 2016-03-01 ... | reverse complement strand
GAATATTGGGAAGAATTGGTTAAAGGATAGTTCTTGAATGTATTTATTTACCTTTTTGGTAACGTTTTCGCATTCATTTCTTGAAGTTAAATTTTACATCTTTACATTTACGTACTAAATTGTTTGTCATGAGTACAACAGCAGCAGCTCCAGTTCTTACAGCTAAAGATTTTTCAACCGATCAAGAGGTTCGTTGGTGTCCAGGATGTGGCGATTATTCTATTTTGGCCCAAGTTCAAAAAGTAATGCCGGGTATTGGCGTTCCTAAAGAAAATATTGTAATTATAAGTGGTATTGGTTGTTCTTCTCGTTTTCCATATTATATGAACACGTATGGTATGCACTCTATTCATGGACGTGCAACAGCCATTGCAAGTGGTTTAAAAGCAAGCCGACCAGAGTTAAGTGTTTGGATTGTGAGTGGTGATGGAGATAGTATGAGTATTGGTGGAAACCATACCATTCATATGTTACGTAGAAATTTTGATGTGAATTTTTTGGTGTTCAACAATCAAATTTATGGTTTAACAAAGGGGCAATATTCGCCAACATCAGAAACCAATAAAGTTACAAAAAGTACTCCCGTTGGTAGTATTGATCATCCTTTTAATCCTGCAGCTTTAGCAATGGGTGCCGATGCAACTTTTATTGCTCGTAGCATGGATAGAGATCCTAAACATTTACAATATATTTTAACTCGTAGCCATCAACATAAAGGTGCATCTTTTGTAGAGATTTATCAGAACTGTAATATTTTTAACGATGGTGCTTTTGAAGTGTTTACAGAAAAAAGTAGCAAAGCCGATAATGTATTGTTTTTAGAACAAGGCAAACCATTAATTTTTGGTGCAACTGCTAACAAGGGTATTAAGTTAGATGGACTAAAACCTGTAATTGTTGAACTAGAAGAAGGTGCTAGTACCGATGATTTGTGGATACACGATGAAAAGGATTTTTTCAAAGCTCAAATTTTAATTAGAATGTTTGATGATCCTAGAGTTGAAGGACATTTTCCTAGACCATTTGGTGTATTTTATCAAACCGAAAGAGCTTGTTACGAAGATGTAATGGCAATGCAAATTGATGAAGCCTTGGCCACCAAAGGAAAAGGCAATTTAGATAAATTATTAAAGGGTCGTGAGGTTTGGGAAATTGCAGAATAGTATTTTAACAAACTAATTATATAAAAAAAGGCAATGAAAAATCATTGCCTTTTTTAGTTTTTACAACTCTTTGGTTTCCGTAGGTGTAATTATTTTTACATTTTTAAAGTCTATTTCTTTTGCATTTATATTGGTATATCCTTCGTTTGCTACTATGGTAATATTGTTAAAGAAAATTTTACTCACTGGCATTTCTGGTAATCCTGTTATAGCAATGGCTGTTTTTGCTTTTAAACATGCCACATTGCTTATGTAAAAGTTTTTAAATACTGGGGTTTTATCTCTTAGTGTTGTAACAACATCGTTTTTTGTTTTACCAACTGTAACATCTTCGTAGTAAGTATCAAAGTTGATTGCTTCATCAACAATATCGGTCATGTAAATATTCGATATATAAATATCTCTCACATAACCACCTCTACCAGCATTGCTTTTTACTCTAATACCAATATCGGTTCCTATAAAATTACAATCGGTTACAAAAATATTTTTCATTCCACCATCTGTATTACTTCCAATTACAAAACCACCATGGCCTTTATATACAGTACAACCAGCAATTAAAATATTTTCTAAAGCCGATTCTTCTGTTTCTCCACCTTTTCCACCACTGCTTTTCATGCAAATTCCATCATCGCCAGCACTTACTTTACATTTATAAATAACTACATTTTTACAAGCACTAATATCTACAGCATCTCCATTTTGTGCCCACCATTCATTAAAAAAATTGGCATTTCTTAAAGTTAAATTGGTGCAACGTGTTGGATAAAAAATAAATTTTGGAGAATTTCTAATGGTTACACCTTCAACTAAAACATTGTTGCATTTATTAAAAGCTACCATATGTGGTCTTAAAAAATCTCTTGCAGGTAAAAAATCATCATCGGCAGGTTTTGCAGGTTTTGCTTTTAGTTGCTGTACAAATTCTTCACCATCCATTGCTGCTTTACTTGGCCACCAAATTTTTCCATCTTTACTTACAACACCAGTTTTAATAATTTCTTTCCATTGTTTTTCTGTAGCTTTTTCTTTTTTTAATGGCCTCCAACTATCTCCAGCACCATCAATAATTCCATCTCCAGTAATAGCAATATTGGTTGCTTCATTGGCGTATAATGGAGATATTGCAACACCTTTATACATTTTGTATTGTGTTCTATCGTTTGTAAACTGAATTATAGCACCATGTTGTACAACAAGGTTTACATTACTTTTCATTTCTATGGGTCCTGTTAACCATAAACCTGCGGGTACAATTACTTTTCCACCACCTGATTTATTACATGCTGTAATTGCTTTATTAAATGCTTCGGTATTTAATATTTGTCCATTGTTTACTGCTCCATAATTAACTATGTTAAAAACAGAGTCTTTAAAAAAAGGTACTTTTACTTCTGGCATTTTAAATGGTGCAACACTATAGTAATAGGCTAAATCTTTTTCTTGTGCTTGTATCGTAAAAGCAAGAATTAATAGTGTGAAAAGCTGAATTATTTTTTTCATATAAAATGTATTGGCTAACAATTACCAAATTTATGCCATAGTTAAGCTGTAGGGTTTTGAACTTACGTAAACGATTGCAGTATAATTTATGTTTAACACAGAATTATTTCACATTATCTTCATTTTCTAAATAAATTTCATTGATACCAATTTTGTTTGAAGACGAATTTTTAGTAATTGTAAATAAACCTGCAGGAATTGCTTCAGAAGAAATTATAACTCAAAATGGTCATTGGTTTTTGGTGCATAGATTGGATCAAAGAGTAAGTGGATTACTAATTTTTGCCAAAACAACTGAAGCTATAACTGCCCTAAATGAAATGTTTGTAATTGGTTCAATTCAAAAAAAATACAAAGCTGTAGTTGCTGCTCAACCAAAAATTTTACAACAAACACTTACACATTGGTTGGTAAAAAATAGTGAACAACAAAAAGCAAAAGTTTTTAATAAAGAAGTTGCCCATAGTAAAAAAGCAGTGTTAGTATATCAGTGTATTCAATCGAGTAACAAATATCATCTATTAGAAATAACATTATTTACTGGCAGATTTCATCAAATTAGGGCACAATTGGCTGCAATAAATTGCCCAATTGTAGGCGATTTAAAATATGGTTATAAAAGAAGCTCACCAAACGGAAGTATTTTCTTACAATCGTATAGCTTAAAGTTTACCCATCCTTTTACACAAGAAGTTGTAGAAATGGAAATTCCTAATCCTGAGTTGTGGCAGAAATATGGTTTTTAACTTAACCCAATAAACCAGCTTTTCTACTAATATCCATCATACGTTCCATTGGTTTTAAGGCTGCCAAACGTAAGTTTTCATTCATTGTAATTTCTGGTGTCTCATACTTCATGCACAAATACAGTTTTTCGAGGGTATTCAGCTTCATGTGTGGACAATCGTTGCAAGCACAGGAGTTATTAGGCGGAGCCGGGATAAACGTTTTATTTGGGCTGCTTTTTTGCATTTGGTGCAAAATGCCAGTTTCGGTAGCTACAATAAATTCTTGAGCTTCGTTTTGCTGAGCAAATTTTAGCAATTGTGTTGTACTTCCTACAAAATCGGCAATGTTTAAAACTGCTGCTTCACATTCTGGGTGAGCAATAAATTTAGCTTTTGGGTGGCGAATTTTTAATTTGGTAATTTTCTCTAAACTAAAAATTTCATGTACCATACATGCACCATTCCATAGCAACATGTTTCTGCCAGTTTTTTTATTGAAAAAAGCACCTAAGTTTCTATCCGGAGCAAAAATTATGGGTTGATCAAAAGGTATACTTTCAATAATTTTTTCAGCATTACCACTGGTACAAATAATATCGCTTAAAGCTTTTACTTCGGCACTGCAGTTAATGTAACTTACCACTAAGTGGTTAGGATGTTTTTCTTTAAAAGCCTTAAACAATGGGCCTGGTGCACTATCAGCTAAAGAACAACCTGCTTTTAAATCGGGTAACAATACCTTTTTCGACGGATTTAAAATTTTTGCAGTTTCTGCCATAAAATGCACTCCAGCAAAAACAATAATATCTGCATTGGTTTTTGCTGCTTCCTGTGCAAGACCTAAACTATCGCCAATATAATCGGCTACATCCTGAATGTCTGGTTCTTGATAATAATGTGCAAGTAGTACAATGTTTTTTTGTTTTTTTAAATTTTCTATTTCAGCAAATAAATCGATAGTTGCTGGAACTTCAATATCTAAAAATCCTTTTTGTTCAACTTGAGATTTTGCTATGTTAATATCCATTGTAATAGTATTTAATAATACATATTTATATAAACAACTACTATTATTACGAGTGTGTATATCGGGATAAATTATTTACCCACAAGCGACAAAGTTAATTAGTTATGTTGTTATTCACCTTATCTAACAACTAATTCACAATTCACTTTTTATACTGTACAATAGTTTCATTGTTTTTTTAACAATTGTTAGTTGTTTATAGTATTTAATTCACAATTCTAGTTTCACAGGTTATCAACTGTTAAATAAGAGGTTGTAAAAAGTTAACTCTTTGGTTGTTTTCTAAAAATGTGTAAAAACTAACCAACTTATTCTATTTCTTTTCACAGTTGTTATCTGCAATTATTCAATTTATACACTGCATTATAGGTTTATTAACAGGCAGTATTGTATAACTTTAAATTCAGTTTTTTAAGCAATCGTATAGGGGCGTAATATAATACAAGCCCAAAGCGGTTTTAGAATGTTTTTCCACAATTTGTTCAATAACTATATTCCCCTATTTTTGCCATCCTTAAAATTTAATACATATAATATTATGTCTGTTATTCAAAGTATTCGTGATAGAGGAGCTTGGATTGTATTTGCCGTAATAGCTCTGGCATTAATTGCTTTTATTTTACAAGATGGAATGGGAAGCCGTGGAGGTAGTATGTTTGGTAATACTACAACATTGGGTAAAGTAAATGGTGTTGTAATTGATAGAGAAGAATTTGATAGAAAGTTAACCATGTACACACAAGGTGGACAAGAAAGAAGTTCTATCATGGGGCAATTGTGGGATATGGAAGTAAATAAAGTTTTGTTAGACCAACAAGCTCAAGAACTTGGTTTAACTGTTACTGGTAAAGAAGTTGCTGATGTTTTGTTTGGCCCACAATCTCCTTTAGCAAGAGAGCAACAATTTGTTGATGAGAATGGTCAATTTAAAGCTGATGAAGCAAGACAAGCGTTTGCTCAATTAAAGAAAAGTAAAAACGATCAACAATTACAAGGAATTATTGAAAGCTATATTGATCCAATAAAACAACAAGCATTAAATACAAAATATCAAAATTTAATTGCTCAAGCTGCTTATGCACCAACTTGGTTAATTGAAAAACAAAAAGCAGAAAATAGTTTAATTAGCAGTATTTCTTATGTATATGTTCCATATACTTCTATTGCAGATTCTACCATTAAAGTAAGCGATGATGATGTAAATGCTTATGTAAAGAAACATCCTAGTGGTTTTGAAAAGAAAGAAGAAACTAGAGCATTTTCTTATGTAAGTTTCAATTTTAATCCAAGTTCTACAGATTCTGTAAATATTTTAAACCAGATTAGCACTTTAAAAACTGAGTTTAGTACAACCGAAGATGTAAAATCTTATTTATCAAGAGTTGGTAGCGATTTACCTTATTTAGATGGTTATACTTTAAAATCTGCTATTAAAATGCAATTTGCTGATAGCATTACCAAATTGGCAGATGGTGCAACTTTTGGTCCTTATTTAGATGGTGGTAATTATGTTATTGCAAGAATGATGGGCAGAAGAACTTTACCAGATAGTGTAAAAGTTAGACATATATTGGTTAAAACAGAAGATAAAAGACAAGGTGTTTTATCGGACAGTGCTGCTAAAAAACGTATTGATAGTGTACAAGCTTTAGCAAGTGCACCAGGTGCTGATTTTAATGTTTTGGTACAAAAGTATAGTGATGATGGTGGAAGCAAAGCTACCAAAGGCGAATATGATTTTACATTACAACAATACTCTGGCATTAGTAAAGAATTTGCAGATGCAATTTTTTATGGTAAAGCTGGCGATAGAAAAGTTGTAAAAGTAGAAAACGATATGTATGCTGGTTATCATTACATTGAAGTAATTAGCCAAAAGAATTTTGGAGATGCTGTTAAAGTTGCTTATTTAGCTAAAGCTATTACAGCAAGTAACGAAACTGTAAATGCTGCAAATACCGCTGCTTTACAATTTGCTGCTAGTGTAAAAGACAAAAAACAATTTGATGAGAGTGCTGCAAAATTGAATAAGCAAATCTTAATTACTCAAGAAGTAAAACAAAATGATTTTACTATTGCAAACTTTGGACAAACTCAAGCTCGTACAATTGTACGTTGGTTGTTTGATAAAAGTAAAGATGCAGTTAGTGAGCCATTAGAAATTGGCGAACAATATATTGTTGGCGTAATTACGCAAGTAAATAAAGTTGGTTTGGCTAGTGCAGCTTCTGCTCGTCCAGGTGTTGAAGGTTTCATAAGAAATGAGAAAAAAGCCAAGCAAATTATTGATGCAAAGTTTAAAGGAAGTACATTAGAAGAATATGCAACAGCTACAGGAACTTCAATTGGTCGTGCAGATAGTTTAACTTTTACCAGTGCTGTAATTCCTGCTTTAGGTTACGATTTAAAATTTGGTGGTGCTGCTTTTAATGCCAACTTAAAAGGTAAAGTAAGTTCACCAATTGCTGGCAATAGTGGTGTAATTGCTTTACGTGTTGAAAACATTGGTGCATCTGCAAACCCACAAGATGCAGAAGCTTTAAAACAACAAATTATTGGAGCACAAAAAAATGTTTCATATAGAGGTGGAACAAATGCATTAAAAAATGCTGCAACTATTAAAGACAATCGTTCAAAATTCTATTAATCTTTTTTAGCTTAGATATTCAAAAGAGCCAATCAATATTGATTGGCTCTTTTGTTTTACGCAATCCGAAACTGCAACTTTTAAGAATGCTGTAGCTTTGTATTTTAATAGAATTATATGTCAGAAGTTTTTGTAAATAAGGTTTCAGAAAGTGGAATTTTGAGTATTGATTTAGAATTGTATTATCCTAAACAAACCATTAAAATATTCGATTTAAAAGAATATTTATTTATGGGTTTAATTCTTAAAGAAAAAGATTTTAGAGCAGCTTTATTAAACACTGATTGGAGTGTTTATGAAAATTGTATTGTAGGAATTACTTGTAGTGCCGATGCTATAATTCCTATGTGGGCGTATATGTTAGTTGCTAGTTATTTACAACCAGTTGCTGCTTATGTAAGTATTGGAACCGAACAAAAAATAATTGAATTGATTATTGAAAAAAACATTGCAGAGCAAATTGATGAAAATGAATTTGTTGATAAACGTGTAGTGATAAAGGGCTGTGGTGATATGGCTATGCCAGAAGTTGCTTATGTTGCAGTAACCAATAAATTACGACCAGTTGTTAAGAGTATTATGTATGGAGAACCCTGTAGTACAGTTCCGATTTATAAAAAGAAAGTATAAAAAATTCCGAGTTAAAAAACTCGGAATTTTTTTAATTACCATACACACTTAAGAATTTAATCCTCATAATTTTTAATTGTTCCCAATTGTAATCATACTCTGCTAATTCCTTAATAGCAACATCTAATGATGATGTTTCACAACCCTTAAAATATTCTAATATTTCTTCTTGGTCTACTTCATCTAACCAATCATCAATGGCATAATCTAAGTTTAATTTTGTTCCACTTGCTGCAATGGTTTCCATTTCTTCTAAAAGTTCATTTAGCGATAAACCTTTTGTTTTTGCAATGGTTTCAATGCTTATTTTTTTATCTACATTTTGAATAATGAAAATTTTGTTACTGCTTTTGTTGGCAACACTTTTCATTATAAAATCATCTGGTTTTTCTATTTCGTTATCCTCAACATATTTAGCAATCAATTCAACAAATGGCTTACCATATTTTAAAGCTTTGCCTTTACTAACGCCTTGGCATTTTTCCAATTCTTCTAATGTTGTAGGAAAAAGTGTACTCATGTCTTGCAACGAGTTTTCTAAGAATATTACAAAAGGCGGTAGGCTTTTTTTCTTAGCTTCTTTTTGTCTTAATTCCATCAACATTTCAAACAAAGCTTCGTCAGCACTTGCAGTTTCTTCAGTATTGTTTTCTGCTTCATCATCATCATCATCTGTTGCAAAAACATTGTTCATTACAATTTTAAACGAGGTTGGTTTTTTCAGCCACTTTTCTGTTTTATCTGTAAACTTCAATAAACCATATTCTTCAATATCTTTTTTAATTAAATTTTCCAACATCATTTGTCGCAACAAACTATTCCAATAGTGGCTATCTTGATTTTTACCAATTCCAAAACACTCCAAACCCTCATGTCTAAACATGGTAATTTGAGGAGTAAGTTTACCCATGATGATATTGATTGCATAATCTGTAACAAATCGTTCATCCAAGGCTTTAATTACTTTCAAGGCTTTTACAACATCATCTTTCGTTTCAATTTTTTCTTTTGGATGTTTGCAGTTATCACAACTTCCACAGTTGGTTGTTTCCCATTCTTCTCCAAAATAATGCAGCAAAACTTTTCTTCTACAAACACTTGTTTCTGCATATGCAACAGTTTCATTAATTAGTTGTGCTCCAACTTCTCGTTCACTCAATGGTTTATCTCTCATTAAGTGTTCAAGCTTCGAAACATCTTTATGAGAATAGTATAAAACGCAAATTCCTTCCAAACCATCTCTTCCAGCTCTTCCAGTTTCTTGATAATAATTTTCTATTGATTTTGGAATATTGTAATGAATTACAAAACGAATATCAGGCTTGTCAATCCCCATTCCAAATGCAATCGTTGCAACTATAACTTGTACATCTTCATTTAAAAACTGGTCTTGCCTTTTGGCCCTTAATTTTTGATCCAATCCAGCATGGTACGCAACTGCTTTAATATTGTTGGCCATTAATACCGCAGCCAACTCTTCTGTTGTTTTTCTATTGAGTGTATAAATTATTCCACTTTTTCCTTTGTGTTGTGTAATAAATTTTACAATATGTTTTATGGTTTGTTCCTTTTGTAGCTTAGGTTGAATTTCATAAAAAAGATTGGTTCTATTAAAAGATGAAATAAAAACTTTGGCATCTTTTAAACCTAAATTTTTTACAATATCGCTTTGTACTTTTGGTGTTGCTGTTGCTGTTAAAGCAATTACAGGAATTTCTGGATTTATAATATCCATCATTTCTCTCAACCTTCTATATTCTGGCCTAAAGTCGTGACCCCATTCACTTATACAGTGTGCCTCATCAACTGCAAAAAATGAAATTTTTAAATCACCAAAAAATTCAAGATTTTCTTCTTTGGTTAATGTTTCTGGAGCAACGTATAAAAGTTTAGTTTTTCCTGCAACTAAATCGTCTTTTACAACTTTTATTTGTCCTTTGTTTAAGGATGAGTTTAAAAAATGTGCAACATCGTCTTTCTCACTATAACCCCTTACTAAATCAACTTGATTTTTCATCAAAGCAATTAGTGGCGACACAATAATGGCACAACCTTCCATCATCATTGCAGGCAATTGATAGCATAAGCTTTTGCCACCACCAGTTGGCATAATTACAAAAGTATCTTGACCACTCATTAAGCTACGAATGGCAGGTTCTTGCGTTCCTTTAAAATCTTTAAAACCAAAATATTTTTGTAGTGCACTGTGTATATCAAATACAGTATCGTTGGTTATGGGCTTGGATGTTCTTGCTCCAACTTTTTTTGAACTAGATTTTTTGGGTGCTGGCTTTTTCTTTGAACTTGTAGGCATTACTATATAATTTCCTTCTCCTAAATAAATAAATGTTTTGCACCAAAAGGTACACTTTTTTTGTGAAGTATTTAGTTTTCTCTTATTTTTTTTAAAAGGCTAACGAAGTTACAATTTACATATTTCAATTACAACAGATTGTTGTTAAACTTTACCTTTGAGCTATGAAATTATCGACTATTGAAGAAGTGGCTTTGCAAACAATCGAATTGGAAGCTGCTTCTATTGCAAATCTTTCTAATTATATTAATGAAGATTTTAAAAAAACAGTTGAAGTTATTTTTGAGTCTAAAGGAAGGGTTGTTGTAACTGGAATTGGAAAAAGTGCAATCGTTGCTCAGAAAATTGTTGCTACGTTCAATTCTACAGGAACCCCATCTTTATTTATGCATGCTGCCGATGCCATTCATGGAGATTTGGGTATGATACAATCCAATGATGTAGTAATTATAATTAGTAAAAGCGGAGAAAGTCCAGAAATTAAAGTATTGGTTCCCCTGATTAAAAATTTTGGGAATCCAATCATTTCTATAGTGGGTAATCTCAATAGTTTTTTAGCCGCAGAAAGTAATTTCATTCTAAATACTACTGTAAGTAAAGAAGCTTGTCCCAATAATTTGGCACCAACAAGTAGTACAACTGCACAAATGGTAATGGGCGATGCTTTGGCTGTAGCATTAATGCAACTGAATGGGTTTAGTGGAAAAGATTTTGCAAAATATCATCCTGGAGGAAACTTAGGAAAACGTCTTTACTTACGTGTAGATGATTTGTATATTAAAAACGATAAGCCTGTTGTACTTGCAAATGCATCATTAAAAGAAGTAATTGTTGAAATTACTGCCAAGCGTTTGGGCGTTACAGCTGTTGTTGGAATAAATGGTGAACCTTTAGGAATAATTACTGATGGCGATTTGCGTAGAATGTTGGAAAAAGTAAACGATTTAACTACGGTTTCTGCAAAAGAAATTGCTACAACTTCACCCAAAACAATTGCACCTTCTGCAATGGCTATTGAAGCCTATGAGCTGTTTAAATTATATGATATTACTCATTTATTGGTTGTAGAAAATAATGTTTATTTAGGTATTCTTCATTTACACGATTTGGTAAGAGAAGGTATTATATAAATAAATAACCTTTACTTCGCAACCTTAAGTTTTTAAGTATGAATCAACATCATTATGTGGCCATTATGGCTGGAGGAATTGGTAGTAGATTTTGGCCAAAAAGTCGTACTGCAATGCCAAAACAGTTCTTAGATATTTTAAATACTGGCAAATCCTTAATTCAATGGACTTACGAACGATATGCTTTATTTATTCCTAGGGAAAACATTTATGTAGTTACTTCTTCTGAATATGAAAATATTGTAGCAGAGCAATTGCCAGATTTAAATAGAGAAAATATTGTATGTGAACCAAGTCGAAAAAACACGGCTCCGTGCATTGCATACATATCTTTTAAGCTGTTGCAAAAAGATCCAGAAGCCTCATTAATAGTAGCTCCCAGCGATCATATTATATTAGATAATAATGCGTTTATTTCTATTACACAAAAGGCATTGGACTTTGTTGCTCACATTAAAGCCTTTGTAACTTTAGGAATTACTCCAACTTATCCAAACACAGGATATGGGTACATTCAACACGAATCACTAACTGTTGCAGAGGATATTTATAAAGTAAAAACGTTTACTGAAAAGCCCAATTTAGAATTGGCTAAAACATTTATTTCTAGTGGCGACTTTTTATGGAACGCTGGTATTTTTATTTGGCAAGTAAAAACTGTTTTAAAAGCATTTGAACAACTACAACCAGAAATGTTTGAATTGTTTGATGGAGAAAAGGAGCATTTCAACACTCCAAATGAAAGAGATGCTATCAATAGAATTTATCCATTGTGTACCAATATTTCTATTGACTTTGCCATAATGGAAAAAGCTAACAATGTTTATATTATTCCATCTTCTTTTGGATGGAGTGATTTAGGTACTTGGAACAGTGCTTATGAAAATTTAGAAAAAGACTATTTGGCCAATGCGGTTGCTGGAAAAAATGTAATTGTAATTGATGCCACAAAATGTATGGTTAGTGCCGAACCTGAAAAATTAGTAGTTATACAAGGTTTAGATGATTGTATTGTTGTTGATACAAAAGATGTTTTGCTAATTTGTAAAAAAGACAAGGAACAAGAAATTAAGGAATATGTTGCCGAAGTAAAAAGAAGTAAAGGAGATACTTATTTATAGTATCCGGTTTTTTCAATTTCTTTTCTAACCGAATCTGGGAGCATATAACGTATGCTCCTTTTTTGTTGAATTGCTTTTCTAATTGTGGTTGATGAGATTTCTAACAAAGGGGCTTTTAAAACATGAACCATAGAAGAAGATTCAACAACAAAACCTGGTCGATTGTACACCAATATTGGATAATTCTTTTGTAACAATGCATGGTTTTTCCAGTTGTGTAAATTGCTGTAACTGTCGCTACCCATAATTATGCTAAATTGATGTTGAGGGTATTTTTCTTTTAAATGTGTAAGTGTATCAATTGTGTAAGATGGTTTTGGCAATTTGAATTCTACATCCGAAGCTTTAAATCTGTCATCATCCTCAATTGCAAGATTAACCATGTGCAATCTGTCGTACTCATTTAATAAACTGTTCGAAGGTTTTAATGGATTTTGTGGACTAACAACAAACCATATCTTTTCAACCAAGCCACAATCTGCAACATGCGATGCAATTAATAAATGTCCGGTATGAATTGGATTAAACGAACCAAAGTACAAACCAATATTCATGGCATTCAAATTAATTAATTTCTTCTACAAAAATTTCTTGAGCCTCGCTCAGTCGTAAACTCAAAGCATAACCAGCTACAGATATTGATATTGGATCTCCAAGTGGAGCAATTTGTTCTACCCTAATTAGTTCACCAGGTACACAGCCCATTTCCATCAACTTAATAAAAATATCATCTTTTTCAAAAGAATGAATTGTTGCCCTTTTGCCAATGCCTAACTCACTTAACTTTTTCATTGAAACCTATTTAAGCAAAAATATATCTCGATATCCGCATTTTGTTACGAATTTTGGAGCAAGAATTATTCGCATGAAAAAAGTACACTTTAATTACGCCGATAGAAAGCTCAATATTCCGAATAAAACAAGTTTAAAAGACTTCGTGGAACTGCTTTTCAAAAAAGAAAACAAGGAGTTAAGTATCATAAACTATGTTTTTTGTTCCGATGTGTATTTACTTGAAATCAATAAAGCTAGTTTAAACCATGATTATTATACGGATATTATCACATTTGGTTTATCCGAACCCAATTTACCAATAGAGGCAGAGGTCTATATAAGCATTGATCGAGTTAAAGACAATGCCAAAAACCTCAATTTAACATTCAAGAACGAATTGCTACGTGTCGTTTTCCACGGAGCACTGCACCTTTGTGGTTATAAAGACAAAAAAAAAAGCGATATTGAGCAAATGAGACAAAAAGAAGATTATTATTTACAAGTATTCAATTCTGCCAATTAGTTCCACAAATCACCGTTCCCCAACGGAACGGTGATTTGTGGAACTAGTATATTTGCACAATGAAACACAAGAAAGAACTTCCCGAGGAAACCGCTTTTCTTGCTTATGAGAAAGTTAAAGAAAGGAAAAGGTGGCAAATGGCATTTCGTAGATATGTAGTAGAGGGAATTGCCAACGAAAACTACGCCCCATTTTTTGGATTGGAGATAGCGGTTCTAAAAAAGTGGTTTGAGTTGCAGTTTGATGAAACCTTAAACTGGGAAAATTTTGGGATTAATTGGCAATTTGAACACATTTTACCAATTGCTTATTTTGATTTTTCGAATGAAGATGATTTGAAATTGTGTTGGAACTACATTAATATAAGAGTAGACTCATTTCAACCAAACGCAAGCCGTGGAAGTAAAATAGATGTTTTGGCAGTTAAAGTTTATTTTGAAAAGCTATATAAACAAACCAATTTTTCCATTGTGGCTAAAATGGTAGAAAAAATTAATCAAATTGAACTTGCTAATATCGAAAGCAACGAAGCAATTGAAGACTATATAAACTTGAATAAACAGAAACTTGAAAAAATCGCCACCCTGTCTAACTACGAATTCAATAAACTAAATCAGGGAATATTGCTTGAGGACATCTTATTAGAAAGAGAACTACTTAAAAAATTCGGTTCTTAATTACTTGTTTGTTTACAATACTTTTGCCCTATGTTTCAAGAATATGATGTAATTGTTGCTGGTGCTGGCCATGCTGGTTGTGAGGCTGCTGCTGCTGCTGCCAATTTGGGTAGTAAAGTGCTTTTGGTTACTATGAATATGCAAACCATTGCACAAATGAGTTGTAACCCAGCAATGGGAGGAATTGCAAAAGGACAAATTGTACGTGAAATTGATGCTATGGGAGGTTACAGTGGAATTGTGAGTGATAAAAGCATGATTCAATTTAGAATGTTAAATAGGAGTAAAGGCCCAGCAATGTGGAGTCCAAGAACTCAAAACGATAGAATGTTGTTTGCTACTACTTGGAGAGAAATGTTGGAACAAACACCCAATGTAGATTTCTATCAAGATATGGTGAAAAGCCTAATCATTAAAGATGGTAAAGCTTGTGGAATTGTAACTAGCCTTGGTCACGAAATTCATTCTAAAGCTGTTGTAATAACCAGTGGAACATTCTTAAATGGAATTATTCATATTGGAGAAAAAAAATTGGGCGGAGGTCGAATTTCTGAAACAGCAGCAACTGGTATAACTGAACAATTGGTAGAACATGGTTTTGAAGCAGATCGTTTAAAAACAGGAACTCCACCAAGAGTTGATGCAAGAAGTTTGGATTATTCTAAAATGGAAGAACAAAAAGGGGACGATGAAATTGTAGGCTTCTCTTTTTTAGATATTGAAAGAATTAAACCAGAACAACAACGTAGCTGCCACATAACTTACACAAACTCAGCAGTTCATGAAATATTGAAAACTGGGTTCGATAGAAGCCCAATGTACCAAGGCAGAATTGAAGGTGTTGGCCCAAGATATTGCCCAAGTATTGAAGATAAAATAAATCGTTTTGCCGAAAGAGACAGACATCAATTGTTTGTAGAGCCAGAAGGATGGAACACTGTAGAAATTTATGTAAATGGATTTTCAACATCATTGCCAGAAGAAGTTCAAATAAAAGCTCTAAGAACAGTTCCTGGTTTCGAAAAATGTAAAATATTTAGACCTGGTTATGCCATTGAATACGATTTTTTTCCACCTACACAACTTACACACACATTAGAAACAAAACTAATATCTAATTTGTTTTTTGCTGGTCAAATCAATGGTACAACAGGTTACGAAGAAGCTGCTTGTCAAGGACTTATGGCAGGAATTAATGCTCACCAAAAAGTAAAGCAATTAGAACCAGTTATATTAAAACGTAGCGATGCTTATATTGGCGTATTGATAGATGATTTAATTAGTAAAGGCACTCAAGAGCCTTATAGAATGTTTACTAGTAGAGCAGAGTTTAGAACTTTATTAAGGCAAGATAATGCCGATATAAGGTTAACAGAATTGAGTTATCGCCTTGGCTTGGCGTCTCAAGAACGAATGGACAGGGTTTTGTATAAAAAAGAATCGGTACAAACTGTAAGATCAATATTAGACACAACACCAATTGAGATCTCAGAAATCAACCCATATTTTGAGCAAATAAACTCTTCTCCATTGGTTGAAAGACAAAAAGCTAGTAAAATAATTCTTCGTCCAAATGTTACATTGGCTTCTATGATGCAGTATTCACAAACATTACAGCAAAAACTGCAACAGTATAATGCCGAAATTTTAGAACAAGCCGAAATTCAAGTAAAATACGAACGCTATATAGAAAAAGAAAACGAATTGGTACAAAGAATGACCGAAATGGAGGATTTAATTATTCCAGATTCTTTCGATTATGAAAAAGTATCAGCCATTTCTGCAGAGGCATTACAAAAGTTTAAAAAAATAAAACCAAGAACCTTAGGACAAGCAGGAAGAATAAGTGGCGTAAATCCAAGCGATATTCAAATATTAATGGTGTTTATGGGGAGGTAATTTATTATCCTTCCTTTTCCAACACCTCTACCATCTGCTCTTTTTCATTTGTTGAAAGTGATGAAGCAGATTTTTTTTGCATTAAAGACACACTACTAATTATTACGTTGTTTTGCTTGTAAAAAAAATTACAAACCTTACAAAGAAATAAATGAAACAGTAATTTAATATTTTGTTGAGCAGATAGCTTTTTTTCTTCCTTTTTAGAAATTAAATCAGTGGCTTCTTTACAATTAATCATTAATCCCATAATCCTCATTTTCTTATTTGTTAAACCAATTTTTTTCTAAACAAGTTCTCAATTGAAGTTTTGCTCTGTGTATTAAAACCCAATAGTTTGACGATGTAATGTTTAACTCCTTACAAATTTCGTCACTTTCAATGCCATCTAAATATTTCATACTAAAAACAGCATTTTGAACCGCTTTCAATTTGCTTTTACAAAGTTCTAAAATTGAGTAAAATTCTTTTTGTTCAATTACTGTGTTATAATCAACACCCCAAGCCTTTGGTGCAGCAGCTTTTGTCCAATGGCCATTTTCATTAAAACCATCATAAGCACTATTGGCATCAACAATATCTGTTAATTTGGTCGATGCTTTTCTGTAATGGTCAATAATTTTATTTTTTAAAATGGTAAACAACCAATTCTTTTCACTTGCTTCTCCTTTAAAATTATCTATGTTTCGCCAAGCTGCTAAAAATGTTTCTTGTACTAAATCTTTAGCAATACCACTATCGCTAACCCTTGGTAAAGTGTATTTATACAATAAATCTCCAAACTCTTCAACCCATCTTTTTGCTAAATCTTGCTGCATAACCAAATATAATGTAAAACATAGTTACTCAATCCATGTGTTCAAGCTAAACAATCTTTTCAATTTTTATTAAAATGTGATGAACGGTTAAAATCTATTCACCTTTTGATTAGCTTTATAGCAGAATAAAAAACCAACTAACACAATGAGAAAATTGAAACTATTGCTTTCGGCAATGTTTCTTGTTTTGCTATTACAAGCACAAGAAACTTTTCCTTTAAATGGTACAGCAGATGAACGTTTGGGCATTTATGCTTTTACCAATGCTACAATTGTAAAAGATGCACAAACAACTTTAACCAATGCCACATTGGTTATACAACAAGGAAAAATTTTAGGCATCAATATTCCCGTTCCTAAAGAAGCGGTTGTTGTTAATTGTAAAGGAAAATTTATTTACCCATCGTTTATTGATTTATACAGCGATTATGGTGTTGCACCAACTACAACAGCAACAGGAGGGTTTAGAGGTTTTGGTGGTCCACAACAATTTGTAAGCAATACAAAAGGAGCTTATGGTTGGAACCAAGCCATTAAAGCAGAAGTAAATGCATATCAAAATTTTCAAACCAATGAAACAAAAGCCAAAGAATTAAGAAATGCTGGCTTTGGAACTGTTGTAGCCAATATGCAAGATGGCATTGCTCGTGGTACAGGAGCATTGGTAACATTGGGCAATCAAAAAGAAAATTTTGAATTGTTAAAAGAAAAAGTGGCTGCGTTTTATTCGTTTAGTAAAGGCACAAGTACACAAGATTATCCAGGATCGTTAATGGGTTGCATTGCATTAATTAGACAAACTTATTTAGATGCAGCTTGGTACAAAAACAAACCAACAACCGAAGGAACTAATTTAAGTTTACAAGCTTGGCTCGATAATCAATCGCTTCCACAAATTTTTGATATTGGTAACGATAAATACAATGCACTTCGTGCCAATAAAATTGCCAAAGAGTTTGGGGTGAATTATATTTTAAAAGGAACCAATGATTTGTACCAAAGAATTACAGAATTAAAAGCTACGAATGCATCCATTATTCTTCCATTGAATTTTCCTGCTGCTATGGATGTTGAAGATCCTAATGATGCAAGAATTGTTGCATTGGCCGATATGAAGCATTGGGAAATGGCCCCCTCTCAACCAGCAATGATAGAAAAAGCAGGAATCAATTTTGCTTTAACTACTGCTGGCCTTTCTTCTACCAACGATTTTTTAGCCAACCTTAGAAAAGCCATTGGCAATGGATTGAGTGAAAAAACTGCACTTGAAGCACTAACTAAAATACCTGCTACTTTAGTAAATGTGTTTGATAAAGTGGGCAGCTTAGAAGCTGGAAAACTGGCTAACTTTTTTATTACCAACAACAATATTTTTAAAGACTCTTCTTCAATTTTTCAAAACTGGGTGCAAGGACAAAAGTATGTAGTGAAAGAAGAGGGCTGGAACGATTATAGAGGCGTTTACACATTTACAATTAATACAAACGGAACCTACAAAAATTTTGAAGCAATTGTTAAAGGAAATGTTGAAAAACCAACAATTACTTTACAAGCAAATGGCGATAGCACAGCTACAACTGCAACACTTTCTATCAACGATAAGCTGGTTAAAATTAATTGGACGAGCCGTGCCGATATGGGCAAACAAAATAATTTAAGTGGAGTTTTAGGTGCAGAAACTTGGAGTGGCAATGGTTATTTAGCCAATGGCAATGTTGTTACATGGAAAATGAGTTTTAAAAATACTCTTCCAGAAAATGCTATAGCAAAATCTACAGATACAGCAAGAAAAACCAACAACGCAAGAAAAAATATTCCTGCAACCGTTGCAGATGTGATGTATCCTTTCAATGGATATGGCTGGAAACAAGCCCCTAAACAAGAAAAAATAATTATCAGAAATGCAACAGTTTGGACGAATGAAAAACAAGGTGTTTTAGAAAATACAGATGTCATCATCATCAATGGAAAAATTAGCAAAATTGGAAAAGATATTCCGATTACCGAAGACCTAAGCTGGAAAATTATTGATGGAACTGGCAAACATTTAACTGCCGGAATTATAGATGAACATTCTCATATTGCAGCAACAGGTGGAATTAATGAGTGTACACAATCAGTTACAGCAGAAGTAAGAGTAGCAGATGTAATTAATCCAGAAGACATCAATATTTATCGTCAGCTGAGTGGTGGAGTTACGTCATCTCATATTTTACATGGAAGTTGTAATCCCATTGGTGGCCAAACACAATTGTTGAAATTGCGTTGGGGTGTTGGTCCCGAAGAAATGAAGTTTGCCAATTGGGATGGCTTTATAAAATTTGCCCTTGGCGAAAATGTAAAACGTTCATCATCTACCAACAACAATCGTTTTCCAGATTCTCGTATGGGCGTTGAGCAAACTTATATGGATGCTTTTCAACGTGCAGTTGATTATCAAAAAATGGGGGTTGATAAAAGAAAAGATTTAGAGTTAGAAACCTTAAGTGAAATATTGAACAAGAAAAGATTTGTTACTTGCCATTCGTATGTACAAAGTGAAATTAATATGATGATTAAAGTGGCTGAAAAGTTCAACTTTCAATTAAACACTTTCACACATATTTTAGAAGGGTACAAGGTTGCCGATAAATTAAAAGAACATGGAGCGTATGCATCAACCTTCAGCGATTGGTGGGCTTATAAAATGGAAGTACAAGATGCCATTGCTTATAATCCAGCCATTATGCAAAAAGTTGGAGTAACTGTTGCAATTAATAGCGATGATGCCGAAATGGCTCGTCGATTAAATCAAGAAGCAGCAAAAAGTGTAAAATATGGTGGCGTTAGCGAAGAAGAAGCTTTAAAAATGGCTACATTAAATCCTGCTAAAATGTTGCATGTTGCCGATAGAGTAGGAAGCATTAAAGTTGGTAAAGATGGCGATGTTGTTTTATGGAACAACAACCCATTGAGTATTTACGCAAAAGCTATTTATACAATTGTAGATGGTACAATTTATTTTGATAGAGAAAAAGATGCCGAAATGCGTAAACAAATTGCTACAGAAAAAGCAAGACTCATTCAAAAATTATTGCAAGAAAAAAGATCATCAACTGGAGGTGCAGGTATGGTGAGAGCTAGACCAAGATTTGATGAAATTAATGAATGTGAATTAGACCATAAGCATAAACACAGTGTATTGGAAAGAGATGATGATTAGAAACAGGGTTAAAAGATGAAGGTAGAAGGCTAATGTTTTATTTATTTCTTAATTCAATTCAAAACAACCTTAAACATTCAACTTTAAATCTTAAACGTATTTAAAACAAAAAATAGACATGAAAAATATACTCCTATTAATGATATGCTTCCTCTTTATAAAGAGCAATGCACAAGAAACCATTTATCCAGCAAAACCACAACAAGAAACCATTGCATTAATTAATGCAACCATACATATTGGAAATGGAGAAATTATTGAAAACGGAATGATTGTTTTTTCTAAAGGAAAAATTACTGACGTAAAACAAACATCACCCATTGCCAACGCTAAAACAATTGACTGTAAAGGCAAGCACATTTATCCAGGTTTAATTGCACCACAATCCAATTTAGGATTAAATGAAATTGGCAGCACAAAATCAACAGTTGATGAAAGAGAGTTGGGAGAAATTAACAGCAACGTACGTGCATTAATTGCTTACAATAGCGATAGCAAAATAATTGCTACAATGCGTTCAAATGGAATTTTGTTTGCCAATATAATTCCCCAAGGTGGAATTATAAGCGGCACATCATCTGTAATGCAATTAGATGCTTGGAATTGGGAAGATGCAGCTTATAAAACCGATGCAGGAATGCATTTTCGTGTACCCAATTTATCTGGAGCAAGAGGCGGGAGAGCTGCTTTTTTAGCACAATTGGGTATTGGCGGTGGTGCAGCAAACGATCCTTTAAAAGCAGCTTTCGATAGAATTGAAAACGTAAGAAACTTTTTTAAAGAAGCATTGGCTTATTTTAACGAAAAAAAACATGTACATACCAATTTAAAATTTGAAGCAACAAAACCATTATTCAATAAAACACAAAATTTTTATCTTCATGCCGAAACTGTAAAAGAAATACAAATAGGCGTTGAGTTTGCAAAAGAGTTTGGTTTTAAAACTGTAATCATTGGTGGAACAGATAGTTGGATGATTACTGATTATTTAAAAGAAAATAATGTAAGTGTAATTCTTGGCGAAATGCACAACTTACCAGCAACACAAGATGATGATGTAGATCAACCATACAAAACACCTTTTTTATTACAACAAGCAGGTGTAACATTTGCCATTGGCGATGTTGATGCAAATACAAAAGGAAGAAATCTAATGTTTAATGCAGGCACAGCAGTTGCTTATGGATTAACAAAAGAACAAGCATTACAATCTATTACATTAAGTGCAGCAAAAATTTTGGGAATTGATGATAGAACTGGTTCTTTAGAAAAAGGGAAAGATGCCAATATTGTTGTAAGCGATGGAGATATTTTAGACATGCGTACCAGCAATGTTATTCATGCTTTTATACAAGGCCGATCTGTAAGTTTAGACGACAAACAAAAACAGTTGTACGAAAAGTATAAATACAAATACAACATTAAATAGTTACAATAAATTAAACTTTACATGGGGCACATTGTAATCAATAATAATTACTTTGTGTCCCATTTTCATTTAATATTCATCATAAAAATAAATACGAGTGTCAAATCAATTTCCATTAACAGGTATTAGTTCTGTAGCCATGCATACAGCTCAAGGTAACAATGAATCGTATGCACACATTACACCAATATATGCAACCTCAACATTTGTTTTTGATACCGCAGAACAAGGGATGGAACGTTTTGCAAGTGTAGATAAAGAGCAAATTTATTCTCGTTGGGGAAACCCAACTTTTAAAGCAGCCGAAGAAACAATTGCTGCATTAGAAGCCTTTGGGTTGAAAAACCATGACGGAACTCCATTGCAACTAAAAGCATTGTTACATGCAAGTGGACAAGCAGCAATGGCCACTATGTTTTTAAGTAATTTGCAAGCAGGCGATGCGGTATTATCGCATTATTCATTATATGGAGGAACGTATGAACTAATGCACAAGGTATTGGGTCAAGCTGGTATTGAAACCGTCATTGGTGATTTGAGAGATTTGAATGTGGTAGAAGATCTATTAAAAAAACATTCCAATATAAAATTGGTACATATCGAAACGCCTGCAAATCCTACCATTCAATGTGTAGATATTGAAGCGGTAACCAATATTGCCAAACAACATCAACTCTTGGTAACGGTTGACAATACGTTTGCAACACCTTATTTGCAACAACCATTTAAGTATGGGGTAGATTTTGTTTTTCACAGCACAACAAAATTTTTAAATGGTCATGGTACAGCAATTGGTGGAGTGTTAATAGGAAAAGATATTGAATTAATGAAAACCAAAGTATGGAAATGGTTTGCTTTATTGGGTGGCAACGCCAATGCGTTTGATGCTTTTTTATTAAGCAATGGAATGAAAACTTTAGAAATAAGAATGGAACGTCATTGTGAAAATGCCATGAAGGTTGCTCAGTTTTTAGCACAACACAACAAGGTTGCCCAGGTAAATTATACGGGCTTAACTACACATCCAGATTTTGCAACAAGTGCAAAACAAATGAAACATCCTGGTGCACTAATGAGCTTTGAATTAAAAGGTGGATTAGAAGCAGGAAAACAATTCATCAATAAACTACAAATGTGTGTTCGTGCAGTAAGCTTGGGAACGGTTGATACTTTAATTTCTCACCCAGCAAGCATGACGCATTTCTCTGTACCAAGAGAAGAAAGAATAAAGTTTGGCATTACCGATGGATTAATAAGAATGAGTGTAGGCATTGAAAATGTAAACGATATTTTAAACGATTTAGAACAGGCAATGCGGTAACAAATTGTAATATTTTCATCACCAACAATACTAACTTCAAAAACCAACAGCATGAAAAAAATTGTAACCGTTTTATTTTTATTGATTGCAGCAATAACATTTGCTCAAAAAAAATCAAAACCAGTAGCTGATCGTTTTGCTGGCATTGATGCCGAAATGGAAAAAATACTGAGCACGTGGCATGGAGCTGGCTTTGCCGTAGCTGTGGTAGAAAAAGATAAAATAGTTTTTGCTAAAGGATATGGTTATAAAGACTATGAAAAAAAATTACCAGTAACTCCAAACACGTTGTTTGCTATTGGAAGTTGTACAAAAGCATTTACTGCATCGCTAATGGGTATGTTGGTAGAAGAGAAGAAAGTGGAGTACGACAAACCCATAAGAGAATATTTTCCAGAATTAAAATTTTACAATGATGCTATGAACAATCAAATTACATTGAGAGATGTAATGGTACATCGTACTGGTTTGCCTCGTCATGATTTAAGTTGGTATCTATCGCCTAGCAAAAGCAGAGATAGTTTAGTACAACGAATTCAATATATGCAACCAACTTATGGGGTACGAGAAAAATGGCAATACAATAATTTCATGTATTTGGTACAAGGAGTGTTGGCTGAAAAAAAGTGGGATAAAAAATGGGAAGAAATTGTACAACAAAAAATATTCGATTCAATAGGATTTAAAACTTCAAATTTTTCTGTAATCGATTTAGCAAAAACAGCAGATTGCTCTTATGGTTATACTGTAAAAAATGACAGTGTAATCCGTAAAACAGTTTACTACAATATAGATGGCATGGGCCCTGCAGGAAGTATAAACAGTAGTGTAAACGAGATGGCAAACTGGGTAAGCACATGGATTAATGGAGGAAAGTTTAATGGCAAACAAGTGTTGCCAGCAGCTTATGTAAAAGAAGCCTCATCGTCTCAAATGGTTGTTGGGGCTGCTTATCCTGGTCAAGAATATCCAGATTTATACTTAAGCAATTATGGTTTTGGTTGGATGATGGGAAGTTATCGTGGACATTATAGAGTTGAGCATGGTGGCAATATTGATGGCTTTAGTGCAAGTACAAGTTTTTTCCCTTCAGATAGTATTGGTATTATTGTTTTAAGCAATCAAAACGGAAGCGTAATTCCGTCAATGGCAAGAAACATCTTGTCAGATAGAATGCTGAAATTGGCTTATATAGATTGGAGTGGCGATAGAAAAAAAGTAGTTGATAAAGCAAAAGCAGAAACAAAAAAAGCCGAAGCAACAACAACCAGCAATCAAAAACTAAACACAAAACCATCGCATGATTTAAAAGATTATGAAGGTCTTTATACAAGTAAAGGGTATGGAAGTTTTGATCTTAGTGTTAGAAACGATTCTTTAATTCTTAATTCACAATCACAAACATGGTGGTTGCGTCATTATCATTACGATGTGTTCGAACCTTTTGATTACAATGGTATTGATCCATTAGATACAACAGATAAAAGCCCGTTGAAAATAAACTTTACAACCAACGATGCTGGTGATATTGCTGAAATTGTAATGCCAACAGAAGGTGGTTTAGATCCTACACATTTTGTAAAAACGGCAAAAGCAAAATCTGTTACCAACGATGAACTCAAGAAATATGTTGGCGAATATGAGTTAAGTGGACAAACCGTGAAAGTGTATATACAAAACGAAAAAACATTGTATGTTTTAGTGCCCGGTCAGCCAGA
>ERZ724523.423-NODE-423-length-24717-cov-7.616900_pt1 | contig 24717 bp, 23 predicted proteins | sample MGYA00376056_ERZ724523 | MGnify/ENA primary metagenome ERZ724523 (study PRJEB28724, sample SAMN07190888) | wastewater metagenome | isolation source: influent of sewage treatment plant in Hong Hong | place: USA: Christiansburg, Virginia | collected 2016-03-01 ... | reverse complement strand
GCTCCAATGTCATCACCAAGGTCATTCAGGTTGATGCCAACATCAACGAGAACGAACTGGAGAACCAGGTTCACCTGGAGGCAGAACAGCTCATTCCCTTCCCCCTGGATGAGGTCAGCCTGGATTTCGAGATCCTCGGCCTGACGGCCGATGAGAGCCGCCAGGAGGTGCTGTTGAGTGCGGCGCGTACCGAGAGCGTCAACGGCCGGGTCAGTGCGCTGATGGAGGCCGATATGAAGACCATGGTGGTGGATGTGGGTGCCCATGCACTGGGGCGTGCCGTGCTGGCCTGTCTGCCCGAGCTGAAAACCTGGGACAAGCCGGTCGGTATCGTCGACATAGGCGCCAGTGCCATGACCTTTGCCGCGCTGCTCAAGGGGGAGGTCGTCTACTCTCGTCTGCAGAATTTCGGTGGCGATCAATACAGCCAGGCCCTGGCCTCTTTTTACAGCATGAGTCTGGATGAGGCGGAGCTTGCCAAGGTACAGGGTCGCTTGCCTGCCGACCATGAGGTGGATGTGTTGTTGCCTCATCTCAACACCCTGGTGTTGCAGGTAAAGCGTAATGTGCAGCTATTTTGCAGTTCGTCGGGCAACAAGGAGCTGTCAAAACTGGTGCTGACGGGAGGGGGCAGCCTGCTGCCTGGTCTCGTCGGGCAGATAGGCAGCGAGCTCAACTGTGACGTCCTGCATCCCGACCCCTTTGCCTTGTTTGGCAAGCCTAAGGGAGAAGGAGGCCTCATCCATGGAGCCAAGTACATGGCGGCATTCGGTCTGGCACTGCGGAGCTTCACACCATGTCAAATATAAACCTACTGCCCTGGCGACTGGCCAGGGCCCAGCGTCAGAAGAAACAGTTTGGCATCATGATCGGTCTGTTCCTCGCGGCGACGGCCTCCCTTGCCTTTGCCGTCGACTGGCTGGTGCAGCAGCAGATCGGGTATCAGCAGCAGCGCAATCAACGTCTGCTGCAGGAGATGGCCACACTCGATACCCAGCTTGGCGAGATCCGGTTGCTCAAGGAGCGTCGAAAGGAACTGATCGACCGGATGCAGCTTATCGAGCAGTTGCAGACAAGACGCAACATACCGGTACGCCTGTTCAACCAGCTCCCCGTGCTGGTGCCCAACGGCGTCTACCTCAATACCCTGGCCTTGCAGGCCAACAGAATTGATGTTAACGGCAAGGCTGAAGCCTATGGCCGGGTTGCCAGCATGATGAGGCGCATCGATGGTTCGGGCTGGTTGGGACAGTCTCAGCTCAGCACTATTTTCACTGCGGATGTGGCGCCCGTGGCCCTCAGCCAGTTCTCCATGATGTTCCAGATTGCCGGCGTCGCTCCGGCCGCGGCTAAGGGGCAAAAATGAACCTGCAACAGTTCAATGACCTGGATCTCAATGACATCGCGCGTTGGCCCAAGGTTGCCAAGGGGATCTTCATCCTGTTTTGCTGTGCCTTGCTGGGGGGGGCCATCTACTACTATGTGATTGCCAATTCCCTGACGGCCTTGCGGCAGGAGGCCGTCAAAGAGCAGGAACTGAAGGCCCAATTCGAGAGCAAGGCCATGCTGGCTGCCAACCTGGAGGCATACCGGAAGCAGATGGTGCAACTGGAGCATTTGGTGGATGCCCAGCTCAAGCAGCTGCCCAACACCCATGAAGTGGCAGGGCTGCTGGATGACATCAGCTTTATCGCCACCGACAACGGGCTCAAATTGAACAGGATTAACTGGGAAGCAGAGGTCAAACACGAATTCTCGACCGAACTTCCCATGCGCATCGAGGTGGTGGGCACCTATCACGAGCTTGGCAAGTTCACGGCTGACATGGCTGCATTGCCGCGCATCGTCATCCTGGAGTCGTTTCAGCTCAATCAAAGCCGGGATCAGGACGAATTGATAGGCATGTCCATGCAGGCCAAGACCTACAAATACAACGGTAAAACCCTGGAGCAGAAGCCATGAGCATGAGAGTGATAGGACTCTTCTTGCCGGTGCTGTTGTTGACGGCCTGCGGCGGGCAGGAAGACATGGACGAGTACGTACAACAAACCAAGGCGAGGCAACCCATCCCGATCGAACCCTTGCCGGAGATAAAACCCTTTTCCCCCATGGCCTATCAGCACAGCGATCAACGCAGCCCCTTCATTGAACCGCAACCAGAGACCAGTTCCAGAGTGGATGCGAAGACCAAACCGGACTGCGCCCAGATAGTGGCGAATCGGGAGAAGGAGGTGCTGGAGCGCTATTCGCTGGCCAGTTTGAGCATGAAGGGATCCATCGGCAAGCAGGGACAGTTATGGGCGCTGATCAGGACCCCGGACGGGCAAGCCGTGCGTGTGGGGCTCAATCAGTACATGGGACTGGATCAGGGCAGAATCATCAAGATAACGAATACCCATGTTGACTTGATGGAAACGGTACCGGATGGCAAAGGATGCTGGGTCACCCGAGAAACTCAGCTGGCCATGGCCAATCTCGACGCAAAACTATGATCAGGGATGAGCAGAGATGAGAACAACAATAAGAAGGATGAGCGGTGTGGCGCTGTTGTGGCTGGGCGCATGCGTTCAGGTGTGGGCGGTGCCAGCGTTGCAGGAGGTCAGGGTAAATCCGCTGTTGGCCGATCAGCTCTTGCTCGAGCTGAGCTTCAGCGAGCCTGTGAGCGGATTTACCGACAGACTGTCGTATGAACCCAATCAACTCTTGCTGCACGTGCCCGGAGCCATAGGCGCGCTGACGGTCAACCCGCTGCCCATCAAGCAGCAAGGGGTGGACAACCTCAAGGTGGAGGGCAAGGGGGAAGGGCTCGATATCAAGATAGCGCTCGATCAGCTGACCCCTTACCAGGTCCATCAACAGGGCAACAAATTGCTGGTGTCATTGGGAGAGAAGGCCGGTCAGCCAGTGGCTGCGACGACGACCTCTCCAAGTGCCAGTCCGTCAGCGCTTGTCAGGAGCCAGCCAGTGACCCAGTCGGCACTGATTGATACGCAGCGGGTCGCTCAGAACCAGTCTCAATATCAGGCCCAGCCCGTCTCTGTCTCCTCTCCCGTGGCGGCTCCCGCCCCCGTTGCAGCCAGCAAACCCGTGCTGTCCGTCTCGCAGGCAAACGCGGGAGGTGCCTACTTCAACTCGGTCAAGGGGGTGGATTTTCGCCGTGGCAAGGAGGGGCAGGGGGAATTTCTCGTGACCCTGGATAACAGTTCGGCTGCAGTGGATGTGAGCAGTCGGGGCCAGAAGGTGCTCGCCAAGTTCCATGGTACCCGGATCCCGGATGAGCAACTCAATCTTATCAATGTGCAGGATTTTGCGACCCCGGTCTCCCAGGTGGAGGTGTTCCGTCAGGGCAATGACACCCTGTTTGAACTTTCGGTCAATGGCCAGTTTGATTATCGCTACGACCAGGCCGACAAGATGTTCATCATAGAGGTGAAAAAACGCGTCGCCACCACGACCGCGAAACAATATCAGGGCAAACCAATCTCATTGAATTTCCAGGATATTCCTGTGCGAACCGTGCTGCAGATCATCGCCGACTTCAATAATCTCAACCTGGTGACCACGGATTCCGTCTCCGGCAATATCACGTTGCGTCTCGATGGTGTGCCCTGGGAACAGGCGCTCGACATCATTCTCAAGGTCAGAGGGCTCGACAAGCGGCTGGACAACAACATCCTGCTGGTGGCCCCGGCGGACGAGATTGCCGCACGAGAGAAACAGCAACTGGAGAGCCGCAATCAGGTGGCCGATCTGGCGCCGCTCTATACCGAATATTTGCAGATCAACTATGCCAAGGCATCCGAAGTGGCGGCCCTGCTCTCCTCCGAGAGCACCAAGCTGCTCTCTCCCAGAGGCGCAGTGAGCGTGGACGAACGCACCAACGTGCTGGTGGTCAAAGACACGGCGGATGTCATCGGCAACGTCAAGCGGATGCTGGATATCCTCGATATCCCGGTCAAGCAGGTGGTGATCGAGGCGCGCATGGTGACCATAGACGACGGCTTCGACGAGGCATTGGGCGTGCGGTGGGGGGTGACCAAGACGGATGGTCATGGCAATGGCACCTCTGGCACTATAGAGGGCAATGATGGCGCGGGTAATAATGACGGCAGCTCCACCATCACGCGCCCCGGCGTGGAAGACAGGCTCAACGTCAACCTGCCGGTGACCAACGCCGCCGGTACCCTGGCCTTCCAGGTTGCCCGTCTCGCCAATGGCACTCTGCTCGATCTTGAACTGTCGGCGCTGGAGAAGGAGAGCAAGGCCGAGATCATTGCAAGCCCTCGGGTCACCACGGCGAACCAGAAACCGGCTTTGATCGAACAGGGGACCGAGATCCCCTATGTGGAGTCCTCTTCCAGCGGGGCGACCTCGGTCACCTTCAAGAAGGCGGTGCTGAGTCTCAAGGTCACGCCACAGATCACCCCCGACAACAGGGTCATTCTGGATTTGACCGTGACCCAGGATACCAAGGGGGAAACCGTCCCGACCGGTACCGGAGATGCGGTCTCCATCAACGCCCAGTCCATCACCACCCAGGTGCTGGTCAACAACGGTGAGACTCTGGTGCTGGGCGGCATCTATCAACAGACCATCAAGAACGACGTCAGCAAGGTACCGCTGCTGGGGGATATTCCCGGCCTCGGTTATCTGTTCAAGAAAACCACCAGTGAGAACAAGAAGCGTGAACTGCTGATCTTCGTGACCCCGAGGATAGTCACCGACGCCCTCTGAAAACTTTACATGTGAGGGTAAAACACATATAACCTTACGCCCCGATGAGGCTGGGGCGTAAGGGCTGCGGTTGCCAGTCCTGGTTTCTATTGAGATAATCCCCCTCCTGATCCATCGCAAGATAAGGTTCATAGGTACCCCGGTCGAGTAGTTACCGGGGCCATACAGTTTGTAATTACTAACGAAAAGACATGGCTGAGAAACGCAATATTTTCCTGATAGGTCCCATGGGTGCGGGCAAGAGCACCATAGGTAGACATCTGGCAGAACAACTGCACATGGAGTTTTTCGACTCAGATCATGAGATTGAGCGCCGCAGTGGTGCCGATATCGGCTGGGTGTTCGATGTTGAAGGCGAAGAGGGTTTCCGGATCCGCGAAGAGAAGGTGATCGGTGAACTCGCCGAGCAGCAGGGTATCGTGCTGGCAACGGGCGGCGGCGCCATCAAGAGCCGTGAAACCCGCAACAAACTCTCTGCGCGCGGCATCGTGGTCTACCTCGAAACCACCATTGAAAAGCAACTGGCGCGTACCCAGAGAGACAAGCGTCGCCCCCTGTTGCAAACCGAAGAGCCGCCCCGCGAAGTGCTGGAGCGTCTGGCCCTCGAGCGCAACGCCCTGTATGAAGAAGTCGCAGACTTTGTCATCCAGACGGATGATCAAAGTGCAAAAGTTGTAGCTAATCAAATCGTTAAGTTGATTGGTATGTAATCAATAGAGGACGTCCATGGAAAGGTTGAAGGTCGAACTGGGTGAGCGCAGCTACCCGATTGAGATAGCTGCTGGTCTGTTGCAACGCCCCGAGGTGCTGACGCAGACGATCAAGGGCAAGCGGGTCATGATAGTGACCAACACCGTCGTCGCCCCCTTGTATCTTGAGCAGATCATTCAGTTGCTGCCCGGTTTTCAGGTTGAACACCTGATCTTGCCGGATGGCGAGGCCTACAAGACCCTGGCTACCTTCGAGCGGATCATGTCTGCTCTGCTGGAAACCAGTCATGGTCGTGACACCACCCTCATCGCCCTGGGGGGCGGCGTGATAGGCGACGTTGTCGGCTTTGCTGCGGCAAGCTATCAACGAGGCATTCCGTTCATTCAGGTGCCTACCACACTGCTTTCCCAGGTTGACTCCTCCGTCGGCGGCAAGACCGCCGTCAACCACCCTCTTGGTAAAAACATGGTGGGCGCCTTCTATCAGCCCAAGCATGTGATCATCGACACCGATTGCCTCAAGACCCTGCCTGCGCGGGAATTTGCAGCCGGCATGGCCGAGGTGATCAAGTACGGCATCATCTGGGATGAGGCCTTCTTCTCCTGGCTCGAAGTCAACATGGCGCGGCTGCAACGCCTTGACGCAGATGCTCTTTCTTACGCCATTCGCCGTTGCTGTGAAATCAAGGCCGACGTGGTCGGTCAGGACGAGACCGAGCACGGCGTCCGTGCCCTGCTGAACCTGGGCCACACCTTCGGCCATGCCATCGAGGCAGAGAAGGGCTATGGCAACTGGCTCCATGGGGAGGCGGTGGCGGCGGGCATGATGCTGGCGGCCGAGACGGCCCTGGCCCGTGGCGACATGACGGCGCAAGAGGTGGCACGCGTCCGCGACCTGTTGCTGGCGGCCGATCTGCCGGTGCTGGCGCCGCCCGAGATGGATTTTGCCGCCTTCATTCGCCATATGCGCCGTGACAAGAAGGTGCTGGAAGGCAAGCTGCGGCTGGTGTTACCAGTTGGGATCGGGCAGGCTCAGGTAGTGGCAGATGTGACGGATACGCAGTTGATGGCGGTGATCGAGTCTGGTCGTGACCAATAACAAATTGCTGAAACTGCCTTCCCAGCGGCAGCTGGTTGACCGGCTGCTGCATCTGATTGAGTTCAATCACCCCTTTATTTTTCTCTCCGGCAAGCCCGGCAGCGGCCGTGGCACCCTGTGTGAATCCCTGCTTGCCCAACTGCCTGACCAGGTGCGGGTGGTTAGCCTCATCGGCAGTCCGACCATGAAGATGGCAGACGTGCGCCAGTTGCTGCTTCAGCAGGTGGTGGCGCGCCCCCTGTTCAATGCGCAGGATGCGCTGGCCGACAGCTTCTTCCGCATGCTGGAGGGCAAGCCTTCCACCCTGCTGCTCATGATCGAGCGTGCCGACACCCTGCCGACCGAACTGGTGGGGGAGCTGTGGGCGCTTGGTCGCCACAACGATACCCTGGCCTCTCCCCATAAACTGGCCACTCTGCTCTCGGGCAGTGACGTCTGGTGTCGCGATCAGAAGAGCGCCCTCAAGGGGCGTGCCATGCCCGCGCTCGAGCTGGAAGTCGCGCCACTGAGCGCACCGGAGCAGCGCATCTTCTTGTATGAGAAGGCCAAGGAGCTGAAGATCCCGGCGGCCCTCTTGCCCAAGCCCAAAGTGGAAGAGATCCTGAAGGAGGCGGGGGGACACCCTTCCGCCATCATGCAGTCATTGGAGGATGTCATGACCGACAGAAGGCCCAAGAAACGTCAGGCCGAGTTGCCCGTCAAGAAGATTGCGACCGTGCTGGCCCTGGCGGCCGCCGGTTTGCTGGCGCTGAGTTACCTCCCTCTGTTCGAGGAGGCGGGCAAGGAGCAACCCCAGACCTCGACCCAGGGGATGGCGTTGCCCGACCCCGTCGCGACCGATCCGCTGAGCGTCGGCGCGGCGAGCGGTGCCCAGGGGAGCCAGGCGAGCAGTGGCGCCGAAGCCAGCGTCTCAGGCAACCAGGTCGCCCGGGATTGGCAGCCCGATGCCAAGACTTTGCCCAAGAAGGTCGAGAGCGAGACGGTCACCACGGAGTCGAGCAATTACGAGGGGCGACGTGTCGTCATCTCCGACGAAGTGGTCGAAAAGCTGATGACGCAGCCCAACATCAGCGGCGCCCTGCCGACGACGGTGGTGGACGAGCTGATTGGAGGGAGTTCCCGTGCGGCCCCGACCGTGGAAACGGCACAGCCCAAGACACAGAACTCGGCACCTGTTGCCAAGGCGACGCCCACACCTGCCGCGGCTGCACCCGCTGCGGCGCCAGCGCCCAAGGTGGCCCTGACGCCGGCGGCAACCCTCAACAAGAAAGCGAGGAACCACTACAGCATCCAGCTGATGGGGGCGAGCAATACCCAGGCGGTCGACAGTTTCGTGGCCGAGCATGGGCTGGCGGGCAAGGTCTGGGTCTACAAGACCCGCTTCCGTGGCAGCCCCTGGTACGTGGTGGTGCAGGGTGACTATGCCAACAGCACCCAGGCCAAGGCGGCGATCCGCAAGCTCTCCCCCGCCTTGCTCAAGGGACAACCCTGGCCCAAGTCGTTTGCCCAGATACAAAAAGAATTGAAGCAATAGCCAGTCGCCCGGGGAAGGGGGTAGAATCGTCCCCCTTTTTTGGGCATTGCCTTCTTAACACCGGACTTCCATGAAAAAAACACGCGCGTTTTTAAAATGGGCCGGGGGAAAATACTCCCTGGTCGAAGAGATTGCCGAGCGCTTGCCGGCCGGGCGTGTGTTGCTGGAGCCCTTCGTCGGAGCGGGCTCAGTGTTTCTCAACACGGATTACGATGCCTATGTGCTCAACGACATCAATCCGGATCTGATCGGTCTCTACAATCATCTCAAGCGGCAGCCGGACAACTTCATCCGCGAGGCGCGCAAGTTGTTTGTGGCCGAGCACAACCACAAGACCGCCTATTATCGGCTGCGCACCCAGTTCAACCAGACCGAAGCCGGGTTCGAAAGGTCTCAGCTGTTCCTGTTTCTGAATCGCCACGGGTTCAACGGTCTGTGCCGTTACAACAAGAAGGGCGGTTTCAACGTGCCGTTCGGCTCGTACAAGAAGCCCTATTTCCCGGAGAAAGAGCTGTGGGCCTTCGCCGAGAAGGCACAGAAGGCCACCTTCATCTGCGAGAGTTATGCCGATGCCATGGCCAGGGCGGAGGAGGACTGGGTGATCTACTGCGATCCCCCCTATGCGCCGCTCTCCACCACGGCGAGTTTCACCACCTACTCGGCCGGCGGCTTCACCTTGGACGATCAGGCCCTGCTGGCCAGGCTGGCCCGTCATACCGCCGCCCACAAGGGGGTGCCCGTGCTCATCAGCAACCACGACATCGAGCTGACCCGGGAGCTCTACCGCGGGGCCCGGCTGGACGAGATCCTGGTCAAGCGCACCATCAGCCGCAACGGCGGCAGCCGCAACAAGGTAGCCGAACTGCTGGCACTCTACCCGCCCGGCATCGCTCCCGAGCAGGGCCATTACCCCGGTGAGGCCGAACTGGTCTCAGTCGGTTGAATCATGAACGGTCCCTGCGGGGACCGTTGTCGTTTCTGACTGGGCGAGAGCGAGATCCGGGTCGGCTGTACGAGCGGGTCATTGTCATCGCGTGTATTGCGGCAGGACTCTCGGTCCGCGTCTTCTGCACTTGCGGGTCGTTTTCATTTCACGTTTGCGGTAAAATTGCGCCGCTTTTTCTGCCACGCTGCCAATGGATGACGCTGATGAAAGACTTTCTGATTGCCCCCTCTATCCTCTCCGCCGACTTTGCCCGTCTGGGCGAGGATGTGGCCAAGGTGCTGGCCGCCGGGGCCGACGTGGTGCACTTCGACGTGATGGACAACCATTATGTCCCCAACCTGACCATAGGCCCCATGGTCTGTCAGGCCCTGCGTGACTACGGCATCGAAGCCCCCATCGATGTGCACCTGATGGTCAAGCCGGTGGATCGCATCGTGCCCGATTTTGCCAAGGCGGGTGCGAACCTGATCACCTTCCACCCGGAGGCCTCCGATCATGTGGACCGCACCCTGGGTCTCATCAAGGAGCAGGGTTGCCAGGCCGGTCTGGTGCTGAACCCGGCCACGCCGCTCACCTGCCTCGAGTACGTGATGGACAAGCTGGACGTGATCCTGCTGATGTCGGTCAACCCGGGCTTTGGTGGTCAGAGCTTCATCCCCGGCACCCTCGACAAGCTGCGTCAGGTGCGTCGCCTGATCGATGAGAGCGGTCGTGACATTCGCCTCGAGATCGACGGTGGCGTCAAGGTGGAGAACATCCGCGAGATCGCCGCCGCCGGGGCTGACATGTTCGTGGCGGGCTCCGCCATCTTCGGCAAGCCGGATTACAAGGCGGTGATCGATCAAATGCGGGCGGAGCTGGCTCATGTCCGTTGAACGTCCCTTCGATCTGGTGCTGTTCGATCTGGATGGCACCCTGATTGACAGCGCTTCCCAACTGGCGCTGGCGGTCAACCGCACCCTGACCGATCTGGGGCTGGCCGAGGCTGACGAAGCCGTGGTGCGCACCTGGGTCGGCAATGGCGCCGACAAGTTGATCCAGCGTGCCCTCGATTACCGCGAGGCGCCCGAGCTGTTTGCCAAGGCCCGCCCCCTGTTTGACCAGCACTATCAGGCCTACCTGCTGCAAGGGCTGGCCATGTATGACGGTGTGGAGCAGAGCCTGCGCCGCCTGCAGGCGCTCGGCTACCGGCAGGCAGTGGTGACCAACAAGCCGAGTCACTTCGTGCAGCCCATTCTGGATGCCCTCGGCATCGGCGACTGTTTCGCTCTCTGGCTGGGGGGCAACTGCGTGCCCGTCAAGAAGCCGAGCCCGGATCCGCTGCTGCACGCCTGCCACGAGCTTGGCGTCAGCCCGTCCCGCACCCTAATGGTGGGGGACTCCGAAAATGATGTGCTGGCCGCCCAGGCCGCCGGCATGAAGGTGGTGGGGCTCACCTACGGCTACAACTATGGCCGTCCCATCGCGGATTCCCGCCCTGACTGGGTATGCGAGCAGTTTGCAGAGCTCGATGCCCTGTTGGCTGAATAACAAGGATCAACACATTCATGGCTAAACCAATCGTATTGAGCGGGGCCCAACCCTCGGGCCAGCTGACCATAGGCAACTACATGGGCGCCTTGCGTCAGTGGGTCAACATGCAGGATGACTTCGACTGCCTCTACTGCATCGTCGATCTGCATGCCATCACCACCCGCCAGGAGCCTGCCGCCCTGCGCAAGGCGTGCCTGGATGCCGCCGCCCTCTATCTGGCGGTCGGCATCGATCCGGCCAAGAGCACCGTCTTCATCCAGTCCCACGTGCCGCAGCACGCCGAGCTTGGCTGGATCCTCAACTGCTACACCCAGATGGGCGAGCTGTCGCGCATGACCCAGTTCAAGGACAAGTCCGCCCGTTTCGAGAACAACGTCAACGTCGGCCTGTTCGGCTATCCGGTGCTGATGGCGGCGGACATCCTGCTCTATCAGGCCAACCAGGTGCCGGTCGGCAACGACCAGAAGCAGCATCTGGAGCTGACCCGCGACATCTGTACCCGGTTCAACAACCTCTACGGTGAGGTGTTCACCCTGCCTGAGCCCTTCATCCCGACCGACGGTGCCCGGGTGATGAGCCTGCAGGATCCCACCAAGAAGATGTCCAAGTCTGACGACAACGAGGCGAACTTCATCGGCCTGCTGGAAGATCCCAAGCAGATCGTCAAGAAGATCAAGCGGGCGATGACCGATTCCGACGAGCCGGCCGTGGTGCGCTTCGATCCCGAGAACAAGCCGGGGGTCTCCAACCTGCTGACCCTGATGTCCGGTGTGACAGGCCGCTCCATCCCCGAGCTCGAGCAGCACTTCGAGGGCAAGATGTACGGACACCTCAAGAGCGAGACGGCCGATGCCGTGGTCGCCCTGCTGGAGCCCATCCAGGCACGCTTCCGCGAGCTGCGTCAGGATGAGACTCATCTGCAGGCAATTTTGGCGGCTGGCGCACAAAAGGCGCGGGAAAGGGCTGAAAAAACCCTGACCAGCGTATATGATGTCGTCGGCTTCGTTCCTCGAGCCTGACATACTGGGAAGGTGTAGTCGTAGAGAGCTGGGTATTTGCCTGGCTTTCTTTGTTTTACCCGACCCCTGGTTCGTCAATTCCACTTCCAATGTCAAACGCGGGTTCTTGCCCCAAGAGAAAGCATGTCTGTCGAATCACATACCCCGATTGAAGAACTGAGTGACAAGGGCAACTGGCTGCGCAAGTTTCGCAAGGCCAAGAACCTCAACACCCTGCAGCTGATGGTCTCCAATGCCATCGACAAGCACCACAAGACCCCGGCCATCGCCGCCGCCATCTATCTGGCCGAGTGCCAGCGCGAGCGCGAGCTGGAGCAGGGACGTTATCTGGATCGCTGAGGTGCTCTCCCGGCTTCTGCCCATCTGCTGGGTTGCCATGCCACACCCCGCTTTCGGCACTTAAGCCGTGCCCGCCTTTCCCCCTTCCTGCTCCCGAGCCCAGCCCATGGGCTATCCGGTGTCTTCTGCCTGTTCTCGTCCGTTTCCCCGTTGGGGGGCATAGGTTGGTCAGCCTCATGGGGACAACGTCTTCGAGATGGCAGGGATGTTTTGCTGAGTAAAAACCAGAAGCCACCATCCATGCCCGCGTGATGACCCCTCAGCGGTTTATTAACGGGGGCAGACATGCCAGAATGCGCGGCGTTTGTCCGTGGACGGCCGGCATGGGCAGTCCGATCACCGTCTCTGTTCTATTCCCAGGGCTTTCTCATGCTGCTACTCATCGACAACTACGACTCCTTTACCTGGAACCTGGTGCAATATTTTGGCGCCCTGGGTCAGGAGGTGCAGGTCAGGCGCAACGACGAGCTCAGCCTGGACGAGATAATCAGGCTTGCCCCCCGCCATCTGGTGATCTCTCCCGGCCCCTGCACGCCGAACGAGGCGGGCATCTCGCTGGCCGCCATCCGCCGCTTCGCGGGGGAGATCCCCATCCTCGGCGTCTGCCTCGGCCATCAGTCCCTGGCCCAAGCGTTTGGTGCCCGTGTGGTCCGTGCCCGTCAGGTGATGCACGGCAAGACCTCCCTCATCCGCCATCGGGGGGAGGGGGTGTTCAAGGGGCTCAAGGATCCGCTGCGGGTCACCCGCTACCATTCGCTCATCGTGGAGCGCGAGACCCTGCCCGATTGCTTCGAGATCACCGCCTGGAGCGAGCACGCCGATGGCTCCATGGACGAGATCATGGGGCTGCGGCATAAAACACTGGCGCTGGAGGGGGTTCAGTTCCACCCGGAAAGCATCTTGAGCGAGCAGGGACACCAGTTGCTGGCCAACTTTTTGGCCGTTTCCTGAAAAAATCGTGATCCTCGTCTCATAATCGAAATGAGGCCAAAAAAATTTTCCCTGACACTTTATTCACCCTGCTTCCTGCCCAAATTATCTCTTGCCAACACCCCCTGAGCCGTTATGCAATGCGGTTGCCTAAAATCTCACAGGCAATCGAACATTGTTCCTCATTGGCGGTTAAGTTACAGACTTTTTACTTTTTTTCTGTGATAATTCCGCCACGTTTACACGGATTTAACTTTTGGGCGGTGGATTATTCTGCCGCGATATAGCAGGAGAGCAATATGTCAGAGTTGTTGGCAGTGACACGTGAAGTGTTTGATGAAGTGATGGTTCCCAACTATGCGCCGGCCAAGATCATTCCGGTGCGCGGTGAGGGATCACGTGTCTGGGATCAGGAAGGCCGCGAGTATGTCGACTTCGCGGGCGGGATCGCGGTCAATGGTCTGGGCCATTGCCATCCCAAGCTGGTCGAAGCCCTGAAAACCCAGGGCGAGAAGCTGTGGCACCTCTCCAACGTGATGACCAACGAGCCGGCCCTGCGCCTGGCCAAGAAGCTGGTCGCCGCCACCTTTGCCGATAAGGTCTATTTCTGCAACTCCGGCGCCGAAGCGAACGAAGCCGCCCTCAAGCTGGCCCGTCGTTACGCCATCGACAAGTTCGGTGCCCACAAGACCCAGATCATCGCCTTCCACCAGGGCTTCCACGGTCGCACCTTCTTCACCGTGAGCGTCGGCGGCCAGGCGGCCTACTCCGATGGTTTCGGTCCGAAACCCGCCGACATCACCCACGTGACCTACAACGATCTGGCCGAGCTGGCCTCCGTCATCTCCGACAATACCTGTGCCGTGGTGATGGAGCCGCTGCAAGGGGAGGGTGGCATCATTCGTCCCACCGACGAGTTTGCCAAAGGGGTGCGTGAGCTGTGCGACAAGCACAATGCCCTGCTCATCTATGACGAGGTGCAATCCGGGGTCGGTCGTACCGGCGAGCTGTTCGCCTACATGGGCCTTGGCGTCACGCCGGACATCCTCACCAGCGCCAAGGCGCTCGGCGGCGGCTTCCCCATCGGCGCCATGCTGACCACCACCGAGATCGCGTCTCACCTGAAAGTGGGCACTCACGGCTCTACCTACGGCGGCAACCCGCTGGCGTGTGCGGTGGCCGAGGCGGTGATCGACGTGGTCAATACCCCGGAAGTGCTGAGCGGCATCAAGCAGCGCGAGCAGCTGTTCCGCGACGGTCTGGACGCCATCAACGCCAAGTACCACTGCTTCAGCGAAGTGCGCGGCAAGGGCCTGCTGCTCGGCGCCGTGCTCAACGATGACTTCAAGGGTCGCTCCCGCGACTTCCTGCTTGCCTCCATCGATCAGGGGTTGATGGCGTTGGTAGCAGGCACCAATGTAGTGCGCTTCGCCCCCTCTCTGGTGATCCCGGAAGCGGACATCAAGGAAGGGCTGGCCCGGTTCGAGAAAGCGGTTGCTCAGGTGGTTAACGCCTGATCCAAATTGAGGTGGGGAGCCCTCCCGGCAGGAGCCGGGACCCCACCTGTCGTCAATGAAAGGGAGTTGTCATTTATGTTGGTTATCCGTCCTATCGAGCAGCGCGACTTCGCCGGCCTCAAGACCTGTGCCATCGAATCCGGCACCGGCATGACCTCGTTGCCGGTCAACGATGAACTGCTGCAACGCAAGATCGATGCCTCGACCCAGACCTTCCTGGACAAGCCCGCCGGCAAGGGCGATTGCCTCTACTTCTTCGTGGCCGAAGACCTGGAGACCGGCGAGATGGTCGGTACCTGCGCCATAGACGCGGCGGTCGGCCTGTCCCAGCCGTTTTACAACTACCACATCGGCAAGGTGGTGCACTCTTCCCCCAAGCTCGGCATCTACAACGTGGTCGAGACGCTCACGCTCTCCAACGACTACACCGGCAACTCCGAGCTGTGCACCCTGTTTCTGCGTGAATGCGCCCGCGAGGGGCTCAATGGCCGCCTGCTTTCCAAGCACCGTTTCCTGTTCATGGCCGAGCACCCCGAGCTGTTTGACAAGACCGTCTTCGCCGAGATGCGCGGCGTCTCCGATGAGAACGGTCACAGCCCCTTCTACGAGTGGCTGCAAAAGCATTTCTTCTCGATGGACTTTCCCACCGTCGACTACCTCACCGGCATCGGCAAGAAGCGCTTCATCGCCGAGCTGATGCCCAAGTACCCCATCTACGTCAATCTGCTGAGCAACGAGGCACGCGCCGTCATCGGTCAGACCCACGAGAAGACCCGTCCGGCCATCAAGATGCTGCAGGACGAGGGCTTCGTGAACCGTGGTTATGTCGACATCTTCGATGCCGGCCCCACCGTCGAGTGCGATGTGAAGCACATCCGCAGCGTGCGCCGCAGCCAGAAGCTGGCGGTGCTGGTGGGTGAACCCATCGGTGGTCACACCTACCTCGTCTGCAACGCCAGGTTTGAACAATACCGCGCCTGCTACGGCAACATCCGGGTCGATCTGGACAAGCACGAAGCCATCATACCGCCCAAGATGGCGGCCGCCCTCAAGGTGGAGAGTGGCGACATGGTTCGGGTCGTCGATCTGGAATAACGGATCCATATCACCGCATTGAAACAGGCCGCCAAGGTGGCCTGTGCACCACAGGGAGTGAATTGATGATGTCTTTAGTCCAGTTTATCGATGGCCAGTGGCTGGCCGGTGAAGGCAAGCCGTTCGAATCAAAAGACCCGGCCAGGAACGAAGTGATCTGGCAGGGGGGGGCGGCCAGCGCTGCTCAGGTGGATGCCGCCGTCAAGGCGGCCCGCGCGGCCTTCTACCATTGGTCCGATCTGGCCCTCGAGGATCGTCTGGCCATAGTGCGCCGCTATGCCGATCTGCTCGGCGAGCACAAGGAGGCGCTGGCCCTGACCATAGCCCGGGAAACCGGCAAGCCGCTGTGGGAGACCCGCACCGAAGTGGCGGCCATGCAGGGCAAGATCGCCATCTCCATCCGCGCCCATGACGAGCGCACCGGCACGGTGGAGAACCCCATGCCCGGTGCCAAGGCGTTCGTGCGCCACAAGCCCCACGGCGTGGTCGCCGTGTTCGGCCCCTACAACTTCCCGGGCCACCTGCCCAACGGTCACATAGTGCCTGCGCTTATCGCGGGTAACGCCGTGGTGTTCAAGCCCTCCGAGCTGACCCCCATGGTGGCCGAGGCCATGCTGAAGATCTGGCAGGAGGCGGGGCTGCCCAAGGGCGTGCTCAACCTGGTGCAGGGCGAGGTCGAGACCGGCAAGGCGCTGGCGGGCAATCCGGACATCGATGGCCTCTTCTTCACCGGTTCGTCCCGCACCGGCCACTTCCTGCACCAGCAATTTGCCGGCCAGCCGGGCAAGATCCTGGCCCTGGAGATGGGTGGCAACAACCCTCTCATCGTCAAGGATGTGAGCGACATCGACGGTGCCGTCCATGCCATAGTCCAGTCTGCCTTCATTACTTCCGGCCAGCGCTGCACCTGCTCCCGTCGTCTGTTTGTCGAGCGCGGCGCCCAGGGCGATGCGCTGGTCAAGCGGCTGGTGGAGGTGGTCGGCCAGATCAAGGTCGGTCATTACGATGACGAGGCTCAGCCCTTTATGGGGGCCATGATCAGCGAGCGTGCGGCGCTTGGCATGGTCGAGGCGCAGGCCAAGCTGCAGCAACTGGGGGGCGAGAGCCTGCTCGCTCTCAAGCATCTGGAGGCGGGCACCGGTTTCGTCTCTCCGGGCATCATAGACGTGACCGCGGTCAAAGCGCTGCCGGACGAAGAGTACTTCGGCCCGCTGCTGCAGCTCATTCGCTACGACGACTTCGATGCCGCCATCGACCAGGGCAACGCCACCAGCTTCGGCCTCTCGGCCGGCCTGCTCGGTGACAACGAGGCGGACTGGAACCACTTCTTCAAGCGGATCCGTGCCGGTATCGTCAACTGGAACAAGCCCATCACCGGCGCCTCCAGTGCCGCGCCGTTTGGTGGCATCGGTGCCTCCGGGAACCACAGAGCGAGCGCCTACTACGCCGCTGACTACTGTGCCTACCCGGTCGCCTCGGTGGAAGACAGCAAGGCCGCGATGCCGGATCAGCTGTCCCCGGGTTTGACCTTCTAATCGAGAAGGAGGGGGTTGATGTGGCAGGAGAGGCCCAACGCCGCCGACGACTGCGTCATACCCCCGGTCTGATCTTCTGATAACAAGAAAATAAAAGAGGGGCACTGAACAGGTGCCCTTGTCTGTACCCGCAATCAAAGGAAAGAGAGATGCAAAAGGATATCGAGACCCTGTTTGGCCATCTGTGGGACAACTACATTCAAGTCACCCCCAGTGCCCACAAGGTTCACCAACTGCTGGGGGGCGGAGCCCCCATCATCAACGATCACGTGGCGTTTCGTACCTACAACCTGCCCAAGCTCGGCCTCGAGAAACTGGCGGCCCACTTCCGTGCCCTGGGCTACGAGGAGAAAGGCGAGTATGTGTTCAAGGCCAAGAAGCTCTATGCCAAGCACTTCGAACATGCCGATCCGGATGCGCCCAAGGTGTTCATCAGCGAGCTGAAGGTGGAAGAGCTCTCCGAAGGCGCCCAGGCCATCATCCACAAGCTGGTGGATCAGGTGCCCGATCACCTGACCGACACTCCAGCCTTCCTCTACACCGGTGCCCCCTGGCAGGTTTCCCACGCCGACTACCAGACGCTGCTGGCAGAGAGCGAGTACGCCGCCTGGATGGCCGCCTGGGGTTACCGTGCCAACCACTTCACCGTCAACATCAACCGCTTGAAGGACTTCGACACTATCCAGCAGGTCAATGCAGCCCTGAAGGCGGCGGGCTTTGTGCTCAATACCGTCGGCGGCGAGGTGAAGGGGGATCCCCAGGTGATGCTGGAGCAATCCTCCACCATGGCGGACAAGGCCGAGGTGCCTTTCAGCGACGGCGTGCGCGCCATCCCGAGCTGCTTCTACGAGTTCGCCCTGCGCTACCCGCAGCCGGATGGCGTGCTCTACCCGGGCTTCGTCGAAGCGTCGGCCGACAAGATCTTCGAATCTACCAACGCCATGTAAGCTGTGTGCTGGGTCATGCCTGCACCGCTTTATGAAAAACGCCTCCCTGTTGGAGGCGTTTTTGTTGGTGGCAGGGGCGCATTTGCCCACTCTAGCGAGGGCAAAGTGCGCCCTGATCGACCAGCAAGGTGGTCATACTGGCGGCCTTGCCCGCCTGAATGCCTATCCGGGTATCTTCAAACACCAGGCAGTTGGCTGGGTTGGCGCCGAGCAGTTCGGCCACTCTCAGGAAGGTGTCGGGATGGGGCTTGTGGTTGGTCACGTCATCGGCACTCACCAGCACGGGGATGAAGGCGTCGAGTCCGGTCTGGCGCAGGATGTGCGCAGCATGTTCCCGGGTTGAGCCGGTGCCTATGCCCATGGGTACTTTGCCGTGGCAGCCCTTGACCAGCTCCCACATGGCGGGGAAGACGCTGACGCTGTCGATCCGCTCCAGATAGAGGGCAACCTTGCGGCGGGCGAAGGCCTCCACATCGATCTCCAGTCCGTGCTGCTCGGCCAGCATGGCCACTATCTTGCGGGTGGGAATGCCGCCGTACTCGTTGAGCTGGGCCCGATCGAACGGCAGGCCGAATTCGGCGCTGGTGATCTCCCAGGCATCCAGGTGCAGGGGCATGGAGTCCACCAGGGTGCCGTCCATATCGAAGATCAGGGCGTCGTATTGCTCAAACTGGAACTGCTCGGACATGGGGTACTTCCTCCTCGGCTAAAAGAGCACACTACCAGATCCACCACCCAGATGCCGCGACCGCCGTCATGGCCTGGGCAGGCGGCGGGTTTGACCCTCGGCTGCTGATTCATGAGACAATCATGCGCTCTGCGCCTCGGGTGCCGGCATCTCACAGTAGCGAGCCTCTTTTATGTCCCCAAAAACCGTCTTCTCAAGCGTTGCCCTGGTGATCGCCCTGGGCTCACTGGAAAAGAGCATAGTCACCACCCCCTTGCCCATCATTGGCGCCGAGCTGAACGCCGGCGCCGCCCTCACCTGGGTGGTCACCGCCTACCTGCTGGCGGCCACTGCCGCCCTGCCCATCTACGGCAAGCTGAGCGATCTGTTCGGCCGGGTGCGGATGCTCAACATCGGCATAGGCCTGTTTCTGGCGGGGTCGGTGGCCTGCGCCCTGGCCCAAGATCTGCCGACCCTGCTGGCGGCCCGGGTGCTGCAAGGGTTGGGAGGCGGTGGCCTGATCGCGCTCGCCTTCACCGTCATCGCCGACTGCATTCCCCCGCGGGAGGTGGGCAAGTATCAGGGCTACATCTCGGCGGTCTATGCGGTCTCCAGCATCGCCGGGCCCCTGCTCGGGGGCTACTTCACCGAGCAACTGAGCTGGCGCTGGATCTTCTGGATCAACCTGCCCCTCGGGGCCCTGGCGCTCTGGCTAGTGAACCGCAACCTGGGCCACCTCAATGTGCGCCGCCACAGCCGCTTCGACTGGAAGGGGGCGGGGCTGCTCATCACCGTCACCACCCTCTCCCTGCTGCTGCTCTCGCCGGAGACGGCGCTGTCCGCCATCTGGCTGGCGGCGGGGCTGGCCCTGGCCCTGCTGCTGCTCATCCTGGTGGAGCGACGGGCCCAGGATCCCATACTGCCCGCCCATCTGGCCCGCTTGCCCGGTTATCTGGTGAGCGTACTGCTGGCGCTGGCCTCGCAACTGCTGATGTTCGCCGTGCTGGTCTACCTGCCGCTTCAGATGCAGTGGCAGAAGGGGATGGGGGCCAGCGAGAGCGGCCTCTACATGGTGATCTTCATGGTCTGCATCACGGCGGGGGCCTTCGTCGGCGGCAAGCTGATCGGCCGCACCGGTTATTACAAGCGCTTCGTGGTGGTGGGCTTCGCCCTGGCGGCGCTGGCCCTGTGGCAAATTCACTTCGATCTCTTTGCCAATCTGGGGCTGGGCTTCGCCGGTCTGGGGTTGGGGCTGGTGCTGCCGGCCCTCTCGGTGGTGGTGCAAAACGCCCTGCCGCGGGAAGATCGCGGCATCGGCATGTCCCTGTTCAACTTCGGCCGCGAGCTGGGGGGCGCGGTCGGGGTGGCCATCTGCGCCGTGCTGTTCCACGGGGCCCTGCCGGCCGGGACCAGCCACAACCTGGCGAGCCTGAGCCCGGCCGAGCTGGCCCCAGGGTTCAGCGCCACCTATGTGGGCATGGCACTGATCGCCAGCGCCGCTCTGCTCATCACCCTGCTGGCCCTGAAACGCCACGAGCTGGCCAGCATCCCGGCCTGATGGCTGCTATCCGATACAAAGAGGGCTCCCCGCGGGGAGCCCTCTTCATTGGTGCAGGCTGGAGCCTTTCTTCCTGTTTCGCGGCCTTCTGTCAGTCTGCCGCTTATCGGGCGTCGGGGCGGGAGGGCAACCTGACCGGCTCGGGTCGCTGGCGCTCGGTTTGGGCGTCCAGCTCCTTGCCGAGGAAGTAGTTCAGGAAGGTGCGGATCACCGCGATGATGGCGAGGCGGATCAGCTCCTCCTTGCTCGGCGCGACCGTGGTGGCCAGGATGTCGGCGGCGAGCTGGAACTCCAGCGCCAGGATGAGCCAGCTGCCGAAGCAGAGGCGAATGCGCGGAAAGCCGGGCTCGTGATCCCGCACCCGCGCCGCCAGCCAGAGGGTCTTGCCAAGCCCTATCACCACGCAGGCGATGGAGATGATCTCCAGCAGCAGCTGGAACAGCTCGACCCCGTGCATCATGCCCTCTTTCAGGCTCGCTATCTCAAACACTAGGGTCACCTCTCTGATTCAAAAGAGACACTTTTAACACGGCATGGGGGCCGGAGCCAACTCAGAGCCCCTTGATCAGCATGGCGACCTGCGTGATGGCATGACGGGCCGCAGGGCTTATGCCCGCCAGCTGGAAGAAGCCGTGGATCACCCCGAGCTGCCGCTGACAGCTGGCGGCAACACCGGCTTGCAGCAGTTTGCCATAGAGGGCCTCTCCCTCGTCACGCAGGGGATCGTACTCGGCCGTGAGGATATGGGTGGGCGGCAGTCCAGCAAGATCAGGATGGTGCAGCGGGCTCGCCTCGGGATGGCTGGCGGGCAGCCTGCCCAGATAGGCCTGAAACCCGCTGAGCAGCATGTCGCGGGTGATAAGGTAGTCGTCGCCAAGGTCGCGATAGCTCTGGCTCTCTCCCAGGGCATCGAGCATGGGGTAGATGAGGAACTGGGCGGCGGGCAGTGCCGCTCCCGCCGCCTTGAGCCGCAAGGTGGTGACCAGGGCGAGGTGGCCGCCGGCACTGTCGCCTGCGAGTGCGACCCGCCCGGGATCGCCGTGCCACTGCGGCAGCGCGGCCATGATGGCGAGGGTCGCGGCCAGCGCATCGTCATGGGCGGCAGGATAGCTATGCTCGGGGGCGAGGCGGGTGTGCACGGCAAACACCAGGGTATTGGCACTGTTGCACAGCATCCGCATCTGACGATCGTGGGTCTCGAAATCCCCGCTGACGAAACAGCCGCCGTGGAAATAGATCAACGCCGGATAAGCGGAATCTGGGATGTCTAGGGGTTGGTAGCGGCGGATGGCGTAGTGATCGGCCTGCCACTCTTCGATGGCGCCCACCTCTTCCCGCTCGCCCCCCAATACGGCAGAGGCAAGGTAGCCCTCCCGCCGGGCCTGCCAGCTCATCTCGCTCGCCCTGGGTCTGCCAGCGGCAACAAATTCCGCCACCATGGCGGCGATTGCGGGTTCGAGTCCTGTGTTCATGCTGCACCATTGACTGTATATAAAAACAGGTATTGTGCGCTTCTGGTCTGAAATCGCAACCGGCGTTAGCTGAGGCAGCTCACAAATTCAGGCTTCAATCAGTTTGAATTCAATCACATAGAGCGGCGGCAGCGTGGGGTAGATGTCCCGGATGACGGCTTTGAGCTCGGCGAGGGTCATGTTCTCCTGGCGGGCGTGCTCGTCGGTCAGGTCATCGAAGGCCAGGGGCGTGACCGAGAGCACCTCCATGGCGCCAAAGGGTTGGTGCTCCGGATTGGTGAAGAGCGCGAGCCGCTGGCCGGGCTGCCAGTTGGCCTCGCTCTCGTCGCGGATGGTGATGGTCTTGCGGCCGGACTGGATGTCGGCAACAAAGCGACCGAAGAAGGTGAATTCCGGGTAGGTTGGGGTGTGAACTGACATTTTCTCTCCGAAGGACAAGGGGGTGGACAGGGGCCGGATCAGCCCGAGGCTGGCCCATTCTAGGAGTGCCGGGGAGAGCGCGCAGCACTTTTCGCCCGGACGTGCGGGTGGCGTGAGTTGGCGCACTTGCTCTGCCCTGCAAAGTGGCTGCAAGTGAACCCGAATGTGCGATGATGTGGGCTCCTCTTTCTTGATATGTAACAAAATGGAGGGGGGCTGGCTGTGGTCTGATGGCGTCTGGCGCGGTTCCCCGCCCGGCGGACATGAACGAAAGGAGCGAGTGTGAATTCCGAGTTGATCTGGGTGCTCAGCATGCTGGTGGGCGCCATCTTCCTGTTTATTACCAACAGGGTGCGCATGGATGTGGTGGCCTTGTTGATCATCATCCTGTTCGTGTTGAGCGGCACCCTGACTCTGCCGGAGGCGCTGGCGGGGTTCAGCGATCCCAACGTCATCCTGATCGCCGCCCTGTTCGTGGTGGGGGAGGGGCTGGTGCGCACCGGCATCGCCTATCAGGTGGGGGATGCCCTGGTGAAGGTGGCGGGCAGCAGCGAGACCCGGCTGCTGGTGCTGCTGATGGTGGCGGTGGCGACTCTGGGGGCCGTGATGAGCAGCACAGGGGTGGTGGCCATCTTCATCCCCGTGGTGCTGAGCGTGGCGAACCGGATGGGGATACCGGCGGGACGGCTGATGATGCCGCTGGGCTTTGCCGGTCTTATCAGCGGCATGATGACGCTGGTGGCCACGCCGCCCAACATGGTGGTCAACAGTGAGCTGATGCGCCACGGCATCCAGGGCTTCGGCTTCTTCGGTTTCACCCCCATGGGGGTGCTTATCCTCGGGCTGGGGGTGATCTACATGCTGCTGATGCGTCACCGTCTGGTGCGCGAGGGGGAAGAGGGCAAGGGCAAGCAGGCGGGGCGCAGCACAATGCGCGACCTCATTCGCGATTATCGGCTGGCCGGCCGGGCGCGCCGCCTGGCGATCCGCCCCGATTCTCCCCTGATAGGCCAGACCCTGGACGAGCTGCAACTGCGTGCTCGCTTCGGGGCCAACGTCATCGGGCTGGAGCGCTGGCGCAAGTTTCGGCGGGTGATGGTGACCGTTTCCGGCGTCACCGAGTTCCAGGCGAAAGACGTGCTGCTCATCGACATGTCCGACCCCGAGGTGGATGTGCGGGAGTTCTGCAGCGAGGCGCGGCTCGAGCCCATGATATTGCGCGGGGAGTACTTCTCGGATCAGGCGCGGGAGGTGGGCATGGCCGAGGTGTCCCTCATTCCAGGATCCCGCCTGCTCGGCAAGAGCATCCGCGAGGTGGCGTTTCGTTCCCGCTACGGCCTGAGCGTGGTCGGGATCCGCCGCAACGGTGAGGCGCTCACCGGCAAGCTGGTGGATGAGCCGCTGCTGATGGGAGACAGCCTGCTGGTGGTGGGCAACTGGAGCCTCATTCGCCAGTTGCAGACCCACCACAGGGACTTCCTGCTGCTCGGCCTGCCCGCCGAGGTGGACGAGATGGCGCCGGCTCGCAGCCAGGCCATTCACGCCCTGATCGCCCTCGCAGTCATGATAGGGCTGATGGTGACGGATCCCGTGCCCAACGTCATAGCGGCGCTCATCGCCTGCCTGCTGATGGGCAAGTTCCGCTGCATCGACATGGAGAGCGCCTACAAGTCCATCCACTGGCCGACCCTGATCCTGATCGTCGGCATGCTGCCCTTTGCCCTGGCGTTGCAGAAGACCGGCGGGGTGGATCTCATCGTCGGTGGGCTGATCTCGGCGGTGGGGGAGATGGGGCCCCGTGTCATGCTGGCCAGCCTGTTCGTGCTCTGCGCGGCCATCGGGCTCTTTATCTCCAACACCGCCACCGCCGTGCTGATGGCGCCCATTGCGCTCGGTACGGCCCAGCAGATGGGGGTCTCTCCCTATCCCTTCGCCATGACCATCGCCATCGCCGCCTCGGCGGCCTTCATGACGCCCGTCTCCTCACCGGTCAACACCCTGGTGCTCGGGCCCGGCAACTACAAGTTCATGGACTTCATCCGCGTGGGGGTGCCCTTTACCCTGCTGGTGATGGTGGTGAGCGTCATCGCCATTCCCTGGTTCTTCCCGTTCTGAGCGCGCTCGAGGGGGACAAGGAGTGCAAGCGGCCTGCGGGCCGCTTTTTATTGGCCATCCATCTCGACGCTGTGAGATGAAATATTGGGCTGACAAGCCAGTGAGCAGGGAGAGCGGCAGGGAAGGAGAGGAGACAAGGGCCGAAATCCAGGCACAAAAAAACCAGCATGAGCTGGTCTGTTTGGTACTGCCTTGATGGTGCGGAAGGAGAGACTCGAACTCTCACGCCTAGGGCGCCAGAACCTAAATCTGGTGCGTCTACCAATTTCGCCACTTCCGCAATATTAATGGTGGCTATGACGGGATTCGAACCTGTGACCCCCGCATTATGAGTGCGATGCTCTAACCAACTGAGCTACATAGCCGTCTTGTATCCGACATTGTCGTGTACAAGTAAAATGGCTGGGTACTAGGGTTTGGACCTAGGCACGTTGACGAGATCAAGACCTCTCACGTTTACCACAGCGATCACCGACAAGGTCGATGAAAGGCAATAATGGCTGGGGTACTAGGATTCGAACCTAGGGATGGCGAGATCAAAACCCGC
>ERZ724523.420-NODE-420-length-24778-cov-6.000162_pt1 | contig 24778 bp, 17 predicted proteins | sample MGYA00376056_ERZ724523 | MGnify/ENA primary metagenome ERZ724523 (study PRJEB28724, sample SAMN07190888) | wastewater metagenome | isolation source: influent of sewage treatment plant in Hong Hong | place: USA: Christiansburg, Virginia | collected 2016-03-01 ... | reverse complement strand
ACCGTTTTCAATATTTTGACGCGGGCGAAGTTCTTGTCGTTGGCTTCAACCAGCGTCCACGGCGCCAAGCCGGTCGAGGTACGGTCAACCATATCGCAGACGGCAGAAACGTATTCGTCCCACTTTTCACGATTGCGCCAGTCCTCATCGGTAATCTTGAAACGCTTGAACTCGGTGGCCTCGCGCTCCTTGAAACGCCGTAACTGCTCGTCGGCGCTGATCTGCAGCCAGAACTTGATGACCACTGCCCCGGCGTTGACCAGTTGATGCTCGAAATCGTTGATCTCGGCATAAGCACGCAACCAGTCAGCCTCGGCACAGAACCCTTCAACCCGCTCGACCAGCACACGACCGTACCAGGAACGGTCAAAAATACCGACCCGACCGGTACGTGGCAGATGGCGCCAGAAACGCCAGAGATAGGGCTGGGCACGCTCCTCTTCGGTGGGTGCCGCAATCGGCACGACCTGATACTGCCGGGCGTCCATAGCCGCGCCAATCCGGCGAATACTGCCGCCCTTGCCGGCGGCATCCGAGCCTTCAAAAACCAGGACCAGCGAATGCTTTTCGACAAAGCGCGGATCGCGTACCAGCTCGGAAAGGCGTCCCTGATACTTGGCCAGGTCGCGCTCATAATCCTTCTTGGACAACTTTTGCGTCAGGTCGAGTTCACTCAATACGTTTTTCTGGTCAATCGCGTGGATCAGCGGCGGTGCAACCGGCACCAACTGACGTTTTTCCTGGGCGACGCGCTTGCGCATGGCATCAAGGACGATGCGGCCAACGGTCAATGAACGATATTCGTCATCCGTACCTTCAACAATGATCCACGGCGCATGCGCCGTATTGGAAACGCGCAACACATGACCCGCCACTTCCTGCAGCTTGTCGTAGGTTTTCAGGCGTTCGTAACTTTGCTTGGTGACACGCCAGGCTGTGCGCGGGTCTTTTTCCAGCGCCTTGAGCCGGGTCTTTTGTCCATCCTTGGACAAATGGAACCAGAACTTGAGAACCAGCGCTCCTTCGTTGACCAGCATGGCCTCAAAACGGTTGATGTCATCGAGTTGTTGATCCATGTCGGGTCGACGCATGTTGCCGGCAATCCGGTCGGCAATCGGCTGCGAATACCAGGATCCGGCAAAAATGCCCACTTTGCCCTTGGGTGGCAAGGCACGCCAATAACGCCACATGAACGGGCGGGCGCTTTCTTCATCCGTTGCTGCGGAAAACGCCAGCGTTGAAATATGCCGCGGGTCCATCCACGAATACAGCAAATTGATCGTTTCGCCCTTGCCGCTGCCATCGACGCCGCTGATCAGGATGACAACCGGAAATTCCTTCTTCTGCAACAAGTCATCTTGCACATCAAGCAGGGCTGCGCGCAACTTTGGCACTTCTTTTTTGAAGGTTTCCTTGTCAATCTTGTGACCGAGTTCTGCTGACTCAAACATTATTCACACCTCCCTGAAATCACCCCATAAAGCCTGCATGGCAGCCAGTGCCGCCAAACCAGCCGTTTCTGTACGTAAAACGCGCGGACCAAGGCGTACTGCCTGAAAACCGGCCTGTCTTGCGGCAATCACTTCTTGCGGGTCGAGCCCCCCCTCGGCACCGATCAAAAGCTGCACATTGCCTACCGGAGGCAAGGATGCCAGCGTATCTTCAGCATCCGGCATCAGCATCAAACGCAAGCCTTCATGCGGCGGCTTGGCCAGCCAGTTTTCCAACTTCTCCAGCGGCGCCACATTGGGCACCTGATTACGCCCGCATTGCTCACAAGCCGCAGCCGCAACACCCTGCCAATGGGCGACGCGTTTGCCAGCGCGCTCGCCACTCAATCGAATCACGCTGCGTCGACTATCAACCGGCACTATGTCCTTGATACCCAGCTCAACCGCTTTCTGGATGGTGAAATCCATTTTGTCGCCGGCCTGTACCGCTTGAACCAGCGTCACTGAAAGCCGTGACTCTCGCTCGACATCGCGCCAGGCACCGAGCTCGGCGACCACCCGCTCGCGTTCGATGCGCTGAATACGCGCCTCGTACTCGCCGCCCCGGCCATCAAACAAGACCATCGCCGCACCCGGTGGCAGGCGCAAAACACGCACGGCATGACGTGCTACCGGTTCCGGCAGATCAATGTGGGCACCGGGCGCAAGCGCTTCCCGGCAGTAGAAACGGGGTAAATTCATCAGTGCTATTATGGGCGAAATAGCCGCTCAGGGGAAAATCATGGCTGCGCTTAATCCACCAATTTGTGATTTCGGTCGAGCTGCCCCGAATTTTGATCTGCCCGGCTGCGATGGCCTACGTCACACGCTGGCAAGCTGCCGTGGCGCCAAAGGGTTGCTGGTCATTTTCATGTGCAACCACTGCCCTTTCGTCAAGGCCGTCATCGACCGCATCGTGCGCGATACGAGGGAGCTTGCCAAGCATGGCATTGGCAGCGTAGCGATCATGAGCAATGATGTTACGGTCCACCCAGAAGATGACCCGAAAATTATGCGGCAATGGGCGCAGGAAATGAACTTCCCCTTTCCCTATCTTTACGATGAAACACAGTCAGTCGCCCACGCTTTTGGTGCTGTCTGTACGCCCGACTATTTCGGTTACAACGCTGATCTGAAACTGCAGTATCGCGGCCGGCTTGATGCCTCAGGGCGCAATCCCGCCGCACTCGATGCCCCGCGCGAACTCTTTGCCGCCATGCTCGCCATCGCCCAAAGCGGCAATGGTCCAGCACTGCAAACACCATCGATTGGCTGCTCAATAAAATGGAAAGCGGAATAAGCTTGAATGCTTGCCAATAGAGATATGTAGCCGACTTTCCTTGGGCTATCATTAGAGAATGAATAGCCTTCAAGTTGCCGCATGAAAGTCGAAGCCTCGCAATCCAGGGAAACTGCAGAGTTCAGACTGCGACACAAGTATTTGCTCGCAGTGCTCGAGAGCATGCCTCAAGGCATCAGTGTCTTTGACCATGATTTGCGTCTGCGCGTTTGGAACAAAGGCTTTCTGGACGTGCTCAACTTGCCGGCAGAGGCGGTATTTGACGGCGTACTCTTTTCAGAATTGATTCGCATCCCGGCGATGCGCGGTGAATACGGCCCCGGCGATCCGGAAGAACACGTCAAACGCATCACTGATCTTGCACTCAAGTTCGAGCCTCACCGTTTCGAACGCACTCGCCCAAGCGGCTTCACGCATCTGGTACAAGGCGAACCGCTGTTCATGAATGAGCAGTTGGCCGGTTTCATCACCACTTACACCGACATCACCGAACGCAAGCGGGCCGAGGAAAAGTTGCAGCAACAGCATGACTTGCTGGAAACAATTATTGAAAGCATCCCGAGTGCGGTCAGCTTTTTCAATCGCGACAAGGTGCTCGAGTTACACAATCAGGAATTTCGGCGCCTGCTCGATATTCCTGAATCATTTCTTGAACATGCACCAATCACGCTTGAAATGCTTTTCCGCTTCAATGCTGAACGCGGCGAATACGGCCCGGGCGAACCCAACGCTATCGTTCAAGCCCTGCTCAGCCGGGCAAACACCGCCGAACCCCATCATTTCGAACGAACTCGTCCGACTGGCCAAAGCCTCGATGTTCGCGGTGCCCCACTACCCAATGGCGGCTTCGTCACCATTTACACTGATATTAGTGAACGCCGCGCCAGCGAAGAACGCGAACTGCTTGCGCAAAAGGTTTTTGCCCACACGCCAGCCGGCATTATCGTTACTGATCAGGCGCAGCGCATAATTTCGGCCAACCCGGCAATCAGCCTGTTGAGTGGTTATCAAGTACCCGAGATTCTTGGGCGTTCGATTTTCGGCCTGCTCGAACTCGGCAACATCTGGACCATTGACCAAATCCAGCAGGAAATTGATCTGCACGGCACCTGGAATGGTGAAGTTGATGTTCAGCACAAATCGGGATCAGTTGCTCCAATTGGTATCCGGGTAAACCGCATCAATGACGCACAACTCGAGCAAGCCGCCCACTACATCTGGATTCTTGCCGACATCACCGAGCGCAAGCAGGCCGAAGAACGCGTGCGCCAGATAGCCCAGACCGATTCCCTCACCGGCCTGCCCAACCGCCTGACTTTGCAAATTCGCCTTGCTCAACTGCTCCCGGAAGCGCGCCGGCACCAATGGCAGCTCGCCGTCATGTTTATCGATCTGGATCGCTTCAAGATCATCAATGACACCCTGGGCCATCAGGTTGGCGACGAATTACTGCGCGACGTTGCCATTCGCCTGAGGCAGGTCGTGCGCGAGACCGACTTCGTGGCGCGCCTGGGTGGCGACGAGTTCGTTATCCTGCTACCGGCAATCTCCAGTCCGGCCGATGCGGCAATCATTGCCAACAAAATCATTGGCGCCCTTTCTTCATCGATCCTGACCGGTAGCCACGAACTGCACACCAGTCCATCTATCGGCATCAGTATTTTTCCGGACGATGGTCCGGATGGTGACGCCATCCTCAAAAATGCTGATACGGCGATGTATCACGCCAAGGCAGCCGGCCGGAACAATTATCAGTTTTACGCCGCCGAAATGAATCAAACGGCGAGCGAACGACTCGATATTGAACACAAACTGCGCCATGCCATCAGCCGTAATGAGTTGGCCCTCTGCTTCCAGCCGCAATTCTCTGCCGACGGCTCGCATGCAACCGGCGTTGAGGCGCTGATCCGCTGGCACCACCCCAGCGACGGGATGATCTCACCGGCACGTTTCATCCCTATCGCCGAGGAAACCGGGCTGATTGTCGAAATTGGCGAATGGGTGCTGCGCAACGCCTGCCGCGAAATGAAAAAATGGATCGATGCTGGCCTGAAACCCATACGGATTGCTGTCAACGTCTCCGCCCGCCAGCTTCGCCGGCGTGATTTCTGTGAAGTTGTCGCTGGCGTCCTCGCCGAAACTGGATTACCCCCCGAACTGCTGGAGCTTGAAATCACCGAAAGCTCGGTGATGGAGAACCCCGAGGAAGCCATCGATATTTTGCAGCGCGTTGGCCGTATGGGCGTCACGCTGGCCATCGACGATTTCGGCACCGGCTATTCATCGCTCGCCTACCTCAAGCTTTTCCCTATTGACCACCTCAAGATCGACCGCTCCTTTGTTGCAGATATTGAAATCGACCTCAACGATCGCGCGATTGCCTTCGGCACCATTGCCCTGGCGCACTCGCTTGGCTTGAATGTCATTGCCGAAGGCGTTGAAACGGATGACCAGCTGGAACTGCTGCGCACGAATGGTTGTGATGAAGTTCAAGGATATTTATTCAGCAAACCGCTCAACAGTGCCGCTGCCTACGCCTTTCTGCACGCACGCGACAACGTGTCGGCGTAAAATACCCCTCTTTCGTCATCAGGCAGGAACCCCTCATGGCCCAGCGCACCCTAGCTCGCTACCTATTGGAAGAACAACGTAACAAGGGCGTCATTACCGTCGACCTGCGCTCTCTGGTCGAAGTCGTTGCCCGCGCCTGCCAGGCCATCTCTATCGCTATCGGCAAAGGCGGTTTGGGCGAGGCGCTCGGTGAAGCCGGTAGCGACAATATTCAGGGTGAAGCACAAAAGAAACTGGATGTGCTGTCCAACGATATTCTGCTCGATGCCAACGAATGGGGCGGCCATCTGGCGGCCATGGCATCCGAGGAAATGGACCTGCCGCATCTGGTGCCACATCGCTATCCGCAAGGCGAATACCTGCTGACCTTTGATCCGCTTGATGGCTCGTCAAATATCGACGTCAACGTGTCGATTGGTACCATTTTTTCCGTCCTGAAATGCCCGGAAGGTGCTGATCTCTCAACGCCAGAGGCTGCTGAAGCGGCTTTTTTGCAGCCCGGTACGACGCAGGTTGCCGCCGGATATACCGTTTATGGTCCAACCACGCTACTCGTTCTGACGGTTGGCGACGGTGTCGCCAGTTTTACGCTGGATCGCGAACGGGGCGACTTCGTGCTGACCCAGGAAAACATGCAGATTCCGGTCGACACCAAGGAATTCGCCATCAACATGTCGAATCAGCGCTTCTGGGAAGCCCCTGTGCAACGCTATGTCGACGAAATGCAGCAAGGCAAGGAAGGCCCGCTCGGCAAGGACTACAACATGCGCTGGGTTGGTTCGATGGTCGCCGATGTGCATCGCATCGTCACCCGTGGCGGCATCTTCATGTATCCGCTCGACAGAAAAACCCGCGCCCAAGGCGGGAAATTACGCTTGATGTATGAAGCCAACCCGATGGCGTTCATTGTGGAACAGGCAGGCGGTGCGGCGACAACCGGTTATCAGCGTATTCTCGACATTCCGCCAGCCAGGATTCACCAACGTTGCGCAGTCATAATGGGCTCAAAAAACGAAGTTGACCGTATCACTTCCTACCACGGCGTTTAAGCTGACGTTTTTGAACAAGGAATTTGCCATGAAAGCTTCAAGCATTGCCCTGTTGCTAAGCATTGCCGTCCTTGCCGGCGGTTGCGCGACCAAGGAAACGAAAAGCGAGCCAGCGCCACCGGTCAGCACCGTCACCCCGCCACCAGACCAGCCCATCGCCCAATCTACCGATTGCCAGCCAACCAAGAACACAAAAACCACCAGCAAGGGCAAAAAAGGGAGCAAACCTGCTGCAGCCGATTGCCCGGCACCAGTTAAAGCAACGCCAGCACCTGCTCCTGTTGCAGAGGCACCCGCTGCCAAATCAGGAAAACCCAGCGAACCTGGCAAGCCACGCATGATGAAATCTCGCGACGGCACCTTTGAGGGCGAGGTTTACGGCAACATCCCGGCTGGCAGCAAATGGTCACGTCTGATCATCGGCATGGACCAGACCGAGGTCGAGCGCATTCTGGGCGGCACCAGCCACGATGTCCGCGTCATGCCCACCGGCAAAGCCTTTATCCCCTTTTACTACGGCACGGATCGCCATCGCTACGAAGTCGTCTATCGCGGCCAGGGCAGCGTTTCCTACACCGGTGGCAGCTGGGGCGGTGGGCGCGGCGTCCTGATGATGATCAATTACGACCCAAACATTTAAACGCAAGTATAGGCAGGAATTAGCCTGCCAATTCGCGCTTCGCCCTACCCAAAACGGGGCTTTTCGCGGATAATTTCATCTTTTCAGCAAGCCGGATTTTCGCACCATGACCGTGAGCAACGCGCCCAAATTTTCACCATTGACGGGGGCGATTCGCGCCCTGGCCATGGATGCCGTCCAACAGGCCAACTCGGGCCACCCCGGCGCGCCGATGGGCATGGCCGAAATCGCCGAAGTGCTCTGGCGCCGCCAGCTACGCCATAACCCGGCCAACCCGCACTGGCCGGACCGCGACCGCTTCGTGCTGTCGAACGGTCACGGCTCGATGCTGATCTACGCCCTGCTCCATCTGACCGGCTACGATCTCTCCATCGACGACCTGAAAAATTTCCGCCAGTTGCACGCCAAAACGCCGGGCCATCCGGAATTTGGCTACACACCCGGCGTCGAAACAACAACCGGCCCGCTCGGCCAGGGCATCACCAATGCCGTCGGCTTCGCGCTGGCTGAAAAGGTGCTCGCCGCCGAGTTCAACAAGCCCGGCCACGAGATCGTCAATCACCACACCTACACCTTCCTCGGCGACGGTTGCCTGATGGAAGGCATTTCGCACGAAGCCTGTTCGCTGGCCGGCACCCTCGGTCTCGGCAAACTGATTGCTTTCTGGGACGACAACGGCATCTCGATCGACGGCCACGTTGAAGGCTGGTTTACCGACGACACGCCGAAACGCTTTGAAGCCTATGGCTGGCATGTGGTTGCCAACGTCGACGGCCATGATTCTGATGCCATTGAACGCGCCCTGCTCGCCGCCAAGGCAGTGACCGACAAGCCCAGCCTGATCTGCTGCAAAACGACCATCGGCATGGGCGCCCCGAACAAGCAGGGTTCGCACGACTGCCACGGCGCACCGCTCGGCAAGGATGAAATTGCAGCAGCCCGCGAATACATTGGCTGGCATCACCCGCCCTTCGTCATTCCCGACGAGATTTACGCGGCATGGAACGGCAAGCCACGAGGCGCCACGTTCGAAGAAAACTGGACCAGCCGTTTCAAGGCCTATCAAGCCGCCTTCCCGGTCGAAGCGGCCGAGTTTGAGCGTCGCGTCATGAAGCGCGAGTTGCCAACCTCCTGGGAAGCGACCAAGGCTGCCTACATTGCCAGCTGTCGCGAAAAGGCAGAAAACATTGCCTCACGCAAGGCATCGCAAAACACCATTGCTGCGCTGGTTCCGGCAGTGCCGGAAATCTTCGGCGGCTCGGCTGACCTGGCCGGCTCCAACCTGACCTTCGTCAAGGGCAGCAAGGGCGTCACCCGTACAGAAGGCGGCAACTACTGCTATTACGGCGTCCGCGAATTCGGCATGACCGCCATCGCCAACGGTATTGCGTTGCACGGTGGTTTCATTCCTTACACCGCGACCTTCCTGGTTTTCTCGGACTACGCACGCAACGCCATCCGCATGGCGGCATTGATGAAACAGCGCCAGATCATGGTTTATACCCATGATTCCATCGGTCTCGGCGAAGACGGCCCGACGCACCAGCCGGTCGAACACATCCCCAGCCTGCGCATCATCCCGAATCTCGATGTCTGGCGCCCGGCCGATGCGACCGAAACGGCCATCGCCTGGACTGTTGCGGTCGACCGCCAAAATGGCCCCAGTTTATTGGCTCTCTCGCGCCAGAACTTGCCAACCGTGACGCAGAATGTAGCGGACGAAGACATTCGCAAGGGCGGTTACGTTCTTTCAGAGTGCACTGGTGAGGCACAAATCACCTTTATCGCCACCGGCTCTGAAATCAAGCTGGCACTTGACTCGCAGGCAGCACTGGCCGGCGATGGCATCGCCAGCCGCGTTGTCTCCATGCCCTGCACCAACGTTTTTGACCGCCAGAGTGCCGAATACAAATCATCGGTTCTCGGCACTTGCAAAAAGCGTATCGCCATCGAAGCCGCGCATCCGGATTTCTGGCGCAAATACGTCGGCCTGCATGGTGCCGTTGTTGGCATCGATCGCTTCGGTGAATCCGCGCCGGCTGGCCAGTTGCAAGAATTGTTTGGCTTTACTGTCGCCAATGTCGTCAAGACGGCGAAAGATCTTTTGTCCTGATTCAAATTCACTAGAGAGAGGAATCACATGGCTATCAAGGTTGCAATCAATGGTTTCGGTCGTATCGGCCGCTGCACGCTGCGGGCGATTTACGAACAGGGTCTGCAAAACGAATTCGACGTTGTGGCGATCAACGCCGCCGGCGATCTGGCGACCAATGCCCACCTGCTCAAGTACGACACCACGCACGGCCGTTTCCGCACCAGCGTCGAAACCGAAGGCGAAAACTGCATCATCATCGACGGCAAGAAAGTTGCCTTCTACTCGACCAAGAACCCGAAAGACATCAACTGGGCCGACCACGGCGTTGATATCGTTCTTGAGTGCACCGGTGCCTACACGACCAAGGTCAAGGCTCAAGAACTGCTCAATCAGGGCGCCAAGCGCGTTCTGATCTCCGCTCCGGGTGGCGACGATGTCGACACCACCATCGTCATGGGCGTTAACGAAGGCGCGCTGAAGCCCGGCATGACCGTCGTTTCCAACGCGTCCTGCACGACCAACTGCCTGGCGCCGGTCGCCAAGATCCTGTCTGACGCCATCGGCATCAAGCAGGGCCTGATGACCACCATCCACGCCTACACCAACGACCAGGTCACTGTCGACGTCCGCCACAAGGACCTGCGCCGCGCCCGCGCCGCCGCCGCCAACATCATCCCGACCAAGACCGGTGCCGCCAAGGCCGTCGGCCTGGTGCTGCCGCAACTGGTCGGCAAGGTCGACGGTTTCGCGCTGCGCGTGCCGACCATCAACGTTTCGCTGGTCGACCTGACCTTCACCGCCGAGCGCGCCACCACCAAGGAAGAAATCAACGCCTTGATGACCGCTGCCGCCAACGGCCCGCTGAAGGGCATCATGGATGTGAACAACGAGCCGCTGGTATCGTCCGACTTCAACCACACCACCGTTTCCTCCACCTTCGATGCTACGCAAACCCGCGTCATCAAGAGTGAAGATGGTTCCGTGCTGGTCAAGGTCCTGGCCTGGTACGACAACGAGTGGGGATACTCCTGCCGTATGCTCGATGCCGCCCGCGCCTGGATGGCCGTCAAGTAATACATAAAATGCTGCAAACCTCGCCCCGCAATTGCGGGGCGAGTTGTATCACAGTTCGAGAGAGAGTGCAGTTAAATCCCCACCCCCAAGGAGATCGAGATGGATAAACGTTTCACCCGCATCACCCTGGCAGTGCTCTGCCTGTCTTTGGCGAATACCGTTGCAACAGCCCAAGAGAGCAAACCCGCCACACCGCCGGTTGCCGCCGAAGCTACTGCGGCGACAGCACCTGCTGACCACCCATTCAGCAAGGTCAAACCAGGTATGTCTTTCAATGAGGCAGTAGAAATTCTTGGCAAGCCGACCGCCGAAAATGCCTATTGCACCGGCAAGCATCGGATCCCTTTCTATTCGGGCAGCGACAAGGCCTACACCGAATATCTCTACAAAGGTCAAGGAAAGGTGTATTTCTATACAAGAATAACCACCTTCAGCATGTTCCACGGCGCGGTCAATAGCTGTACGCCGAAAGAGCCCTACGAACTGGCGACTGTCGAATACAACCCGAATGAACCCGGGGTTGTAGCGAAAGAAGGCGCAGAAGCCAAAAAGGAGCCGGCTGAGGCCGCCAAGTAACTTTGCAACCACCCTTTCGTCTTGCCATCAATGGCTACGGCCGTATCGGTCGCTGTTTCCTGCGTGCGCTACTGGAGTCTCCGGTAGCGCACAACCTGCAGGTGGTTGCCATCAACGAGCCGGCCAATCTGGAGAGCATGGCTTATCTGACGCGGTACGACTCGACCCATGGCCGCTTCCCCGGCCAGGTTGATTTCGCTGATAACAAATTGCTGATTGATAGCCGTCCAATTAGCGTCAGCCATGCCCGCACACCTGAAGAGGTCGATTGGCAGGCACTGGACATTGACCTGGTCGTCGAATCCTCAGGCAGTTACGGTCGACGGCCAGAATTGGCCCGTTTTTTAGAAGCCGGTTGCCAACGTTTACTACTTTCGCACCCCGGCTTCAGTGCCAACGATGTCGATGCCACCATCGTCAACGGCATCAATCAGCACTCACTGACCGGCAGCGAGCGTCTGGTTTCGGCCGCTTCATGCACGACCAATGCCATCGTCCCCATTCTCGATCTGCTTGACCGCGAAGTCGGCATCGAGCAAGCACTACTCACCACCCTGCATTCGGTGATGAACGATCAGCCACTGATCGACGGCTATCACCACGACGACCTGCGCCGTACCCGCTCCGCCATGCAGTCGATCATTCCGGTGTCGACCGGCCTGGCGCGTGGCGTTGAACGTTTGCTGCCGCAATTGACTGGTCGCGTGCAGGCCAAGGCGATTCGCGTCCCGACACTGAATGTCTCGGCCATCGATCTGACCATCACCACCCAACGCCCGGTGTCGGCCAGCGAAATCAATGCCCTGCTCGCCGAAGCATCTAAAGGCCCGCTGGCCAAACTGATCGCCTACTCCGAAGCGGCCCACGCTTCGATCGATTTCAATCACGACCCCCATTCCGCCATTGTGGATGGTAGCCAGACACGGACCAGCGGTTCGCATCTGGTCAATCTCTTCGTCTGGTTCGACAACGAATGGGGTTTTGCCAATCGCATGCTGGAGGTTGCCGACCACTGGTCGCGCCTGTGGCCATCAAAAACAGTCTAACTTTGCTCAGGAGAGAACCATGAACGTTATCAAACTCGCCAATCTCGATGTTTCCGGCAAACGCGTCTTTATCCGTGCCGACTTGAACGTACCGCAGGATGAAGCCGGCAATATCACCGAAGACACCCGCATCCGCGCCTCATTGCCATCGATCAAGTACTGCCTTGAAAAAGGCGCTGCCGTCATGGTCACTTCGCACCTCGGCCGTCCGACCGAAGGTGAGTTGCGCCACGAAGACAGCCTGACACCGGTTGCCGTGCGTCTCGGCCAGATGCTGCATGTGCCGGTACGCCTGATCACAGACTGGGTTGATGGTGGTTTTGAAGTCAAGCCGGGCGAAATCGTGTTGCTCGAAAACTGCCGCGTCAATAAAGGCGAGAAGAAGAATAATGACGAACTGGCCCAGAAGATGGCCAAGCTCTGCGACATTTACGTCAATGACGCCTTCGGTACCGCCCACCGCGCCGAAGCCACCACCCACGGCATCGCCAAGTACGCCCCGATTGCCTGTGCCGGCATGCTGATGGGTGCCGAAATCGATGCGCTGACCAAAGCCCTGACCAACCCGAAGCGCCCCTTGGTCGCAATCGTCGGCGGCTCCAAGGTTTCTTCCAAGCTGACCATTCTCAAATCACTGGCCAGCAAGGTTGACCAACTGATTGTCGGCGGCGGTATCGCCAACACCTTCCTCCTCGCCGATGGCAAACGCATTGGCCACTCGCTGGCCGAAGCAGATCTGGTCAAGGAAGCGCACGCCATCATGGACATCATGAAGGAACGCGGCGCCGAAGTGCCCTTGCCAACCGACGTCGTCGTTGCCGACGAAGTCTCTGCTCTGGCCCGAGCCAACAAGATTTCGGTGGACGACGTCCATGCCAATGACCGCATTCTCGACGTTGGCCCGAAGACGGCTGCCAAATTCTCCGAAATCATCGCCAATGCCGGCACCATCGTCTGGAACGGGCCGGTCGGCGTTTTCGAGCTTCCCCAGTTTGCAGGCGGCACCAAGATGATGGCCTCAGCCATTGCCCACTCCGAAGCCTTCTCGATTGCCGGCGGTGGCGACACCTTGGCAGCAATTGCCAAGTTCAACATTGCGGAAGATGTCGGCTACATCTCGACCGGCGGCGGCGCTTTCCTTGAGTTCCTCGAAGGCAAGGTTCTACCAGCCATCGCCATTCTGGAAGAGCGTGCAGCAAAGTAAGGCAGTAAACGGCGGTTGTCCCCAAGAGTTGCGGTCAACCGCCAAAAACAACTAAAAATTTAGGGAAGAGACATGTCACGCCACACCAAGATCGTCGCCACACTAGGCCCCGCCTCATCCTCGCAGGAAGTTCTTGAAAAACTGGTGCAAGCCGGCATCGACGTCGTCCGCATGAATTTCTCGCACGGCACGGTGGAAGACCACATTGCCCGCGCCACCGGTATCCGCGCTGCTGCAGCAAAGTTTGGCCGAACCGTCGGCATACTCGGCGATTTGCAAGGCCCGAAAATCCGCGTTGGCAAATTTGATGGCGGAAAAATCACGCTGGTTCCCGGCGAAACTTTCATCCTCGACGCCCAATGCCCGCTCGGCAGCCAGGAGCGCGTCGGCCTTGATTACAAGGATCTGCCCAAGGATGTGGTCAATGGCGACATCCTGCTACTCGACGATGGTCGTTTGAAGCTGGAAGTGCTCGGCGTTCGTGGCCATGAAATCCACACCCGCGTTCTGGTTGGCGGGGATCTCTCGAACAACAAGGGCATCAACCGCCAGGGCGGTGGACTGACTGCGCCGGCACTGACCGCCAAGGACATGGATGACATCAAGACGGCGGCCAAGATTGGCGTCGACTTTGTCGCTGTTTCCTTCCCCAAGAGTGCAGCCGATATGTATATGGCGCGCCAATTGCTGCGTGCGGCCGGCAGCACCGCCGTGCTGATCGCCAAGATCGAGCGCGTTGAAGCGATCACCAATCTGGCAGAAATTCTCGATGCCTCGGATGGCATCATGGTCGCCCGTGGCGATCTCGCAGTTGAAGTAGGCGACGCCACCGTACCGGCGCTGCAGAAAAAGATGATTCGCATGGCACGCGACATGAACAAACTGACCATCACCGCCACACAAATGATGGAGTCGATGATTTATTCGCCAGTGCCAACCCGCGCCGAAGTTTCCGACGTTGCCAACGCTGTGCTCGATGGCACCGATGCAGTCATGCTTTCTGCTGAAACGGCGAGCGGCAAATACCCGGTGGAAACGGTTGAGTCGATGTCGCGCATCTGCATCGAAGCGGAGCGTTCCGCCGAAGTCACGCTCGACCGCGAGTTCCTCGACCGTGTATTCACTCGCATAGACCAGTCGGTCGCCATGGCGGCGATCTGGACCGCCCACCACCTCAAGGTCAAGGCCATCGCCGCGCTGACCCAATCCGGTTCGACCGCCCTCTGGATGAGCCGCCTGAATTGCGGCGTGCCGATCTACGCACTGACGCCTGATGCCGAATCGATCGGCCGCATGGCGCTTTACCGCGACGTTTACCCCTTCCTGATGAACCAGCAACACACCGACCGCGACCTGCTGCTGGCCGAAGCCGAGCAACTTTTGATCGATCGTGGCGTCGTACAAAAAGGTGACCTGATCGTGCTGACCATTGGCGAACCGATCGGTTGCTCTGGCGGCACCAATACACTGAAGATCGTCCGCGTCGGCGAACATCAAATCATCTAGAATAGATTAGTTAATTAAACACGTTACCGAACAGGAGTTACCATGCCGCTCGTATCCATGCGCCAACTGCTCGACCACGCCGCCGAAAACGGCTATGGTCTGCCCGCTTTCAACGTTAACAATATGGAACAGGTCTGGGCCATCTGCGAAGCCGCCAGCCAGATCGACGCGCCAGTGATCATGCAAGCCTCGGCCGGCGCCCGCAAATACGCCGGCGAACCCTTCCTGCGCCACCAGATTCTCGCCGCTCTCGAAGCCTACCCGCATCTGCCCATCGTCATGCACCAGGACCACGGCCAGAGCCCGGCGGTCTGCATGGGCGCCATCCGCTCCGGTTTCACCTCGGTGATGATGGACGGCTCGCTCGAAGCTGACGGCAAGACCACCGCCTCCTACGACTACAATGTCAGCGTCTCCAAGGAAGTCGTCAAGTTCGCCCACTCCATCGGCGTTTCCGTTGAAGCCGAACTCGGCGTGCTGGGCTCGCTCGAAACCATGATGGGCGACAAGGAAGACGGCCACGGCGCCGAAGGCAAGATGACCCGCGAACAGCTGCTCACCGACCCGGATCAGGCCGCCGACTTCGTCAAGCAAACCAACTGCGACGCACTGGCCATCGCCATCGGCACCAGCCACGGCGCTTACAAGTTCACCAAGAAGCCGACCGGTGACATTCTCGCCATCGACCGCATCGCCGAAATCCACGCCCGCATCCCGAACACCCACCTTGTCATGCACGGCTCATCCAGCGTGCCGCAGGAACTGCTCGCCGAAATCCGCGAATTCGGTGGCGACATGAAGGAAACCTACGGCGTGCCGGTCGAGGAAATCGTCAAAGGCATCAAGCACGGCGTGCGCAAGGTCAATATCGACACCGACATCCGCCTTGCCATGACTGGCGCCATCCGCCGCTACATGTTCGAGAATCCGGGCAAATTTGATCCCCGCGACTACCTCAAGCCAGCTCGTGAAGCCGCCATGAAGATTTGCCTGGCACGCTTTGAAGCCTTCGGCTGCGCCGGCCGCGCCAGCCAGATCAAGGCAGTATCAATGGAAAAAATGGCTACCCGTTACACCTCGGGTGAGTTGAACCAGATCGTCAAGTAATCGATGCGTCACCGCATTATCAGTAACAGCCGCCTGCGGGCGGCTGTTCTGTTTGGTTCCGGGTTTCCGCCAGCTTGGCAATGAAACAGGCGCCCTCATCCTGGCCCGACATACTCCACTGATGCGCGTTCAGGCATCCACTTGCTCACCAAAGGCAAAGCTTGTTTTCAGCGTTGTTGCGCTGTTGTATTTGCTGGCCTCAAACGCATTGGGCGGCGAAGTTGCGATAGGTGTTTTTGCCTACCAGGGCGAACGGGCCGCAGCATCCGACTGGTCACCGGTCATCCGCTATCTGAACCAGGCTTTGCCCGGACATCATTTTCGCCTCGATCAATATGATGCACTTGGCCTGCGCCAAGCTATCGCCGAGGACAGGGTCGATCTGGTGATTACCAACCCGGGCTATTACGTGACCATGGAAGCCGAATTTGGCATCAGCCGGATCGCCACGCTCGACACCGAAGAAAGTCACCCGGCTCGAGCTATCGGCTCGGTAGTCCTGACCCGGGCAGACCAGCCTGAACTCCGTGTGCTGGCCGATCTGGCAGGGAAGCGTGTTGCGGCCGTTGCGCCGGAAGCGTTTGGCGGCTACCTGGTGGCGGCTCGGGAAATGCTGAACCAGGGCATCGATGCCGAATCGGATCTAAAGGAAATCCGCTTTGTCGGTTTGCCGATGAACCGGATCATCGAGGCAGTACAGCGCGGAGAAGTCGACGCAGGCATCGTTCGCGCTTGCCTTCCGGAACAGATGGCCGGGCAGGGGAAAATCCGGCTTGAGGATTTCCGGGCCTTGTCACCGCGCCATGATGTCGATTTGGCGTGCGTACTATCAACCCGCCTCTACCCGAACTGGCCGATCGCCGTAACCCGACAAACCGACCCGGTACTGGCCAAAGCCGTTGCACGGGCCTTGCTCAGCATGCCGGAGTCAGGCGGCATGAGCTGGTCGGTGCCGGCCGATTACCAACCGGTGCACGACCTGTTTCGCGAACTGCGTATCGGCCCCTACGCCTATTTGCGTGAGATCACACCGGAAGGTCTGGTTCGCCGTTTCTGGCCCTGGTTGCTGGGCTTGCTTGCCATTTTGACGGGCTGGATCGTGCATACGGTGCGCGTCGAGCATCAGGTTCATCGGCGCACGGCAGAGTTGCGCGAATCCCTTGCCGCTCGTGATCAGGCCGAAGCAAAAATGCGCGAAAGTCAGGAGCAGATGGAACACCTGTCGCGCCTATCAGTGCTCGGTGAGCTTTCCGGCAATCTTGCGCACGAACTCAACCAACCACTGACGACCATCGGCACCTATGCGCGGACAGTCTTGCGCCGGCAGGAAAGTGGTAATTTGACGCAGGAAGCCATTACCGAAGCATCGAGCGAAATTGCCAAAGAGGCTGAACGAGCCGGCGGCATCGTGCAGCGCATTCGTCATTTTGCACGCAAGCGTCTGGCCACCAGGGAAGCGGTCAACCCGGCCGTGATCGCTGAGGAGGCGCGGCGCCTGATTGTCGGGATGCTGGCACGGGCGCCCGAGGTCAGCATCGAGAATCAACTGACCGGCAACTGTCAGGTGCTTGCTGACGGAGCCCAGATCCTGCAAGTCCTCCTGAATCTGATCAAGAATGCGATCGACGCGAGTCGTGATTTGCCAGTCGAGCGGCAGAACCTGCGTATCGTCATCGAGCCGCTGGATAATCGCGTAGCGCTTCATGTCATCGACCAGGGCATTGGTCTCGAAGCAGAGCAGATCCCTCATCTGTTCGAGCCCTTCTTCACGACCAAACCGGATGGCCTCGGCCTTGGCCTGCCGATCTGCAAGACCATCATTGAAGCCCACGGCGGCAGAATATGGGCCGAACCCAATCAGGAATCCCCCGGCATGTGTTTCTCATTTTCCCTTCCCTGCCATGAATTATCAGCCTGAAGCCTGCATCGTCCATGTCGTCGATGATGACCCCGGCCTGCGCCGCTCATTACGGTTCCTGCTCGACTCGGTGGGGTGGTCTGTCCAACTCCACGCCTCGGCTGAAGAATTTCTTGATCTCCTGACGACGCCAACCCAACCTTGCTGCCTGCTGCTCGATATCCGGATGCCCTCGATGAGCGGACTGGAGCTGCAGCAAGTGCTTCGCGCACGAGGCATTGCCCTGCCCATACTGTTCATGACCGGACATGCCGATGTCTCAATGGTCGTGCAGGCGATGAAGTCCGGTGCTGTCGACTTCATCGAAAAACCCTTCAATGACCAGAAGATGCTCGATGCGGTAGCTACCGCCATTCGGCACAGTGCGGAAGCACTGGACGAGGCCGCTCGGCGCCATGCCGCCCAAGCCATGCTGGCGCAGTTCTCCCCCCGCGAGCGGGAGGTGGCTCATCAAGTCGCACAGGGACTGCCGAACAAACAGATTGCGGCCAACCTGAACATCAGCGAAAAAACCGTGCACATCCACCGTCAACATGTGATGGAAAAGGCGGGGGTGTCCTCCGCCGCCGAACTGGCCCGCCTCATGCTGCGGGTCAACCCGGCAGCGTTGGATTAGTGGAAAACGCTCAGGCCCGGCGCATCGTGGCTGGCAAGCCATTGCGCACCGAAGCGCCGGAGATCGCGTCAACCCATGGCGCCTTGTCGGGCCGGGTCGGGTCGAGCAGACCAATATCGTTCAGGTTGACGCCTGCTGCCAGGCGCTTGTCCTGCGGTTGCTGCGTCCGGCCGATACGGTGAGCGCGGGCACCCAGTTCGCGATGGCCGAAGCCGTGCTCAACGGCAGCAACACCTGGAGCAATCCCGGCATGGACCATGATGCGTGCCTTCAGACTACCGCCTGGTGTGCTGATTTCGACCAGGTCGCCCATCTCGACATGCAGGCGTCGTGCGTCATCCGGATGGATCAGGACCGGGTTTTCCGGATGCAGGCCTAGCAGCCGTGTAGCACCAATTGAATACGGGTTTTGCAGCGCCGATTTATAGCTGACCAACTGTAGCGGCCATTTGTCGGCCGGATAGATTTTCCGCATCGGCGTGCCATCGGCAAACGCCGGTTCAATCCAACTGGCGCAGCCGTTATTGCGCTTGCCGGACAGACTGTTTTTCGAGGCACCCACGGTTTCATTCCAGAGATGCGCCATGGACTTCATCGGATTGCGCATCCAGCGCGGATCCTCTTCGTCGTAAGCATCCTTGCCCGGCTGATAACGGCCGCCACGACTGAGCAGGAAGGCGACCTTGGCAACCTCTTCCGGCTTCAGGGTTTTCTCCAAAACCGGGCGCAAGCGCTCAACGCCGGACAGGATGATGTCCTCGTCAGAGGCATCGGCCACCGGTTCCTTGCCGAGCCAGGCAATGTTGGCACCGCCACGCAGATACCAGTCTTCCGGCGTATTCAGGGGATAGGTCTTGCCTTCAGGGTCGCTGATGGCATTCTCGCCGAAACCGGGCAGTTTCATGGCCTTGGCCAGCGCGATAAAGAAAGTTTCCATGCCGACTGCGTGACCCTCCGGCGTCTTGGTTGCCTTTGGCTCAATCACCGGCCAGCGAGCGCTCATCGCCTTGGTCGGCACGCCATTCCAGGCCGCCACCCAACCCCAGCTCTCGTACATCAGCGAGTCGGGAACGACATAGTCAGCGAAGGCGTTGCTTTCATTGATGAACGGATCGACTGAAACGATCAGGCCGATTTTCTTGGGGTCGGCGAGATCCTTGGCAATCTTGTTATGCAGGCCGGCAATGCCATAAAGCGGATTAGACGACCACAGGATCAGCGCCTTGAGCGCATACGGGTAGCCGTTCAGTCCGCCAGGAAGTAGCTCGGTGGTCAGCCCCGGCGCATTCGGGAACCAGGGCGCGGTAGCCGGATAAGGTTTGTTGTCAGCCTTGCGCGCGGCGAATTCGGCCGTTTTTTCATACGGAACATTGCGTCCTAGCGGCGTACCGGATGGCTTGACCATGCCGGCGAAACCGTCCAGCTTGTAGCGTGGACCTTCGCCGTTATCCTTGAAGCCGCCGCCATTGGCTACGAAACCGCCTTTCCAGTTGATGTTGCCGAGCAAGGCATTGATGCTCAGCAAGGCATAGGCGTTATAGAACCCGCTGCCGCTCATCATGCCACCATGGGCAATCACCGATGCCTTCTTGCCGTGGGAGGACAACTCTTTGGCCAGCCCTGCCAGCGTTTCAGCCGGAATGCCGCAGGCTTCGGCATAGGCGGGCAGTTCAAGGCGCATTGCCTCTTCACGTAAAAGTTGAAGTGATGATTTGACCCGAACTTCCTTGCCGCCCACCGTTAGAACGGTATCAACGAAAAGCTGGGCCGGCCCGGTTGCCTGATCATGGAAAATCGGCATGCCAGCCTGATCGAGGCAGACGAAAGCATCCGTTTCCTTGTAGCGCTGCTCTTCCGCCATCTCGATGCCTAGATCAGAGGCGCGCAACATGCGCTGCTCACGCGGGTGCTTGGGTTCGACAACAACCAGATGGCTGGCGTTGGAGAAGGACGGCTCGCCGTTCTGTTTGGCCAACGCCGCATTCGGGAAGCTCAGGAAATGGCTGTCGATGTGCTCGTTTTCGAACAGCCAACGGATGATCGCCATGGCCAAGGCACCATCGGTGCCCGGCTTGATCGGCAGCCACCGACCACGGTCGCCGCTGGCCCGGTTGTCAGCATGGGTGAGCACGGGGTCGACAACGACGTACGACAGTTTCCCGTCGGTACGCGCCTTGGCAACCAGCGTCCCCTGACGCTTGAAAGGATTGCCGGCCTGTCCCGGTGCCGTGCCAACAAAGAGCACGAACTCGGCATTGGAAAAGTCCGGCTTGCAATGCGGCATCGTCTTCATGTCGCCGAACAGCGCGCCTGAGCCGGAACGGTAGGAGCCGCCGCAGTAGGAGCCGTGGCCAATGAAATTGAGCGTGCCGTAAGACTGCTGGAAGAAGCGGCGGGCGAAGTTCTCACGCCCGTCGTTCACACTGGAAAGTACAGCCACCTGATTGACGCGGCTTCCGAGTGCAGGCTGCTTGCTGTCAATCGGCGTAGTCAGGTCACGCAGGGTGCCCAGTCCTTCGACATTGCCTTCTCCGAACAGATTGCCGCCATTGACCACTTCCTTGACCATTTGCTCAAAGGAAATCGGTTCCCATCGGCCGCTGTTGCGCGAGCCAACCCGCTTCAACGGCGTCAGCACACGATACGGCGAATCGATTTGCTGGGCCACAGCGTTGCCGCGACCGCAGGCGGTCGAGCGGCCATCCAGGCCTTTACCGTTGAGTGCCGAGATGGCGATGAAGCTGTCACGGACGCTGGCCTTCATAGGCAGATGCGGGTCGGTGGACAGCGGGCTATAGGGATTGCCGCTAACCCGCAACACCTTACCGCTGGCCCGATCGATGCGGACACGAACACCGCACATGGTGGTGCAGCCGAGGCAGGTGGTATAGCTGACTTGCTGGGCTGTGTTGATTTCAAGCTTGCCCTGACGATCAACACGAAATTCCGGGGCTGGTGCTTCGCCGGCGGTCTTGTGCTTCGGCGCATCGTGGCCGAGGAGTTTGCCAACCATACGGCCGGCGGTTTCCGAGTAACCGGCCGCGAAAGCGGCGAGGCCACCGAGGGCGAGTACTTGACGACGTTTGCTGATTTTCATGGTCGATCTCCTCAGGCGCTTGCCTGGTCATCCCAAGGGATGAGGCTGGTCAGGATGATGTAAAGGGTGAGGCAGAGGCCGGCCATGCCGACAATACCGAGCAGGCTTTCCGGCGTCAGGGTCAGGGTGTAGCTATGGCTTGCCGAACCCATCTTGGGCAGGCTTTGACCGCCGATGAAAACGATCCAGCGGATCAGCCAGGCCCCATGCAGGGCTAGCAGGGCCGGCATCACCAGCGAATTCCGATGGTTTCGGGCCAGCCACAAGGTGAGCAGCGTCGAACCGACAAGCCAGCCCCCGGTCACCAGCCATCCGAACGAAGCACGCATTGCGGCAAGTGCCTCATGTGTTGCGGTCGACGTCCCCAAAAGGCCTGAAATCAGCCACAAGCCGAGCAGCACCAGGGTCACCCAGACGCCGCGCGCCAGCCATTGATTGAGTAGCGGTGCCGATTTCAGATTGCCGGTCAGCGCTTCAAACAGGGCTGTCATGCCAATGCCGCCCGTCATCGCCGTAACAGCGAAGATCAAGGGAAGCAGAGCGGTATTCCACAGCGGCCGCGCCTGAACAACCATCACTTCCATGCCGGTGTAAAGCAGAACCAGCACCGCGCCCAGCGTTGCCACCAGAGCAGCCGCCTTGATCGCCGAAGGATTGTCGTGGCCGCCATAGGCCAGTTTGCGATAGAGGACAGCAAGTGGCGTGGAGCGCGTGGCCATTTCAGCCAACAAGGGACGCAGGCAGAGCCAGGCATAGCCGATCAGACCGAGCAGGTAGAGCGGGATGAAGAACGATCCCCAAGCCATCCAGGAACCAAGATTCGGGTGCAGGTAGAAATTGAGGAAGCGGCCGGGTTGGTGCAGGTCGGCGAGCAGTGCGACGGGCGCCGTCAGGCCGCAAACCAGCGCCGCCAAAAGGGCGCGCCGCGAGATTCCCCGCCAGTCCGGATGGCGCCAGACCAAACCGGGCAGACTCAGGAAGAAGGCTGCAGTCGAGATGCCGATCAGGAAGAAATACTGCACGGCCCAGGGCAACCAGCCGGGTTCGCGTGCAAAGCCAAGGACTTCAACAGTCGTGTTCATGATCATGCTCCCTGAGTGTCCGGACGCCACATCATGTCGGCGGTCGAGGCGCCATCGATCCGGCCGTCCAGTTGTTGTTCCAGACCGATATAGAAGACATGCGGGTTGGTGCCAGCCTCCGGCTTGAGAACGCGCGTCTTGCCATCAGCAGCCGCAAGGCGGCGACTGATGTCGCTTTGCGGATTATTGATATCGCCAAAAATTCGCGCGCCGCCAACGCAGGTTTCGACGCAGGCCGGCAGCAAGCCGGCTTCGACGCGATGACTGCAGAAGGTGCATTTGTCGGCTTTGCCAGTGTGATGGTTGACGAAGCGCGCATCGTACGGGCAGGCCTGGACGCAGTAGGCGCAACCGACGCAGCGATCACCATCAACCAGCACGATGCCGTCCTTGCGCTTGAAGGTGGCGCCAACAGGACATACCGGGATGCAGGGTGGCTCTTCGCAGTGATTGCATAGCCGGGGCAACACGGCGAGCCCCGTCTTGCCGGCCTGATCGGTGACAGCGTAGGTGGCGACTACCGTTCGGAACTGCCCTTCCGGAGAAACGTTTTCCATCGAGCAGGCCATCGTGCAAGCCTGGCAGGCAATGCAGCGGCGGGTATCGACCAACATTGCCCAGTGCGGGGTGGTCTCATCCGCCGCATGAGCCGGCATGGCCAAGCCGGCGGTTACTGCCGGCAAGGCAGTAAAGAATGCACGCCGGGAAAGATCGGGTTGAGCGTTCATGCAAGGCTCCTTTTAATTGACGGAGCCAGCTTAAGTTTTTTGCCTGTGGGTGAAAATTGGAAGAAAGGTGCAGTGGAATAGGGATAAATACCTACCGTAACGCTCGGATGCAAGAGTGGTTGCCGCCAAGTAAAAAGCTCATGACGCTAGTCGACAAACCATGCTTTGCCTTCCTTATCTGCGCAACAATGAGCCGCATTTTTTAGCCGCAGGCGATTAGCGGCTTTTCCCTTTTGGCCGTGCCACCCAGACAGCCCCCCTGGGGTATAACAGCAGCCGGCAAACGACGATGTTCATTTCCGAATCGCCAAATCAAAGGCAAATATACAGAAACAGTAGGCTACAATCTTCCGCACTGCAACATAAGCCCTGCCAAAAAATGCACCCTCGCCTGACTCTCGCTGAACTGGAAGAACACCCGCTTCGCCAGCGCCTGAACAACGAATTCCACGCCCGGCCTCCCGTACCGCTGCTGGGGGCGATGCTCGTCTCACATCTCGTTTTCAAGCACAGTGCAACAACCGTGCAGGCCGAGCGCGACAACCTGGCTACGCTGTGCCAGGGCCACGTCTGCAACGCAATAGATAGTTCCGACTCGCACCTGATGATAGAAACCGGCGCCTTCCGCATGCGTTGGGAGCTGCATACCGAATTTTCCAGTTACACTTTTTTCCGGCCATTGGAAACCGGCGAGCACTTGCACCCGGACGCTACAGCTTTCGATGCTGTACATCCTGAATGGCTGAGTGGCATTCCCGGTAAGCTGATGGTTGCCACCCATGTCGAATTGCGCTCGACCAATGATGTCACTCCGGAATCCGTCCTTGCCAGTCTGACACCCAATGGCCGCACGATGGTAGCTGCCAAGGTAGCAGAAGAAGCTGCCTGGATTTTCACTGATTTCAAGATCGACAACGGTTTCTCGCGTTTCCTTGTGCTGAATGAAAGCCTGACGCAACGTCAAGCAGGCCGAACGGTTCAGCGACTGGTTGAAATTGAAACCTATCGGATGATGGCGCTGCTCGGGCTGCCGGTCGCCAAAGAAGTTGGCGGTTGGCTCTACAAGGGCGAAAAGCAACTTGCCGCCTTGATGGATCGCATCGGCGCAGCAAAAAGCCCGGAAGATGAACGCGGCGTGCTGGCGGTCCTTTCCACGCTGGCCGCCGAAGTAGAGCACTCGGTTGCCCGCACGACCTTCCGTTTCGGCGCCTCTCGTGCCTATCATGGGCTGGTTATGCAGCGTATCGAAGAACTTCGCGAGGTACGGATTCCCGGCCTGCCAACTTTCTTTGAATTCATGCAGCGCCGCCTGTTGCCAGCGATGAACACCTGCGAAGCGATCAGCCGTCGTCAGGAAGAACTCTCCGGCCGCGTCGCCCGCAATAGCCAATTGCTGCGCACCCGCGTTGATATCGAACTGGAACGCCAGAATCAGGAACTGCTTGGCCAGATGAATCAGCGCGCGAAGCTGCAACTGCGCCTGCAGGAAACCGTCGAAGGCCTGTCAGTCGTCGTTTTGACTTACTACGGCTCGCAACTGGTGCAATATCTTGCCAAGGGTACAAAAGAATTCCACCATCTCAACACAGACATCATCACGGCAATTTCGATCCCGATCATCGCCGGCCTGGTTGCCTGGGGCACACGACGCATGCGCAAGAAACTTGCTTCGGAAGCGG
>ERZ724523.419-NODE-419-length-24786-cov-4.696090_pt1 | contig 24786 bp, 23 predicted proteins | sample MGYA00376056_ERZ724523 | MGnify/ENA primary metagenome ERZ724523 (study PRJEB28724, sample SAMN07190888) | wastewater metagenome | isolation source: influent of sewage treatment plant in Hong Hong | place: USA: Christiansburg, Virginia | collected 2016-03-01 ... | reverse complement strand
AGCATCCGGCAGGAACGGCTGCTGTCCTCAGTTACCAGTCTTTAAGCCCTTAGAAGGGGAACCGGCCGGATTGGGCAGAAGCGACCGTCACCTCTTCAGATTCATCGCCGGAAACCGGTCATTGAATTCCAACCCCCGGAAGCAGCCAGTCACCACTGAGTGCAACCGACCCAAAGCTGCCATAGCGGTTTCCCGATAGCGGCCAGTCAGCCCAAGCCAGGTTTTTCGAACCGGAGTGCCACAAAGCGGCCGTTGCCGACCTCACCAAACCGGCCAGAAGCGGCCATTTCAGAGCAAACAGCACAGCCAATTTGACTGTCCGCAAATGGACGCACAGAAGACTGTGCATCCCCTCGTTTGAGGGGGGCACGAGCCTTCGAGACTCATCGAAGCAACAACGTAGGCACGCTTGAAGCCTTGAGCATCTCCGAGGTCTTGCTGCCAAACAGCAAAGTCCGCAGTGGGGAATGGCTGTAGCCCCCCATCACCAACATGTCGAAGCCACCGCTCACCAACTCATCGGCAATTATCTCTTTCGGACTGCCCGGCTTAATGCGTGCCGTCGCCTCTATGCCATTGGCGACCAGTGCTTCAACGGCAGCATCGAGCTGTTTTTTGTCCGAGTCACCAGGTTGGCCTGCCATAAACAGTTCTAGTGGCAGCCCACGGAACAAAGGAGTGCTGGCCAGCATCTCGACACCTCTACGGGTCACGCTGCTGCCATCAAAAGCAAACAGCACTTTTTTCGGTTCGCGATAGGTTTCCGTGACCACCAGTACCGGACGGTTGGCCGAACGGACTACCCATTCCAGATGCTTGCCCAGTCCTGTCTTGGCCCCCGGGTCGGAGCGCCCGTTCCGGCCGACAATCAATAACCGGCTGCCTTCCTGCTGCTCGGCCAGCGTTTCCTCGATGTCGCCGTGCCGCAGGCGGCTATCCACGGTCGTGGCCCCGCTTTGCACAGCCCGCTCGCGCAGTCCTGAGAGCAAGGTGCGACCTTGCTCACGGGCCAGGCGTGTGCGGTCCTCATCTTCCTTGGTCAACTGGTCCATCAACTTATCCTGGGCATCCAGGCCAATCGAGCCGCTATGGTCCTGGTTGCCGGCCAATTCGACATGGCGCTCCAGGATATGCAGCAGTTCGATGGGGGCATCCAGTCGGCGCGCGGCCCAGGCCGCATAGTCGGTCACCACATCAGCCAGGGGCGTCGCATCCACGCAGGCGAGAATCTTACGGTCGATATTCATGATTTTCTCCTCAGTGGCCCAACAGCATGTCGTCAGCGCCATCCTTGTCGTGGACGGCAAACTTATCCACCATGGTGGCGCTTGCTTCATTGAGGCCCAGGACCTCAACCTCGGTGCCTTCGCGGCGGAATTTCAGGACCACCTTGTCCAGCGCGCTGATGGCCGTGATGTCCCAGAAATGGGCACGGATCACGTCGATACGGACCTTGTCGAGCACTTCCTTATAGTCGAAGGCATTGGTAAAGCGTTCGGCCGAGGCGAAGAAGACCTGGCCTGCCACTACATAGGTGCGCGCCCGGCCGTCGTCCTCCGTTCGCGAACGGACCCGCAGAATCTGACCGACCTTGTGGGCAAAGAAGAAACCCGACAGCAGCACGCCGGTCAGCACGCCCTTGGCCAGGTCGTGGGTGGCGACGGTGACGATAACGGTTGCGACCATGACAATGCTGGAACTCTTCGGGTGCTCCCGCAGGTTGGTAATGGAACCCCAGTTGAAGGTGCCGATGGAGACCATAATCATCACGGCAACCAGTGCCGCCATGGGAATCTGCTTGACCCACTCGCCGAGGAATACCACCAGAATCAGCAGCACCACACCCGCCACCAGGGTCGAGAGCCGACCACGGCCGCCTGACTTCACGTTGATGACCGACTGGCCAATCATTGCGCAACCCGCCATGCCGCCGATGAAACCGGTGGCGATATTGGCGATGCCCTGACCGACGCATTCGCGGTTCTTGTCGCTCTTGGTATCCGTCAGGTCATCGACGATGGTGGCAGTCATCAGTGATTCCAGCAGGCCAACGACCATCAGGGTCAATGAGTACGGCAGGATGATGAGCAGCGTTTCCAGGTTGAATGGGACATTCGGTATAAGGAAGCTTGGCAGGCTGTCCGGCAGTTGGCCCATATCGCCGACCGTGCGGATGTCGAGACCGAGCACGATGGATACAACCGTCAGGACGATGATGGTCACCAGTGGCGATGGCACGGCGCGGGTGATGTAGGGAAGACCATAGATAATCCCCAGCCCTGCGGCAGTCATCGCGTAGACATGCCAACTGACGTTGGTCAGTTCCGGCAACTGGGCCATGAAAATCAGAATGGCCAGCGCATTGACGAAACCGGTAACCACCGAGCGTGACACGAAGCGCATCAACTGGCCCAGTTGCAGCCAGCCGGCAATTATCTGGAGGATGCCGGTCAGGACGGTCGCCGCCAGCAGGTAGTCGAGGCCATGCGATTTGACCAGGCTAACCATGACCAGTGCCATGGCACCGGTTGCCGCCGAAATCATGCCGGGTCGGCCGCCGAAGAAAGCAATCAGCGTGGCAATCGAGAAGGAGGCGTAAAGCCCAACCTTCGGGTCTACACCGGCAATGATGGAAAAGGCAATCGCCTCGGGAATGAGCGCGAGCGCAACGACCAGGCCCGCGAGCAGGTCGTTTCGGACATTGGAAAACCAGTCCTGTTGGAGTTTGTGTAGTGACATAGTTAGGATTTTCTCGGTCGTAATTGCCGAGTGAGCTCGAACAAAGGAATCGCGGCTCTCGCTATGCGGCTTTCGCAGTCATGAGAGCAAGGCAGGCCACAGCTTGATGTCGTCAATGACGAATCAAGTGGCTTTCAGGCAAAGCGGTACAGGGAAACGCTCAGGGCGGAGTGACTGAGCAGAAGTAGCCGCGCGGCAGCGAGTAGCCGCGATAGGAGATGCGCTGCGAACCGTTCACGGCAAAGCCCACACGGCGATTGCCATGCGGTTTTGGTAGTGAGAAAGAGGCAAGGACTACGTTCATAATCCAGCCGATTGTGCAGCGCACAATGGCGACAGTCAAGGCCAAGTGCGTCGTAGCTACTGAATCGTCTATGTTTTCTGGTTCAGGCGCGCAATGTAAAGGGCCGCTTTGGCCGGGTTAGCTGACTTAGCCATCTGGCAACGCTTTATTCAAGAACCAGCGGGACAAGGTCGGTTTGACGTCGGTTCTATCGGTTTGAGAATGGGTGGGTAATAATTTTCCAAGAAATCAGCCAAGGTCAAAAATGAGCGATTGCTGTTCGCCGTCGGGATACCACACCAAGCGTCCAAAAAACACCACTGCCCCGTTAATGGTGTGGAATATTCGGAAGTTTCAGTGCGCACCATCATCCACCACATCACGGATGTCTTGGGCCTGGTTACCCTTGGCCGAGTATTAATATTTCTGCGACGACCCCGATTGCTATGTCGCTTATTTCGGAAGCGATGGCTCAGTCGTTTCCAAGTCTCGGTTAAGAACTCGAATTGGGACAAAGGAACCTAAACGGACTGGGGAGGCATTGTTGTGCCATTGTTTTGGCGTCAGCAGGGGTGACTTTGAGAGCAATCCCGCCACCAGGGATTATGTGGTGGCGCAGACAAAGGCGGACTTATGTTCCTGCGAGACAAGCAACCCCTCTGGGCATTGCTGCCTGATGGACTTCCCAAATGCCAAGGAGTGAGGTTTGGAGTCTATTGGCACATCGTTTGCTGAGAACCATTGTGTAGGTCGATTTCGGCCCAAAGAATGAGCAATACTCGCCCAATCTAATCATTTTGTCGGAAACAAAACATGAACATTGCAAACTCCCTTGTGGGGCTAGCCCTCTGCGTTACATGTTTCATGGCGCACGCTGAAAAAATCACGATTGCCGCTGCTGCTGACCTTAAGTTCGCCATGGATGACCTGGTTGCGACCTTCAACAAAGCCAATCCCGCTGACAAGGTTGAGGCAACGTACGGTTCGTCAGGCAAATTCAACACCCAAATACAACAGGGCGCGCCGTATGACATGTTCTTTTCGGCAGACATCGCCTTCCCCCGGGAATTGCTCAAAGCAGGCTTGGCAGCCTCTGACGTCAAACCCTACGCGATTGGCCGAATCGTGCTGTGGAGGGCAACCCAGGATGCCAGCAAGATGTCCTTGGCGAGTCTGGCTGACCCAAAGATTACCCGGATAGCGATTGCCAATCCCAAGCACGCCCCTTATGGCAAGCGAGCTGAGGAGGCCTTGCGGGCCGCAGGCGTATGGGACAAGTTACAGAGCAAACTGGTCTTTGGAGAAAACATCAGCCAGACCGCTCAGTTTGCCCTGACCGGCAATGCGCAGGTGGCGGTTGTCGCGCTGTCTTTGGCCGTACATCCAGAACTCGCTGGCAAAGGCGGCTACTGGCTCATCCCAGACAACCTCCACCAGCCACTTGAGCAGGGTTTCATCATCACCAAGCGTGCTGAGTCCAGCGCATTGGCAAAACGCTTTGCTGAATACATGGCGTCGAAGCCGGCGCGGGCCGTAATGTCCAAATATGGATTCGTTTTGCCGGGGGAAATCGCTGGCAAGTAGCACCAACGCCGACCTCAATGGGCTATGAACGACCAGCCTTAACCCAAAATCGCAACAATACAGACGCGGCTAGCGCACAGGACGCTGAAAATCCGAACGCCGCTACCGGACTGAAGGATTGCCAGAGCCAACCAAACATCAGTGAGGCAGGCAACAACATGACGCCGCCTATCAGATTGAACCAGCCGTAGGCTCTGCCCAGCGTTTCCTTTGGTGCCATATCGGCCACCAGTGCTTTTTCCGCGCCCTCGGTCGCTGCCATGAAGAGGCCATAGAAGGCAAACAGGGGCCAGAGCAGCCAGAGATGTTCGCCATTCAATCCGAGAAACAGATAGAACAGGCCGTACACCGCCCAGCCCCCGACAATTAGCCTTGTCCGGCCAAGACGGTCGGAGAGCGCCGACAATGGTGTAGAGAACAGCATCGCAGTGGCTGATACTAGTGCCCACAGCAAGGGGACTTGAGCTTCGGGCAACCCCATGTCCTTGGCACGTAGCAGCAGGAACATGTTCGATGAGTTCCCCAGCGTGAATACGGCCAGTGTTATCAGATACCGTTTATATACGGGAGGAAAGCCTTCGAGCGTCCAACTGAAAGGCGCTTTCTTCGGGCTCGGTTCGCTCGGCGGCTCTTTGACTGCCAAGGCCAGACCAACGGCTAGCGCACCCGGAATCGCCGCCCACAGGAAGATTCGGTCCAACGGCACCTGTTCGGCCAGGAGCCAGGCTGCCAGCAAAGGGCCAATGACTGCGCCCGCATTGTCCATGGAGCGATGCAGCCCGAATGCCAAGCCTCGCTGCTCTGGGGGAGCGGCTTTTGCCAGCAAGGCATCGCGTGGTGAGCTCCGCAGGCCTTTGCCTACTCTGTCGGCGAATCGGAGCGAGGCCACAATCGGCCAACTGGTAGCCAGGGCCATCAACGGCCTAGACAATGCTGCCAGTCCATACCCAAACACCACCAACGACTTCGCCGAGCGCGTACGGTCAGCCACAATGCCACTGAACAGCTTCAGCAGGCTGCTGGTCGCTTCGGCGACCCCCTCGATGATGCCCAGGGCTTTGGGGCCGGCCATCAGCACCGAGGCCAGATAGAGCGGCACCAGGGGATAAAGCAGTTCGCTGGCCGAATCGTTGAAAAGACTGACCAGACCAAGCAGCCAGACTGCCCGCGGAAGTTCGAAAATCGTTTTCAACATGAATGCTGCTCCCTATGTTCGGGAGCTTTCCACCCGAGCAATTGAAGGCCGCCCTCCGTGAGCCAAAGGCTGAAGTAGACGAACAACCAGGCGAACAGAACGTCGGACAGGAAGTGGCCGCCGGGAATTATCCGAGCAATTCCGACAATTGACGCAGCAACCAGGCTGCCGACCAACCAGCGCCGTCGCTGGAGAGAAGTCCCCAGCCAACCAAATGCCATCAAGAACGAGGTTCCCACCACATGGCCGCTGACAAACGAGCAGTTATGAGTGCATTGGTCTGCCGGGATGAAGGCCGGTGTAAATTGCTTGGCCCCACCGAACTCCTGAACATTGATAGGTCTTGCCCGCCCTGAATGGTCTTTCAGGCCGACATCGACCACGAGCACAGGGCCAATAATGATTCCGGCCAGCAGAAAGGTCAGGACTTGGCGCTTTGCGTAGAACTTACCGAACCGGTCGAAGCGGCTCAGCGCCCACAGCAACGCAATGACGATAAATAGCAACTGGCCCAACCTGGGAAGCCCCACGTAAATTGGGTAAAGCCACGACGAGTCCCGCGGCAGAAGCCAGGCTCCGTCCCGAAAAGCCAATCCACTGGCAAAAATATCGATGCCAGGCATGGCGATAAATGCGCCGGCCAGAACCAAGGCGATGATGGAAACCGTTATGAATTCGTTACGTCGGGAGGTCATGCGTTTTTTATAGTTAGAAAAGAGATGGACGCCCTGGTTACAGCCGCAAAGTGGCAACCAGGCGTAGGGGATTGAGGAAAAGCTCGATTGCATCAACGATGTGACGAACCACGATGTCGGCAGCCATGAGGCTAGCAGAGGCAAGCCCCTCATCCTGAAGCACGGCAATCGACAGACAAGCCGATTCCAGCATCAGGCGGTCGTTAAACCCATTGCCGATGGTGGCCGTCCGCTCCTTTCCGAGCGCCTCAATATAAGCAAGCTTGGCTTCCGATTGCCCGGAGGATGGCAGAACGGTCAATTTGCATGGCAGCCCCCTCAACTGTTCGGCGGCCTTGCCGAAGGTATCTCCGGTGACTACATGCAGTTGGAGCTGCTTCGACAACACGTCCAGGCGCTTGGCCACCCCTTCGTAAAGGTTGCCGTCGCAAGCCAGGGTTCCGTTAAAGTCGAAAACGACGTGCTCCAGTTCCAGGGCAGGCCTGCCGGGGATTTCAATTCTCAGCATTGAGTAACCAATAGGGTTGAGCTTGTGGCACGGCTAGTAGTTCTGCTTTGAAGGAATCACGCCGCGTACGCCGCCGCGTGGCTGCTCAACATCACCGGCGTAGCGAGGAATGAGGTGAAGATGAACGTGGGGAACCGTCTGGCCGGCAACGGCCCCCACATTCAGACCCAGGTTGTAACCGTCCGGCGAGAACTTCAGTTCAAGCATGGCCTTGGCTTCATCCGCCAGGTTCAGCATGGCTTGGCGCTCTTCGGGCGTCGCCTCGAAGAAATCCGAAACGTGACGGAACGGAATAATCAGGCAATGCCCTGGATTGACCGGGTTCTTGTCAAAACGAACGTACGCCAAGGCATTGCGCAGAACCACGACACCTTCCGTGTCGCAAAACGGGCAGTTACATCCTTCGTCCATGGCGCTCAGGCGCCAAAACGCGCACAGGCGCCCAGTTCTGCCTCAATTTCCAGCAGCCGGTTGTACTTGGCAATTCGCTCACTGCGGCACATTGAGCCGGTCTTGATTTGCCCGCCACCCATGGCGACCGCGAAGTCGGCCATGAAGGCATCCTCGGTCTCCCCCGAGCGATGGGAGATAACGAAGCCCCAGCCGGCTTGCCGGCAGAGGTGGATGCCGGCGACGGTCTCGCTCACCGTACCAATCTGGTTGAGCTTAATGAGCGCAGCGTTGCAGGTCTTCTCCTGAATGCCTCGGGCTATGAACTTGGGGTTCGTCACCAGGATGTCGTCCCCGACAATCTGAATCTGCTGCCCCATCTGTTCTGTCATCCTGGCAAAGCCCGCCCAGTCGTCCTCCGCCAGGCCATCCTCGATGGAGACGATGGGGTAGCGCTTCACCCAGTCAGCAAAGAGGGTAATCATCTCGTCGCTGGTCTTCTCGCCCTGGCCACTACGCGCCAGCCGATATTTACCGTCCTCGAAGAATGAACTGGCCGCCGGGTCCAGCGCAATGGCGATGTCTTCGCCGGGCCGGTAGCCGGCGCGCTCGATAGCCGAAACGATGAGCTCACAAGCCTGCTCGTTGCCGCCATCCAGTTGCGGAGCGAAGCCACCTTCGTCACCAACGGCCGTAGACAAGCCTTTGTCATGGAGGATTTTCTTCAGCGCCTGAAAGGTTTCAGCCCCGTAGCGCAGGGACTCGGCAAAGGTCGGTGCCCCCTTGGGCATAATCATGAACTCTTGGAAGTCCAGGCTGCTATCGGCATGCTTGCCACCGTTCAGCACGTTCATCATCGGCACCGGAAGATGGACCGCACCGACACCGCCGAGATAGGCATACAAGGGCATGCCGCAGGATTCGGCTGCCGCCCTGGCCACGGCCTGGGAAACACCCAGGATGGCATTGGCACCCAGTCTGGATTTGCTTTCTGTGCCATCGAGCTCTATCAGGCTGGCGTCGATGGCCGCTTGTTCTGTGGCAAGCCGGCCAGTCAGTACAGATGCCATTTCGGTATTCACGTTTGCAACAGCCGTTCGAACCCCCTTGCCGTAATAACGCTTGGCATCATCATCTCGCAGCTCAGTGGCCTCATTGACACCGGTTGATGCACCAGACGGAATGGAGGCGACGCCGACACTGCCATCTTCCAGAACAACGCGTACGCGAATGGTTGGGAAGCCCCGTGAATCAAGGATTTCAAGGGCATTTATGTTCTGAATACTGCGTTTCATGATGACTCCCTTAATGTCTAACGACTAACGGGCGACCAATACGGCACAGGTCGCATGGTGCATCACCTGCTTGGCAATCGAACCCAGTAGCCAACGGCCCATCAAGCCATGGCCACGGTGCCCAATTACAATCAGGTCGGCCCCCCATTGCTCGGCATCAATCACAATGCGCTCCGCCGGGTGGCCGACCTCAATGGCGTACTCGACGTTCAGGCCGAGTTTGGTTGTTCTGTCCCGCAAGGGTCGCAATTCACGCTGGTAGTGCCCCCGCGAGTTTTCAACAATGACTTCGGTCTCTACCTCATCGCCAAATTCAGGCGGACGCACCACGGCGATAACCCGCAAGGCAGCGCCATACTTTCCTGCCAAATCGAGCCCAAGGTCGAAGGCGTGTCCGGCGGATTCGGAGCCGTCGTAGGCCACCAGGATTTTCTTGAACATCGCGCTCCTCCTTCTATGATTTGATGGCCGCCTCGTCCGTCTCGCGCAGCAAATGGCGAGGCAGGAAGAAAGCATTGGCAATCAGTGTTGGAACAACGGCGCTACCGATAACGGCAGCGACCAGATAGGAATACTGGGCCTGGTCGATGACCTCGTGGGAAAGCCCAAATAAGGCAGAGATGGTTCCGAAGGTTAGCCCGGTGGACATCAGCAGGGTCGTGTAGGTGGCTTCCTGGCGGGGTGATTTGTAGAAGCGGGCGACGGGATAGACGCCGGCAATCTTCGTCACCATTTTGGAAACCAGCAGGACGACAAAGGCCATCGGCGCCGCGACCAGTGCCGACATCGAAACCAGCGAACCAGCCCGGATAAAGTAGAACGGGGTGAGAAAGCCGAATGTCAGGGTTCGGAGTCTCCTGACCAGTATGTGGTCTTTGCCAACCGTGCCGGCGAGCACCATTCCCATCAGGTAGGCGGGAAGTACCGCTTCGCTATCCGCCCAGGCGGCCAGTCCGCCCATCGCAAACAGCCAGAACAGTAGGAACTTGGCCTCCAGTTCCGACGGCCGACTCCCATAGCGTTTGAAAAAGCGCGGCGTCAGCCAGGGCAGTGCCGAGAAAACGACCAGGCAGGCTGAGAAGAAGATGACGGTCCGGTAAGTGAATGGCGCGAAGATGAAGCCAAGCGCCAGTACCGTCGCCAGGTCTGTGATGAAACAGGCCGCCAATACGGTCTTGCCGTAATCGGTGGCATTGAAGCCGAATTCGAGCATGACCGCATAGACCACGGCGACCGAGGTCGTAGACATGGCAATACCGGCCAGCCAACTGGCCTGGAGGCTCCAGCCCAAGCCCCAGTAGGCCACCGCAGTACAGCCAAAAAATGGCGCCGCAAAACTGATGAGTCCGATGGCCATCGACTCCTTCCATTTACGCCGCAGGACATTGGGGTCAAGCTCGGCGCCGGCCAGGAAGGTGAGGACGATTGCGCCGGTCCCGGCCAGGAAGCGAACCCAAGACTCTCCGGCACCCAGCGTTACCCCGCCGATGAAGGCACCAATCAGAAGTTGCGCAATGGCACCGACGACTATCTCGGATAGGGCGGTGGCAATGCGCAGCCAGATAGACAGCAGGCTGGCTGCCAGCGCGAGCCCCAGCCACAGTGCCGCGAGTAGCCAGGTTTCAGTCATTGGTCTGGCTCGCCCAGGACGCCGAATTCAACTGGCGATTTCACGTAAAAGACGTGGACGGCCTCCTTCTTGAGAAGCTCAAAGAGGCGGTCAGCCTCTTCTTCGCTGACGGCCATCACCACTTCCTGCGGCTGGTCTGCCAGCTCGAAAAAATGGGCCGAGTGAATTCGTCGGTGGTGACCATACCCCTCGCTGGCCGCGACAATGGTTGCGCCACGTACACCAAGGTCCCGAGCTGCAAGCATCAGCCACTCCGCGAGGGGTGTGTGCCCATGCCGCCGGTCCTGCTGGGTGAAAAAGGTTATCTGATAGCCTTTCATGGTTGTCTCCTCATGTTGTTTTGAATAACTGCCATGTTGCCAATCCGGCAAAAGTGCTCAGCAACGACCCACTCAAATGAGCTGTGATGGTGCCCATCGCCCACATCAAGCGCCCCTCCTCAAGCAGGGTGACAACTTCGGCCGAGAACGTGGAGAAGGTCGTCAAGCCGCCACAAAAGCCCGTGATGATGAACAGTCGCCACTCCGGTGCGATTTCAGGGGCTTGGGCAAAATAGGCAATGGCGAGACCGATGATGTAGCCGCCGATTAGATTGGCCATCAGCGTGCCGGGCGGCATGGCTGTGAAGGCGGTGTTTAGCCGTACCCCCAATTGCCAGCGAAGTAGTGCGCCCAAGGCGGCTCCGAGCGAGATGGCAAGGATTGGTTTCCATATGGCGTTCTCCATGGCCAATCAACCGAACGTCAGACAGGTACTTCACACCGGAACAGCACCACGCGTACATGGTGCAACTCATCCGCATGTTCGTTCAGAAAAGCACGCAGGCGCTCTTCCGCATCTATCAGCTCAATGCACAACGGATGATGAGCCGGCGTTGTTTCGACGTGCTGGTGACTCAGTTTGTGCCCTGGTAGATAACCCGCATGCACCCTGTGTAGCAGTGCTTGCTGGATGCCACTACGACGGGCCGCCGTCAGCAGTCGATGACTCAAGGCCGGCGCCGTCAGGTGATGCCAGAAGCGAGTTGGCTTGGCTCGGGCGGTTTGCGGGAAATAGAGGCGCAGTGCGGTCAGGTCAGTCATGGCTCGGGTCCTTGGCTACAGGGATTTCTTTTAGCTTGGCGTCTTCCAGCAACTGCTTTCGATAGGCTGGCAGTTCACCTAATTTCATTCCTTCTGGGGCATGTCGGTGCTTGGAGTGGCCGACCCGCTGCGAGCGGTAGATGCCAGTGTGGCCGGAGAACAGGTAACTGACGACGCAGGAAATGCCGGCAAAGACGCCAATCTCGGCGCCGAATATCTCCATCGCCATCAGGGTCGAGGCAATCGGGGTGTTGGCTGCACCAGCAAACACCGCCACGAACCCAATGCCTGCCAGCAAGGGGAATGGCAGGTTGAGCAATGGGGCCAGCGCATTGCCCAGCGTCGCGCCGATGTAGAACAAGGGCGTGACTTCACCGCCTTTGAAACCGCTGCCCAGCGAGGCGATAGTCAGCACCATCTTGGCAGCGAAATCATAGGCCGGAAGAGGTTTTTCGAAGGCTTCGACGATGGTCGGGATACCCAAGCCGATATATCGGTCAGCGCCAAGAAACCAGACAACCGCAGCCAGGACGACACCGCCAACCAAGGGGCGCAGCGGTCCATAGCTGATTTGCTTCTTCATCCAGGCACTGAGAGCGTGGGTGGCATCGGCAAACACCTTGCCAGTCAAACCGAAGACGGCACCGGCAATCACCATGGCCACCAGAGCCCAGGCTGAGACGTGAGGAATCGAGGAAATCACATAGTGAGTGTGCTGCACGCCCCAGAGGAGGCCGACCTGGTCGGCCACGATGACGGAGACCATGCAGGGCAGGATGGCATCGTAGCGGAGCCGGCCGATAGCCAGCACCTCCAACCCGAAGATGGCTCCCGCCAGCGGCGTTCCGAACACCGAGGAGAACCCCGCACTGATGCCGGCCATCAGAATGATGCGTCGGTCGTCGTGCTTAAGATTGAACAGGTGGGTGAACTGGTCTGCCAGGGCTCCACCCATTTGGACAGCCGTTCCTTCCCGGCCAACCGAGGCGCCAAACAGATGGGAGATGACTGTGCCGCCCAAGACCAAAGGCGCCATCCGAAGAGGCACGACCTTCTTCGGGTCGTGAATCTCATCAATGAGCAAGTTGTTACCTGCCTCGACATGCTGGCCAAACTTCAGATATAGCCAACCCACTGCGAACCCTGCAAACGGAAGGCCCCAGATTAGCCAGCGGTGGGCAATACGTGTCTCTGTAGCCCAGTCCAGCGCAAACAGGAAAAAGGCTGAAGCTGAGCCGGCCAAGGCCGCCACCGCAGTAGCAAGCAGAATCCACTTGCCCAAGTAGGGCAGCAGGTCGATTTGTTCAGGACGATTGGAATTTTTCATGCGTGTCCAGTTGAAATGCGTAATCAAAACTGGACAGGCGGTAGGCTGATACGAACGAGCCTACACAATTCCGCTTGACCAGGGAATTCATGTAGGCATCATCAGCCCAAAGGGCGGTTAAGGGAGGAATGCCATCTCCACTGCGGGGAAGTATATCGGGGTATCCGCAGTCAGGCAATCAAGAATATCTACCGTCAGCTTTCAGTCGGCAACCCGCCTTTGCGTCTGCCAAATGGTGTATGACTGCAATGGGTCGGCTTGCGACAGCCCTCGCTTCGAATTCATAGCCGCAAAGCGGGCAGTGGAATTCCGCTTCCTGGAAGCGGTCAGTCGCCACAGGGGACACAGGTGCCAAAGCGTACGGTCAGGTAGTCGTCGGTTGAAGAGCGATAACTGCCATACCTATGAGCGCAATCATGGCTCCAGAGACATCCCATCTGGTTAATGAAACACCATCCACGAATTTGAGCCAGAGCAGCGCGACGGCGATATACATACCGCCATATGCGGCGTAAGTTCTTCCCGCCGCTGTGGGGTGTAGTGTTAGTAGCCAAGCAAAAAGGACCAATGAGACAGCTGCTGGTAATAACAGGTACAGCGGTTTACCTTGCCGAAGAACTAGCCAAGGGAGATAACAGCCGATGATTTCGGCCAATGCCGTTATGGCAAACAATAGGCTGAGACGTAGCAGTTCCAAGAATCACTCCAGCGTGTTGAGACTGCATTCTTGCACACACGTCGATGTTTTTTCCTGGCCGAGTCGAGGCGGTGCAGTCCTAAATTTGCACGGCGAATAGCGGACATTCGACAGGGACTGTGCATCCCTCAACTATTGAAACTCGATGGCTAAGTCGACTGGCGGCTTGTGGCCGGGAGCACCAGTTGGGCTTCTTGCTCCAAAGCGGCCATACCCCGGACAGGCTCGTCCTCGACTGACCGCTTACGGGCGCTATGTCGAACTCAAACTCCCGGCCAGTAGCGGTCTGTCATCGTTTCCTTCGACCCATCATTTGAATGGCCGCTCCAAGTTCGAAAGCTGCCAGGTCGCCTATGCCTGCAACTTGGCCATTTGAATCGTTCGGGTGGCCGAACCTGGCGGGCTGCTATGTATCAGCAACCCGCCATTTAACAATCACCCCAAGGCCAGCCTGACCAGTTCGGCCAGCGGAGTGGTCGGGCGGCCGATCAAGGCGCTTAATTGCCGACTGTCGTCGAACAAGCCTCCCTTTGATGCACCGACATCAGATTCGGCCAGCAGCGTCGCCAGGAAATCCGGCAGGCCAGCACCGAGCAAGGCGGCCTTGAATTCACTTTCCGGCAAATCCTGATAAGCGACGACTTTTCCAGATTGGCCAGCTATTTCGGCAGCCAGTTCGTCCAGCGTGTAAGACTCGTCACCGGCCAGTTCGTAAATTCGCCCTGCCTGGTTTTCCTGGGTCAGCACGGCTGCGGCCGCTTCGGCGAAATCGGCCCGTGTCGACGAAGCAATCCTCCCCTGCTTGGCGCTACCGAGCACCACACCGTATTGCAGCGCGGTGGGAATTCCGGCCGTGTAGTTCTCTGTATACCAGCCGTTGCGCAGAATGACCGCCGGCAGACCGGAAGCGCGGATCAGGCTTTCCGTTTCCCTATGCTCGGCCGCCAGCGGCAAGGGCGAAGTATCAGCATGCAGGAGGCTGGTGTAGGCCAGCAGACCGACGCCGGCCGCCTTGGCAGCATCGATCACGGCACGATGTTGCGGCACTCGGCGGCCAACTTCGCTGGCCGAAATCAGCAGCAGCTTGTCAGCTCCTTTGAAGGCCGCAACCAGACTGGCCGGCTGATCGTAATCGGCCTGACGGACCTGGACGCCACGCGCGGCCAGATCGGCGACTTTCTCGGGATTACGTACGGCAGCAACGATTTCACCGGCCGGCAATTTTTTCAGCAGGGCTTCGACAACCAGTCGACCGAGTTGGCCAGATGCTCCTGTAACGACGATCATGATTGAATTTCCTTTATTTCGTTGAGGGGAAGCAGCAGAATAGCTACAACACTAACTTTTAGTAAGTACGCACTTAAAGGTAAGTACAAAATGCATAACTTTGATGAAACCCCCACACCTACGCTTTCCGACCTTATGCGGCGCGGCGAACTGTTTTCGGAAAAATGTCCGTCACGCGAGGTCTTGAAACACGTAACCAGCCGCTGGGGCGTACTGTTGCTCGTTGCCCTGCTTGGCGGAACCCTGCGTTTCAGCGACCTGCGGCGCAAGGTGAACGGGATCAGCGAAAAAATGCTGGCCCAGACCCTACAATGGCTGGAAGGCGACGGCTTCGTCGAACGCATTTCCTATCCGGTGGTACCTCCCCATGTTGAATACCGGCTGACACCTCTGGGCGGGGAGATCGGTCTGAAGGTGGCGGCACTGGCAGACTGGATCGAGGTGAAACTGCCGGAGATATTGGCGGCGCAGCGGCTAAATGGCAGCGAAAATCAGGGCACTTAGAATTGCGGAGCCATTACTTCTGACAGGTTCTGCTTGACCCGCGATGTTTTCGTGGTCGAAAGAAATGAAACTACTCCATGGCTGCCGACGTCGGCTTTAATTGGCTTCTTCCCTATCCAGCGAATGCGGAATATCGGCCATCTGCTACCGGTCGTAATCGCAGTTCCACAACTGCTACTTGCCCACCTCGATTTCTCTGAAGCCACCATTGGCTCCGAGAGAGGGCCAAGCCATCATCTCAGCTAAGGTAGGAGACCACACGCCCTGCAGTGTAGAAGTTGTTGCGACGCGCCGGTAATCCGCTGCAGAGCCGGCGCGCCGAACACTTCCGCTACGCTGCGACGGATTCTGCTTGCAGCGCAGGTACCGCTTGCCCGTCACCCGCCGCCGGCCTGATCTTGAACCAGATCGCGTACAAGGCTGGCAAGAAAACCAAAGTCAGAATCGTCCCGGCGAAGGTGCCGCCGATGAGCGTATAAGCCAACGTACCCCAGAAAACCGAATGGGTGAGGGGGATGAACGCCAGCATGGCGGCGAGCGCGGTCAGGATGACCGGACGGGCCCGCTGAACGGTGGCCTCAACGACGGCATTGAAGGGTGCCAATCCATCCGCGATGTTGTCGCGGATCTGCCCAATCAGGATCAGCGTGTTGCGCATCAGGATGCCGGACAGCGCAATCAGGCCGACCAGGGCATTGATACCGAACGGCTGCCCGAACAGCAACAGCGTCGGCACGACGCCGATCAAGCCGAGCGGTGCGGTGGCGAATACCATCATCATCGCGGCTATCGAGCGCACCTGGAAGATGATGGTGATCAGGGTCAGCGCGATCATGATCGGGAAGACCGGCGCCAGGGCTCGATTGGCCTTGCCCGACTCCTCGATGGCGCCGGCCATTTCGATCCGGTAGCCAGCCGGCAGTTTGGCAATCATCGGCTGCAGGTCCTGCCACACGGCGCTGGAGACATCCGGCGGCTGCAAGCCCTCGGCGATATCGCCACGCACGGTGATGGTTGGGGTGCGGTCGCGACGACGCAGGATGGGGTCTTCCATGCGCACATCAACCTTGCCGACCTGCGACAGCGGAATCTTTTGACCGGCCGCGCCGACCAGGGTGAAGTCGCCTATCCTGCCCGGATCGAGCCGCGTGTTACCGGCCGAGCGGGCCGTGACCTGCACCGAACGGATGTCCTCGCGCACTTCCGTAATCGGGATGCCGCTCAGCAGGAAGTGCAACTGCTGTGCCACATCGCTAGACGTCAGGCCGATGTTCTGCAGGCGATCCTGATCGAGCGAAAAGTGCAGCGCCGGTACGCGTTCGCCCCAGTCGGTGTTAACCGTCCGCATTTGGGCGGAGGCATGCATGACGCCACGCACCTCGGCCGCAATGTCGCGCAGCTTGTCCGGGTCCGGCCCCATGACGCGGAAGGCCACGGGAAACGGCGACGGGGGGCCGAAGACGATCTGAGTCACGCGTACCCGCGCCTCGGGTGCCAAGCCGTCGGCTACCGCCTGGCGCAATCTGAACTTGAGGGCTTCGCGTTCCTTGTCATCACCGGTCAGGACCACAATTTTGGCAAACGACGGATCGGGCAACTCGGGTGACATCGCCAGGAAGAAGCGGGGCGCGCCCTGGCCGATGTAGGAGGTCACGACCCTGGCCTCCGGCTGATCTGCCAGCCAGGCTTCTACCTTGGCTGTTGCGGCACTGGTTTGTGCTATCGAGGTGCCATACGGCATCTGCACCTCGACCAGCACTTCCGGCCGGTCGGAGGTCGGGAAGAACTGCTTATTGACGACGCCCATGCCGAGGATTGCGACGACGAAGGCGCCGATCACGCTCGCCGCGACCAGCCATTTGCGCCGGATCACCCAGCCCAGTAGCCGGCGGAAGCGTTCGTAGTTCGGCGTTCCGTAGATGGCCCCATGCCCGCCCGCATGCCTCTCGTAGTTTGGCAGCAGCTTGACCCCAAGGTAGGGCGTAAACACGACGGCAACGATCCACGAGGAGATCAGGGCCGTGCCGACGATCCAGAACATGTTGCTGGTGTACTCGCCGGCGGTCGATTTGGCGAAGCCGTTGGGCATGAAGCCGATCGCCGTCACCAGCGTCCCGGCCAGCATCGGCGCGGCGGTATGGCTCCAGGCATAGGCAGCGGCGCGGATGCGGTCGTAGCCTTCCTCCATCTTCACGACCATCATCTCGATGGCGATGATCGCGTCGTCCACCAGCAGCCCGAGCGCCAGGATCAATGAGCCGAGTGTAATTCGGTCGAAATTCTTGCCAGTCGCCGCCATGATGATGAAGACGGCGGCGAGGGTCAGCGGAACCGCGGCCGCAACCACGACACCGGCGCGCCAGCCCATGCTGAGAAAGCCGACCAGGATCACCACGCCGAGGGCGACCATGAACTTGACCATGAACTCGCCGACGGCCGACTGGATATTGACCGACTGGTCCGTCACCTTGGACAGGCTCATGCCGAGCGGCATTTCGGCGTTGATCGTCGCCGCTTCCGCCTCCAGCGTCTTGCCCAGATTGAGGCCGTTCCAACCCTCGCGCATGACGACGCCGAGCAGCAAGGTCGGTTCGCCGTTGTTGCGAATCAGGAAGGTGGCCGGATCTTCGTAGCCCCGCTTCACCTCGGCGATATCGCCGAGTTTCAGGCTCCGGCCGCGCGCCGCGACCGGCGTATTGCGGATCGCCTCCAGATCGTCGATGGCGCCTTCGAGGCGGATGAATACCTGTGGGCCCTTGGCTTCGATCGAGCCGGCCGGCGTCATGACATTGCGGCTGTTGAGCGCGGCAAAGAGATCGCGCGGTGAGACGCCCAGCGTGGCGAGACGGTCATGCGAGAACTCGACAAAAATCCGTTCGGCCTGCTCGCCGATGATGTTCACTTTCTTCACACCGGGCACGTGCAGCAGACGCTGGCGCATGGTCTCGGCGTCGCGCACCAGGTGCCGATGCGGCTCACCCTTGGCTTTCAAGGCGTAGAGCGCAAAGGTCACGTCGGCATATTCGTCATTCACCATCGGGCCAATGACGCCGCGCGGAAGTTTGAGCGCCTCGTCACCGAGTTTCTTGCGCGCCTGATAGAACTGGTCGGGAACGTCAGCCGGCGGCGTACTGTCGAGAAGGAAGACCGTGGTAAAAGCCAGCCCCGGCCGCGTAAAGGTCTCGGCCCGGTCATACCCGCGCAGTTCCTGCATGCGCTTTTCCAGCGGTTCGGCGACCAGTTCTTCCATCTCCTTGGCGGTCGCGCCGGGCCAGGCGTTGATGACGGTCATCTGCTTGATAGTGAAGGCGGGGTCCTCGGCCCGACCCAGGGTCAGGAAGGCGATGACGCCGGCGATAGAGATCGCCAGTATCATGAACAGGGTGACCGAGCGTTCGCGGACGGCGAGAGCTGAGAGGTTGAAAGCACTCATTTCTGTACCCCGCCGTTCGCCGCAGCCCCAGGTGTGCCATCAGCCAGTCGAACCGCCGCACCGTCGTGCAGCAGATGGGCGCCGAGCACAACGATACGATCACCCGCCGTAAGGCCACCTGCGATTACCGCGGACTCACCGCTGAGGCCGGCCACCTGCACGGCGCGCCAAGTAACCTGGGGCCCCTGCCCCTCTTGTCCTTTGACCAGCCAGACGCCGGGCCCCTTGCCCTGATCGAAGAGCGCGCTGACGGGAATCTGGAGCGCCCGCGTAGAGCGGCCGCTTTGAATTTCGATGGAAACGGTCGAGCCAAGCGGCGCATCGGCCAGGCGACCTTCCAGGACGTAGCGCGCCTCGAAGGTGCGCGTCTGGGGGTTGGCTGCATCCGACAACTGGCGCAGTTTCACGGCGCCGGTCAGCCCGCTGCCATACAAGGTCGCGCGCCCCGCCGAGCCGATTTCCGGACGCAGGCTTTCGGGGAGCGCAATGACCGCTTCGCGGCGTCCTGCGTGGGCCACGCGAACGACCAACTGGCCCGCACTGACCACCTGGCCCGGCTCGGCCAGGGTGTCGACTACGACACCGTCCGCATCGGCGAGCAGGACGGCGTAACCCGTCTCGTTGCGGGCCAGGTCGGCCTGGGCCTGAGCCGCCTTGAGCTCAGCTCGCGCTGAATCGGCGGCCGCCTTGATCTTGTCGTAGGCCGAAGCCGAAACGGCACCCGCCGCGACGAGATCGCGGTATCGCACCTCATCCTCGGCGGTCTGGCGCGCGCGCGCCGTGGCGGCGGCAACTGCCTCGTCGCGGGCATGCGTGGCCAGCTTCAAATCGGTTGGGTCGATGCGCATCAGCGCCTGGCCGCGCTTGACGGCCTGCCCGGCATCGACCAGGCGCTCCAGAATTTTCCCCGGAACGCGAAAACCCAAGTCGCTCTGCACCCGCGCCGCGACGACGCCGCTGAACGAAGGCTCGGCCTGGGCGCCGCTGGCTACCGGCGCAACCCGGACGAGAGGAGCCTGGGTCCGCGGATCGATCGAAGAAGTGGCGTCGCTGCACGCCGCTAGCACAAGGGGGAAAAGACCGACGACGGCGAGAAAGGGAATATTGCGGCGCTGAAACATGACGACCTCCATTAACGCGAAGGCCTTCATCTTCTATCTAGTGACCAATATTGTCAATGGTCACAATTCACTTAGCTAACGCACTAAGGCGCCAGGCTACGCAACACCAGGTTCGACAGTTGCGTCGGCGCCTCCTCGACGCGGTCAAGGTTGTACTGGAGCAGGAGCGGATTGACATAGGGTTGCATGACGAGATCGATGACATGCACCATCTCGTCCAGCGGCGTCTTGCGCTCGAACTCACCGGCCTCCCGCCCCTCGCGGATGACTTCCGTCAGAATCCCCCGGATGCGCTCGCAGTAGGCCTGGGCGGACGGCCAGCCCTCGCCGGCAGAATGCGCGGCGATGTCATACAGTTTGCGTTCATTGAAGAAGAGCGTCACGCCGGTCGCCACCAGGGTCTTGAATAGTCGACGGAATTTTTCTGTCGGGGTGGTCGCTCCGGCCACCGCTTCTTCAACTGCCACGATGATGGTGCTCAAGGTCTTGCTGCAGATGGCCTCGCCGATCGCCTGCTTGGAATCGAAGAACTTGTAGATGTAAGCCTTGGAAAAGCCGATCGCCTTGGCCAGGTCGGAGACCGTGGTCTTGTCGTAGCCGTAATGGCTGAAGTGCGCCTCGGCCGCCTCGACAATCTGATCGCGAACGCTGTGGTCGACGGGGCCGCGGGCCTGTGGGATGGAAGATTCAATTTCGCTCATGGGAAAAACAATACCGCACTTGCTGTCGGTTGACAACCAGTGACCAATTTAGGTTATAGTCACAACAAAACCATCTCTCTGAAAGACTACCATGCTCACCCATCCCCGCTCTCTCGTCCTATTTCTGAGTGCCGGCATCTTGTCGGGCTGCGCTGTAGGTCCCGACTACCGGCCGCCCTTGGTCGAGCTGAAATCCACCTTTCTCGGGCAGAAAGACGTCGAGCAACGTCCGGTGCAAGGGAGGGCTGACCTGCAACGCTGGTGGACCGCCTTCGACGATGCTTTGCTCGCGCAATACGTCACCCTGGCGCTCGAACAGAACCTGGACATCGCCCAAGCGGCAGCCCGGGTCGCCCAGTCGCGGGCGGCATTGCGCTACGCCGATGCAGCGCTGCTGCCGGCTGCCAACATCAGTGCCAGCGCGGCGCGCTCCTACCAGTCGGCCGAGACCCCGTTCGGGCAGGTGCTCAACGCCACACCCGGCTTCGACCGCAGCGGCAGCCTGTACGAGACCAATCTCGGCGCCAGTTGGGAAATCGACGCCTTCGGCGGTCTGCGGCGCGGAAGGGAGGCGGCACGCGCCGCCTACGAGGCCTCCGAAGCCGGCGCCGTGGCGACACGGCTGGCCATCGCCGCCCAGACCGCGGACGTGTACATCATGATCCGCGGCCTGCAGACGCGCATCGCAATTGCCCAACAGCAGGCGGAGACCCGGCGCCGCTTGCTCGCCTTGGTCAAGCTCCAGTACGAGAAGGGAATCGCCGCCGAACTGCAGAAGAACCAGGCCGAGGGTTCGCTGACCCAAGCCGAGGCACAGATCCCCCTCCTTGAAGCGGGCCTCGATTCGGCGATGAACGCGCTCGACGTGCTGCTCGGCGCACAGCCGGGAACCCACCGCGCCGAACTGGCGCCGGTGAAACCGATCCCGGCCGCGCCGGCCCTGGCCGAAACCGGCACCCCGGCCGAGATGCTGCGCCGCCGGCCCGACCTCATTGCCGCCGAACGGCGCCTGGCGGAGGCCAATGCGCGCATCGGCGTGGCGGTTGCGGAGTACTACCCGAAGTTCTCGCTTGGCGCCCTGCTCGGCAGCGCTACCGCGATCGCCAGCGGCAACCTCTTTACCAACGGTGCCAGCCAGGCCCAGGCCGTCCTCGGACTGCGCTGGCGGCTGTTCGACTTCGGCCGCGTCGAAGCGCAGATCGCCGCCGCCCATGGCCAGGAGGCGGAAGCTCTGGCGGCCTATAGGCTGGCGGTATTGCGGGCGACCGAGGATGTCGAGAACGCCTTCTCTGCCTTGGTCAACCGCGAGGAGCAGGTCGGCATCCTGACCCGGGGTGAGGCATCGTTTGCCAAGGCGCGCGAGAACTCGTTTGCCGCCTATCAGGGCGGCGTCGTCAGCCTGATCGAGGTGCTCGATGCCGATGGCAAGCTGCTGCAGGCACGCGACGCGAAGGCGCAGGCGCAGACCGAGGCCGCCCGCGCCGCCATTGCCTCCTTCCGCGCCCTGGGCGGCGGCTGGGATGCTCGCGATGCCGGCAACCAGCGCCTTTCCAGCAATCTTTCCAGTACCAACGACAGGCAATCAAAATGACCAGCAATGACAATTCTTGGGTGCTCATCACCGGCGCCTCGAGCGGCTTCGGCGAGGAATTCGCCCGCCAGTATGCCGAGCAGGGCCATCCTCTGGTTTTGGTGGCGCGCCGACTGGACCGGATGCAGGCACTCGCCGAGACGCTACGCCGGCAATACCGCATCGAGGTCGTCGTCGAACAGGTCGATCTCTCGGAAATTGAAGCGGTCGTCCAATTGCATCGGCGTCTCCGCGAATGCGGCATGGCCATCGACATCCTCATTAACAATGCCGGCCATGGACTGCAAGGGCCATTCGTGGATGGCCAGCTGGACGCGACACTGGCGATGGTGCAGTTGGACGTCGCGAGCTTGACCGCGGTCACCCATGTCTTCGCCCAGGACATGAGGGCGCGCGGCCGCGGGAAAATACTGCTGGTCGCCAGCCTGCTGGCCTACCAGGGCGTGCAGAACTTCGCCGTCTATGCAGCCGCCAAGGCTTACGTACTGCGTCTGGGCGAGGCGCTGCATCGCGAACTAAAACGCGATGGCATCACCGTGACGACGCTGTGCCCCGGCATGTCGGATACCGGCTTCGCCGCCGCAGCGCACCAGAAGCTCACGCCTGCATTAAAGCTGTTGATGATGCATCCGGCCCCCGTCGTGCGCACCGGTATCCGCGCCTTGCAGGCCGGACGCATCAGCGTCGTGGCGGGCTGGGCGAACAAGGCCCTCGTAATCCTCACGTGGGCCACGCCACGCTGGCTCCACCAGGCCTTCATGTCGCGCGCGATGAACGGATGAGCGCGCCGCTCAAGGGCTCCGACGCCGAGATGTTGGCGGCGTATCGACTTGCCGTGCTTCGCACCTCCGATGCACGTGCACAGGCACAAACTGAAGCGACACGGGCTTCCGTGGCAGCCTTCAAGGCCCTTGGAGGCGGATGGCAGCCCGGCGAATACAGAGCGCTAGCAGCCAAATAGCTGGGAGAAATGGGATGCCGAATAAATCGAATCGTAAATCTTAAGCCTGGGTGGTTACCTGATGTCCAATAACGTAAGCCAACGCATGATGTCGCCGGAAAAGGCGACTGTAACCCTGATGCTGTCGGGCCCCATCATCCCGGTCATGTTGCGACTGGCTGTGCCAACTGTTGTTGTCTTGCTGGTTCAGACCTTGGTTGGCGTGATAGAGACCTACTTCGTAAGCTCCCTTGGTGCCAATGTCCTGGCTGGGGTAGCCGTCGTTTTTCCTGTACTGATGCTGATGCAAATGATGGCGAACGGCGGCATTGGTGGGGGAGTGGCCTCAGCGGTAGCGCGGGCATCCGGGGCTGGTCGAAGGGCAGATGCGCAATCGTTGGTTTGGCATGGCGTTGTTATAGCCGGATTTGCCGGAACCTCATTTGCCGCAGCTCTAATAATCGGCGGAGATGCCTTGTATGAATGGATGGGTGTTGACGGGCCTGCGCTGCAAGCAGCCCTTGAGTATTCAAATATTGTCTTTGCAGGATCACCGCTGATATGGCTCGTTGCATTGTTGTCGGCAGCATTGCGCGGCGCAGGTGATACCAAAACCCCTGCGAATATTACCCTCGTCGGGGCTGCAATCCTCTTGCCTTTGTCTCCTGCACTCATCATCGGATGGGGGCCAATACCGTCTTTTGGCGTCGCCGGAGCCGGAATCGCGGTCTTGACCTATTACGTTCTCGCAGCCTTGTTTCTGGTCAGGCATATGCGATCAGAGCGCAGTGTTATCCGACTATCGAGATCCCCGCTGAGTATCCACCTGGTCAAGGACATCCTCAGCGTCGGCTTATTGTCAGCGATTGGAACAGTCCAGGTAAATTTGACGGTTGCCATCGTGACTTCCGCCGTAGGCAGATTTGGGGCCGATGCTATTGCCGGGTATGGCATTGCCTCGAGACTGGATTATTTGCAAATTCCACTTCTGTTTGGCTTTGGTTCCGCCCTCATGACCATGGTGGGCGTCAACATTGGCGCAGGGCAAGTACAGCGTGCCAAGCGCATTACGTGGATTGGTGCGGCAATAGCGTTTGCTTTCACCGAATTGCTTGGAATTGGCGTGGCTATATTTCCAGAGATCTGGCTTTCAATCTTTAGTGATGAACCTGACGTACTGGCTGTCGGAGCAAGCTATCTGAGGAACGTGGCTCCGTTCTATGGAGCGATAGGAATTGGGATGGCTCTCTATTTCGCCGGCCAAGGGGCAAAACGCGTGCTTTGGCCGGTGCTGGCAGGAACGGCACGCATGATCATCGCAGCCGTAGTTGGTTGGATAGCAGTTACGCATTTTCATGCTGAACTGCCAGCGCTTTTCAAGATCGTCGCGCTTAGCGCTTTCGTGTATGGCGGAATAACTATGGCCAAATCGGTGCTGTGGGAGCTGCCTCGCTAAAGTAAAGGCGGCCGCTCTGTGATTGGAAGCGGTCGAATATTTTCGAGTAAGCAACCGACCGCTTTGACTGACGAAATGCCAGTGAGCAGTGGCTTGGAACGGCCGCTGAACTTTGTAACCAGCCGCTCGAGCGGTGATGGAGCCAAGGTCGGCAATGGGCACGGAGTACGCATTCGCCAGATAGGAAAGCTGCCGTTCGCGACCTCTCCGGGCTGAACGGCGGCAAAGTGCCGGATTGCTGCCCGATAGAGCGCGTCTGGCCAACGGCCGTTGTGGCCGAGGAGTGTGAATTGGCCTTTCAGCAGTTTTCAGGGTACAGCCGCCGCTT